>Ga0187871_10000480_pt1 | contig 38121 bp, 27 predicted proteins | sample June2016WEW_16_1_FD_132988 | JGI IMG/M metagenome (GOLD analysis project Ga0187871, IMG submission 132988) | Peatland microbial communities from SPRUCE experiment site at the Marcell Experimental Forest, Minnesota, USA - June2016WEW_16_10 | ecosystem: Environmental > Terrestrial > Soil >...
CGCGGTCGATGACATCGACGGCATCGCCCCCGCCATCGCCATCCGCCAGAAGAATACCAGCCGCAATCCCCGCTCCACCGTCGCTACCTCCACGGAATGCTACGATTTTCTGCGGCTCCTGTTCGCCCGCGTCGGCCGCACTTTTTGCCCTAACTGCGAAACCCGCGTCGAGCGCGACACCGTCGATCAGGTCGCCCAGCGCCTCCTCGCCCTGCCCGCCGGCTCGCGCTGGTACGCGCTATTCCCGGTCGCCTCCGAAGCCCATCCCGATACCAAAGCCCTCCGCGATCGTCTCTTCGATCTGCGGAAAAAAGGCTTCAGCCGCCTCTTCCAATCCGGCCGCACTTTCGAATTCTCCACACCCGAATCGCTGCTCGAAATCGATTTCTCGAAGCCCGTCTTCGTCCTCGTCGATCGCCTCGTCATCCCCGCCGAACAAGGTCCCGAACTGCGCCAGCGCATGGTCGATACCGTCGAGATCGGCTATCGCGAATCCGGCGAAATCGTATTGGAACCGGCAGGTGGGGCTGGGGCAGGTGGGGCAGGGGCAGGTGGGGCAGGTGGGGCTGGGGCAGGCGGGGCAGGGGCAGGTGGGGCAGGCGGTTCCGCCTGCCTTCCCCTCCGTTTCAGCGAAAAATTCGCCTGCAAACAATGCGGCCTCACCTTCGTCGAACCCGAGCCGCGCCTGTTCAGCTTCAACAACCCCTTCGGCGCATGCCCCCGCTGCCAAGGCTTCGGCAACACCATCGACTTCGATATGGACCTGGTCGTCCCGGACAAAAACAAGTCCCTCGAAGGAGGCGCCGTCGACCCGTGGACCAAGCCCAAATACCGCTCCTGGCTCGGCAACTTCCGCAAGACCGCGCGCAGCCAAAACGTGCGCCTCACCGTTCCCTTCTGCGACCTCACCGCAAAGGAGCGGGAAACCGTCTTCGCCGCCATCCGCAACTTCTTCGAATACCTGGAAACCAAGAAATACAAGTTGCACGTGCGCGTCTTCTTGAGCCGCTACCGGGGCTACGCGCTCTGCCCCTTATGCCGCGGCGCGCGCCTGCGCAAAGAAGCGCTTTACATCCGCGTAACCGATCGCAATATTTACGATGTCGTGCGCATGAATATCGCCGAAGCGCTGGCCTTCTTCGATGCCCTGCAACTTTCGCCGGAAGAAACCGCGATCGCCGAAAAAATCCTCGTCGAAATCCGCCAGCGCCTCAAGTTCCTGAACGACGTCGGCCTCGACTACCTGACCCTCGAGCGCCTCTCCGCCACCCTCTCCGGCGGCGAAGCGCAGCGCATCCAGCTCGCCACCTGTTTGGGATCGCGTCTGGTGGGTTCCTGCTACGTGCTCGACGAACCCTCCATCGGCCTCCACGCGCGCGATACCGGACGCCTTATCCGCATCCTGCATGAGCTGCGCGAAATCGGCAATACCATCCTCGTCGTCGAGCACGATCCCGACGTCATGCGCGCCGCCGATCATATCGTGGACCTCGGCCCGGGCGCCGGCGAGCACGGCGGCGAAATCGTCTACGAAGGCTCCTTCCCTGACCTCCTGCGTACCGGCCAGTCCCTAACCGGCCGCTACCTCCGAGGCGAATTAAGTGGGGCAGGCTCGAAGGCTGCGGCGGCCTCGAAGGCCGCCCGCCTCCCCAGTCTGAAATTCTACGGCGCCCGCACCCACAATCTAAAAAACATAGACGTAGCCATCCCCCTCGGTGCCATGGTAGTAATCACCGGCGTCTCCGGCTCCGGCAAATCCACGCTGGTGCACGACGTCATCTACAAATCCATGCAGGCGCTCCACAAAGCTCCCGCGGCTGAGAATCCATCCCTCCTGCCCGAAAGCGAAGAATCCCTGGAGCCTGTGCTGAAGCTCGCCTGCCGCAAGATCGAAGGCGCTGAACCGATCGCCGAGACCATCTTGATCGATCAGTCGCCCATCGGCCGTACCCCGCGCTCCAACCCGGTCACTTATATCAAAGTCTTCGACCTGATCCGCGCGCTCTTCGCCTCTACGCGCGACGCCGAAAAGCGTGGCTACACCGCCGGCCATTTCTCGTTCAACATTCCCGGCGGGCGCTGCGAAACCTGCCAGGGCGATGGCACCGTCACCGTGGAGATGCAGTTTCTGGCCGATGTCGAGCTGGTTTGCGAAGAATGCAAGGGCACCCGCTTCAAAACCGGCATCCTCGATATTCGCTACAGCAACCTGAACGTCCATGAAGTGCTGCAACTCACCGTCGACGAAGCCATCGCATTTTTTCACGGACAGAAGCGCATCACGCAAAAACTGCAAGTGCTGGCCGACGTGGGCCTCGGCTATCTACGGCTGGGGCAATCGGCCACCACGCTTTCCGGCGGCGAAGCCCAGCGCGTGAAGCTGGCCGCGCACCTGGCGCAAGCCTCCTGCGCGGGTACGCTCTATATCTTCGACGAGCCCACCACCGGCCTGCACTTCGACGATATCGCCAAACTGCTGGCCGCCTTCGCGCGGCTGATCGAAAATGGCGCCAGCCTGTTGATCATCGAGCACAACCTCGAAGTAATCAAAGCCGCCGATTGGGTTATCGACCTGGGACCCGAAGGCGGCGATCGCGGCGGCTACGTAGTAGCGGTCGGAACGCCCGCCCAAATCGCCAAAGCCGACGGCTCCTACACCGGCCAATTCCTGGTGGGGCAGACCTCCAGGTCTGCGCGGGTTCTCCAGAACCCGCTGCCGCCCCGCGCGTAGAATACGCCCCGCGCGTAGAATAAAGGTATGTGGGCGTCCGCCGCACTCCTGTTCTTCCTGCAAGCTCCGGACTACATCGCCGAAGGCCTGCAAGCCCTGGACGCCGCGAAATACAGCCAGGCCGCCGAGCTCTTCGGCAAAGCCGTGGCCGCCGACCCCAACGATTACGCCGCCCATTTCCACCTGGCGCTTTCCTACACCATGCTGAAGCGCGATGCCGACGGAATCGCCGAATACAAGAAAGCGCTGGAACTGAAACCCGGTCTCTACGAAGCCGAGCTGAACCTGGGCATTCTGCTCATTCGCGACAAAGAGCCTGTTGATGCGGCGCAGTGTTTGCAGCAGGCCGTCGATCGGAAGCCCAAAGAATTCCGCCCGCGCCTCTATTGGGCCCAGGCGTTGCTCGATTCCGGCGATGCCGCCAAAGCCGAAGAGCAATACCGCGCGGCCCTCGATCTAAACGCGAAATCCGCCGCCGCCGAACTGGGCCTCGCGCACGCGCAGGCCAGGCAGGACCGCCTTCCCGATGCCGCGCCGCATTTCCGCGCCGCCGCACAGCTCGACCCCACCTATCGCGACAACTTACTCGAACTTGCCGAGCTGTACCAGAAGAACCACCAGAACGCCGAAGCCATCGCCATTTACCAGGAGTTCCCGGAGAATGCCGCCGCCCAGGAACGCGTCGGGCAATTGCTGCTCGAGAACAAGCGCTCGGCTGAAGCCATCGCCCCGCTCGAAGCCGCCATGCGGAAAGATCCCACGCCCGCCAACCGCTTGGCTCTGGCCACCGCCTACCTGTTCGAGAAACAGTTCGCCAAAGCCCTGCCGCTGCTCGACCAGAGCGTCGCCGCCGAGCCCGCCAACTATTCGCTGCACATGATGTACGGGCGCGGATTGCGCGACTCGAAGAAATACGATCCGGCGGCGCAGCAGTTTTTCCAAGCCACCAAACTGAAGCCCGATTCGCGCGAAGCCTGGAACGAGTTGGCCGGCATGCTGTACCTGATGGAAAAGTTTCCCGAGTCGCTCGCCGCCCTCGACCACGCGCACCAGTTGGGCGACGATACTCCCGCAAATTACTACTTTCACGCCATCACTTACGATAAGCTGCGCGCCTTGAAGCCGGCACTCGATAACTACCGGGAGTTTCTGGCCCGCAGCAACGGCCAGTTTCCGGACGAAGAGTGGAAAGCCCGCCAACGCGCCAAGCTGCTCGATAGGGAGTTGAGCAAACGGTGATTTCGCGCTTACTGCTCGCGATCGTCATCCTAAGCGGCCCGCTCCGCGCCGATCTCGATCAGGCGAAGGCGGAGCCCAACCTGGGAAAACGGTCCGCGTTGGCGCTGGACCATGCCTTCGACGCACTCACCCTGGCCCGCGACGCTTACACCAAAGGCCAGAATGCGGAGGTAGAAAAGTGGGTAAAGGAAGTTAACGAATCCGTGGAATTGGCGGAAACGTCTCTGCATGAGACCGGCAAGAATCCGCGCAAAAGCCCTAAATGGTTCAAGCGCGCCGAGAGTTCCACCCGCGACCTCTCGCGCCGGCTGGATGCGTTTCAACGGGCTATGGACCTGTCCGATCGTCCCATGCTCGACTCCGTCAAGGCCAAGGTCCAGCAGGTGCACGACGACCTGTTGGAAGGAGTATTGGAGGGCAAACAGAAATGAAGGCTTTCCTCATATGCGCGCTGTTGACGGTGCCCCTGGCGGCGCAACAACAGCGGGATTTTCTTACCGTGGACGAAGGCGACCAGATCCGCCTGGCGCAGAATCCCAACGAACGCCTCTCGCTCTACATTCATTTCGCCAGGCAGCGCCTCAACCAGGTCGATCATTGGCTGGCCAAGGAGAAAGCCGGCCGCTCCGTCCTGATCCACGACGCCTTGGACGACTACGCCAATATCGTCGACGCCATCGATTCCGTGGCCGACGACGCTCTGCAGCGCCGCGTGGATATCAAAGTCGGATTGGCGGCCGTGGTCGCCGCCGAGTCGGAGATGCTGCTCGCGCTGCAGAAGATCGAGGACAGCCAGCCCAAAGACATGTCCCGTTACGATTTTGTGCTCAAACAATCCATCGACGGGACCAACGACAGCCTGGAGATGGCCCGCCAGGATCCTGCCGCGCGCGCCGCCGCCATCGCCGCCAAGCAAGCCAAGGAGAAGAAAGAACTCGAAGCCGAGATGACCCCCACCGAGCGCGAGGCCAAGAAAGCCGAGGAAGCCAAGGCCGAAAAGGAAAAGAAGAAGGCGCCCACGCTGCTGCGCCCCGGAGAGACCGTCGAAGGCCAGCAAAAGGACCCCAAAGACCAATAAATGTCGTGGCGCAGGCCAAGCCGTGGGGCAGGCTCGCAGCCTGCGCGGGCCTCGTAGGCCCGCTGCGCGCTATACCAATTAAGGAGAGCAAATGAAAAACCCGCCGACCATCCTGCCCATAGTCTCACTCCTGCTCCTAGCCGCCGGGTACCAACCGGCGGCCGCCCAGGAATGCGACGAATTTATCTCCACATCGGCATGCCGCGTGTCGATCCCTATCACTAGCGTAGCGGGCCCGGTCACGCCGCAATACCGGGTAGCCGCCCCCATCCATTCCGACGTTCAGATCAACTCCGGCGCCGCGGTCGTGACGGTTTTGCAACAGGCATCCCCGTTTCTGGCGTGTACCATCGCGGCCGTGCCTGCCGCGCCAACCCGCGACCTGAGTACGAACATTGCCGCGGCGCTGACCACCGTAGGCGGCCTCGTGCTCTTCAGCGCGCCGCAGCCCTTTTCGTTTTCGCCGGGCGCGAATGCGCATGCGGAGCTTATGGAAAGGCTGAACGCTGCGCCGCCCCCTAGCCCGGCTGAGGCGGCCCTCGCCGCCCTTGAAGTGAAGATTGCGGCGTTGTCCGCGATCGAACAATCGGCGTTTAACGATCTGTCGGTCCTTTACAAACTCTTGAACCAGGATCTAAGTGCCAATTGGCGCTATTCCTTCCCCACCGACGCCGCCGCCAACGCCGCCGTGGCCGCGCTTGCCTCGGACCTCGCGAACCTGATTAACCAGCCGGTGCCAAACCTGGTGTCAATCGATGCCCAAACTAAGAAAATACAAGACGATCTGGCTGCGTTCTACACCACCTACGCCCCGCCGGCGGGTTCCCCGCTTGCCTTGCTGGCGGCGCAGGTCGCCGGCAATGTCAACAGCGCGGCCGGCAACGCCGGCCTGCTCGATGGCGGTGTCTCAGATTTCAAGAAGAAGGTCAAACAATACATCGATTTTATCGCGGGGATTCCAACGGTTAGCACCCCTGGCGGGACCGCTGACATCACCCTTCCCATGGCGCCATACCGCCAGAAAGCCGTCACCGAAACGATCACTTGTAAGGACGCGCTGAATAGCGCCACGCAACCATTCGATAGCATCGTCTTCACCGCATACTACGAAAACACCCCGCGGTTCGATATTTCCCCCGGCGTCATCGTCTCGTCCCTGCCAGGGCGCCAGGTGGGCGCCGTTTCCGGCCCGCTGGGCCCCGGTCCCGCACTCACGCCGCCGGCAGTGCCACCCACCGGCGTACCCTGCGGCCCCTCCAACCCGAGCGAAACCTGCCTCGGCATCACCAGCTCCACACCGGTCCAGTTTATGCCCGCGGCTTTCTTCGAGTACCATCCCATCAACAAGAAATGCCCGTGGGCGGTGAACGGCGCACAACGCCATCCGTTCGGCTACGTCTGTTCCCTGGGCATCGCCGGCGGCGTCAGCATAAATCCCAACAATGGAACGGCCGTGGGCGAAGGCTTCGAAGGTATTTCATTCGCCATCCAACGCTTGTCTTTTATGTTTGGCATCCACAATGGCCACTATCAAACTTTCACCGATGGCTATTATGTGGGCGAGGCCGTGCCGGCCGGCACGGTGGCCCGCACTGAGCGCAACTGGACCAACCATTTCGCCATTGCGATCGCCTACCGCACCGTGCTGCGATAGACAGGCTCGCCCCCGCGGGGTACAGTTGAGCTGCTATCTAATGTTTTTTCCTAGCGTTACGGATACACTCAAAGTACAGCGCGCGTCCATTGCAGAACTCCATGCCGGCGTGCCAAGATTGGCAGTGCATTTGGAACTCTGAAAGGAACACGACGAGAGTATGAAAGATTTGCGATTTCTAACCAACGGCCTGCGCGCCGGCCTTCTGAGTATCGCCGCCGCGGCCTCTGTTCTGGCACAGACGACGCCTTGGCAACTGACCACCCTCACCAGTTTCGTCTCGATTAGCGAGGAATCGGGAGCCTACCCCTATTCGGGCGTCGTCATCGGCAAAGGCGGCGTGCTTTACGGCGTCGATCCGTCCACCTTCGGGGCCGGCGGAGGAAACGGAGTGGTCTACCAATTGGTACCCCCCGCATCGCCTGGCGGCGCTTGGACCGAGAACGTTCGCTATCTGTTCCCAGGGTTTGAGCCGGTCGGTATAGGGCCCCTCGGAGGTCTCGTATTCGGCGGCAATGGCGTGATCTATGGCACCACGTCCAAGGGCGGCACTTCTGGCGACGGCATCGTGTTCTCACTGGTACCCACGCCGGGCGATTATTATTGGCCCCTCAAGGTGCTCTATAACTTCGCGGGAGACACCGACGGCGCGAGTCCGCAGTCCTCCCTGGTTATCGGCAAGGGTGGAGTGCTCTACGGCACCACGTTATATGGCGGAACGGGACAATGCTTCGTATACGAGCAGCCTACTGGCTGTGGCACCGTATTTTCCTTGACCCCGCCCAAGTCTCCGGGCGGCGCCTGGACCGAAGCCGTGCTTTACACGTTCACCGGCAAGGGCGACGGGGCGCAGCCCAACGGTATCGCCCTCAACCCCGGCGGAGTTCTCTACGGCACTACCCAGGTCGACGGAATCGCCTCTTGCCTTAACGGCCAAGGCTGCGGAACCGTGTTCAGCCTGACGCCGCCGTCGGCTCCAGGAGGCTCGTGGACCCTGGACACAATTTACCAGTTCGGCAGCTCTCCCGATGCGGCCCACCCCGAGGCCGCCGTTTTGATCGACGGGGGCGTGCTCTACGGCTCCACCGGGCAGGGCGGACAACTCGGTTTTGGAACCGTGTTTTCCCTCGCGCCACCAGCCGCGCCCGGCGGCGCCTGGACGGAGACCATTCTGTATGACTTCGTGAATCCCTTTGTCGAAGGCTCCATCCCACACGGACTCACGTTAGGCCGCAATGGCGTCATCTATGGCACCAACGAGGCAGGCGGATCTCTGCGCAACGGCACGGTGTTCTCGTTGACGCCGCCCACCGCCGCGGGCGGATCCTGGACTGCCCAGGCGCTCTATACTTTCACTGGCGGCGACGACGGATCCACTCCTTTAGGAACGCTTGTTATCGGCAACAGCGGCGTACTCTACGGCACCACCGGGTCGGGTGGCAGCATCGCGAATGGCACGGTCTTTCAACTAGCTCCCTAAGCGACGTGGCGCAGGCACCCCTGCCTGCCGCGCTGACACTCTTGTCAGCGCAGGCGAGCGAAGCTCGCCCTGCACAGGCATTCTTATTTCACCATCGCTATTACAGAGGTTGTTGCGATTTATATGATTGCCCGGCGGAAAACACGGCATCGCTAACGGACCTTCGGCTGCGAGGCAGTGTCCGCGGAACCGCCGCCCGGTTGTCCGGGCAATTCCCGCTTGTTGCGCTCGATCATAGCCACCCCGGCAACCATCATGGCCGGCCCGATCAGCAATGTTTCGACCGGCAAGCGCGCGTTATTCAGACACGCGATCCCGAACAGCACCCAACCGGCATGCAAAAGCAGCCTGGGCCACCGATGTACCAGCCAGCTTTCAAACCTCGGCATCCGGTTCGGCCTCCGGCAGCGCATCGCGATCTCCGGCGGCCCAGACATAAAGGGTCGGCAGAAGGAAAATGCTCATCACCAGGTCCGCGATCAGACCGCCGACGATCACGATGGCGAATGGCCGCTGGGAATCGGAGCCGATGGCGTGGGAGAGCGCGGCCGGCAACAGCCCCAGGGTCGCCACCAGCATGGTCATCATGATAGGGCGCAGCCTCAGAACCGCGCCTTCGATGGCGGAGTCTTCTATGGTCCTTCCCCGCGCGCGAAGCTGATTCATGTACTCCAACATGATCACACCCGTTTGCACGGACACCCCGAACAGCGCCAGAAAGCCCACGCCCGAGGAAACGCTGAAGTTGGTGTGCGTCACCAGCAGCGCCAACAGGCCGCCAATGCGCGCCATGGCCACATTTGCCAGAATGAGCGTGGCCCATTTGAACGAACGGAACATGGTGTAAAGAATAATGAAGATGATCAGAACCGTGATGGGCACGATAATCAGCAGCCGCCGTTCCGAACGTTTCTCGCTCTGATACTCGCCTTCCCAGCGGACGGCGTATCCATTTGGCAGTTTGACCTTCTCATCCACCTTCCGGATGGCTTCCTCGACCGCGCCGCCCAAGTCGCGTCCGCGCACGCTGTACTTAATGGCCACGTACCGCGAATTGCCTTCCCGATAGATTTCCGAGGCTCCGTCCCGGGTTTCGATTTTGCAGAGTTGCGCGAGCGAGACGCGCTCGTTAGACGGCGACAGCAGGCGAATGCCGGCGATCGCTTCGCGTGTCTCGCGATACTCCGGCAGATAACGCATCACCAGGTCGAACCGCTGTTCGCCTTGCAGCACTTGCGTCAGCGCGTTGCCGCCCACCGCGGTCTGGATGGCGTCCTGCACGTCGGCCACGTTGATCTGATAGCGGGCAGCCTGTTTGCGGTCCACGGTGAAGTTCAGGTTGGGCTGCCCTCTCACGCGAAACAGTCCGAGGTCCTCGATGCCGCGCACCTGATGCATCGCGTCGACCACCTCCACGCCCTTGGCTTCCAGAACCTCCAGGTCGTCCCCGTAGATCTTAGTGGCAAGCTGGCCCTTGACGCCGCTCACCGCTTCTTCCATGTTGTCCGCAATCGGTTGGGAGAAGTTCCATATCACGCCCGGCATATTCCCCAGTTCGCGATTCATGGCGCCAATGAGTTCCTCCTTGTTCTGGTGGAAAACGGGGCGCCATTGCTCTTTCGGTTTCAGGTCGACAAAGTACTCGGTATTGAAGAAGCCAGTGGTGTCCGTGCCATCGTCCGGACGGCCGACCTGGCTGGTGGTCGCCGTGACTTCCGGGAAGGAAGCCAGCGTCAGGCGCGCCCAGTTCGCCACCCGGTCGCCTTCGTCCGGCCCGGTACTGGGCGCGAGCGTGCCGCGGACCCAGATGGCGCCTTCATCGAGATGCGGCAGAAATTCCGAGCCGATGACGCCGCTGGCGGCCAGGTAGATCACGGCAGCCAGGCTGATCAATCCGGCGCCTACCGTCAGCCAGCGCGCGTGGATGGCCCAACGCACCGCCTTGCGATACCCTTCCGTCAGCAGCGCCAGCGCCGGGTTGCGCCACTCGCGCGCATTCTTGCGGAACAGCAGACTGGAAAGAACGGGCGCCAATAGCATGGAGAAGATCAACGCGCCCAGCAGCGCGAAGGCCACGGTCCAGGCCATCGGCTTAAAAAGGCGCCCTTCCACGGATTGCAGGGTGAAGATCGGGAGATAAGCCGTGATGATGATGGCGATCGCGTAGAAGACAGGCCGCTGCACCTCGTGCGCGGCTTCGCTGATGCGCTGCATGGGCGGCTTGTAAGCGTCGCCGGTGCGGCCCAGGTGCCGGACGATATTCTCCACCATCACCACGGCGCCGTCCACTACCATGCCGAAATCCAGCGCCCCCAGAGACAACAGGTTCGCCGGGATATGCCGGAGGTCCAGGCAAATGGCCGCGAACAGGAGCGAAAAGGGAATAGTCAAAGCCACGATCAGGGCGCCGCGGAGATTTCCCAGGAACATGAAAAGAATAATCGAGACCAGGACGATGCCCTCGGTCAGATTCTTCTCCACCGTGTGCGAGGTGAAATGCACCAAGTCGCTGCGGTCGAGAAATGGAACGACTTTCACGCCCTTGGGCAGCATGTGGCCGTTCAGTTCCGCGATCTTCTCGTGAATGAGGTCCAGCGTTTCGTCGGCCCGCGCGCCCTTGCGCAGCAGAACGATGCCGGAGACCACGTCGTCGTTGTCCAGGATTTTGCCGTCGGCGCGGTGAATCGACTTGGCGAATTGTCCCAGCCGGATCTTTGGTCCTTGCGCGACGGCGCCGATGTCGGCGATCCGCAAGGGCGTTCCGTTCTGGGTCTTGACCACGGTCTCCCGGATATCGCCGACGGTATGCACCAGTCCCACCGCGCGCACGTTGATCTGCTGCAATCCCGCCTGGATGAAGCTTCCACCGGCATTCACGTTGTTGTTGGTGAGTTGCTGTTCCAGCTCGCCGATGCTCAGGCCATATGAAATGAGTTTGTTGGGATCCACGCGCACCTGGTATTCCTTGGTAGGGCCGCCGAAACTGGATACGTCCACCACGTTCGGCACGGACTTGAACTGCTTCTCCAGCACCCAGTCCTCCAGCGCCTTCAACTCCATCACGTCGAATTCCGGATTGGTGCTGGTCAGCGTGTAGAACATGATCTGGCCCACCGGGCTGTAGTCGGTACCCATCTGCGGCTGCAGGTTGTTGGGCAGAGTGACTTGGGCGAGGCGCTCCAGTACCTTTTGCCGGTTCCAGTCGTTTTCCGATTCGTCGTCGAAAATCAGCATCAGGCTGGAGAGCCCGAAAAGCGAAACGGAGCGCAGGTACGTCAGGTGCGGCAGACCGTTCATTACGATCTCAAGGGGAATCGTGACTTGCTGCTCGACCTCTTCCGCCGCTATGCCCGGCCATTGCGTGATGACCTGCACGTAATTGTTGGCTACATCCGGATAGGCCTCGATAGGCAGGTTCTTAAACGAGATAACGCCCCATGCGAATAGCAGAACCGCTAACGCCAATACCAGGAGACGGTTATTCAGGGCAAAATCGACGAGCCGGCGAATCATTGGTTGAAGAGAGCCAGATTTCAATCTAGAACGGCCGGCGGGTGGGAGGCTATGTATCTTTCGCAGGCTGCGGCTATCTTTCCGGCCGGCTAATTCCGACCATTGGTTACGCCGGGCGACCTTCCGTCATTTCCGGGTAGATCTTTTGGTTATCCGGCCTTATCTTTAGGTCAAAAAGTGGAGTGTCTCCACGGATATGCCGGACAATGTTTCAACGGTCGAGCGCAACAATATCATGGATCGCATAGGGCTGCTGTTATTGGTGGATTACGTCCTGGTCCGGGAGAGTCTTAGCCGGCAGTTGCAATTGGAACCAGGCTTCGAAATCGTCGCCGAGTGCGGCACAGCGGTGGAAGGGCTGGAAGCCATCGGCCATTCCGCCGTAGATGTTGTGCTGTTGGATTACGACGCTGTTGGCGATCGGGCCGCGGAGTTCATTTCCACGGCCCGGGAGGGAGGGTACCGAGGCAGGATTCTGGTGCTGGCGTCCGAAAAGGATACCGCCAACCTGTTCGCGCCGATACGCGCCGGCGCGTCGGGTGTGTTCCGCAAGCACAGCTCGCTAGACAGTCTCCCGAGAGCCATCCGGCAAGTCGCGGCGGGAGAAGCATGGGTCGATCCTGAAGTTCTGCGGCTTTTGGCTGGGCCCATCGCGGAACGGGAGAATCGGAACTTGCAAAGTCTGTTGACCAAGCGCGAACAGCACGTGCTCACAGGAGTCCTCGACGGCCTGACTAACAAGGAGATCGCGGGCCGGGTTGGAGTGTCGGAAGCGGCTACGAAAGCCATCTTGCGCGAGATCTTTCGAAAGGCGGGTGTCCGGAGGCGCAGCCAGTTGGTGCGCGTAGCGTTGACGGGGTGATCTAGGGCGGGCAATCCTGCCCGCGGCCGGTTTAGGCGAGCGTAGCTCGCCTAGCGCTGAGCTTTTCCGCCGTTCTCGGACGCCCGGCTCCAGCCTGGTTTCACCCGATCGCCCGAGTTGCGCTCGCCCCGGCGATGCTTGGTTGCCAGTGGGCGAATGCTACAATGTCCGCAGAATGGCTGCGCGCCTCGAACCCGCTCCTACAGCGCCCAGCCCCAGCCTCGTGGATTTGCGGCACCTGCGCTCGGAGGACCTCAATCCGCTGCTCGACGAAGAAGTTGCAGCCTGGCATCGACTCCTCGATTGGGACTTCGCCAAGTCGGCCGACTTGGTGCGCCGCTTCGTGGACATGCGCGCCTTGAACGGATTCGCTCTGGTCGACGATGGCGAGGCCGTGGGCTATGCCTACTATGTCCTGGAAGAGCACAAGGGATTGATCGGCGATCTCTACGTGCGGGACGCTTTTTGCACCGTCGAAAACGAAAGCCGCCTGCTGGAGTCGATTCTGGGATCCCTTACCGCCGCGCCCCAAATCGGCCGCATCGAATCTCAACTCATGATGTGGCGTTCCACGGGCGCGCTACCCATGCCGCGCTATCTCAGCGGCTTCGAACGCAACTTTATGATGCTCGAAATGCAGCACGCCGCCCTGGATCCCTCGCGCCGGTGGGGCCATGGCTTGGCGCCGGGGCGGGCCGGAGCGTCCAGCCGCGTTTACGTCGAGCGGTGGTCGGACCAATACCAGGAGCCGGCCGCCCAGTTGATCGCGGCGGCCTATCAGGGTCACGTGGATAGCCTCATCAACGATCAATACCGCTCGATCGCCGGCGCACGGCGATTCCTGTTCAACATTGTGCAGTATCCGGGATGTGGCACGTTCTTCAAGCCTGCGTCGGTGGCGGCCTTCGACCGCGTGACTGGACGCATCTGCGGCATCAGTCTGGCCAGCCTGGTGATGCCTTACTGCGGCCACATCACCCAAATCTGCGTGGCCCCCTGGGTGCGCGGCACGGGCGTGGGCTACGAGCTGTTGCGCCAGTCGCTCACCCTGCTGCGCGAGGCCGGCTGCCGCAAAACCAGTCTTACGGTCACCGCCTCCAATCGGGAGGCCATTAAGCTGTATGAGGACGTCGGTTTCACCACCACGCGCAAGTTCTTCGCGTATGTGTGGGAGGGCTTTTGATCTGTGGGGGGCGGGATTGATCCCGCGCGGGGCTTGAGCCCCGCCGCCTCGCGCCACCGAATAAACTAATGCTCGACTGGCTCTTCTCCGACCCGCTGCCGGCCGGCTCCCCGGCCCCGGACTTCACGCTGCCCAAGCAGGATGGAGGATCCGTGAGTCTTTCCAAACTGCGCGGCAACAACGTGGTGCTGGTGTTCTATCCCGGTGACGATACGCCAGTTTGCCGGAAACAACTTTGCGAGTTCCGCGACCAATGGGCCCAGGCCCGCCAGCGCAACACACAGGTATTCGGAGTCAATCCCGCGAGCGCCGGCAGTCACTTCAAATTCCAAGAGAAGTATCACTTGCCGTTTCCTCTGCTGGTGGATGCCGGCCAGAAGGTCGCCGCCCTCTATCATGCCAACGGCCTTTTCGTAAAGCGCACCGTCTACTTGATCGGTCCGGATGGCGTCGTCCGCTACGCCCAACGAGGTAAGCCCGGTCCGTCGGAAGTCCTGGCGGCAGCGCAGTAGATAAATACCCCCTCACCGCTCGGTGGCATGGAACTACTGGAACGTACCGGGACTTTCCCCTCATTGATTTCAACGCGGTCTTTGTCTATACTGAGGCAACTCATCTTCTATTCTACAACTGCGCAGTCTATTTAGGTAACATGAGTACCATTACGTTTACAGCGTTATTACAAACGTTATTGCAGGAGTACCCACGTGGCTACTAAACGACTTAATCGATTCTGTTCCGCTGCCATCCTGGCGGCTGTTTTTTCGTTGTGCGGGCAGGCGTTCGCGCAGTGTCCCGGCAACGCGTCCATTCCCGGCAAATTCTACGAGTGGTACATCATAGCGGCCACCGGCTGCAACGGTTTGACGGCCCTGGGGCAAGGCCCCTCCATCAACGACTTTGAGGAAGTGGCCTTCATGGGGCAAACCTCCGCCGGCCAAACCATCTGGACTGGCACCGGCCGTGCGGCGCCCACCAGCATCAATCCCGGATCGGCGGGCAGCAGCGAATTGTTCGACGCCGCGCTGCAGTACAACAACGTCAATCAGATCGTCACCAAAGACAGCATCACCACTACCAGCCCGGCGACCACTTCGATCCGGGTGTGGAATTCGGCCTCCGAGAATTCCTTCCGCTATGTGGCGCGCGGCGGCCCCGGCCAGAAATACAGCGCGGTGTTTCCCTACCCGAGCATTAACAAGAAGGGGGGCGTTGCCGCAATGGCCCTCAATGGCACGCAGCAATACTTGTTGGAACAACCCCAGGGCGGCGCGCTGGCCGAGACCCCCGTCAAGGTTAGCGTGGGTGAGCCGGCGATCGATGAGAACGGCGATGTCCTGCTCTATGAGGAGACTACCTCGCCTCCTACCGGTTTCCAGTTGATGCTCTATCAGAATAATCTGTCCAGCTATATCGTTATCGCCGATTACAACCTGTTCACTTCGATCGACTATGCGCCCGGCATTTCCTCCGATGGGATGGTTATTGCGTTTCAGGGCAATCTGAGCGCCAGCGGCGCCACCACCCTGGGAACCACGCCGGGGCCTGGGATCTTTGCCGCCACCAATGAAGGCAGTGGCGTCTGGCATATCACCCGGGTCACGGGCATTATGGCCGAAGTATTGAATACCGGCGGCAATAACGATGGTATTTGCAACCCCGGTGAAGTCTGCGTCCCGGGCGCCGAGCTGGGTTATGACGACAACGGAAATACGCTGTACTTCAACACCGCCGGCTATCCCACGGGCAGCCGCGTGGCAGTGACTAACCTGGGGCTGGGCGCCACCGGCATCGACGACGATACGTTCGTCATCTCTTTCGTGGGTACCCCTACCGGAGCCAGCCGGACCAATCCGATCCTTAAGAACTTCCCGCTGTTCTTCTCCGCCAACCAGGGCCTGTGGACCATCCGGGTGGACGTACAGAGTCAGCTCGACTCGCCGTTTAACCGCGTCTATCATCCCGCCACCGCCATTCCGGTGGCGCAGATCGGAGACACCATCTTCGGCTGGACAGTCACCGCCATCGGCGTGAACAATCAGATCGGCAACGCCGCCAAGGACGAAACCAATGCCTACCGCACCATGCGGCGCGGCGACCACCGCGTGGCGTTCTGGGTATCCACGCAGACCGGCCAGCAGATGATCGTGCGCGGCAACCATCTGGATTCCGATCAGGACGGCTTGCTGGACCACTGGGAGACCACCGGCATCGATATGGACCAGGACGGTTTTGTGGATCTCGACTTGCCGGCCATGGGCGCCAACCCCGACGTCCGCGACCTCTTCCTCCAAATGGATTGGGTAGCCAATCAGCCCGGTGTTACCTTCGAGCCGGCTCCCGGGGTGATCGGTCCATTGCAGGGCCAGATCGTCGCCTCGCTGCAAAACATGTTCAACCTCGCGCCGTCCCTCACCGGGACCGACTATGGCGCGCTTTATAACGGCGGCAACCCCGCGGCCATTCCGGCGGGTATCACGCTGCACATCGATGGCGGTTCCGGCACGGATGCCCAGGGCGGGTCCTTGAACCTCAACATGGGCCAGGGACCCCTGAAAGGCGGCAACCAGATCGGCCTGACCGGTACCAGCGGCACTGGCCTGCCCGAACTCATTTACTTCGGCAACCCCAATAAGCCCGTGACCATTCCGGGAATAAATACGCGCGCATTCCAGGACGTGAAGGATAACTTCCTCGGAACGGCCGACAAGGACGGCCGCGAGCTGGCGTTCCACTATGTCGTCCTGGGCGACTACTTTCAAGCGGACGCCGACGCCTCCGGCGCCATGAGCTGGCACGTGGCCAGCGGCGGAGTGAATTATCTGAATTCGGCCAGCCCGCTTCCCTATAGCTCCTCGGGGGACGTGGTTAAGATCACCGCCGGCACTGGGGAAGGCCAGTACGCCACCATCCAAGGGTTTAACTTAGGACTAAATCAAATCGCGATCCAGGGCGATTGGGGTATCCCTCCGGATTCCACCAGCACTTTCAGTGTTCTGGCCGGCAATCTCGGACGCGCCGAAATCTTCATCAATCCCGACCCGGACGACAATTCGCTGCCCGGCAACGATATCATCCTCACCTTCGGTCCGGTGGCCGTACCCCCCTCCGACGAATACATTGTCTACACCACGCCGTCCGGCTTGGATGTGCTGGGAACCACCTGCCTGCAGTGGCGCGTGCTGGCGCACGAACTCGGCCATACCATGGGTCTGCGCCACGGTGGCACCGACAACGACGCTTATAAGGGGTCGAGTTACCTAAGCCTGATGAGCTACAGTTGGCAGAATGCCTGCGCCTCGACGGTGCAGAGTTATTCCGGCTCCGCGGATCCCACATTCGACGACTGGGGCAATCTTCAGGGCGATTTTTCGAATGCCATGTTCCACCTCGGCAATACCTTTGGGGCGGCTTACGGCACGTTCCCGGAAACCAGCCAGTTTACCCCGGAACTGAACTTTACCGATTACATCAACCAGAACGGCCCCCCGAACACTACGCCGCCCGCCGTAGCGGTGCAGACTCCCAAGGCCAATTCCAACGTAGGCTTGACCCTGCCGCTAGCGGTTACCGTGAACGTTACGGATGCGACCACCGTGTCTTCGGTCACGGTATCGTTCGACGTGAACGGGAACGGAACGATCGATCCCGGCGAGACCATCGCGGCCAAGGCCAGCGGGACCAACCTGTATAAGGCGACTTTCCCGGCGCTATCCGGCCCGGCGGGCACTCGTACCATTACGGCCGGCGCCGCGGACGTGCTAGGCAACAGCGCTTCCACAAAGGTCAGTGTCAACGTGCAGGAGCCCAATCCCGTGCCGTCGCTCGCTACGCTGGCGCCGCCCAACGCGACTCACGGCGGCAAGGCCTTCACGCTGACGGTCAACGGGTCGAACCTCGTCTCCGGCTGCACCGTGGAGTGGAACGGCAAGGGTGTCTCTACCAGCTTTGTGAACAGCGGGCAGGTGACCGGTAAGATCACGGCGGCCGATATCGCTACGGCGGGCACCGCCACCGTGACGGTGAAGAACCCGGCCCCCGGCGGCGGCACTTCCAACAGCTTGACCTTTACGATCGACTAGCGAGTGCTCAACAGTTTTGGGGCTTCCCGACCGTCGGGCCGAGGCTTGTTCTACTGCTGTTACAATCAAGCCATGTCTCTCGTGGTGGTAGGTTCGGTGGCATACGACGGCGTGGAAACGCCGCACGGCAAGGTAGACCGCATGCTAGGCGGCGCCGCCACTTATATAGCTTTGGCGGCGAGCTACTTTGTTCCGGTCAAAATTGTCGCGGTGGTTGGAGACGATTTCGCGCGCGAGGACGCCGATCTATTGGCTGGAAAAGGAATCGACCTGGAAGGTCTGGAGCGGGTGCCGGGCAAGACTTTCTTCTGGGAAGGCAAGTACTCGGCGGACATGAACGACCGCGAAACACTGCGCACGGACCTGAATGTATTCGCCGATTTTGAGCCCAAGCTGCCGCAACGGTATCGCACGGCTCCCTATCTGCTGTTGGGCAATATCCAGCCGGCGCTGCAGCGGGGCGTGCGCGCGCAGATGAACGGACTGCAGCTTGCCGGCGGCGACACCATGAATTATTGGATACGCGACTATCGCGCCGAGCTGCTGGAGACGCTGCGCGATTGGGATTTTCTGTTGATCAACGACAGCGAGGCGCGCATGCTCTCCGGCGAACACAACCTGCGGCGCGCCGCTGCCCGGATTCTGGATATGGGACCGCGTACACTGGTGGTGAAACGCGGCGAGTACGGTGCGATCCTGTTCGCGGAAGGCTCCTATTTCATCGCGCCGGGTTACTTGCTGGAAGACGTTTTCGATCCAACCGGGGCGGGCGATTGTTTCGCGGGCGGCTTTATCGGATATCTGGCGGCGCGCGGAGTGAACCCAGGCGGCGGCGCGGTGGACATCGCGGACTGGCGGCGCGCCGTGATCTATGGCTCGGTGATGGGCAGCTTCTGCTGCGAACAATTCGGGGTGGACCGGTTTCGCACACTGACTCGGGATGAGGTTGAGGAAAGGTACGGCGAATTCAAAGCCTGCACCGATTTTTAAGCGGCTTCTGGAGACGGGCGCGGTCGTCGCGCTGCTGAGTCTCTGGAGCGCCGCGTGGGTCTGGTTCTTCTATCGGGGCGGCTACCTGGCGTATTACGGCGACGCGGAAGCGCACCTGAACATCGCGCGGCGCATTCAGGATTCCCGCACGCCGGGGTACGACCAGATCGGCTCGGTGTGGCTGCCGTTGCTGCACGTGCTAACCATGCCGCTGGCGCGGAACGATGCGCTGTGGCGCACGGCGCTGGCGGGATCCATCGTTTCCGGCGCCAGCTTCGTGCTGGCGGGCGCGTTCTTGTTTTGCGCGGCGCGGCGGGTCTTCGCCGGACGGGCGGCCGCGATGGCCGCGGCGGTGGTTTTCGCCGCGAATCCCAACGTGCTATACCTGCAATCCACCGCGATGACGGAGCCGTTGTTCATGGCCGCCGCGATGGCGGTCTTGTATTTCACAGTGCGGTTCCGCGATACCCAATCGTGGATGGCTGTGGCCGGAGGCGGCGTGGCCGCGCTGTGCGGCACGCTGACGCGTTATGACGGCTGGTTCCTGGTTCCGTTCGTGACCGTCTTCGTGCTGGTGGTGGCGAAGCGGTGGCGCGTGGCGAAGGCGGCGCTGTTCGCGGCGATTGCCGGCTTGGGGCCACTCTACTGGCTGGGGCACAACTGGTGGTGCTGCTCCCATGTGCTCGATTTTTACAACGGCCCATATTCGGCCCTGGGTATTCAAGGGTCGGCACACTATCCCGGCTTGCATAACTGGGCCAAGGCGTTCCTGTATTTCCGGACCGCCGTGCGCTGGTGCGCGGGAGTACCGCTGGTGTGGCTGGGCGCGGCCGGTTTGGTAGCGTGTGCAGCGGTCCGCAAAGCGTGGTGGCCGGCGATGCTGTTGCCGCTGCCCGGGGTGTTTTACGTGTGGAGCATGCATTCGTCCGGCACGCCGATCTTCCTGCCGGACTTGTGGCCCAACAGTTACTACAACTCGCGCTACGGGTTGGCGCTCTTCCCCGCCCTGGCTTTTGGCGCGGCGGCGCTGGTGTCGCTGGCTCCGGCGCGCGCGCAACGCTGGGCCGCCGCGGCGGTGGTATTGGCGGCGGCCGCACCCTGGCTGATCGATCCGCGGCCGGATGCGTGGATCACATGGAAGGAGTCGCAAGTGAACTCAGAGGCGCGCCGCGCCTGGACGCGCGAGGCCGCGGAGTATCTTGCGCCGCGCTACCGGCGCGGGTCCGGAATTATCGGCACGTTCGGCGACATTACCGGCATCTTCCGGGCGGCTGGCATTCCGTTGCGCGAGACATTGACTTGGGATAACTGGCCGCATTGGCAGGCGGCGGTAACGCGGCCGGATTTGTTTTTATGGGAGGAGTGGGCGGTGGTGATGGGCGGCGATCCGGTGCAGACGGCTTTGCTGCGGGCCGGCGTGAACGGGCCGCGTTATGAGCTGGTGAAGATCGTGATGGTTCCCCACGCGCCGGTGGTAGAGATTTATCATTGCTGTATTGGGTTGAAGGAGCCGGTGTCCCCGTGACCCTGCGGGTCGTTACCAAGATCGGAGAACTGACGCCGGGACGTGGCGCAGGCACTCATTGCCCGCCCAGCGGGACGTTAGCCCCGCTAGATCAGTGACGTGCACGATGGTTCTCTGGAGAGCCTGTGTCCGGCGAGCTACGCCCGCCGGTGTCCCCCAATGGGGGGCGGGCTTTAGCCGGCGCGGGGCTTGAGCCCCGCTGGTAGCACAGGCTTCAGCCTGTGTCCGGCGTGCGCCACGGGGGTGCGAAAAGCGGATATGGAAATGGTGGGAATTCCGTTTACGAAAGCGCACGGAGCGAAGAACGACTTCTTGCTGACGAAGAGCGCCGACACTCCGCACGGCGACTTGCCGGCGATCGCGCAAGCCATCTGCGACCGGCACACGGGCGTGGGCGCGGACGGCTGGATGCTGATCGAGCCCGCCTCGGCGCCCGATCACGACGCCGCCATCCGGCTATTCAATTCGGATGGCAGCGAGGCGGAGATTTCCGGTAACGGCACGCGCTGCGCCGCGGCGTACCTGATCCAGCACGGCCACCAGGGGGACGCAGTGCGGGTGCGCACCGGCGCCGGCGTCAAGCGGCTCCGTCTGCTCGAGCGCGCGGGTCTGCGCTTTCTATTCGAGATGAACATGGGGCGGCCGGAGTTCACCGCCGAGCGATTTCAGTTGCCGCTCCGAGAAGGCGCGCGCGATGTGACGCTGGTCTGGGTGGGCAATCCCCAGTGCGCCATGCCGGTGGCGGATTTCGATTGCGACTGGCGGGCGCTGGGCGCGGAGATCGAGCGTCATCCGCAGTTTCCCCACCGCACGAATGTGTCATTCCTGAGGGCGCGCGATGAGCACACATTGGAAGTGCGTTTCTGGGAGCGCGGCGCGGGGGAGACGATGAGCTCAGGCACGGGATCGACCGGCGCGTTCGCGGCCGCCGTCCTGCGCGGGCTGGTGCGCAGCCCCGCGCGCGTCATTACCCCAGCCGGGCCGCTGGACGTGCGGTGGAGTGCGGAGATCTTCCTGACCGGTCCGGCGGAGATTGTGGCCGAGGGGGTGTTTGTTGGAAGCAAGGACACAGGCTGAAGCCGGTGCTACCGGGCGTTACGGATGGGGCTCGCCGTGTTCGGCGTGATCGGCGAACGGAGCTTCGCCCGGCTTGGTAGCGGGTTCCTCGGAGCCGCGATGGCAGGTATAGCAAGTCACATGCATCTTGCCGTCCGGGAAATGCGAATTGATCTCGTGCGTCATCGCGAGCATCTTGCGCGCGATCTCTTTGTGCGGCTTGTCGTCGGCGGCGAAGTCGCCTTGCACGTGGCAGAAGTCGCAGCGCACGCCCAGCGCCACGCGGAACGCCGTCATAGTCTCCATCAGGTGTTCAGGCTTCAGAATCTTTAGATTCTTGGGCTCGGGCATGGGCGGGTGGCCGGGCGGCGGACCCTCCGGGCGATCCTGACCGAAAGCGGCCAACGAAAGGAATACTACCAGCATCGTCAGTTTCATAGCGCCTATTATCACATAACGCGAATGGCTTCCAAGCGCGTCCGCTAGTCGATGGTGGTTTATGAACTCCGCTAGACATCCGCTTGCTTCGGAGTATAATCAGGCAATGCCACAATCTCAGAAGCACGACCCGGAATTCCTGCACGCTGCACTTATAGGGTTGCAGCACATGCTCGGCGCTCTGGAGCAGCGCATCGCCGACCTGCGCACGCAACTTGGAGGGCCATCGGCCGCAGCCGCCGCGCCGGAAGCCGGGGCAAAGAAGCGGACCATGAGCGCCTCCGCCCGCCGGCGCATCGCGCTTGCGCAAAAGAAGCGGTGGGCCGCTTATAATGCCGCCAAGGCCAAGCCGGCCGCCAAGGCCAAGCCGGCCAAGCGGGCGATGAGCGCCGAGGGACGCGCGCGCATCATCGCTGCCACTAAGAAGCGCTGGGCGGCGTTTCATAAAGCTCGAAAAGCGCCGAAACCGGTCGCCAGGAAAGCCGCGAAGAAAGTTGGGAAGCCCGTTGCGGAGGCGTCCACTCCGCCAACCCTGGCCGCCGTCGCTGTCCCCGCACCGGAATAGAACCCCGTGGGGCGGCGCCATGCGCCGTTATCCTGCGTGTGCACATTTGCCGCAACACGACACTCTCCAGAGAACCATCGTGCAAGTCACCGATCTAGCGGGACTAACGTCCCGCTGGGCGAGCTACGCTCGCCTACGACAGGCTAAAGCCTGTCCCACCAAGAGCGGGCCTGCGAGGCCCGCGCAGGCTTCGAGCCTGCCCCACTGCGGCGGACAAAATGTAGAAACTCAAGGGGCGAGCGACGCGCGCCCTGCGAGGTGCTAAGATCTCTCCCATGCAGGATTCCAATCCCCAACGCCGCGAAATCCTGGGCGCACTCATGGGCGCCTCGCTGGCCTCCGCCCTTCCCGCCGCCGCGCAAACCCGATCCGGCGACATGCTCTACCGCACCCTCGGCCGCACCGGCGAGCGCGTCTCCGCCATCGGACTCGGCGGCTACCATATGGGCGTCCCCGCGGACGAGGCAGATGGCGTCAAACTGGTCCGCACCGCCGTCGACCACGGCATCAATTTCCTCGACAACTGCTGGGACTATCACGACGGCAAGAGCGAAGTTTGGATGGGCAAAGCCTTGCGCGACGGCTACCGCGAAAAGGTCTTCCTGATGACCAAGTTCGACGGCCGCACGCGCCAATCCACCGCCCGCCAGATCGACGAATCGCTGCAGCGCTTCCAAACCGATCGCGTAGACCTGATGCAATACCACGAGAACATCCGCATGGAAGACCCCGACCGCTTCTTCGCGCCCGAGGGTCCCCTGGCCGCGCTGCTGGAGGCCAAGAAGGCCGGCAAGATCCGCTATATCGGCTTTACCGGCCACAAGGACCCCGCCGTACACCTGCGCATGCTGGAGGTCGCCGAACAGAACGGTTTCCATTTCGACGCCGCGCAGATGCCCCTGAACCTGCTGGACGCGCACTTCCGCAGCTTCGCCAAGCTGGTGGTGCCGAAACTGGTGGCGCAGGGCGTCGGCGTATTGGGAATGAAGCCCATGGCCTTCGGCAACCTGCCGCAGCACGGCCTGGCGACGGGCATCGAGTGCCTGCACTACGCCCTGAATCTGCCCACGTCGGTGGTGATCACCGGGTGCGATACCATGGAACGCCTGCGGCAAGCGCTGGAAGCCGCGCGCACGTTCCAGCCATTGACGGAATTGCAACTGTCGGCGCTACTGTCGAAAACCAGAGACGCGGCGCTAACGGGTAAGTTGGAGCCGTTTAAGACCACGTCGCAATTCGACGGTACCGCCCAGCACTTAGACTGGATGGGTTAGTGGGGCGGGCGCGTAGCCTAATGCCACTTAGTTTTCATGCCAATCCAGGCGGCTAGGCGAGCTACGCTCGCCTGCGCTGACAAGAGTGTCAGCGCGGCAGGCATGTGTGCCTGCGCCACGTTGGGCGATCAAAGCCCAAATTGTTGGAGGCAAAGAGTGAGGGACGGCGGTTGACACGGCTGGGCGGTGTGCAGGTGAGCTTGGGGGGCGAGTAAGGGCGTTTTGGCGGACGAATTTGGGCTGGCAAAGAGACACTAATTGCGTAACGGTTTAGGTCGTTTATCCGATTGTCAAAGACCAGGGGGGCAGACTCGCTAACGGCTATCGGGGGTGGCGGTGTCGGCGGCGTCCGACATCAGATAATCGGGCGGCTCAACCGACGGGCGGTGCGCAGTTTGCGTGGGCTCGTTTTTGACGGGTTGGGCGGGCTTTGTCTGGGGCCGGCCCCGGCGTTCCTTTTGCAACCGCTGCAATTCCCGCAAAGCGGAGGTGAACGAACGCTCGAGGCTGGTGCGCTGCACGCGAACGCGGTCCAGCAGCGCCAACTGTTGCTCGGCGGATGTGACCTTCAGATAGATGTCGTTTTCGCCGTTCGCCACGCGTGCGAGCAGCCATTGGGAGGTGGACATTTGTTCCAGATAGATCCGTTCGGTGCAGGTTTGCGGCTGCCACTCGGTTTCGAGGCTGGCCCAAAGCCGCTTATATTCCTCAGGGTCTTCGTCGGGCAAGATGGTGCTGCGGGCGCGCAGGCCGTAGGTGAGGGCGTTGAGGCGAACGGCGGCCTTGCCCTCCGGGGTGGTTGGACCGTGGGAATGTTGCGCATTCCGGCGGTTGGCTTCGTGCTGTTTATCGGAAATTATCATTGGAATCGTCCTCTTTTGGATTGGGCCGGCGGCGCATGGCGCCGCCCCACTCCCAGATTAGAACGACGGTTAGTGAAAACAGCCGGAGCTGAAAGGAATGGATTTAGTAAGTTATTTGAGCGGAGTTAGATGCGGGGGGGAGCCATATTTTCAAAACGTGTGACCGGGCGAACATGGCGATCCTCATTGCCTTGTCTCGTCCGCGTTCATCGGCGTTCATCCGTGGCCAATTTGCCTTTTGCGGCAGCCTGACGGAAGATCGTAGGTAGAGATCACTTTGCATGAGACCGGTTATCCTGCCATTCGTACTCCATATCACGATTCTGGCGGCCGCCGCGCGCGCCCAGACTTCCAGCACAGTCAACGTCCAGGTGAGCAACGAAATCAACCAACAAGCCGGCGTCGACGGAAGTCTGCATCTCCCCATGTCAACTTCGTTTCAACTCGCCCCTTGGAGCTATCTATTCTTCACCCAAACGCCCAACGCCACCGCGCCGCTGGGCGCGCTCGACCCGTTCCACACGCGCGTGCAAGTCATCAACACCAGCATGCCGCTGACCGCCCCGGACACCTGGGACTTCACCCAGCTCAACACCATGTTCGAGCCCATCCAATCCACCGCCGACCACAGCCCCGAGTTCCAGATCGGCACCGCCCCGGCCTTTCTGAGCGATTCCAACGGCTATATCCTGCCAACCAGTTACGCGGCCTTCGCCCAGATGAGCGCCAGCCTGGTCCGCTATTACAACACCGGCGGCTTCAGCGATGCCGGCAACTTCTTCCAAAGCGCCATGCCCTACCCAGTCACCTGGTGGGGCATCTTTAACGAGCCGAACGGCAACGGAGTCACTTCGCAACAGTATGTCGAGCTCTATAATACGGTGGTGCCCGCCATGGCGCAGGCCGACCCGTCCATCAAGTTTCTGGCGGTCGAGCTATCCGACTACGGCACCCAAGCCGAAAGCTACCTGCCCGCCTTCGTCTCGGGCGTGACCGCGCCGGTGGACGTGCTGGCCACGCACTTCTACTCAAGCTGCGATCAGAAGGACCCCGACGCGGAGGTCTTTTCCACCGTGCCCGGCTTTGTAAGTGAAGTACAGAACATTTACTCGCAGTTAGCGGGCAATCCAAATCTGACCGGCGTGCCAGTCTGGGTCACCGAGAACAATGTCAACGCGGATTACGATATCGGGAACGGCATGAGCGCCTGCAACCCCGGCCAGATATTCGTGACCGACGTGCGCGGTACCAGTCCCTTCTTCGCAGCCTGGCGTTCGCTCGTGTTCGCGTCGCTCGGTGAAGTAGGCGCGCAGGCCCTCTATCACTGGTCGTTCGGCGTCGACCCGCAATATGGCGAAATAGACAGCAACGCGAACCCGTACCTCAGTTACTGGGTGGACTACTATCTTTCGCACTGGCTGCCTTCTCCTCCCGGTCAGGATATCCTGCAATTAACGGCTTCGGGATGCTGCCTCTGGAGCTACAACGGCGGCAATCCGCTGGGGCTCGATACGCATACGCTAGCCGCACGCAACCCGGATGGTTCGGTCGTGATTCTGATGTCCAATCATGCCGTCGCGGCGGCTAATGACAATAACGGTCCCGGCACCGTGCGCCAATTCATGCTGGACGTCTCGGCCCTCGGCGCCTTCACTTCGGCCACTTTGGTGCAGCTTGACGCCGGCACGCCGGCGACCGGTCCCGTGCCCGTGCAAATGACTCCCGCCGCGCAGATGCAGGTGGTTCTCGAAGGATACGGCGCAGCGCTGTTGCGGCTCAGCAATGCGTCACCGTTGCTGACTGCCGCGGGCGTGGCCAACGCCGCGAGCTACACACCGGGCGCGGTTGCGCCGGGCGAAATCGTATCGCTGTTTGGAAGCGCCATCGGGCCGCCCACCCCCGCGTCCCTGGCGCTCACCAATCCGGTGCTGGTGGCCAACGCATTGGAGGGCGTCCACGTGTGGTTCGATGGCGTGCCCGCGCCGGTGCTCTACGCCTCATCCGGACAGGTGAACGTGGTGGCGCCTTATGCCGTCGCGGGGGAATCGGCCACCCTGGTGCAAGTGGAATATCTAGGAGCTCTGTCGGCGCCGTTGTCACTGCCGGTGGCCGCCACCGCGCCCGGCATATTTACGCTGGACGCTACCGGCACGGGTCCGGGCGCTATCTTGAACGCCGCGGACGATAGCGTGAACTCCGCCGCGAATCCGGCGCCGCGCGGCGATTGGGTGAGTATCTTCGCTACCGGCGCCGGAGCGACCACGCCGGCGGGTGTGGATGGACTGTTGCCCAGCGGTCCATCCTACAATCCGAAAGCGAACGTCGTGGTCACGATCGGCGGACAGGTATGTACCCTCAACTACCAAGGCGCTGCGCCGGGGCTGGTGTCGGGAGTCGTGCAGATCAACGCGCAGGTGCCCGCCACTGTCACCCCGGCCTCCAACGTTCCAGTGCAACTCCTTATCGGCGGCGCCACGTCGCAATCCGGAGTGACAATAGCGGTTCGCTAGGTTTTTAGCCGCGTGAATTTGGAGAATTCATCTCTTAGAATCTCATGCGGCGAGCAGATCGAGCACGTGTTGGATGGCGCGATCGGCCTTGCAGTAGGCGGCTTCGATCTTGGTGTGGGTCTGGAGCGTTTCGCTGGGCTGGCGATGGAACGGGGAGTTGGCCGAAGGTGGCGAGGATGGCTTGGTGGATGCCGGCGGAGCGCCACCCGTTTGAGTTGCGTGCCGCCGTGCAGCAGCACCTCCATCAGCCGCATCATGCGGGTGTCGTGAATCTCGATGCCGGCGACTTTGGTTTTGCCGGCCATGACCGGCAGTGCCATGCGAAAGTTTCCATCGGCCGCCCCTCGGATGTTTGGCTGGATACCAAAATCATCGATCGCGGCGACCGGTGGAATCACCCACCTACGTCTCTGAGCACCGGGATGCCTCTCCTCGGGTTTTCAAGGGCGCAGCCCTTGGCTATGGTTAGGCAGCTAAGCTAGAATACAAGCAGGAGTGGACCATGTCTACTATGTTGGTGTATGTGGTTTATGGCTTCTCCGCCGCCCTCGCCCTGGTTTTCGTTTATCTTTTTCACGCGCGCTGGTACTGGCATGTATTGAGCGTGCTGGCAGCCTTGGCCGTAGGATTCTCGCCGCCGCTGCCGGGATGGGATGGTCCCAGCCGGGACCTTGTATATGGCTTTGTGGTCTTGTTCCTGCTGGTGTGGGGGCTGGCCGAGCCCTTCATCCACCGGCATCATCGGCACTCCGCACCGCGCCACGCGTAGACGCCCGATGGCGCAAGAAACCGCTTGCCGGCGCGCGCGGCGCGGTTCTGCGGCTTCTATTCGTACCTCAACGCGACCATGGGGTCCACGTGCGCCGCAACCAGCGCCGGGCGCAGCGCCGCCAGCAGAGCCACCAGCGCAACCACGCCGCTGGCGGCGGCCAGCACCCACGGATTGCCGGCCTTCACGCCATATAAGACGCTCTCCAACAACTGCCGGCCTGCAAAAGCTATCGCCCAGCCCAATGGGATGCCCACCGCGGCCTGCAGGGCAGCCTTCTTGAGCACCTGGCGATTCAAATCCGCGCCCCGCGCGCCCAGGGCTACGCGCAATCCGAACTCGCGCATGCGGCGGTTGACGGCGTAGGAAGTGACGCCGAACAAGCCGGCGGCGGACAGCACCAGCCCCAGCAACGCCAGCGCCCCCGCAATTCCCGTCAGCACGGTCTCCTGCTTGTGCGCGCTGTACATGTGTTGCCGCAGTGTGTGCGTGCCGGTCAAGATGAACGCCGCATCGGCCCGGCGTGCCAGCGCGCGCACCGGGGCGGCCAGCGCTGCGGGGTCTCCGGCAGATTCCAGAAAGATCGTGACGTCGCTTACCGGCATCTGGGTGAATGGGAAATAGAAGTATGGTTCGATGCGCTCCTTCAGATCGATGGTCGGGCCGTCTTCCACCACTCCCACTATCTGGCGTTCCCGCCCCCCGATCCGAATCCATGCGCCCAGCGGATCCCGGCTGCCGAAGAAGAAGCGCCGCGCAAAGGCCTCACTGACCATGACCACCGGCGTCGTATCGCGCCCGTCGGAAGCACTGAAGCCGTGCCCTTGCAGGATGCGCGCACCGGTGGTGGCGAAATAGCCGGGGCTGACCTGGTCGTAAAAGAAGGAGGTTTTGGGCTGTCCTGGCATCTGCAGTTCCACCGCGGCGCCTCCGCCGGAGCCGCTCAGCAGCGCGCGCCGCGCATACGCCACGCGCCGCACACCGGGCAGCCCGGCGAGCTGGCTTGCCAGACCATCGGCGCGCGTCGCGGCGGCCACGTCGGCTTCCCAATATCCCCGTACTATCAGAACCTGCCGGCCGGTGTCCATGGCCGGACGTATAGCCGAAATGTTCCGGAGGCTGCGCCAAAGCAATCCGGCCGAACACGCGACGGCCGTGACAAAAGCGATTTGAACGATCGCCAACGCCGTCAGCCAGCGCGACTGCCGGCCCCCGATAGAGCTCTGAATGGCCGGCAGAATCCTGTGCTTCCAGGCATCGCTCAACGGGATCAAAGACCCGACAATGGCCACCACCAGCAAAGCGGCGGCGCTGAAAGCGAAGGTCCGGCCGTCCAGCCGAACCCGGAAGTCGATGTAGCTGTCGCCCGCATATAGGACCGCCGGCGCCAGGTCGATCAACCAAGCGGCCAGGATCAATCCGAGTGCCGTTCCCACGCCGCATAGCAGCAGAGTTTCGCTGGTGTGCTGGCGCAGCAAGTGCGCGCGGGTGGCGCCCAGCGCCAGCCGGATGCCTGTCTCGCGGCGGCGCGCTTCGTTATCCACCAGCCGCAGATTGGCGAGGTTGGCGGCGGCCACCAGCAGCACCAGGAACAGCGCGGCCATCAACATGGCTGCGAAGACAATTCTTAGCTCCGCAAACGGGAAGATGGCGGCCGTACGCCCAGGCGCCGGCTCCAGGCCGTCGCGCTGAAGCTGACGCAGCGTGGCATCTTCTTCTCGTTGTGCCTGCTCCGCCGTGACGCCCGGCCGCAAGCGAGCCACCACCTCGAAATCCGCCAGATGCCGGTCGAGGTGGTCCCTAAATCCCAGCGAGCCGAAGAACGTCTGGGGCGGCACGAAGAGATCCACCAGCAAGCCGCGGTGCGTTCCGGAGAAGGCCGGCGGCAGCACCCCGGCGATGCGCAGCGAGGCATTACCGACCGCCAACGCGCGGCCCACAATTTGCAAATCGCCGCCCAGCGCGGTCTTCCAATAATGGTCCGTAATCACTACCACGCCGTCCTGGCCGCCGCCGCTGTGGAACACATCGCCCGCCGCGGCTTTCACACCCAGCAAGTCGAAGTAGTTTTCGGAGACCCCGGCGGTGATTGGAAAATCGTCGCGGTCCGGCAGCCGGACCTTGGGACCCATCCGGCATTCCGCCAGGGCGCCATCCCAGGAGCGGGTGCGGCCGGCCAGCGCCTGGTATTCGAGCCAGGTGAGGGAGTCGACGCGCTGCTCGCGGTCGCGCGCCAAAAGCCAGTGCAGGCGGGCGGGTTCGCGCACCGGCAGAGCGCGCAGCAAGCCCGCATCCAGCAGGCTGAAGCCTACCGTGCAAAAGCCTATCGCCAGGGCCAGCGACAAGACGGCCAGCGCCGTAACCCCCGGCCGCCGGGATAGCGCCCGGATGGCTATACGTAGATCGCGCAGGAGTGTCTCCATGGGTTGACGGTCGTGCACGTAAGGGGCCGGTGTGGCACACGCACCGATGGGTAGTGGGTCAGTTTGGATTTGGAGGGCGGCCAATCTTGGCCGCAGCCGGCTAACACCGGCTGAAGCCTGTGCTACCAGCGGGGCTGCAGCCCCGCGCCGGCTAAAGCCCGGCCTCCAATTCCAGCTCCGGCAAATGTAGAAACTCCCGAGGCGAGCGAAGCTCGCCCAAGCGGGGCTTAATTTTAGGCCCCTGCGGCGGCGCATGGCGCCGCCCCACGAGGCCTATCAAATGGCCAAAGTCCAGGGGCGAGCTAGGCTCGCCGCAGAGCGGGTTCTGGAGAACCCGCGCAGGCCTGGAGGCCTGCCCCACTAAAAGGCCAATCTCCAGAGCCGGCAGAAAGCCGGCTGCGGGCAGAATTGCCCGCCCTCCAAATCCAAAATGTCCCCAATCGGGAAGCCACATTTGAGATCTCAGTGTCCGATTCTGGGAAGCAGCCGTGCGCTCTCGCTACAATGGCGATTCATGCGACGCCGCTCGGCTGTGCGCGACACGCTCGAATACTGGATGGCCCTGGCAGTGGTCGATTCGCTCGCCTGGACGCCGCTTCCGGTCGCCAACTGGCTGGCGCGCAGGTACGCCGGGCTGCTGGATATGGCGCTACCGCGCTTGCGGCACGTGGCCCTGGGCAACCTGGCGATGGCCATGCCGCAGTTGGACCGCAGCGCCCGCCAGCGCATCGCCGACGGTGTGTTCCGCTCGATCGCCCGCCTGCTGGTGGCCTTCGCGCGATTTCCGCGGCTCCACAGGCGCAATATCCGCGACTGGATTCGCTACGAGGGCTTCGAACACTTCGAAGAGGCCCGCAAACGCGGCCGTGGCGTCCTGTTTGCCACCGCGCACCTGGGCAATTGGGAGTTGAGCGCCTTCGCGCATGCCTGGATGGCCGCGCCCATGCACGTGGTGATCCGCCCTCTCGACAATCCCAAAATCGACGCGCTGGTGGAACGCCGGCGCATGCTATCCGGCAACCGCCCGATCGGCAAGAAAGATTACGCGCGCGGCATCCTGAAGGCGTTGCATCGCAATGAAGCGGTTGGCATTCTGGTAGACCAGAATGCATCGCTCGAAGAAGGCACGTTCGTGGATTTCTTCGGCGTGCCGGCCTGCGCCGGAACCGGCTTCGCCAAGCTGGCGGCGCATAGCGGCGCGGCCGTGATTCCCGGCTTCGCGCTTTGGATCGAGAGCGAGCGCAAATACGTGCTGCGCTTCTATCCTCCCATCGAAATCACGGGCGACGCGGAAGCCGACACGCGCACGCTGCACCGTCAACTGGAAGCTGTGGTCCGCGAGTACCCCGATCAGTGGCTCTGGATTCATCGCCGCTGGAAGACCCGCCCGCCGGGGGAGAATTCGAGCCACGGATGAACACGGATAAAGGCAGTTTCATCGGCGGCTAATTCTCCTTCAGCAGCTTGCGATCCACCATCCAGTCGCGCAGCCGGTCCGGCCAGGTGGCCACCGGCAGGCGCAAAGGGCGCATCCCCACGCCGTGCGGTCCGCTGGCATAGATATGCATCTCCGTGGGCACCCCCTGCTTTTGCAGATCCAGATACAAGTTGACCGTGGTCACCACGTGTGCGCGGTCTTCATCGGTGCACATGAGAAACGTAGGAGGCGCGTCTTTCGGCACCGCGATGGCGCCGGGCTTGAAACCGGGATAGATGGCCGCGGCAAAATCGGGGCGGGAGCCGGTACGGTCCACAGGATCCGCGGCGTCCGCGTTGCCGGCATCGAAGCGCGTCTCGATCAGCGCGGCCAGTTCCCCGCCGGCCGAAAAACCCATGAAGCCGATGCGCGCCGGATCCAAGCCCCACTCCGCGGCGCGGCTGCGCACCGTGCGCACGGCCCGCGCGGCGTCCGCCAGCGCATCGCGATCCACTGTGTAATGCGAACCCGGCGCGCGCGCCAACCGGTACTTCAGCACGAAGGCGGCGATGCCGTTCCGATTCAGCCAATCGGCGATTTCCCAGCCCTCCTTGTCGATCACGATCTGCGAATGGCCGCCGCCCGGCGCCACCACCACCGCCATCCCATTGGCCTTCTCCTGGGGCGCCAGGAAAGCGTAGATGGATGGGTTGTGCACCACCGTGAAGCGTTTGGGCAGCTTGGAATCCGCCGACGGTTCAGATACCTCGGCCGCCTGCTCCGCCCCCGGCGCGCCATTCGGCCAAAGTTTGATTTCCTCGCCGCGGTCGATAGCGAGCGCATACCCGCAAACGCAGACCACACTGAAAACAAGTTTCGCGATCATGGCTGGGGGCAGTGTATCACAGGCCTGCAGGCCTGCGCGGGGCTTAGAGCCCCGCGGCAGCGCATGGCGCTGCCCCACGGTGCCTATCAAATACACTAGAACCCTTGCCCCGCCCCGGCAGCAGGCATGCCGGAATAGTGTACGTGCACCAAACGCCACCGGCCTTGCTCTTTATGATAGATCTGCGTTTCGCGGCCGTGCGTCGCCAGCGCAGAGCCGTCCTTTCTGAACTTCGCCGCAAAATCCCAATAGAATTCAGACCATGCCGTGTCGCCGTACGCGTGAATCGACACATCCTTGACGCTCAGCTTCCGTTCGGAGAAAGTGTCTCCCATAAGATGGCGAAAAACATTTTCCGCCACTTGGCCGACACCGTGCTCATGACCTAATGGGTGAATGAACGACACTTCCGGCGAACTCGACCATATCTGTTTAACAAGCTCCACGTCGGCGGTGTCAACGGCCTTCGCGTATTCCGCGATCAGGTGACGGATACTGTCAACATCCGCCGGCGCTCCGCTACTTTGGCCTGCAACGTGAAACGAAACCGCCACCGCGAGCGCTAGACAGCGCCACGGAAGCGGCTTGCTTGCCCCGGTTAAAATGCGCTTCGCAATCATAACTTGCAGCAGTGTATCACAAGCCGGCACGCATGCCGCGACCCGCATCGGACTATGATGAGCATAGCCATGCGAACCTGGTCCGTCTTGCCGGCCGCCTGCCTCGCGGCCCTCGCGGCGGCCCCGTGTGACGGGCAGCCCGCCTCCGGCATTCCCCGCCTTGAGAAGCACGGCGCGGCAACCCAGTTGATCGTCGACGGCCAGCCCTTCCTGGCCCTCGCCGGCGAGTTGGGCAATAACACCGCCAGCAGCCTCGAGAACATGCAACCGCTCTGGCCCAAGCTGGCTGCGGGGAATTTGAACTGCGTTCTCGCGGCCATCTCCTGGGCCCAGTTGGAACCCGCCGAAGGCCGCTACGAGTTCGCCCTGGTGGACGGACTCCTCGAGCAAGCCCGCCACCATAATCTAAAGCTGGTTTTCCTCTGGTTCGGCAGTTGGAAGAATGGCCTCTCCAGCTACGCTCCCTATTGGGTAAAGCAGGACTTTCAGCGCTTCCCGCGCATCCGCCTGGGCACCGGGAAAAGCATGGAACTTCTCAGCACCTTCGGCAATGCCACCCGCGATGCCGACGCGCGCGCCTTTCGCGCGCTCATGCGCCATATCAAGACCGTCGACGGCGCCCGGCACACCGTCGTGACGATGCAGGTGGAGAACGAAGTGGGCGTGCTGCGCGATTCGCGCGACCGGTCTGCCGCCGCCAACCAGGCGTTCGCCAGTCCCGTGCCGCCCGAACTGATGGACTACATCCAACAGCACCGCGACACACTGGCTCCCGAACTTCGCGCGGTCTGGGCCGCCAACGGATCGCGATCCTCAGGCACATGGGAACAGGTCTTCGGACCCGGCAAGCCCGACACTGTTTTTATGCCCATTCAAACCACCTCGCCGCCTATGACTCCCGAAGAGCACGAGTCCTCGTGGCGCAGCCTGCATTGGCCTTCCGACGAAATCTTCATGGCGTGGAACTACGCGCGCTACGTCGGCAAGGTGGTGGCCGAGGGCAAGCAGGAGTACGGCATCCCGATGTTCGTCAATGCCTGGCTGCAGCAGCCCAACCACGCCTGGCCCGGCACCTATCCGAGCGGCGGGCCGCTGCCGCAGGTGCACGATATCTGGCGGGCGGGCGCGCCCGCCGTCGATATGCTCGCTCCCGACCTCTACCTCCAATACTTCGACGAAGTTTGCGAGCGCTTCACGCGCAACGCGAATCCGCTGTTCATCCCGGAGACGAGTGTCAACGCGTCCAACGTGCTAATGGCCTTTGGCAAGTATCACGCCATCGGTTTCTCACCTTTCTTCATCGAGCGCGGGGTGGGGCCGGACACCGACTTGGCCGCCGCCTACCGCGTGGTGTCGGACTTGGCGCCCGCCATCGCCGCGCACCAGGGCACGCCGGACATCGCCGCCATCCGCACACGGCAGGGCGACCCGCCCGCCAAGCTGGCTCTCGGCGGCTACACGCTTGATCTGACTTTCACGGGCCGCGGCCGCCCGCCCATCGCGCCTCCACCCACCGGCCAACCGCCCGCCGCGCCAGCCAGTCAGCAGGAAACGGTCCAGGGATCGGCCATCTTTGTGTACGCGGGAACCAACGAATTCTTCATGGGCGCGGTGGGAGGCGGCGTGCGCATTGCATTCGCCCCGAGCACGCCGGGCCCCTCCACGGCTGGGCTGGGCGACGTGCAGGAAGGCCGCTTCGTGGATGGCAAATGGACCGTCCTGCGGCAGTTGGCGGGCGACGACACCGGCCAGGGAGAGATCCTGACACTGCGGCCCAACACCACCCTGCGTGTCACGGTATACCGATATGAGTAGTGGGGCAGGCTCGCAGCCTGCGCGGGCCTCGCAGGCCCGCTCTGCGGCGAGGGAAGCGTGCCGCGTCCGGCAATTCTGCCTGGCAATCGGCGCTTCCGTTTCCCTCGATGCCTAGCGCCGGCAGCCGCCGACTGTTATGCTGGGGGGCAGTTAGACCTCACCATGCCCGACGCGCGCACGGTCACTCTCTTGCTTCGCGACCTTGCCGGCGGCGATCAAGGGGCGCTCGAGCTCCTCGTTCCGCTGGTCTACGACGAATTACGCCGGATCGCGGACGGGCAGCTCAGGCGCGAGCGTCCGGGCCATACCTTGCAGCCCACCGCGCTGGTCCACGAAGTCTACTTGAGGATGTTGGGCCGGGAGCAGGCTGGGTATAAGGACCGCGCCCATTTTCTGGCTATAGCGGCCCACGCCATGCGCAAAATCCTGATCGATCACGCGCGCGAACACAACGCCGCCAAGCGCGGTGGGGGGCGCGAGAAGCTGGCCATCGACGAAGAGCGCGACGGCAGTGGGGAACGCCCTTCCATCCTGATCGCGCTGGACGATGCGCTGGCCGGGCTCGCCGCGAAGGATCCGCTGCTGGCCCGATTGGTGGAGATGCGGTATTTCGGCGGTCTCACGGCTGAGGAATCCAGCATTGCGCTGAACCTCGAAATCAACGTGGTGCGCCGCCACCTGCGGCTGGCCGAAGCTTGGCTGCAACGGGAAATGGACCAATCCGCGTCCGGTTAGCGCTCGTTTCGCCGGCGGCATTCGATCCGCACCCCCTGTAATCGGCTGTAATCGCGTCAAGCGCGGCGAGCACGAGTTTCGTTATATGATTGGTGACGGCAGGCGCGAATGCCGTGCACCATCGGGACATCGCCACTCGCTTGCAGCGATCGACCGGCAGCCACGCCCGGCGCCTAAACCAGCCAGGAGTGCGGCATGGCCGAACTGACCTCCGAACAGTGGGCCGAAGTTAAACGGCTCTTCATGGCCGCCGCAGAGTTGCGCCCCGAAGAACTCCCGGATTACCTCCAGCGCGAATGCCCGGACCCCGATCTGCGCCGTGAAGTGGCTTCATTACTGGATTATTCCGACGAGGGACTACCGTCGGCCGACGCGGCGATCGCATCGGCTGCCGCCGCTGCCGCGCGGGAGCCCGATCCGGACCAGCGGCTGATCGGCACCCGCCTCGGACCTTACAGGGTGGAGGCCATCGCCGGCCACGGCGGCATGGGCGCGGTGTACCGCGCCTCGCGCGACGACTCTGAGTTTCGCCAGCAGGTGGCCATCAAACTGGTGCGGGTGGCGGCCGAGTCGCCCGACACCTTGCGGCGCTTCCGGCAGGAACGCCAGATCCTGGCCCGGTTGTCGCACCCCAACATCGCCCGCCTGCTGGACGGCGGCTCCACGCCGGAGGGCGTGCCTTACCTGGTGATGGAATTTATCGAGGGCGAGCCGATCACCGTTTGGTGCGACCGGCAGTCGCTCGGCGTGGAGGACCGGTTGCGGCTGTTCCTGCGCGTCTGCGAAGGAGTGGAATTCGCGCATCGCGACCTGGTGGTACACCGCGACTTGAAGCCCGCCAATATTCTGGTGACGAAAGACGGCACACCCAAGCTGCTGGATTTCGGCATTGCCAAACTGTTGGATCCGAGTGCGGAAAACGAAGCCGCCACGCTGACCGGCCTGGTGATGACGCCCGAATACGCCTCGCCGGAGCGGGTGCGCGGCGAGCCGGCCTCGGTTGCGGCGGATGTCTACTCGCTGGGTCTCATTCTATATGAGCTGCTCACCGGAAAGAAGGCCCAGCCAATGACCGGCTACACGCCGGAAGCCATTGTCAGGGTCATCTGCCAAACGGAGCCGATGGCGCCTGCGCGGCTGAAGCCGCAACTGGCGGGCGACCTGGACAGCATCGTCCGCATGGCCATCCGGAAGGAGCCGGAACGGCGTTATGCGTCGGCCGGCCTGCTGCGGCGCGACATTCAGCGGCACCTCGAACGGCGCCCGGTGATCGCGCGCCCGGATACGATTGGTTATCGCTCGGCCAAATTTCTGCGCCGCAACCGCTTCGGCGTGGTGGCAGGCGCGCTCATAGCCGCCACCCTCGCCGGCGGACTCGCCCTGGAATACTGGCTGGGCGCCTTCGCGCGGCCCCTCCGCGTGTCGCAGGCCGTGCAGCTCACCCAGACGGGCCGGGTCGAGATCGGAAACGGCGTGGCGACGGATGGCTCCCGGATCTATTTCACCGAGCGCACGGGGGGCGAGTGGTCGCTGGCCCAGGTTTCCGTGAATGGCGGAATAGCGGCCCCGATACCGGTAACGCCGCCCATTTTCCAGGCGGACATACTGGATATATCGCCCGACCGCTCCAAGCTGCTGGTGCATGGCGGCCCGGGAGATGGAATCGACCAGCCTCTATGGATCGTTCCGGTAACGGGCGGGACTGCCCGCCGCATTGGCGATGTGCTGGGCGGCGCGGGCACGTGGGCCCGCGACGGGAGGAGCATCGTCTTTTCACGCGGCTCCGCGCTATACCGGGTCAACATCGACGGGACGGATGGCCGCAAGTTGCTGGAATCCCGGGAAGACGTATTAGACGCCATCCGCTGGGCGCCGGCACCTGCACGGAATATCTTGCGCTTGACGATACACGACCACAATACGGGGCAGGGCCGGCTTTGGGAGGTGGGCCCGGATGGCGCCGGCTTGCATGCCCTGTTGCCAAGACCGCTGTCCACCCCTCCATTAGTCAGCGACTTCGGCGGAAGCTGGATTGCGTCGGGAAAGTACTACCTGTTTCTTCGGTTCCAGTCCGATACGGTAGGCCTTTGGGCCATCCGTGAGACCCGGTCCTGGCTGCCGGTAGCCGGCCGCCGACCCGTACAGATCTACTCGACGCCGCTGGCGTTTCCATCGCTGGCTCCGAGTCCGGACGGCAAGCGCGTGTTTTTCGCGGGCGGGCAGGAACGCAGGGAATTGGTGCGCTACGACGCGCGGCGCGGCCAGTTTGTGACGTATCTTTCCGGCATTGCCGGCAGATGGGTCGATTGCTCGCCCGATGGGAAGTGGGTGGTCTACACCATGGCTGCCGACGACACCCTCTGGCGAAGCCGGCCCGACGGCGCCGAGCGGGCGCCGTTGACGCCCACGGCGA
>Ga0187871_10000482_pt1 | contig 38114 bp, 31 predicted proteins | sample June2016WEW_16_1_FD_132988 | JGI IMG/M metagenome (GOLD analysis project Ga0187871, IMG submission 132988) | Peatland microbial communities from SPRUCE experiment site at the Marcell Experimental Forest, Minnesota, USA - June2016WEW_16_10 | ecosystem: Environmental > Terrestrial > Soil >...
GCAAGCCCGCGTGCTCGCCGGTCTGCCGGACCCAGGCGAAGCCCGAGGTGAAAGCCTTACGGGTCCTGACCGCGCTCACCGAGGGTCCGGTCAGGAACGCACCCGCGGCGATGACCAGCCCCACGACCAGGATCGTGCGCAGGCCCTCCTTGATGAACCGGACCAGCGTGTCGAACAGGGCGGCGGCCGCGTTGGCGGGCAGCACGTCATTGGGGACGCTGTTCAGGTAGACCCCGCGGAAGATCAGCAGGCCCGCGCCGAGCACCACCATCGACGCGGCCAGGCCGAGACCCGCCCCGATCAGGGCGCGCCGGTGGCTGCGGGCCACGTAGACGCCGATGGCCAGGAGCAGCAGGACCAGGATGGGCAGCACGATCTTGAGATCGTTGATGAGCCGGTATCCGGTCTGGGCTTTGACCAGGTACTTGGCCGAGAACAGGCTCAGCGTCGGGTTGATCGCCGGGAGCTTGCTGACCAGCGTGAAGCCGCGCTTGACCAGGTCCTGCTTGACGAGGTTGATGAACGGTCCGAGGCTCAGGACGACCTGTCCGTTGCTGACGCTCACCGCGCCGCCGCCCTGCCCGGAGAGGGCCTTGACCAGTTCCTGATGGACCGCGGTATTGGCCTGGACCCAGACATGGGCGAACTGCGGGCTGGTCACTATCTTGTGTACCTGGCCGTGGATGAACCCGGCGACCGCGCTGCTGATCGACGGCCCGAAGGTCTTGAGCAGCGCGCCGACGCGCGGCAGTCCATGGCTGCTCAGAAGGCTGGCAGCCTGATCGGCGTACCCGGTCACGTTGAGGTGCGTGGTGATCTCGGTGGTGATCTTGTCAGTGAGCGCGCCCTGGACGGCCGGATTGTGGACGAGCGGCTCCACGTTGTCCACGTAACGGCTGGTACTAGAGACCTGGTTAGCGGTCCAGACGGCCAGCACCGAGACCGGGGCCAGCAGGCAGCCGACGACGATGAGGATGAGGGCGACCGGGAACCGCCAGCCGCCGCGCGGCCGCCGCGCCTGCTCGGCCTGCTCGGTCCGCTCGGTCCGCAGTTTGCTGTTCTCGGCGCGCAGGCGCTCGAGTTCAGCGCGCTCGTCCAGGCTGAGGCCTGAGCCTGGACCGGCGGGCCCGTCCGCCGCGCGACCCGGGTCGGACATCCGTTGCCTCCTGGCTGATCACTCCGGTGCTCCGCCGCCGATCATGGTTACCGCGCCGGCTGCTCGCTCGGTTCGCTCACGGTCTCCCACCCAGGTCTCCATCCGCCTCCCCCCGCAGGGGTGAGTCGTATCGCAATTTTTCCGGCTTCCCGTGGGCGGAAGTCACCATGCCCAGCTGCCGCTTCATGTCCGGACCGGGGCCTGTGTCAGCACAACGTTCACTTGTCCGGGCGCGAAACGCCGTGTGTAATGGTGACATTGAGTGCAATAGTGACAGTTGAGATGCTGCTCCAGACCCCGGCAGCGGTTGCGCTATGACCGGGGGATCGAGTGGCCGGGGGCGCGTGCGCGGAATCAGGGATACTCCAGGGGGTGACGGCCTGGCCTCCCTTGCTGCGCCGCCGCGGGTCGAGGCTGGCCGATCCCCGATCGCGGTACCGATGATCCCCAACCCGCCGCTGGAGACGAAGTTTCATGCGCCGCGGGTACGGGCGGAGTGGATTCAGCGCGGCGAGATGGTTGACTGCCTGGCCGGCGTTTCCGCCAGGCTCCTGCTGGTCAGCGCCCCGGCGGGCTTCGGCAAGACCACTCTTGTCGCGCAGTGGAATTCGGGTCCTGGGAAAAACCGCGCGGTCGCGTGGGTCTCGCTCGACCCTGATGACGACGATCCGGCCCAGTTGTGGTGGCTTGTCACCAGCGCGCTCCAGCGCGCTTGCCCCGGCTTCAACGCGAAAGCCGTCATGGAAAGCTTCCGGGCCGAGATCCTGGATTTCGCCGGAACGGTGCTCCCTCTCCTGCTCAACGAGCTAGCCACCCTGCCGGAGCCGGTTGTCCTCGTGCTGGACGACTACCACGTGATCAAGGACCGCGACTGCCACGATCAGGTCGCCTTCGCCCTGCAGCATCTGCCGCCGACCGTCCGGCTCGTGCTGATCACCCGGGCCGATCCTGCCCTCCCGCTGGCCCGCTTGCGGGCGACCGGGGAAATGGCCGAGATCCGGGCCCAGGAGCTGCGTTTCTCGCCCGCGGAAGTGGCTGAGCTCGTCGCCGCTGTCGCCGATGTCAACCTCGCCCCGCCAGAGCTGGCTGATCTGGTCGACCGGACCGAGGGCTGGCCCGCGGGGGTGTACCTCGCTGCTCTCTCGCTGCGCGGTCACCCCTCTCCGAGCGCCTTCATTGACCAGTTCACCGGCGACAGCCGGTTTGTCGTCGACTTCCTGGCCGAGGAGGTACTGGGCCGGCAGCCGGCCGAAGTCCGGCAGTTCCTCGCCCGGACCTCGATTCTCAGCCGCTTCTGCGCACCGCTGTGCGAAGCCGTGGACGGGTCGGCCGATGCGGCCGCTGTCATCGACGTTCTCGAGCGGGAGAACCTGTTCGTCGTGCCGCTCGATGACACCCGCCACTGGTTCCGCTACCACCATCTTTTCGCCCAGGTGCTGCGCAGTGAGCTGGCCCGGGCTGAGCCGGAAATGCTGCCCACCTTGCACAAGCGCGCCAGTGCCTGGTTTCTCCGGTCCGGGCTGGCGGATGAGGCGATCAGTCACGCACACGCCGCCCGCGATGTGGCCGGGGTAATCAACCTCATTGCCTGGCACTGGTACGCCTACGTGGCTTCCGGCGAGGTGGCGACGGTTCGCCGCTGGCTGAGGACCCTTGGTGACGAGGTGATCGGGGCTGACCCCGTGGCAGCGCACTGCGCGGCGTGGACGGCCGCGCTTTCCGGAGACCGGGAAGCGCTGCGTCGCTGGCTGCCCGTGGTCAAGTCAGCCAAGCATGACGGGCCGCTGCCAGACGGCTTCCGCTCGCCGCAGTCGTCGGCCGCCCTGCTCGAGGCCACCTTCGGCTTCGATGGCATCGGGCCCATGCGCGACGCGGCGGTCGAGGCCATCAGGCTGGAACCGGACCAGGCGTCGCCCTGGCATGCGCTGGCCCGGGCGGCGTACGCGACCGCCCTGTACTGGTGCGGCGACCGGGCCGCGGCCGCCGAGCAGGCACAGGCCGCGCTGTCCAGCCCGTCGCCGGTCGGCCTCATCCGCATGCTGGCCTTCGCCACGTTGGCGCTGGCAGAAGTCGACGAGGGAGAACTCACCCGAGCGGAGCAGCTAGCCCGTTCAGCGCGGGAAATCGTAGCCGACGCGGGCCCAGGTTTCAGCGAGGAACCGCAGAGCTCCCTGGTCCATACGGCCACTGCCGCGGCTGCGGTCCGGCGCGGGCGGCTTGACGAGGCTCGCCGGGAGTTCGAGCACGCGCTCGAACTTCGCCGCAGGCACCCCGGGATCAGCCCGTGGGCCACGCTGGAGATCCTGCTCAGGCTGGCGCCGGTGATGCTGGACAGCGGCGACCGGCCTGGAGCGGCCCGCCTCCTCGCCGAAGCGAGGCAGTTGCTGGACTCGCGCCCGGACGGCGCCGACGCCCAGGTCGCGCGCCTCGGCCGGGCCGAACGGCGGCTCGCCGGGCCGCCGCCGGCCGTGTCGCCAGCCGTACCCCTCACCGAACGTGAGGCGGCGGTGCTGGGGCTGCTGGGCGGATCGCTGTCGCAGCGCGAGATCGGCCGGGAACTCTACGTCTCACAGAACACGATCAAGACGCACGTCCGTGCGATCTACCGCAAGCTCGGCGTCTCGACCCGCCACGATGCCATCGTCGCGGGCCATGACATCGCTCATTCGCCAGGGAACAGCGGCCCGTTCACCAGGGAACAGCGGCCCGGCGTTACAGATGGTTGAACCCGGACGACTCCTCCTTCGACATGGGCACGGTGACCGGGTGCTTCCCGAAATGGGCCACGGCGTCCCGGAAATCCTCCAGGAGCAGGGAGGCCAGGTCCTGGCTCACCCCGAGGCGGACCAGGATGCGCTGCACGGCTATGTCCGACGCGGAGCCGGTGAGCGTGTAGGCCGGCACCTGCCACCCCTGAGTGCGCAGCCGGTCGGCCAGGTCGAACAGCGTGTAGCCCGGATCCTCGCCCTCCCGGATGCGCCACGTGACGGTGGGGATTCCGGTGGCAGGGTTACTGTCACAGAGAAGTTCGAAGGGGCCCAGCTTGACGATCTCGGTCGCGAGGTACTGGCCGATCGCATACGAGGCGTCGTGGATGCGCTTGTACCCCTCGAAGCCGAGACGCAGGAAGTTGTAATACTGCGCGATGACCTGCCCGGCCGGGCGGGAGAAGTTGACCTGGAAGACCGGCATGTCGCCGCCCAGGTAGTTGACGTGGAATACCAGATCCTCGGGGAGCTCCCCGCGGTCGCGCCAGATGACCCAGCCGACGCCCAGCGGGGCCAGCCCGAATTTGTGCCCGGAGGTGCTGATCGACTTGACCCGGGGGAGGCGGAAGTCGAAAAGCACGTCGGGTGCGCAGAACGGTGACAGGAAGGCGCCGCTGGCCCCGTCGACGTGAATGTCTATGTCCAGGCCGGTCTCGGCCTGCAGCTGGTCGAGGGCGCTGGCCATAGCCTCGACCGGCTCGTAGGCGCCGGTGTAGGTCACGCCGAACGTGGGGACGACCATGATCGTGTTCTCGTCCACCCGCTCGAGCATGGACGCCGCATCCATGGCGTAGTGGCCGTGGGACATCGGGACCTCGCGCATTTCGATGTCCCAGTAGCGGGCGAATTTGTGCCATACCACCTGTACCGGCCCGCAGACCATGTTCGGCTTATCGACCGGCTTGCCTTCGGCCCGCCGCTTCGCCCGCCAGCGCCACTTGGCGGCCATGCCCGCCAGCATGCAGGCCTCCGAGGATCCGATGGCCGAGGCCCCCACGGTGTTGGCCGCTTCCGGGGCATGCCACAGGTCGGCCAGCATGTGCACGCAGCGGGCCTCTATTTCCGCGGTCTGCGGATACTCGTCCTTGTCGATCATGTTCTTGTTGACCGACAGAGCCATCAGGGCCAGCATCTCGGGCTCGGCCCACGTCTGGCAGAACGTGGCCAGGTTCTGCCGGGCGTTGCCGTCCAGCATCACTTCATCTGACACCAGCTGGAACACATCCCGGGGCAGGGTCTCGTCCCGCGGGAACCGGTACTTGGGCACGGGCCTGGTCAGGTCGTGCCCGGCGAACACGCAGTCCTCCATCTGCTCGCGGACGGTGTCGCGCTCGTGCAATGGCATGGTCGGTATCTCCTTGATCGGGAGCACTCCCGCTGCCGGTTACCCCCGGACGATCGCTGCGGCCATGCGCCCCGCCTCTTCGGGGACGGGAGCCGCGCTTGTGCTTTCGATGCTGGTCGCACCGGCCAGGATCGCCATCACCCGGAATGGGGGAGTGGGTCAGTAGCCAGCTGTGCCGTTTCACGGAGCCTGTGCCCGGGAGCGGCGGTCGAGCAGGCCGGTTACGGCCAGGCCGGTGCTGGCGCCAATCAGGGAGCCGATGACGGTGTCACCGGGGTAGTGCACCCCGGTGTGCACCCGGGAATACGCGACGGTGGCGGCCAGGAACCCGGCCCCCAGCGCGACCCAGGGCCGGTCCCGGCTGATCGCAGTGGCGAACGCGAACGCCGACGCGGAATGGCCCGAGGGGAACGAGGTGGAGTCGGGCATCCGGACCTGCCGGACGCCGGGCACGCCCGCGCCGGTCCGGTCCGGGCGGGCCCGGTGACCGATCGGCTTGATGGCCAGGTTCACCAGCGCCGAGGTGGCCCCGATGGCCAGCGTGCCGCGGACCGCGGCCCGCCGGCCGGCCGGGCCGCCGGTCAAGGCCAGCGACGCCGCGAGAGCCAGCCAGATCCTGGACTTGTCTGCGGCCCGGGACAGCCGCCGCAGCGGCCCGTCCAGCGCCGGGGTGGGGGTGGCGGCGATCGCGTCGTACACGGCCCGGTCGACGGCCGCGAGCTGGTGGGCCACTCCCCGTCTTGTCACGCGCGTATGCTACCGGCAGGCGGAAAAGCCCGCAGGGAGCTACCCCGGGTCCGGTGAGCCTGGGCATATGCCGGGGGGACCGTGTGACAGGCCCTGAAGTGAGTCGTCCGACTGTGGGCGAACGGGCCTCCGCCGCGGGTGCCCTGCTGGGCCTGATCGCCGCCGCCGGTCTCGCGCTGCTGGGGATCGCGCTGCACCTGCTGGCCATCCTCGGCGTCACCATCGGGCTGCTGATCTGCGTGACCGGCTGCTGGTACGCCGTCTCCCGGCGCGGAGTGCTCCGGGTGATGTCGCTGCTGGTCGTCCTGGCCGCGCTGGGTGGGACCATCGCCGGCCTGTTCTTCGCCCACATTCACTGGCCGCTGCTGCTCCTGATCGCCCTGCTGGCCGGGGCGTCGGTGGCGGCCGCACGGCACGCGCTGCGGCGCACCGACCAGGCCCTGCGGGCGGACTCGGCCCGGCTGGCCCGGGCCCGGCGGCCGGAGCATCCGGTTCTGATCATGAACCCGAAGTCCGGCGGGGGGAAGGCAGAGAGGTTCAATCTCGCCGCCGAGTGCCGGAAGCGGGGGATCGAGCCGGTCCTGCTGGAGCCCGGTGACGACCTGCGGGAGCTCGCCGAGGACGCGGTCAGCCGGGGCGCGGACGTGCTCGGCATGGCGGGCGGGGACGGGTCCCAGGCGCTGGTCGCCTCGGTCGCGGCCCGGGCCGGTCTGGGCTACGTGTGCGTGCCGGCCGGCACCCGCAATCACTTCGCCCTCGACCTGGGGCTGGACCGGGCCGACGTGGTGGGGGCGCTGGACGCCTACCGGGACGGCCTGGACCGCTGGATCGACCTGGCCGAGGTGAACGGCCGGACGTTCGTCAACAACGCCTCGCTCGGGCTGTACGCCCAGGTTGTGCAGGCCCCGGAGTACCGGGATGCGAAGCTGCGGACCGCCGCGGCCATCCTGCCTGACCTGCTCGGCCCGGACGCCCAGCCGCTGGACCTGTGCTTCACCGGGCCGGACGGGGCGGAGCGCCACACCGCCCACCTCATCCTGGTCTCCAACAACCCCTACCAGCTGGTGCCGACCGGCGGGGGACTGGGCACCCGCGAGCGCATCGACCGCGGCGTGCTGGGCCTGGTCACGGTGACGATCACCGACGCGGGCCAGGCGAGCCGGTTCCTGGCGCTCCAGGCGGCCGGGCAGGCGCGCCGGTTCAGCGGCTGGGCGGAGTGGACCGCGCCCCGCTTCGAGATCCGTTCCGCCGCCCCGGTGCCGGTCGGCGTGGACGGTGAGGCGCTGATCCTCGACTCACCGCTGGTCTTCACGGCCCGGCCAGCGGCGTTGCAGGTCCGGCTGCCCCGCCGGACCCTGCGTCGCTCGCCCGCGGCCCGGACCGTGCAGGTTCTCTCCGGGTCGACCGTGGCGGGACTGGCCCGGGTGGCAGCCGGCGCGACGCAGGGTTAAGTCAGGTTCAGCCGAGGCTGAGCTGGGCGCGGATCGGCAGGTGATCCGACCCGAGCGGCTCGGCCACCTCCGGGCCCACCGCGGTGACCCGCCCGCGGAGCAGCATGTGGTCGAGCTGGATGAGCGGCCGCTCCGCCGGGAAGGTCCGGCCGCGCACGACCGGGCGGTAACCCAGCGCGACCGCTGTGGCCGGGCGGGGCATGTTGAGGTCACCCACGATGACGGTGGGCACGGGCCCGCGGGTCACCCGCCCCCGCAGCAGGGCGCCGCCTGTGACAGGGTCATCCGGCGCGGGGCTGGTGGCCAGCCTGCGCACCAGCAGGGCGAGCTGGACCGGGCTGCTGTAGCGGTGGGTCAGGTGCGTATTCACCACGCGCAGCACTGTCCCGCCGGGGGTGGCCAGCGAGAGGACCTGCGCCGCGCGGCCGATACCGTCACCAGGTCCCCGGCCGAGCTCGATCTCGTAGTAGCCGATCACCGGCAGCATGGTCAGCACGGCCAGGCCCCAGGTACCCGGTCCCTCGTCGGACCCGACTCCGAGGCGGGCCCGGTTGGTGTTCCGGGCGAGGCCGCGGTGGCGCACCTGGGCGCCGAGCGCGGCGGCCGCCTCGGTCACGGCGTCCGGCCGGGTATCCGGCCGCCAGGCTTCCTGCAGGGTGATCACGTCCGCCTTGAGCCGGTGGCACGCCTCCGCCACGTCGAAGGGCTCGCCCCGGCTGGTCATGCCCCCATGCAGGTTCAGGCTCGCGAGCGTGATCGGGCTGGCCTGACTCGTCCCGGCCCCGGGTAGCTCATCGGTCACCGCTCCATCCTGCCCGGTCCCGGGCGCTGCCGGTGCCGCCGGGGGGAACGCTGGAGGCCACCGGCCGCCGCGCTGAGGCGGTGGGCCGGTGGCCTCCCCGGTCCAGCTGCTACCGGTCAGTCGTCCCGTGTTTAGCGTTTCGGCGCTCAGACGTCGTAGTACATGGCGAACTCGTGCGGCGACGGGCGCAGCCGGATGGGGTCGAGTTCGTTGGTCCGCTTGTAGTCGATCCAGGTCTCGATCAGGTCCGGGGTGAACACGCCTCCCTCGAGCAGGTACTCGTGGTCCTCCTCCAGCGTGTTCAGGACCGTCTCCAGCGACCCCGGAACCTGCGGAATCGCCGCAGCCTCGTCCGGCGGCAGTTCATACAGGTCCTTGTCCACCGGCTCGTGCGGCTCGATCTTGTTCTTGATGCCGTCGATGCCGGCCATCAGCATGGCGGGGAACGCCAGGTAAGGGTTGGCGGACGGGTCGGGGACCCGGAACTCAAGGCGCTTGGCCTTGGGGTTCGAGCCGGTGATCGGGATGCGCACGCAGGCTGACCTGTTGCGCTGGGAGTAAACCAGGTTGACCGGCGCCTCGTAGCCGGGCACCAGGCGGTGGTAGGAGTTCACCGTCGGGTTGGTGAATGCCAGCAGCGAGGGCGCGTGCTTGAGCAGGCCGCCCACATAGTACCGGCCGATGTCGGACAGGCCCGCGTAGCCCACCTCGTCGTAGAAGAGCGGCGAGCCGTCCTTCCAGATGCTCTGGTGGCAGTGCATGCCAGAGCCGTTGTCGCCGAAGATGGGCTTCGGCATGAACGTGGCCGTCTTGCCGGCCGCCCGGGCGACGCTCTTAATCACGTACTTGTAGAGCATCAGGTTGTCGGCTTGCTTGAGCAGCGGGCCGAACAAGATGTCGATCTCCGCCTGGCCCGCGGTGCCGACCTCGTGGTGCTGCATCTCCACGGTGAGGCCGCACTCGATCAGCTTGCGGACCATCTCCGAGCGCAGGTCGGTGTAGTGGTCGATCGGCGGGACGGGGAAGTACCCTCCCTTATACGGGGGCTTCGAGCCGAGGTTCCCGCCCTCTTCCTCACGTCCGGTGTTCCAGGCGCCCTCAACCGAGTCGATGTAGTAGTAGCCGGCGTTAGCCCCGGTGTCGTACCGCACCGAGTCGAAGATGTAGAACTCGGCCTCCGGCCCGAAGAACGCCGTGTCCCCGATCCCGGTGCCCTTGAGGAACGTCTCGGCCTTGCGGGCGATGTTCCGCGGGTCACGGGTGTACGGCTCGCCGGTCAGCGGGTCGTGCACGAAGAACGTGATGTTCAGGGTGGGGTGCTGACGGAACGGGTCCATGACCGCGGTGGTCGGGTCGGGCATGAGGAGCATGTCCGATTCATGGATCTGCTGGAAGCCTCGGATCGAGGAGCCGTCGAACATGCGGCCCTCGGTGAAAACCTTGTCGTCGAACGACTCAGTCGGGACCGTGAAGTGCTGGATGGTGCCCGGCAGGTCACAGAACCTGACATCGACGAACTCAACCTTGTTATCGCCGATGAACTTCAGTACCTCGTCGGCGTTGTTGAACATCAACCCTCCCTGAACGGAGATGGCACCGCGTTAGCTGGCACGTGTTGCCTCCCTGGGCTGCCGCAACTGAAGGCCGCGGGGGAGCGGCCACGCAGAGCTGGCCGCACGGGGGGTCTGCCTGCGGCAGGAACGTTTCGGACCATAGTTCCCGGCGATTTCCCGGCCGTGTCTCTAGTGTTTCACACGTGTTACGCCTGACCCTCGGTGACGCGCGTGGGCAGGCAAAGTCCCGGCGGAACCTGTGATCAGGCCGTGGGCCGCCGCTGGAGCGGGCGAGGGTACCGTTAAGGGGTGACGGAACGACGCTGGGCCGGGGCGCTGCTGCCGACCCGCAGCCCCGGAGACCCGGAGAAGTACCCGGGCGAGCAGTTCGGCCTCCCCGAGCGGGGCCCCCGCTCGGTCGCCAGCATGGGGCGCCGCCTGCTCGCCCTGCTGGTCGACTGGCTGGCCAGCCTGGCGGTGGCGGTGGCCATCTTCCACTCGGCAGGCTGGACACTGCTGGTCTTCTCCATCGAGGTCTACCTGCTCACCGCGCTGACCGGGTTCACCCTGGGAAAGCGTTTGCTGGGCCTGCGGGTAGCCCGGCTGGATGGCAAGCCGGTGGGGTTCCTGTGGTCGCTCGTCCGCACGATCCTGCTGATCACGGTGATCCCGCCGCTGGTCACCGACCGGGATCTGCGCGGGCTGCACGACCGGGCGGCCAACACGATCGTGATCCGCGCCTAGACGTCCGCGCTGGGCCGTCGCAGCCCGGCCGGACCGTCTCGGTCCGGCCGCGCCCGGAAGGCGCGCTAGCGGATGCGGGGCCGTGGCTGCCTGGGCATCCGCCCCGACTTCGGCATCGGCCCCTTGGGAGCCTGGAGCGACTGCGGCAGGGCCTTGAGCCGGTAGTTGAGCTCGGTCACCTCGGCGCCCTTCAGGTTGCGGGGCAGCCGCATCACCTTCCGCTGCAACTTGCGGATCGGTACCTGGCCCTCTTCGTTGCCGACCTGGAAGTCATAGATCGGCGTCTCGTGGGCGACCCGGGAGATTCGCTTCTTCTCCGCCGCGAGCAAGCTGGGCAGCCGGGTCGGTGAGCCCTCGCCGACCAGCACGACGCCGGGCTTGCCGACGGCCCGGTGCACCACGTCCATGTTCCGGTTGGCCGACACCGCCGGGGTGACGGTCCAGCCGCCGCGCATGCTCTGCAGGATCGCCGCCGCCGCACCGGGCTGCCCCTCGACCACCGAGTACTGCGCCGACTGGGCGAACCGCCCGAACATCACCATCGCGGCGGCCAGGCCGCCCACCACGCCGATCGGGATCAGCACACCGGCCTGGCCGATGAGGAGCCCGACGATCACGAAGACGGCGATGATCCCGACCGCGGTCAGCGCGATCAGGGGGAGCGCCCTCGGATTCTGCTCGCGGACTATCCCCGCGACCATGCGGATCTGCCTGATGCGGCCCGGGGGGACCGCGTCCGCGCCGCCTTTCGCCGTACTGTTCGCCATGCAGGGCAGGATACGAGTCAGCGGGCCTGAGGGGAAACTGCGGCGTCCGCCGACCGGGCCCGGCGGGTCATCGCGTCCCGGTACAGGCGCCCCGCGCGGTACGACGAGCGGACCAGCGGCCCGGACATCACACCGGAGAATCCCATCTCCGTCGCTTCGGCGCCGAGCCTCTCGAACTCCTCCGGCGGCACCCAGCGCTCCACCGGATGATGCCGCGGCGACGGCCGCAGGTACTGGGTGATCGTGAGCAATTCGCAGCCGGCCGCCCGCAGGTCGGCCATGGCCCCGGTGATCTCGTGCGTTTCCTCGCCCATGCCGAGGATCAGGTTGGACTTGGTGACCAGGCCGGCCTCCCGGGCCATTGTGATGACCTGCAACGACCGCTCGTAGCGGAAGCCGGGCCTGATCCGCCTGAAGATCCGCGGCACGGTCTCGATATTGTGCGCCAGCACTTCCGGCCGGGCCCCGAACACCTCGGCCAGCCGGTCGCCGGCCGCGTCGAAGTCAGGGATCAGCAGTTCCACCCCGCAGCCCGGTACCGTGGCGTGGATCTCGCGGGCGGTCTGGGCGTACAGCCATGCGCCGCCGTCGGCCAGGTCATCGCGGGCTACCCCGGTCACGGTCGCGTAGCGCAGGCCCATCGAGGCCACCGACTCCGCCACCCGGCGCGGCTCGTCCGTGTCCAGCGGCTGCGGCTTGCCCGTGGCGATCTGGCAGAAGTCGCAGCGCCTGGTGCACTGATCCCCGCCGATCAGGAACGTGGCCTCCCGGTCTTCCCAGCACTCGAAGATGTTCGGGCAGCCGGCCTCCTCACAGACCGTGTGCAGCCCTTCCCGGCTGACCAGGCTTTTCAGGGCCGTGTATTCCGGGCCGGTGCGCAGCCGGGTCTTGATCCACGGCGGCTTTCTCTCGATGGGGGTCTGGCTATTGCGTGCCTCGACGCGGAGCAGCCTGCGTCCCTCGGGTGCAAGTACCACCCTCTCAGGGTACGTCCCGGGCGGCAGCGCCTGCGCGCCGCAGCCGGGCGTACCGCGCCCACCCCAGGGCGCCGGCCGCGATCCCGCCGGCGCCGGCGATGACCAGCACGACGCGCGGGTTGAGCGGGGCCAGCAGGCCGCCGGCCGCGGCCATGCCCACCGACGCCGCGCCGAACAGCACGCCCGAGTACAGGGCGAAAACCCGCCCGGAGATGGCCGCCGGGACCCGGTGGTTGAGGAAGCTCCGGGTGGTGACGACCTCGACGCCGTTGGCCAGGCCGCCGATCCCGTAGGCTGCCGCGGCCTGCCAGAGCGTCACCGCGCCACCGGCCAGGGCCACGCCGGTGCCCGCGATGATCGTGCCGGCCAGGGTGGCCACTGCCAGGTGGCGGCGGCGCAGCCGTCCGCCGGCCAGGGTGCCGCCGAGCATGCCCGCGGTCCAGGCGGCGACGAGCACCGAGTACCCCGAGGGACCCGCCTTGAGCACGCCCTCGGCGAAGGCCACCTCGGCCACGCTGGCCAGGTTGCCGAAGGCCACCATGACTGCCACCACCAGCACCAGCAGGCCTGCCTCGCGGTCGGAGCGCAGGAAGCGCAGCCCGGCGCTGACCTGCCGGCCGACTGACCCGGCCCGGGTGTCCCGGTCCGCCGGCCGGCCGGCCAGGCCCGCAGGCCCGGGGGCCAGCGGGAGCGCGCGCAGCCCGATCGCCCCCAGGCCGTATACGGCGGCGACCGCGCCCAGCGCCAGGCCGGTGCCGCCGGCCGCCGTGAGCACCCCGGCCAGCAGTGGGCCCACGGTGAACCCGCCCCAGGTGGCAGCCTGCAGGTAGCCGTTGGCCCGGGTGACCCCGGCCCGGCCGGCCAGTTGCGGGACGATGGCGCCCAGCCCGGGCTGGAGCAGCGCCGCGCACAGGCCGAAGCCGAGGGAGAGCCCCAGGATGGCCCCGGTGCCGGTGAGACGGGTCAGGACCAGGGCCACGACGGTCTCCGCGGCCGCTGCGGCGACCAGGACCGGCCGGGGTGACAGCCGGTCGAGCAGCATGCCCGCCACGGGCGCGAGAGCGGTGATCGGCACAGTCACCGCGAGGAAGACCGACGCCACGGCCCAGGAGGCGTGCGACGTCTGGTACACCCGGCTGGCCAGGGCCACCATGGCAAGCCCGTCCCCGGCAGAGATGAGGGTCTGCAGGATGACCGCCAGGCTCAGCGCGTAGTGCGGGGCGTCCCGGTCCCGGACAGGTCCGCCTGGCGCAGGCGTGGCCCGATTGACTGGCGCAGGCGTGGCCGGATTGACCGGCGCGGGCGCGGCGGGCGGTGTCAGCTCAGCGGGCGGCGCGGTCGCGTCAGCGACCTGCGGGACAGACACGGGGAGACTCCTAGGACGAGGGCAGGCTTACGGCTGGGAACGCTGAGAGCGGGGCCGCTGGTCCTAGTACACGGGAGCGAGTCTACCAGGACAGCCCCCGTGGCCTGGATATTTACCGCGGCGGCCACCACAGCGGGGGCCGGCGTGGGCCCGGTTCCCGGGTATCGATGTGACGTAGGGTGCCCTTGTCGGGGAGCATGGACGCATGCCAACGCAGTTCGATCCCCCTTCGGGGACACGTGATTTCCTGGCCGCCGACGTCGAGGCGCGCGAGCGCGCCTTCGCGGTGATCCGCTCGGTGTTCTCGCGGTACGGCTTCGAGCCGCTGCAGACACCGGCTTTCGAGCGTCTCGACGTGCTGCTGGGCAAGTACGGGGAAGAGGGCGACAAGCTCATCTTCAAGATCTTGCGGCGCGGGGAGCACGAGGCCTCCGGCGAGGCGGACCTGGCGTTGCGCTACGACATGACCGTCCCGCTGGCCCGGGTCGCCGCCGCGTACGGGAGCCAGCTGCCCACGCCGTACAAGCGGTACGCGATGGGCCCGGTGTGGCGGGCGGACCGGCCCGGGCGGGGCCGCTTCCGCGAGTTGGTGCAGTGTGACCTGGATACCCTCGGCACGACCTCCGTGCTGGCCGACGCGGAGGTGATCTGCGCGGTGCACGACACGCTGGCCGAGCTGGGTGTCCCGGACTTCCGGTTCCTGCTCAACTCCCGGCACGTGCTGGCCGGCCTGCTGGAGGCGTTCGGCGTGCCCGGCGAGCTGGGGCCGGGCGTGCTGATCACGCTGGACAAGCTGGACAAGCTGCCTCCCGCGGAGGTGACCGCCGAGCTGACCGGGCGGGGCCTGGCCAGCGACGCCGCGGAGGACCTGGTCTCCGCCATGACCGCCCCAGACGCGGACGCCCGGATCCGGGCCGCGCTCAAGCCGAGCGAGGAGGGCGCGGCCGGGCTCGATGAGGTGGACGAGGTGCTGTCGCTGGTGCGGGCGCAGATCCCCGCTGACCGCATCGAGTTCACCCCGCGCATGGTCCGCGGGCTGAGCTACTACACCGGCCCGATCTGGGAGGTCGTGGCAGACGGGGTACCCGGGTCCATCTCCGCGGGCGGCCGCTACGACCACCTGATCGAGCAGCTGGGCGGCCCCGGCGTGCCGGGCACCGGCGGGTCGCTGGGCATCGAGCGGATCCTCCTGCTGCTGTCTGAGGGCGCCCGCACGGGCCGCCCCGGACGGCTGGACGTGGCCGTCACGATCCTGGGGGAGGAGTTCGCGGCCCGCGGATTCGCGTTCGCTGCGGCCGCGCGCCGGGCGGGCCTGCGGTCCAGCGTGTACATGGGCTCGTCGGGGAAGCTCGGGCGCCAGCTCAAGTGGGCCAGTGACCAGGGTGCGCGCTGGGCGCTGATCTACGGCCGGCAGGAGGAAGAAGCTGGCGTGGTCACCGTGCGGGACATGGACAGCGGCGTGCAGGCGGTGGTGCCCGCCGGCGAGCTGACGGGCTACCTGGCCGAGCAGGCCTCGGCGGCAGCCCAGGAGGCCGCGGGCTAGAGCCCAGGAAGCCGCAGGCCAGAGGCCAGGAAGCCAGAGGCAGGAAGCCGCAGGCCAAAGGGCCAGGAGGCCAGAGGCCAGGAAGCCGCAGGCCAGAGGGCCAGGAGGCGGCAGGCTAAGAGGCGGGAAGCTAGGTGGCGGGCGCAGCGGCGTCCAGCGGGACGGCCGAGCGCCGCCAACTGGCCGCCCCAAGCACCTCCGCGAGGTGGCGCTCCACCCCGCCGACCATGTCAGGCACGCTGACCGGCCGCCCGAGTTCCGCCGACATGCTGGTCACTCCGGCGTCCCGGATGCCGCACGGCACGAAGCGGCTGAACCAGGAGAGGTCGCAGTCGCAGTTCAGCGCGAAGCCGTGCATCGTGACCCCGCGCGACACGCGGATGCCGATCGCGGCGACCTTGCGCCCGGGCTGGCCGGGCACCCACACCCCGCTGCGTCCCTCGACCCGGGTGGTGCCCAGGCCCGCGTCAGCGCAGGCCCGTATCAGCGCTTCCTCGATGGCCCGCACGTACGCGATCACATCCACCGGCTCGCCGAGCCGGATGATCGGGTACCCGACGAGCTGGCCGGGACCATGCCAGGTGATCTTGCCGCCCCGGTCCACCTCCACCACGGGCGCGCCCGCGTCGCCGAGCGGCCGGTCCAGGGGGCTGGTCCGCTTGCCGGCCGTGTACACCGGATCGTGCTGCAGTAGCAGGCACGTGTCCGGGATCTCGTCCCTCACCCGCTGCTCGTGCAGCTGGCGCTGCAGTTCCCAGCCGCGCAGATAGGGGACGGGCTGCTCGCCGAGGCCGAGATGCAGGTAAACCAGCTCGTCTCTCACGCTGCCCACGATATCCGCGGGACCGGGTGGCCCTCTACGAGCCAGCTCCCGGTGATCTCCCAGCGAAAGCACAGGCGCCAGCGTGGGAAGCAATCCGGTCCGCGGGGTAGTTAGCGCGTAGGGAGGTACTTCGCGTGATAAAAGTGGACGAGCTTCGCCGGATGAGCCCGGACGAGCGTGCTGAACTCGCGCGCGCCCTCGCGGCCCTGGAGGATTCCCCTCGTGAGAACTCCGCCGGCGCCGATGGGCCGGAGCACGCTGGCCCGCTTACGGAATCAGATCTGCCCGGGAACCCCCGGAGCCGGGCCATCGCGCTCGTGGCCATCATCGGCTGCTGCCTCGTACTTGCCGCCTGGATCGGCGTGCTCGCCGTTACGCTGCCCCGGTACTACCGCTCGGGCGGCTGGCGGGGAGCCTGGATCGGGTTCGACGTTGGGCTGCTCGTCATCTTCGCGGTCACCGCCTGGGCCGCCTGGCGGCACCGCCAGCTGGTGATCGCCTGCCTGGTGGTGCTGGCCACCCTCCTGTGCTGCGACGCATGGTTCGACGTGACGCTGGACCTGCGCACCAGCGGTTTCCTGGTCAGCCTGCTGCTGGCACTCTGCGTCGAGCTGCCGCTGGCCGGGCTGGCCCTCATCGGCGCCCGCCGCCTGATGCGGCTGAACGTTAAGGCAGCGGCGGGGACGGGACGGGTACCGCCGCTGTGGAAGATCCCGCTGTACGGCCTGGAAACCCGCGGGTTCCGCACCCTTATCCCGGCGGAGCCGTGCCCCCCGGTACCGCCGGACGAGCCAGGCCAGGGCATAGCCTCCGGACCAGCCATGTCGGGCCGCGGCGCGCCTGAATAACGCGCCCGGCCCCCGCCGGGATCCTCTGCCCTCCGCGTCTGCCTGGCCGTGCCCCGGCTCCGCGGCGAATATGTCCTAGGCGGCGGATCCGGTCGGCTGCAGTTCGGCGGCGAGCGCGGCGCCCAGGTCGGGCTGGGTGAACCCGAATCCGGCCCCATCCAGCACACGGGGCAGGACCCGGGCGCTGGTCATCAGGTCGCTCGTCACCTCGCCGAGGGCCATCGACAGCACCGGGGACGGGATGCCCAGCAACGCCGGCCGGTGCAGCGCGCCCGCCAGCGCGGCGGTGAACGCGGCGTTGGTCGCCGGATTCGGCGCGGTCAGGTTCACTGGCCCGGATATCTCCTGATGGTCCAGGAGGAAGCGGGCCGCCCCGGTCCAGTCGGCCAGGGTGACCCAGCTCATGTACTGGGAGCCTGAGCCGAGCCGGGCCCCCAGGCCGAGCCGGAACGGGAGCAGCAGCCGGGCCACTACCCCGCCGTGGCGGGAGATCACGATGCCGGTGCGCAGGGTGGCGACCCGGATCCCGGCCTGCCGGGCCGGTCCGGCGGCCGCCTCCCAGTCCCTGACCACGCCGGCCAGGAACCCGGTCCCCGCCGGGGCCGACTCGTCCACTTCCCGGCTGCCGGTATCCCCGTACCAGCCGACGGCGGAGCCGGAGAGCAGGACCGCGGGCGGCTGGTCCATGGCCGCCAGGAACTCGCTGAGCGCCTGGGTGCCCTGCACCCGGCTAGACCGGATCTCCTCCTTGTAGGAGCCGGTCCAGCGGTGGTCGGCTACGCCCGCTCCGGCCAGGTGCACGACCGCGTCGACCCCATCCAGGGCGCCGGAGGCCAGGCTGCCCAGGGGGGTCAGTGGGTCCCAGGCGACCTCGGTGGCCGACGAGGGCGTCCGGCGCACCAGCGTGACCACCTGGTCCCCGCTCTCGCGCAGCGAGGTGGTCAGGGCGCTGCCGATAAGGCCGGACGCCCCGGTCACCGCGACTTTCATAGCTGCCCCCGTGTGCTCTCACGTGTGGCCCGCTGGGCCCTGTCGCTTGAGTCTTCGTTGGCCGCGGCACCGGCGGACGCCCCTGCCGGTGCTTAGATCAGCCGGGTGCCTAGAGTCCCAGTTCCGCCTCGAAGGCCCCTTCCTCCAGGCGGCTTTTCACGGTGCTCAGGAAGCGCACCGCGTCGGCCCCGTCCACCAGCCGGTGGTCGTAGCTCAGCGCCAGGTACACCATGGACCGGACGGCGATCACCTCGCCGAGGGCCGTGTCCTGGACCACCACCGGGCGGCGCACGACCGTGCCGGTGCCGAGGATGGCGACCTGAGGCTGGTTGATGATGGGCGTGTCGAACAGCGCGCCGCGGCTGCCTGTGTTGGTCAGCGTGAACGTGCCCCCGGCGAGGTCGTCCGGGCTGACCTGCCCGCCGCGGGTCCGGGACGCCAGGTCCGCGATCTTGCGGGCCAGGCCGCCCACGTTGAGGTCGCCGGCGTTGCGGATGACGGGGACCATCAGCCCCCGGTCGGTGTCCACCGCGATACCGAGGTGCTCCGCGTCGTGGTAGGTGACCTCGTTGCCGTCCGGCTCGATGCTGGCGTTGAGCCGCGGGTGCACCTTCAGCGCCTCGACCGCGGCCAGCGCGAAGAACGGCAGGAAGGTGAGCTTGACTCCCTCACGGGCCTCGAAGTCGGCCTTGGCCCGGTCCCGCAGCCGGCCGATCGCGGTGACGTCGACCTCGACCACGGTGGTCAGCTGGGCGGACGTCTGGAGGGACTCGACCATCCGGCGAGCGATCAGCTGCCGGGCCCGTGACATCCGCTCGGTCGTGCCGCGCAGGTGGGACGGCTCGATCGCGGGCCGGGACGGGGAGCCCTGTGCCTGCCCGGACTGGGCCTGCCCGGACTGGGCCTGGCCGGCCGCGGCCTGCCCGTCGGCGGCGGACTGCTGCGCCGCCGCGATGGCCTCACGCCGGATCCGGGCTGCGTCGACCACGTCCTGCTTGCGGATCCGCCCGCCGACCCCGGTCCCGGAGACGGTGGACAGGTCCACGCCGTGCTCGGCGGCCAGTTTGCGGACCAGTGGGGTGACGTACGGCCCGTCCGCCGTCCCCAGCGGGGAGCCTGCGTACGCCGGGCCCGGCTGCGGCGGGGCCTGAGGGGCGGGAGCCTGCTGCGTCGCGGCCGGGGGCGCGGGCGGCGCGGGCGGGGCCGGGGGAGCGGGCGGTGCCGCCGGGGCAGCGGTCTGGGTCCGCTGCCAGACGTCGCTCACCGGCACCGCCGCCCTGGCTGGGGCCGGCGCACTGTCCGGCCGGCCCGGCTCGGCCGTCGGCGTGGCGGGCGGCTCGGCGGCCTGCGGCGGCTGACCGTAGCGGGGCGGCGCGGCGGGCTCATACGCGGCCGGCTGCTGGTACCCGCCGGCGGGCTCGCCGCCCTGGTACCCGCCCGTGGCCGGGTAAGGGTACCCCGTCTCGGCCGCGGGCTGGAGGTCCTGCTCATGGTCGGCCGCCTGGTAACCGCCCGCCTGGTAAGCATCCGCCCGATAAGCATCAGCCGGGCTCTCGGCGTCTGCTGGGGGTTCGGCCTGGCCGTCCCCGCCGCCGGCCTCGGGGGCAGCGGTCTCGGCGCCGGTCTCGTCGATGACCGCGAGTTCGGCACCGACCTCGACCGTCTCGTCCTCGGCGACGGTGATCCCGCGCAGAATCCCGGCGACGGGGGACGGTATCTCGGTGTCGACCTTGTCCGTGGAGACCTCGAGCAGCGGCTCGTCCGCCTCCACGCGCTCGCCCTCCTTCTTGAGCCAGCGCGTGACGGTGCCCTCGGTAACGCTCTCACCGAGCTGGGGCATGGATACGGAGACCGACATGGCTTCCCGTGACTCCTTCGCTGTTCGACACTCACAGTTGCGGCTGTGCTGGGGGGTGCGTCGCCCGGCCTGGGCTAGGCGTGCATGTGCAGGGGCTTCCCGGCGAGCGCGAGGTGCGCCTCGCCGATCAGCTCGGACTGGGTGGGGTGCGGGTGGATGAGCTGCGCCACGTCGTACGGCAGCGCCTCCCAGTTGTAGATCAGCTGCCCTTCGGCGATCAGCTCGCCGACCCGGGCGCCGACCAGGTGGATGCCCAGCACCGGCCCGGGCGTGCCGTCCGGCCCGCCGCTGGCCGCCGCGATCAGCTTCGCCGCGCCCTGGGTCTGCAGGATCACGCTCTTGCCGTTGCCGCCGATCGGGTAGGTGAGCTCGGTCACCTCGATGCCTCGCTCCGCGGCCATCGCCGACGTGATCCCCACCGATGCGACCTCCGGATCGCTGTAGGTGACCCGCGGCACGCCGTCGTAGTCGATCGGCGTCACCTTCAGGCCGGCCAGCCGTTCCGCGACCAGGATGCCCTCGGCGAACCCGGCGTGGGCCAGCTGGGGGCCGGGGATCAGGTCCCCGACGGCCGAGATCGTGGGCACGTTCGTGCGGCAGTACTCGTCGACCTTCACGTACCCGCGCTCCATCGTCACGCCCGCCTCCTCGTAGCCGAGGCTGGCCGAGACAGGTCCCCGGCCCACCGCCACCAGGAGCAGGTCGGTGTCGAGGCTCTTGCCGCCGGCCAGGCTGACCGTCAGGCCGCTGCCGTTGTCCTTGACTCCCTCGAAGCGGGTACCGAGCTCGTAGCCGATGCCGCGGCGCCGGAACGCCCGCTCCAGCAGCTTGGAGCTGGCCTCGTCTTCCAGCGGCAGCAGGTGCGGCAGCATCTCGACGATCGTGACCCCGGCCCCGAACGAGCGCCACACGCTGGCGAACTCGACCCCGATGACGCCGCCGCCGAGGATGACGGCCGACTGCGGCACCCGGTCCAGCCGGAGCGCGTGATCACTATTGATGACCCGCTCGCCGTCGATCTCCAGGCCGGGCAGGCTCTTCGCCTCGGACCCGGTGGCCAGCACGATGTGCGCGCCCTCGTAGACCGTGTCACCCACCCGCACCTGGGTCGGCGAGACCAGCGTGCCGTCGCCGTAGATGATCTCGATCTTCCGGCTGGCCAGCGTGCTCTGCAGTCCCTTCCAGAGCCGGTCCACGACCTTGTCCTTGTAGGCGTGCACGCCGGGCATGTCGATCCCCTCGAAGGTGGACCGGACCCCGAACGCCTCGCCCTCCCGGGCCTGGTCGGCGACTTCCGCGGCGTGCAGTAGCGCCTTGGTGGGAATGCAGCCGCGATGCAGGCAGGTCCCCCCGACCTTGTCCTTCTCGATCAGCGCCACCCGCTTGCCGAGCTCGGCCGCCCGCAGCGCGCAGGCGTAACCGCCGCTGCCGCCACCGAGGATGACGATGTCGTAGGAACCGTTGCTGTCCGCCACAGATGTGCTCCTTGCTCCGATCAGTTGATCCGACCGCCTAACACGCCGGCCCGGTTAGAGCCTTCCCTCCGCGGCGTCCAGCGCGATCTGCACCAGGGCCCTGGTCGCCGCGCCCGTCCCGCCCTTGGGGGTATACCCGTGCGGCGCGCCGTCATTGAAGGACGGGCCCGCGATATCGAGGTGTGCCCAGCGGACTCCGGCGGGCACGAACTCGCGCAGGAACAGGCCCGCGACGAGCATCCCGCCGCTGCGGTCCGCGGACACGTTGGCCAGGTCGGCGACGGCCGAGTCCAGGCCCTTGCGCAGTTCCGCGGGCAGCGGCATCGGCCACATGGCCTCCCCGGCCCGGTCCGCCGCGGCCACCACCGCGTCGCGCAGCCCGTCGTCGTTGGCCATCACCCCGGAGATCCGCGTGCCGAGCGACACGACCTGGGCACCGGTCAGCGTGGCGACGTCCACCACCACGTCGGGGGCATCCTCGGCCGAGCGGGCCAGCGCGTCGGCGAGCACCAGCCGGCCCTCGGCGTCGGTGTTGAGCACCTCGACGGTCTTCCCGCCGTACATGGTGAGCACGTCGGAGGGGCGCTGCGCGGTCCCGCTCGGCATGTTCTCTGCCATCGGCAGGTAGCCGATGATCCGGACGTCCGGGGCGAGCGCGGCGATGGCCTGCATCGCGCCGATGATCGCGGCCGCGCCCCCCATGTCGGACTTCATGGTCTCCATGGACTTCGGCGGCTTCAGCGAGAGCCCGCCGGAGTCGAACGTGATGCCCTTGCCGACGAAGACCACCGTCTTGTCCGCCTGCGCCGGCGCGTACTCCATCCGGACCAGCCGCGGCGGGTGCACCGAGCCCTGGCCGACGCCCACGATGCCGCCGTAGCCGCCGCGCTCGAGCGCCTTCTCGTCCAGCACCTCAGCCTGCAGGCCGGATGCGGCGGCCACCCGCGCTGCCTCGTCCGCCAGCGTCTCGGGGTACAGGTCCGAGGGAGCGGTGTTGACCAGATCGCGCGCGAGCGACACCGCATCGGCGAGGGCCTGGGCGCGGCGGCCGATGCCGTCCGCATCGCCGGCCGGGGTCAGCACTATGATCGCGGCGGGCCGGCGGCGGTCCTGCCGGTACCGGGTGAATGCGTAGCCGCCCAGCAGCGCGCCGACGGCGACTGCCTCGGCTGCCGCAGGCTCGGCGGCGGGCAGGGCGAGCGCGATCCGGGGACCGCCGCCGTCGCCGTTGGCCGTAGCGCGGCTGGCCGCGGTCAGCGTCCTGACGGCCGCGCCCGCCGCGCGGCGCAGCGTCTCCGGGTCGACGGAGCCGTTGCCGTCCGGGCCCAGGCCGACCGCGGCGATCACAGGTGCGGTGACCGGGCCGCCGCCCGGCAGCCGGGTGACTTCCTCGGCCTGGCCGGTCGCGCCCAGGGTGGCCAGGGTGGCGGCCAGGCCGCCGCCCAGCGCCTGATCGAGGTCGGTGGCGCCGGGCGCCAGGACGGGTCCGTCCTGGCCCTTGATCACTCCGATGACGACGGCGTCCGCGTCGATCGAGCTGGGCGCGCTGGTAGTGATGGTGAGCGTCGTGGTCACGGCTCTGATGCTAGTCCCTGCCCGGGCGGCGCGATCACGCGTCAGGCATGGTCGGGCCCGTGGCACCCTCGGCACGTAGGCCGCGGGCGTCGCGTTCGGCGGGTTGTCCTCGCTCTGCGCGGACGGCGGGATCAGGTGCCAGCCGGCCTCCGGGAACTTCAGGATCGAGACATGATCCTTGTGGGTGTGGTCGACGTGTGGTGGCCTGGAAGTTAAGCACGCGGCACAGGACGGATCTAACAGCTGTCACTCTTAGGACCTGACGAACGTTAAGTCGTTAAGTCGTTGTGCCTGATAACGCTGTGCCTGACAACGCTGTGCCGTCCCTGGCGGCACCAATGGAGCTTCCGTGAATTCCGCCGCGCTGTTCCTCACCGTCTTCGTGGCCTGCGCCGTCGAGGCGGTGGAGGCGCTGACCATCGTGCTCGCGGCCGGCCTGGCCCGCGACTGGCGTTCCACCTTCCAGGGCATGGCCGCGGCCCTCGTCGTCCTGGCCGCGGTGGTCGCCGCGGCCGGGCCCGCCCTGACCCTCTTCCCGCTGGCGGTGCTCCGCCTCGTGGTGGGCGGCCTGCTGGCCGTGTTCGGGCTGATGTGGCTGCGCAAGGCCATCCTGCGCGCCTCCGGGTACAAGGACCTGCACGACGAGGCCGGCATCTACGAACGGCAGGTCGCTGCCGCCCGGGCGGCGTCCGCCGGCGGCCGGTACGGCGTCCGCGACTGGTACGCGTTCACCTTGTCGTTCAAGGGAGTGCTGCTCGAGGGCCTGGAGGTCGTGTTCATCGTGATCACCTTCGGTGAGAACCAGGGGAACCTGGGCCTCGCCGCCCTGGGTGCGGCCGCGGCCGTGCTGGTGATCGCCGGGGTGGGGGTGGCCGCCCGGGCCCCGCTGGCCCGGGTGCCGGAGAACACGATGAAGTTCGCGGTCGGCGTCATGCTGACCTCATTCGGCACCTTCTGGGGAGCCGAGGGCGCCGGGGTGCACTGGCCGGGCAATGACGCGGCCCTCCTGGTCGTGATCCCGGCCATCGCGCTCGTCTGCCTCGGCTACACCACCCTGTTGCGCCGGACCGGGCCCCAGGCCCAGACGGAGGTGGCCGGCGCTCCCGGGGCGGCCCCGGCCACCGTCACCCGGCCGGCCTCGCCCGCGTCCGGCCCGTTCACTTCCGAGGAGATGCCCCGATGAGCCGCTGGCTCCGCTCGTTCGGCGCGTTCTGGTACGACTTCGTCATCGGCGACGACTGGCGCGGCGCCGCGGTCGTCGCCTGCGCGCTGGCCCTCACCGCGCTGCTGGTGCACGGGGCGGGCGTGAACGCCTGGTGGCTGCTGCCGGCCGGCGTGATCGTCGCGCTCGGCTGGTCGCTGCGCCACGCCATCCGGTCCTGACCGGCCGTCCCTGGCTGGCTGGCCATAGCCGGGCGGGATGGAAGCCAGTGGGCGGAGAAGCCAGCCGGTCCGGCCCCGGAACCGCCCATTCCAGTGCTTCGGCACGGTGATGGTCAGGCTGTGCCCCGGGCTTCAGCGTCCAGCCGGTCCTGGCCAGCGGGTGCGCCGGGTTCTGCGCGGCGGCCACCCAGATCGTCTGGGTGACCCGGTTGACGAACGTCACCACGTGGCCCCGCGCCGCCGCGGCGGCTCGGGCTGGCGCGCCGGCGGAGGGGCGGCGGCCGGGGAGACGGGTGGGGTCGCCGGGACGGAGGGGACGCCGGCCGCGGGCCCGCGGCCGCGACCAGCGCGGCGAGCGCCTCTTCGACCTGCCAGCAACCATGGGGCCCGTCCTCCTTGCGAAGCATGTGCTGGGGCGCACGTCGGCTGTGCGCCTTGCCCTGGGAGACGCTCCCGCCCGGTTCAGATAACGAAAACCGTCCCGCGGCCGGTGATCCGCGCGCCATCGAACCGTGGGGCCGGTCCCGCCGGCCGCCGCCCGCCCCGCAAGCCCGCGCCGCCGCCACCTTCTCCGGCCAGCAACGCGAAGAAAGGGTCGCCGCCTGGGCATTCGGCGGGGCCGGGCAGACCCCGGGCCGGGGCCAGCAGGCCGCGTTCCTCACCGCCGCGGGCGCGATGCTCCAGCGGCTGAGCTACGTGCAGCGGTACGCATGGTTCGGGCTGGAGGCCACGTCGGCCGACGGCAGCATGGGCCTGTTCCGCAGCGGCCCGGTGGCCACGACGGTCGGCCGCGCGTTCGAGGCGGCTGGCTGAACGGTCACCCCGTCCCGCCCGCCCGGACCAGGCCGGTCTCGTAGGCGAACACCACGGCCTGGACCCGGTCGCGCAGCCCGAGCTTGGCCAGGACCCGGCCCACGTGCGTCTTCACCGTGGCTTCCGACACGAACAGCCGCTGGGCGATCTCGGCGTTGGACAGCCCCTGCGCCACGTGGGCCAGCACCTCGCGCTCCCGGCTGGTCAGCATGTCCAGCCCGGGCGGCGCCGGGGAGTTGGCCGCCGGGAACAGCGGCGCGAAGCGGTCGATCAGCCGGCGGGTGGTCGAGGGGGCGACGACCGCATCCCCGGAATGCACGGCCCGGATCGCGAACAGCAGTTCCTCCGGCGGGACATCCTTGAGCAGGAAGCCGCTGGCCCCGGCCTTCAGCGCGGCGTACGCGTACTCGTCCAGGTCGAACGTGGTGAGCATCAGCACCCGCGGCCGGTCGCCGGCCGCGCAGATCTGCCGGGTCGTCTCGATGCCGTCCTGCCGCGGCATCCGCACGTCCATCACCACCACGTCGGCGGGCCGGGACTGGAGCATCCGGGTCGCGGCCAGGCCGTCCCCGGCCTCGCCGACCACGGACATGTCGTCCTGCGCGTCGAGCACCATGCGGAAGCCGGTCCGGACCAGTTCCTGGTCGTCGACCAGGAGGATCTTGATGCTCATGCGGCTGACTCCGGTGCGTGCTCGGCGCGTCCGGCCTGATCCGGACGCGAGTCCTGGTCCGGGAGCGCCGTCAGCGCGGCCTGCGCCGCCGGGCTGGCCGAGGGCCCGGGGCTGAGCGGCAGGGTGGCCGTGACCTGGTAGCCCCCGCCGGGCAGCGGGCCCGCGTCCAGCGTGCCGCTGTAGAGCGCGACCCGTTCACGCATCCCGGTCAGGCCGTGACCAGCGCCGTCCGCCACAGTCACGCCGCGGCCGTCGTCGGTGATCTGCAGGATCAGCACGTCTTCGCAGTAGCGCAGCAGGACCTGGGCGCTGGCCCGGGACCCGCCGTGCTTGCGGGTGTTGGTCAGCGACTCCTGGATGATCCGGTACGCCGCCAGCGCCAGCCCGCTGGGCAGCGGCCCGGGGATGCCCTGCACGGTGAAGGAGACATCCAGCCCGCTGGCCCGGGTCTGATCCAGCAGCTCGCCGAGCTGGCCAATGCCAGGCAGCGGCACCACGCCCGGAGGGCCGTCGTCGCTGCGCAGCACGCCGAGCATGCGGCGCATCTCGGCCAGCGCCTGCCGCCCGGTGCTCGCGATCGCGCCGAGCGCCTGCCGGGCCCGTTCCGGCGAGCTGTCCAGGGCGTAGGACGCCCCATCGGCCTGCACGACCATGACGCTGACGTTGTGGGCGATGACGTCATGCAGCTCGCGGGCGATCCGGGCGCGCTCGGCGGCCGCCGCAATCTGGGCCTGCGCGCCGCGTTCGCGTTCCAGCCGGGCGGCGCGATCCTCCAGCGAGGCGTAGTAGCCGCGCCGGTAGCGCACGGAGTCACCGAGTACCCAGGCGATCAGCGACGAGCCGGCGAACCCGACCGAGCCGATCATGATCCAGTGGATCAGGCTGAACTGCGCCGGCGCCCACCGTGCCACCGCGGCGGCCGAACCGATCAGGCAGACGGCCAGCCCGACCAGGGACACCCGCCGCCGGGCGTACGCGGCCAGCGTGTAGAGCAGCACCACGATCGCCAGGTCGGACTCGTTGACGTGGATGTCGAGCAGGACCTGGAGACCGCCCACGGTGGCCGCGATGGCAAAGGCGGCGGCCGGGTGATCCCGGCGGAAGACCAGCGGGATGACCAGGGCCAGGGCAAACGGGACGAGGTCGTACCGGCCGGCGGCGACGGCCGCCGCCACGGCAGGTATCCCCAGGGCGGCGGCGAGCACGCCGTCCACCAGCCGGGGATGGCGGCGCAGCCAGAGGTAGAAGGCGGCCACGGGTCAAGCGTAAGGGCGCGTCCCGGGCCGGGCATCATCCTGCAGGAGGGCCCGGGTCAGCCGCCTGGGTGAGACGGACAGCTGAGGGCGCCCGGCTGGGCCGCGCCAGTGCGCGGGCCCGGCCCAGCCGGGCTTGCCTTCCCCCCCAAAGCCCCCTTTGCCCGGGGCGGGCACGAAATGCTGGCCTGCCGGAGTCCCCCCGGAGAGTCCCAGGATGACGCCAAGCGAATCCTTTCGTGCACCCCAACCTGTGCCGTGACCTGCCACGGCACAGACCCGCCTGCCCGTGGGCAGGCTCCCCGGCGAGCCGTGTCCTTGCTCGCCCCGGGCTGGGTCATAGCTAACCGGGGCCCAGCGTGGACGGCTATCCCCGGACTAGGGGATCCGGGGTGCGCCGCGGTGGGCTCTAGAATGCGCGGAACGAGACGGGCCGCCCCTGCGCGGCCCCGGGGCTCGCTGCACGGTGATCCGAGGGAACCAGGCAGGCGGAAGGCGATGGCGGTCGGGCAGGCCACATCCCCGGCGGCGCGCGTCAGCACGCCGGCCGGGCTGGTCGTCGGCATCCCCGAAGGCGGCCGCCTGGTCTTCGGCCGGGGGCCGGATGCCGACCTGACCATCGCGGCCGGGCGGGGGCTGTCCCGCCGTGCCGGGGTGATCAGCACGGTGGGGGACGGTGTCTGGATCGCAAACATCAGCCGGACCCACGCGCTCTACACCGAGGGGGACGGGTACCGGATCAGGCTGCCCCGGATGGAGGACAACGGCGAGCCGTCCGGCGGCTGGTTCCTGCGGGCCGGGATGACCCTGGTCGGCTCCCGCGCGATGCTCGACGAGGGCCAGCCGCTCTGCGTGATGGTCGCCGGGCAGTCCGGCGGGTGGGATTCCGGGCCGGAGGGCACTCGGGTGTGGCAGGACGGCGACGCCACCCTGCTCCCGCTGTACCTGGACCCGATGACGAAGATCTTCCTCGTGGCGCTCATGTGGTGCCGCCCGTGGCTGCTCGACCCGGCCGGGACGAGCCCGCTGCCGCGTACCCCCGAGATCGCCAAGGCGGCCCTCGAGGTAACCGGCGCTTACCACGAGCTGGAGCGTTTCGATACCGATCCGGCGTTCCGGGACCGGCTCTCGGCCAGGGTCGCCGAGCACATCAAGGTGCTCCGCCGCAAGATCACCGACCGCGGCCTGGTCCGCGCGGACACCAGGCTGTCCGACGAGGTGGTCGTGCGGGTACTCATGGAGCACGGCATCATCACCACGGCCGACCTCGGCCGGCTGAACGACCCGGCCTGGTGTTCCCGCCAGGAGGACCTGTGGTGGACTCAGGAGGCCTGACCCGGGCTGCCCTGAGCCCGGGTGCCCTGACCGGGGCTGCGCTGAGCCCGGCTGCCCCGTCCCGTCAGCCGGGTGCCCGCCGAGGAGGAGGGACGGTCCGCGCCTGAGGGTGACGGGCCCCCTGCCCCGGGAGGAGGCGGCGGTGGCAGCGGCTGGCGGACCTCAAAGGTCGCGGTGGCCCGCCGGCCCCGGGCCCCGGTGACCAGGACGTGGTACTGGCCTACCGGGATCGCCCCCGCGAAGAACACGTGGTCCTGGTCGATCGCGTAATTGAAGGTTCCCTCCTGGTCCGCGGTCGGCCGGAACGCTGCCACCCCGTGCCCGATCAGGTGCACCTGCACCTGGGTCAGCGGGACGAACCCGCTGCCGTGCACCACGAACACGGTGTAGCCGTCGCCGTAGACCTGCCCCATCACGAGTTTGGGCGCCGTGCTCGTCCCGCTAGGCAGCTTCGATGGGGGCAGGCCGGGGTTGCCGGGCGGCGCCGTCGGCTGCCCCGGGAACGTCGCGGCCGCCGAGGTCGTGACGGCCGGCTTCCCGGAGTGGGCCGTCACCCGTCCGGGCCGCCCGGCGAACGAGGCCCCCAGCACCGCGCCCACGACCACCAGCGCCACCGCGCCCGCGACCAGTCCAGCCGCGGCGATGACCCTCCTCCCGTGCCGCCCGCCCCGCGGCGCCCCGGCCCGCGCGGCCTGGCGGCCTTTGCCGCGCCAGGGTGCGCGGCCCGTCCTGCGGGCTGTCCCCGGCCGGAGGCGCCATCGGGACCGGCGCGATGCCGGAAGCGCCGCGTACGAGCCGAACGTGGCGTCCTCGCTCACATCGTCGGTCAGCGGGGGCTGGTCGTGATCGTGACCGTTTCCCGGTTCCGGCGGCCTGGGGCTGCGCTGATACGCCCCGATCAGGGTGAGCGCATCAGGAGGCAGGTAGGAGTGCCCGGATCCCGGGCTGCTGGGCGTGCCCCCCACGAACGGGGCCAGCTCCGCCAGGATGGCTGCGGAAGTCGGCCGGTTCCGCGGGCTGCGCTCCAGGCAGGCGGTGACGACACGGGTCAGGTCCGGCGGCAGGCCGCTGAGGTCGGGAGGCTCAGTGGCCAGCCGGACCAGGATGTCCATTACGGTGTCGCCCTGATACGGCGGGTGCCCGGTCGCCGCGAACAGCAGCGTCGCGCCCAGGGAGAACACGTCGCTGGCCGCGGACGCCTGCCGGGTATCCCGGGCCTGCTCCGGGGCCATGTACGCGGGCGTGCCCAGCGCCCCCCGGGTCACCGTGAGCTGGATCCGCTCCGCGGCCCGGGCCACCCCGAAATCGATCACGCGCGGGCCGTCGGGGGAGACCAGCACGTTGGAGGGCTTCAGGTCCCGGTGCACCAGGCCCGCGTTGTGGATCGACTCCAGTGCCTCCGCGCATCCGGCGGCGAGCCAGCGCACCGCGGGCACGGGCAGCGGCCCGCCGGCGCGCACCAGCCGGTTCAGGGACGGGGCCGCGATATAGGCGGTGGCCAGCCAGGGCATGTCCGCGTCGGCGTCCGCCGCCACGACCGCCGCGGTGAACACCCCGCTGACCCGCCGCGCGGCGGCCACCTCGTGGGCGAACCGGGACCGGAAGCCGGCTTCCTCGGCGAACTCGATCTTGATGGTCTTGACCGCGACCAGGCGGCCCGCGGTGGACCGGCCCAGGTACACCTGCCCCATCGCCCCGGCGCCGAGACGTCCCAGCAGCGCGAACGGCCCGATTCGTTCCGGATCCCACCGGCGCAGCGGCGCTAAGGCCGGCTGCGGAACCATCATTGCCTCCCCGGGTCCCCTCAGGCCCGGGTGACATCATGCCGAGTCTGGAGGAGTCTGTGCCCCGGTTCCGGACTGTGTGTCGGAATTGGCACCGAACAGATAGCCTGGGGCGGCGCACGGATGCGGCGGGGGTGCCATTTGCGGCTTTGGGGACATATTGTCACGGTCATGACCGAGTGGCTGGTCTGCCCGGCCGGCATCGTCGCAGGGTGAGCGCCGTGCACGGGGCCCGCAAAGCGTCCCTACGACGTTTGATGGCCCGTTCTGTGAGCTCTGGTCCGCGAGCAGTGCAGGATGGACTCATGAGGGATACCCGAACCACAGCCGTCGGGCTGCGGTCAGCGATCGAGCGAAGTGGTTACTACCCCGGGTTGGTAGCGGACGCCGTGTTCTCCGCCCTGGGCGCGGAAGCCGTGGTGTCGTATGTGGTGCAGTCGGATGCGCTGTTCGATCCGGCCATGGAGGTCCGCCGCCACATGACCGTGCTGGTGCTGACCCCGTCCCGGCTGGTCTATTCCCATACTGACGAGAACCCCGCGGACGACGAGCCAGGCGCCCGTCCGCAGGCGGAGACCAGCACCGAGGCGGTGAGGTTCTCGCGTATCTCCTCGGTCGCCGTGACCCGGGTCGTGCCCGACCCGGCCGCGTACGTGCCGGGCGTGACGATGCCGACCGAGGTCGTCCTCACCATCGGCTGGAACGTCCTGTCGCACGTCGAGCTGGAGCCGGCCCACTGCGGTGACGAGAACTGCGAGGCCGATCACGGCTACACCGGCACCATCACCGCAGACGACCTGACCATGCGGGTCAGCGAGGCCGCCGACGGTGAGGAGGCCGTCCGCCAGGTGCTTGCCTTCGCGGTCGCGCTGACCGAGGCGACCACTCACCCCGGCCACTGACGGGCGACAGCATGACCGCTGAGCCGACGACCTCGGCCACTGTGCCCGATTACGGCGAGGGAACCCTGCCCGACCTGGCGACCTCGCTGCTTGCCTCGGTGGGCGTGGACCACGCGCCGAACCCGCTGGGACTGGCCCAGACCCGCCGGGCCTGCCTGCTGATCGTGGACGGGCTGGGCTGGGAGCTGCTCCGCGCCCATCAGGCAGCGGCCCCGTTCCTGTCCGAGCTCACCACCACCGGGCGGGCGCTCAGCGCGGGATTCCCGGCCACCACGGTGACCAGCCTCAGCTCCCTGGGCACCGGCCTGCCGCCGGGACAACACGGGATGCTCGGCTACCAGGTCGCAGTGCCGGGCCAGGACCGGCTGCTCAACGGGCTGCGCTGGGACAAGCAAGTGGACCCGCTGACCTGGCAGCCTGCCCCCACGATCTACCAGCGCGCGGCGGCCGCCGGCGTCGATGCCTACCGGGTGGCCGCGCGCGGGCTGGAGAAGACCGGCTTCTCGCTGGCGTCCATGCGCGGGGCCGCCTACCGCTCCGCAGACAGTCTCGGCGCACTCGTGGCGCAGGCGTCCTGGGCGCTGGCCGGCTCGGACCGGGCCCTGGTCACCGTTTACCACGCGGAACTCGACGGCACGGGCCACGTGTTCGGATCCCAGTCCGAGGCCTGGTCATACCAGCTTGCACACGTGGACAAGCTGGCCGAGCAGCTGGCCAGCTCGCTCCCCGGGGGCACGGCGCTGTACGTCACCGCCGATCACGGGATGGTGGATGCGGGACCCGACGACAAGATCGACGTGGACCTGGTCCCGGGGCTGCGGGACGGGGTTGCCCTGCTCGGCGGCGAGCCACGCGCCCGGCACGTGTACGCCGTGCCCGGCGCCGCGGCCGACGTGCTGGCAACCTGGCAGGGCGTGCTCGGCGGGCGGGCCTGGGTCGCCTCGCGTGACGAGGCCATCGAGGCGGGCTGGTTCGGCCCGGTTGATCAGCGGTTCCTCCTGCGGATCGGGGACGTCGTGGCCGCACCGGCCGGCTCCTGGGCGCTCGTCGCGACCAAGGCCGAGCCGCTGGAGTCCTCGCTCGAGGGGATGCACGGCTCGCTGACCCCCGGCGACCAGTTCGTTCCGCTTCTGACCGTCACCAGCATCTGACCGCGCCGGCTGCCGTGGCCGGCCAGAATGGGCGTGGGCCAGAGTGGTGCCGGCCCGGCCCGCGCGGTGAGCAAGGCCAGGTTTATCCACAGTAACGCACCGTGATATCCCCGAGCCGACGAGAGTTCATCCACAGATCCGGGGCCCGTTATCCACAGAACGAGCCCGGCCTGGAGGCTGATCAGGGCAGGATCAGGGCGTTAACGCCCTGTACGGACGGAAGGGATGTAATGGTGGATTCAACCGTCGACGCCGCCGCACTCGCTGCCGCGCTGGCCGCCAGCCCGGCGCCGGTCCTGCTGGATGTGCGGTGGCGGCTCGGCGGCCCCCCGGGGATCGACCGCTTCCGCGAAGGCCACCTGCCCGGCGCGCAGTTCGTGGACCTGGACCGCGACCTGGCGGCCCCGCCCGGGGCCGGCGGACGGCACCCGCTGCCGGACGCGGGCGCGTTCGGGGAGGCCATGCGCCGGGCCGGGGTGAGCGACGACCGGCCCGTAGTGGCCTACGACGAGAACGACTCGACGGCGGCCGCCCGCGCCTGGTGGTTGCTGCGCTATTTCGGGCACCCGCGGGTGCAGGTCCTGGACGGCGGCTACCTGGCCTGGCTGGCCGCGGACCAGCCGATCGAGACCGGGCCCGCCCTGGCCCCGGCGGCCGGCACGTTCACCGCCCGGCCCGGTCACCTGCCGCTTCTCGACGCGGACGGGGCGGCCCGGATGGCCCGCGAGGGCGTCCTGCTGGACGCCAGGGCGGGGGAGCGCTACCGGGGCGAGGTGGAATCGGTCGACCCCGTCGCCGGGCACATCCCGGCCGCGGTGAGCGCGCCCACCAGCGAGAACGTCGGCCCGGACGGGCGGTTCCTGGACCCCGGATCGTTGCGGGCGCGGTTCACCGGGCTTGGGGCGGGGGCCGGCGCACCTCGTGATCCGGACGGGCGTGATCCGGACGGGCGTGGTCTGGACGGGAGTGCTCCGGCCCGGAGCGGCCCGGAAGGAGCCGTGACGACCGGGGCGTACTGCGGCTCCGGGGTGACCGCCGCCCACGAGGTGCTCGCGCTGACCATCGCGGGCATACCGGCGGCGCTCTACGTCGGCTCCTGGTCGGACTGGGTCACCGACCCCGCCCGTCCGGTCGCCACCGGCCCCGCCTGATTGCCAGCCTCCGTTCCGGGAGCCGCACCCTGCGCCGTGGCCACCCGCCTGACCCACCGCAGGCCGACCACCGGCTCGTAGTGGCCAGCCCAGTCCGCCACGGTCCGCAGCGGCCGGGCGTCCAGCCCGTAGTGCCGTTCGCGCCCCACCCGTTCCTCGGTGACCAGGCCCGCCTCGCGCAGCACCCGCAGGTGCTGGGACACGGCCGGACGGGTCATCTCGAACGGTGCCGCCAGGTCGTGCACGGACCGCGCGCCGCCGGCGAGCACGTCCAGGAGCGCGCGGCGGACCGGGCTGGCGATGGCCTCGAAGACGTCCGGGCCGGGCACGGGCGCCCTCAGCCGCCGGACGGCGCGGCCGCCGTGGCCTGCAGGACGAGGCCGTTGCCGTCCGGGTCGTCGAAGGTCACGAACCGTCCCCAGGGTGCCTCCTGGATGCCGGCGTCGATGATCACGCCGCGGGAGCGCAGCGCCGTCACGTCACCGTCGAGGTCGTCGGTCTCCAGGACGGTGCCCTTGACCGCCCCGGCCGGCATGGTCGGGAACCAGGTCACCAGCGTGATCGACGTCGCCGCGCCGGGCGCCCTGACCTGCACCCAGCGCTGGTCCGGGCCCATCGCCGTGTCCGCGACGAGCTCGAAGCCGAGGGCGCCGGTGTAGAAGTCCCGGGCCCGGTCCTGGTCGGAGACGGGCAGCGAGAAAAGCTGAACTTGGCGGATGCTCATGCCGACGACAATAGGTAAGAAATCTCTTACCGGTAAGCCGATCCGGGGATTTGCGGCTTCAGGCATGCGACTAACGTCGTGCCGGAGGCGGGATATGCACTTTGCCCGGCCGTAGTGCATCGCGACGCCTCCTCGCAACGCGTACCAGGCCACGGGTGAGTCGTCATTGGTGCCTGGGGACAGCGAATGATTGCTGGGCCAGGCCGCCGCGAATACTCTTGAACAACAGGCGGCGGCGGAACTCCAGGAGCAGGTGGCCTTGCCGCAGGCCAGGTTCGCCGGCTCGTGCCGCGCCGCGCCGGTCGATTGCGAGCTGACGCGGGAAAGAACGCCCGCCGCCAGGAGGTTCCCGCCGCTATGCACCCCGGCCCCGGCCAGCTCCACATGATGCGCGGATTCACTTCCGATTCGTCAGTGACCCAGCAGCAGCTCAAGCGGGGGACCGTCCGCAGGATCGCGGGATATGCGCGGCCCTACCGACGGGAACTCACGATCTTCCTGCTGGCCGCCGCGCTGGACGCGGTGATCACGGTGACGATCCCGGTGCTGCTCGGGGTGGTCATCGACCGCGGCGTCCTGCCGAAGCGGGCCGGTGTCGTGCTGGCTGTCGCCGCGGCTATCGCCGGGCTGGCCGTTCTCGACGCGTTACTCAACCTCGCCCAGCGCTGGTACACCGCGCGGGTCGGCGAGGGCCTGATCTATGACCTGCGCACGCAGGTGTTCGGCCACGTCCAGCGGCAGCCGATCGCGTTCTTCACCAGGGCGCAGACCGGCTCGCTGGTCAGCAGGCTGAACAGTGACGTGATCGGCGCGCAGCAGGCGCTGACCTCGACGTTAGTGTCTACGGTGTCCAGCACCCTGCAGCTGATCCTGGTGCTGGTCACGATGCTCTACTTCTCCTGGCTGGTCACTGTCATCGCGCTGCTGCTGATACCGATGTTCATCATCCCGGCCCGCCTGGTCGGGCGCAGGCTGCAACGGCTGACCAGGGAGTCGATGCAGCTCGATGCCGCGATGGGCTCGACGATGACCGAGCGGTTCAACGTCGCCGGCGCGATGCTGGCGAAGCTGTTCGGCCGGCCGCGGGAGGAGTCGGGCCTGTTCGCCGAGCGGGCGGCCAAGGTCAGGGACATCGGCGTGGTGCAGGCTATGTATGGCAGCTCGCTGTTCATCGTGCTGACGCTGCTCGCGTCGATGTCCACCGCGGTGGTCTACGGGGTGGGCGGCGACCTCGTCGTCCGCGGCGCCTTCCAGGTCGGCACCCTGGTTTCCCTGGCCTTGCTGCTGAACAGGCTTTACGGGCCGATCACTGCGCTGTCCAACGTCCAGGTCAACGTGATGACCGCGCTGGTCAGTTTCGACCGGGTGTTCGAGGTGCTCGACCTGAAGCCGCTGATCGCGGACCGGCCGGGCGCGGTACCGCTCGTGCTTGCGGCGCGGGGCAACGGATCAGCCTCCACCGGGGCGCCAGCAGCGGACATCATCTTCGATCGTGTCTCGTTCCGCTACCCGGCCGCGTCCGAGGTCTCGCTCGCGTCGCTGGAGTCCATCGCCCTGCCCGCGCCCGAGCGCACGGATGCGAGGCTGGGCGTTCTGCACGACGTGAGTTTCACCGCACCGGCCAGGCAGCTGACCGCCCTGGTCGGGCCCTCGGGCGCGGGCAAGACGACGATCACTCACCTGGTGTCCCGGCTGTATGAGCCTGACGAGGGCACGGTGCGCATCGGCGGGCTCGACATCAGCGAGGTGACCCAGGAGTCGCTGCACGACTCGGTCGGCGTGGTGACCCAGGACGCGTACCTGTTCCACGACACAATCCGGACCAATCTCGCGTATGCCCGCCCCGGGGCGACCGAGGACGAACTGATCGAGGCGTGCCGGGCGGCGCAGATCTGGGACCTGATCTCGGTGCTGCCCGACGGCCTGGACACCGTCGTGGGCGACCGTGGCTACCGGCTGTCGGGCGGCGAGAAACAGCGGGTCGCCCTGGCCCGGCTGCTGCTGAAGGCACCGGCCGTCGTGGTGCTGGACGAGGCCACCGCGCATCTGGATTCCGAGTCGGAGGCCGCGGTCCAGCGAGCGCTCGCCGTGGCCCTGGCCGGCCGCACCTCGCTGGTCATTGCCCACCGGCTGTCCACCATCCGCGAGGCCGACCAGATCCTGGTCATCGACGACGGCCGGGTCACCGAGCGCGGCCAGCACGACGAGCTGCTCGCGTCCGGCGGACTGTACGCCGACCTGTACCGGACCCAGTTCGCCCGCCAGGAGCCCGCCGGCGCTGGCCTGCGGCCAGGCCCGCCGGGAGGTCCTCCCCCGCCGCATCCCCCTCCGGGAGTTCATGGCCCGGCTCTGCCCTGGCGGCCCTGGCCCGGGCCATCCGGACCCGGACAGCGGGGCAGCCGGTGAGCAAGCTCAGCCACTCAGGCTGGAGGGCGAGTGCAGCCACTCGAGCATGTCGGGTGGAGCCAGCCGGGCGGCACGCGCGTAGTAGCCAGCCATCTCCTCGTCGCTGAGAACCTCGCGCCCGGCCCCCGAGGTGCCCCGGTGGAAGAAGGAGGCAGTGTCCTTGACGATTCCCGGCGCGCCCGGAACGAGCCTGTCCGCGCGATCGCGCATGCGCTCGAACGTGGCCGCCTGGGCGAGCGCGGGCCACGCTTGCTCCGGAACGTCTAGCCCGAGCCGCCAGGCGATGCCGCGCATCTGGCCTTCAAGGTCCGCGGACAGGTCCTCGTAGTGCACCAGCAGGACATTCGGCTCGCCGCGCCGGGCCCAGGCATCGGACAGATGCCACAAGACGCCGGGCAGCGACTCCGGGAACGCGTGAGGATCACCCTCATCCTCGATCCATCGCAGCAGGCTGTCGTGCAGCGATTCGCTGGGCCCGGGCGGCGCGGCCCGGCCGGTCAGCTGCCATAGCCGCGAATGATCGATGTTGTCGAGCTGGTGGCACAGCGACACGTACATGTCGAGCGGATGCCGGGCGGTCACTATGTAGGTGACTTGCGGGTGGAGAGGAATCCCGTCGAGTGGCGTGTGCGTTTTGATGAACCGCCGGTGCTGCTGCTCGGCCAGCTGGGTGTACACGTCATCAAGCGGCACGATCGTGTGATCCAGCCACGGCGAGAGGCGCCAGAGTGGGGCCGGGAGGTCGGGTCTGCAGAAGATCAGCGTGGCGCAGATCATCTGCAGCCAGGTCGTCCCGGTCCGGCGCCGGGTACTGATCACGATGTCACCGGGGCGGTAGCGGAAGCCGAGCCACCGGCCGCTGTCCTCGTCATGCGACTGGTAGTGGAGCGGGGCACTGACCACGCCGCGAGCGTAGCATGCAGGCCGGCCAGCGCCGTTGCCCCAGAAGGGCCGCCGCGTCCAGGCTCGCCATTGCCTGCATGTCCCGGGCGGCCAGCCGGGAACGGCTCGTCACCACCTATACCAACTTCATCCTCAATTGGTAACATGACTCTCACCTGCCACTCCGGTGTGCCAATGTGAGCGGCAGCCCTGTAGCCTATTCTCGAACGTGGGGTCTGGGACTTGCCTATCGGTGGGGAAGACACACAGGTGATTGGAAACGAGGGTATCCGCGAACTTGAGAGCCTCGAGGTTCGTGCTATCCACCGCCCAGCACCCTCGGAAGAAAGAACAGCGGCCATCTCCTCGGTCGCAAGTGCATTTCCGGAAACAGCCTATTCGCAGGAAGAGATCGGGGCGCTCCTGGGCCTGGATAACAGGGTCGTGAAGAAGCTTCTCGGAGCGCCCCACATCCGGAAGAGACATCTCTATCTTCCGGCGAGGGACACGAGCACGGGGCGCATGGTTCCCGAGTCCGCAGCCGACCTCCACGCCAAGTTCCGGAATGGAGCACTCGACATCGGATCGCGGGCGATCAGGAACGCGCTGGACGCCGCGTCCTTGTCTCCGGCGGACGTCGACTACATGCTGTGCGTCACGTCCAGCGGCTTCATGGTTCCGGGTCTCAGCTCGCTCTTCTCGCGGGAGCTCGGATTTGATCACAAGCTCCTCCGGGCGGACGTCGTGGGAATGGGATGCAACGCCGGACTGAATGGGCTGAACCCCCTGGTGCAGTGGGTAAGGAACCATCCAGGCCGGGTAGCGCTCCTGGTCTGCTGTGAGATCAACTCCGCGATGTACGTCCTTGA
>Ga0187871_10000483_pt1 | contig 38112 bp, 38 predicted proteins | sample June2016WEW_16_1_FD_132988 | JGI IMG/M metagenome (GOLD analysis project Ga0187871, IMG submission 132988) | Peatland microbial communities from SPRUCE experiment site at the Marcell Experimental Forest, Minnesota, USA - June2016WEW_16_10 | ecosystem: Environmental > Terrestrial > Soil >...
AGTGCTCGGATCATTTCGTCTCCTGAAAACTCAAACCTTCGCCACTTGTTCAATTGCCTCTTTGTTCATGTCATTGGCAATCGAAATCGCTTTCTGCATCATCTCGAACTGTCGCGTCACGTTCACCAGACGAACCGCTCCATGCGCCGCGCTCACGTTGGACGCTTCCACTTTGCCCTGATAAATCTGGGCCTCGGTTGCATCCAGCGGGTCTTTGCCGCTGACGTTGTGGTAATAATTGTTCCCTTGTTTCGAAAGTGCGGTCGGATCTTTGAAATCCACCAGGTGTACCTGTCCCAGCGGCTGCCCGTTCTGGATAACGCTGCCATCTATCGAGACCTGCAAAGGCTGGCCAGTATCCGTGGCTTTCACCGGTTGTCCGTCTTGGCCAAGCAGCGGATAGCCGTCTGACGTAACCACAGTTCCGTCCGGCGACATACGGAAGTTTCCATTGCGGGTGTACAGCGGACCGTTCGGTCCTTTCACCACGAAGAATCCCTTCCCGGACAATCCGAAATCCATGGGATTGTTGGTCGGCTCCAGCAGTCCCTGCGCGAAGTCCGTCCAGCGGCGTTCAATCATCGGAAGAGTTACCGGCAGTTCGGTGGCATCCGCGTCGGCCGCCTCAGATGTATATACAGTGTGGAACTCACTGTCGCCTTTGTAGCCGCTGGTCGACGCATTGGCCATGTTGTTCGCCAGTAAGTCGAGCGACTGCATGCTGGAGCGCATCGCGCTTGCAGCCAAAATACTAATCTGGTCCATAGAAGCGCAATGTGAGTTGCAAGTCGCCAGCCAAAATCGGCTGATCACAAAAAGCTTTTATTTTGCTCCAAGTTTTGCGATAAGTGAAAAGGCCGCTCCATCGCTCTTCGTCGAACCTAAGTCGATGTCGGCGAGTTCTCGACGGTCGTCGAAATCTAACTCACTGAAAATCGGCTGATCCAACTTTGGCCGCGAATCTGCAATAAGTGCGCCGTCATGATCACTGCTGCGGCGCCTGTTCTTCCCGATTCGCATGTTCCGCCTCAGGCTGCCGCGGGAACACTTTTCAGTTCCGCTACGCCGCCGGCCAGCTTCCACAGCGTCATCCAGAGCTTGCCTGGCGTGCCGAGCGATCCCAACTCTTCGCTTACAACCTCGAAGGAGACTGTCAGCAAGAAAAACTTGCTGAAAAATACAGACGGCCTGCCGGCGCTCGTTAGCCCTACGGCCATCCCAACGGCTCCCGATGCTGCTCCAAAACGTCCATGGATACCTCCGCCGTCGCTATCGTTACCAGCCCAGCCAAGCGCTCCCGATCACGAGCCTGCCACCAAATGGGAATCTTCGCTGCCCACTTCGTTATCGAGCCAGCCATCCACCCTCACGCAGCCGGCCGTTAGTACCTCCAACATGGCTCGTACTACGGTCGCGTCCCAACCCGAGTCCGCCGCGCAAGAAGTGGCGCAGCTTTCGATGCCAGAGCAACCCGTGAACGTTTCCGGTCTCGCGCCACATGCCGGCCCCGCACCCACTCGGGACCGAGCTTCCAACCTCGCTCAGTCGGACGCAGCCGCGTCCCGCACTGTTGCTGAACCCGTCACTGCTTCCAGGCAACCCGCCCTCACTCGCGAGCCAGCTTCCAATCTGCAAGGTCCATTCATTGCGCCCTCGGCCTTGTTGGGCGCACCGTCATTGCCGCAAGTTTCCCAGGTCGAGTCATCGCTTGAATCGCGCCAAACAGCGAATTCATCTCGGAGTCCTGAAGCGCACGCTTCCCAGCAGCCCAGCGTCGATCCCGCGCTATTCACCAAGGGATTGGCGGCCGCACTCGCGCCGCAAAACGGCAACCTAGCCTTTTCGCTCAAAATGTCGGAATCAACCCTTGCGGCGCGCCACGCTCAGCAGATAGCCCAACCCGACGCGACGTCGCGAAATTCAGCAGCCAGCCAAACAAAAAGTGAGGAAGATATTGCGGTGCCCGCGCTGTCATCGAGCGCTGTCCGCGCTAGCTCAGCACCGGCGGTTACACCGGCCCAGGTAGCAGACGCAACAGCAACCGTAAATCCGGTATGGAACGGGGCCGCCGCGCCTCCGCAACTGGCCGTGCAGCCGGACTCTCTGCTATCGGAGCCTCATGCGCCGGCTAACCTCAGCACCGTCGCGGCTATGCACGAAGCCCAGGCCGTTCTGCCTGAGGCGCCCAGGCCGAATGCCGCCGGTGAAATCCTGCTTCAGTTGGGCGGCAAGGATCAGACAGCAGCGGCCATTCGTGTAACTGATCGCGCCGGAACCGTCAACGTCTCTGTACACGCTACCGACTCGGACCTGCGTACCTCGCTCCGCTCCAATCTCGGCGAGCTTGCGTCACAACTCACGCACCAGGGCTGGAAAACCGAGATTGTGAAAACCGGAACCACCGTTGCGCGCGGGGAATCATCGCAAGATACCCATCAGGACGGTCAACGCTCGCCCGGCCAACAGCAACCTTCTTCTCAGGGGGAGCGTCAGCCGCAGCGGGACCGTCGGGCTTCGAGCGGCCAATGGCAGGCTGCATTGGAAGAGCAGGCATCCGTCAATTCCGGAAACTCAGGAGGCACCAACTGATGAATATTCTAGACACCGCGGCTAATGCTGTTCGATCGCATATCACGTCCAGCGCTGCGACGCTAAAGGCGCATGCTACCTCAGGCACCTCCTCCACCAGCGGCACCACCGGTTCTTCCAGCAGCTCATCGGGTTCACTCTCTGTTCCCAGTTCGCTCACCAGCGAGAGTACATTTCTGAATTTGTTAGTCGCGCAAATCCAAAATCAGGATCCGCTGAATCCCACGGACAGTATTCAATTTGTCGGCCAGCTTGTACAGTTCAGCCAGTTAGAGCAGTTGTTAAGTATCAACAAAGGCGTAACCACTCTGGCGTCGGATGTCCAACCCCCGGCATCCAGCACCCAGACGCCTACCAGTGGAAGCGTAAACAAATTAAATTAAGGAGCACTCAATAATGTCAGGATCATTTTCAATTGCACTTAGCGGACTAACCGCGGATACCGACGCGCTGGACATCGTTGGCAACAATCTGGCCAACTTGAACACCACTGGCTACAAGGACACCACGGCGTCCTTCTACGATCTGTTGGCGCAAACCGCCGGCGGAGGCGCAATTCAAATTGGCGGCGGTGTTTCAGCCACCATCGGCCAGAGCCAGTTTACGCAAGGATCGATTCAGCTCACCGGCGGCGCCTTCGACGCGGCCATCCAGGGTAATGGATTCTTCGTTGTTCAGGATTCGGCAGGCGACACGTTGTACACGCGCGCCGGCAACTTCCAACTGAGCGCCAACGGGACTCTTGAGACCGCCACCGGGCAAGACGTGCAAGGCTGGACGGCCACGAACGGCCTGGTAAACACTAGCGGCGCGGTGGGAAACATTGTGATTCCCGCGAATGCGCTTTCCACTCCTACCGCCACCACGGAGTTCTCCGCGAATCTGAATCTTGAGTCTAACGCTACTGCTGGCACCAGCGCCGCGACTTTCTCCGCGCCCATCCAGGTAGTGGATTCGCTCGGCGCCACCCAGACCCTCACAGCCACATTCACGGAAACCGCGGCGAATACATGGGGTTATTCCATCACCATTCCGGGTCAGGACGTAACCGGAGGCACCGCTGGAACTCCCAGCCAGCTCGCCACCGGAACACTCAACTTCGATTCCAACGGAGATCTGAAGACTCCCGCGCCTCCCGGCCAGGTTGTGGTTGCGATTACGGGCCTCGCCGATGGTGCTAGCAATATGAATTTGAACTGGAATCTTTACAACCCCACCACGGGTGCATCCACCATCACTCAGTTTGCGCAACCGTCCGCGCTCTCCGGTACCACCCAGAATGGAGTTGCCGCCACGGAAATCACTTCGGTTTCCCTTAGCAACGGAGGCACCATCGTGGCAAATTATTCCGACGGCAGCCAGGCCGTGGTTGCCCAACTGGCGTTAGCCGCTATCAGCAACCCACAGTCGCTCATTTCAACTGGCCAGAATAATTTTCAAACCGGAGCCGATACCGCCACTCCCGCCGTTGGAGCTCCTGGAACCGGAAGCCGCGGAACCATCCAAGGCGGCGCACTGGAGTCGTCCAACGTTGACATCGCGACCGAATTTACGAACCTGATCGTGTATCAGCGCTCCTACGAAGCGAATTCCCGTGTGATCTCCACGCTGGATGAGTTGACTCAGGATCTGCTCAACCTGAAGCAATAACGATGGACAACTCGGGCGTTTTGTCTGATGCTTTGCATCGCTTCGCGGAGCTTCCGTTCCCCGTCGAAGTGGAGCTCGGAAACCTGACACTTTCGATAGGCGAGGTTTTCGATCTCAGCGAGGGGATGGTCCTCGCAACCGACCATCCCGACGGCGCTCCGTTTATGTTGCGTGCCGGGGGCGCTGAGTTGGCCTCAGTAGAAGTGGTAGTGGTTCGAGATACTCTCTCTGTCCGGGTGCGGGACATGCTGCAGAAGGCAAAGCCGGGTACTGTTGCGAATGGAACTAACTGAACAGATCGCGATGATTTTGGTGGTCTTCGCGCTGCTGGGCGGACTCCTGTTCATCCTGAAGAGGCGCGGCATGGCATCGCTTCCCTTGGTGGGACGCCGTAGCGGGGGCCAGCGCCGCATGGAAGTGCTCGAACGCGTCCCACTTACTCCGCAGCATGCCATCCATCTGGTGCGCGTCTCCGGCAAAGTTGTGTTGATCGGAACCGCACCCTCCTCTTGTACCATCCTGGACTCGGCTCTACCGGAAGCGTCGCCCGCTTCCCTGCCTCAGAACATCTTGAGTACCGGACAATGATCAAACGGCTACTCATCCCGCTTGTGCTGCTCCTCGCGGTGTCACTGCAGGCCGCCCCGGCCGATCCATCGGTTCCCGTCTTCGGACCAACCGCCGGCAAGGGCTTGACGCTCAGCACGCCCATGCAGATCGTCATTTTGTTGACTCTGCTCACGCTTCTGCCCGCGGCCATCATGTCAGTCAGCCCATTCTTGAGAATCGCCATCGTGCTCCATTTCCTGCGTCAAGCTTTGGGAACCCAATCGGCGCCTTCCAATCAAGTGCTGGTTGGTCTAGCGCTGTTCCTGGCGTTCCTGATTATGCAGCCGGTGGTCTACGATGTTTATCACCAAGGTTGGGAACCGGTAGAGAGCGGCCAGATTACCTGGCAGGAAGGATTTGAAAAAGGCTCCCAGCCGCTCAAAGCGTTTCTTCTGAAATTCTCGCGCGAAAAAGACATCAAGACTTGCCTTGAAATCGCGAAATCCCCGCCGCCGCGTACACCCGCGGACTTGGATTTGAAAGTTCTGATTCCCGCCTACATTCTGTCAGAAATGAAGGCCGGCTTTCAAATCGGCGCGGTTCTGTTTTTGCCTTTCTTAATCATTGACCTCGTGGTGGCCTCCGTCACCCTTTCCATCGGCATGGTGCAGTTGCCTCCGGTCATGATTTCGGCCCCATTCAAAATCCTTCTATTCGTTCTGGTGGACGGATGGAATCTGGTGATCGGCTCTCTATTGAAGAGCTTTTATTGAGGAGATCATGACTCCGGAAGCAGTCATCCACATTATCAGTCAGGCGTTCTGGACCACCGTACTTCTCTGCGCGCCGCTTTTGCTCATCGGCTTCGCGGTGGGCATTATCGTGAACATCATCCAGATCGCGACATCCTTGCAGGACTCGGCCTTCAGCACCATTCCGCGTCTGGCTTCGTTTCTCTTCGGATTCTTGCTGCTACTGCCATGGATGCTGAAGCAGATCTCGGCGTACTCGATTTCCATTTTTGCCGACTTGGGCCGCTATGCACGCTGATGCCGCCATTCACGCTTCCCAACTCTACGGGTTCCTCCTGGTGCTGGCACGCATGGCCGGCGTCTTCATTTTCCTTCCTCTCCCAGGTTTCAAAGCCGGCCCTGACGCGGCCAAAATCGGGCTCGCACTGGCGTTGACCTTCGCGCTGTTTTCGCGCTGGCCCGTTTCGCAGCCTGCCCCCTCCAGCATGGTGCAGCTCACTGGTTGGATGCTGGCCGAAGCCGGCATAGGCCTGGCGACTGGTTTGGCCGTGTCGTTTGTCATCGAATGGCTGGTCATGGCGGCACAGGCCATCAGCACTCAAGCCGGATTTGCCTACGCCTCCACAGTCGATCCGAACACGGAGGCCGATGCCACCGTTCTGATTCTCATCGCCCAGTTAGTCGCCGGCATGCTTTTCTTCGCCATGGGACTGGACCGGCAACTGTTGGGCATCCTCTCGCGCAGTCTTGAAACTAATCCGCCCGGCTCTTTCGCGGCTTCTCGCCCCAGCATTGAGGGATTAGTGATGCTCGGCTCTGGCATATTTTCCACGGGACTCCGCCTCGTGCTTCCGCTGATGACGCTGTTGTTCCTGATCGACTTATCCATGGGGCTGCTCGGCCGCCTGAACTCGCAGCTTCAATTGATGGCGCTCGCATTTCCAGCCAAGATGCTGGCCGCGATGGCCGCCTTGAGCCTTATCGTATTTTTGATTCCGAAACTCTACCAGCAATCCGCTACCGCTGCGTTTGGCGCTCTCGGAAAATTCTTGGGAATGTAATGCGCAAGGTCTTTATCCATGTCGCAGAGTGGTGAGAAAACCGAAAAAGCTACAGCGCATCGGCTGCTCAAAGCGCGGCGCGAGGGCAAATTTGCGTCATCCAAGGATTTCGTCAGCGGCCTGCAATTCACTGTGTTCGTGATCCTGTTGGTCGAAAGCGGGCAACAACTGCTCCTCAACCTGAAACAGGCGACGCAATCCTTGTTCAGGCAGGCGTTCCAGCAGGACATGAGCCCCGCTGTGCTCACCAACATCCTGCATGATTCTTTTGCCAAGACCATGTATCCGCTCGCGGCCACCAGCGGCATTCTGGTGTTGACTGGTCTGGCGTTTCAGCTAACCTCCACCGGTTTCGGGATGAGCTTGCAGGGCCTGACGCCCAAGGCTTCGAATTTCAGTATTATTTCCAAGCTTAAGTCCGCTCCTCAAAAAGGTTTCGCTTCGGCAATCCAGGCCGTGGCTCTACTCGCAATGTTCAGCGTCTCCATCTATTGGGTTACGGCGCGCGACTTGGGCCGGCTGTTGGTGCTGCCGCTCAGCAGTCTCCAAGTCAGCATCGCCGAAATGAGCGCCTTATGCCTTACCGTTCTGTGGAAAGCCGCGGCGTTCTTCGTGTTGTTCGGCATGATCGACCTGGCGCGCCAGAAGCGCCGATTCTCCAAGCAAATGAAGATGAGCAAGCAGGACATTCGGGACGAGCAGAAGCAGACCGAAGGCAACCCGCAGATCAAAATGCGCATCCGGCGTCTGCAGCGCGACACGCGCCGCCGCAGAATGATGGACGACGTAAAGACCGCAACAGCCCTGATTGTGAACCCCACTCACTACGCAGTGGCCATTCGCTATCACCACGAATCCATGGCGGCGCCGGTGGTGGTGGCTAAAGGAAAGAATTATCTCGCCGGACGCATTCGCGCGCGGGCGCTATCACATAACATCCCGCTTGTCGAAAATCCGCCGCTGGCTCAAGCCCTGTATAAATCCGTCGAAGTGGGCCAACAGATTCCACCGCATCTTTACCGCGCGGTGGCCGAAATCCTGGCCTACATTTTGCGCCTGATGGGAACCAAAACGCTATAGCAAGATCAAGGAGACATACATATGATTCAATTGAACACCACGTCACTTTCCGGTTCGCAGGATCCGTCCTCGAGCCTTATACCCGCTCCCCAAAGCCAGACCGGAGATGGTTTTCAAACTGCTCTGTCTGCCGCGCTTTCCGCAACCTTGCAACAGTTCGGAATCAACCCCGCGAGCGTCAATCTGTCAATTACACCAGCCACTACCACACCCGCCACAACAACGTCAGCGCCCGCCGCAGTCACACCCTTTTCGGCTGCCGCAAGCGCCACGCCGGCCGCCAGTACCACGCCCACGGAAACTTCTTCGACACCCGCACCCGCGGAGTCCTTCGATGACGCCTACTGGGCCGCGCAACCGCCCGCGGTTCAAGCCTTGCGGAATATGGACGACTACGATCAGCGGTCGCAATTAGCTTCGAAACTTGCCAGCGAGGGCTACACCATCGACGTACCGATCATGGTCTACGGCTGGGACCCTGCCAAGATCACCGCGGCGCGCGAAAGTTACGGATATACCTGGGTACCCTCGGCGTTGCAGAATCCGGTTGCGGAAGCACCTGGAATCAGCATGGGCGCCACCACGCCCTACAATCCGAACAATGCGCCCGCCGGCTCCATCGCCGTTTAAGGCGCGTGAGCGAAGTTGGCAGACGAAAGCGTCTGCCCCACATTGACGCACCAAGGGTTTACGATTGGGTGGTGCAGGCGCTTCCGCCTGCGAACCAGTTTTGTCTCAAGCCTGTAAACGGCTGGTGCTTGTGAGTTGTTACGGTAAGTGGCGGCGGAACGACGCAACGACCGGCGACTGTGATTGCGGGTTACATAGGTTATTAGTCGGTCTAAGGCCCAAAGTTTCTTCAACTAAGTTCGGGGATTCGCGATATGAGTAACATATGGCTAACCACCCGAGCGCACCCGAATACGATGTGGCGCATATTGCTGGCCAGATTCTGAGCGCTCGCAGCACGCGGGCTGAAGCCCGGAGAATCATTTTAGAGATTCGCCCGCGCGATACATTCGAACAGGAAAGGTTGGAAGTGCTGGAGGGCGCGGTGGATTGTTTGGAGAGCCCCGTGATAGAGCGGGCGCAGGCTGCGATTCAGGTGCTGAGACAGCTTGCCGGTCAGCCGGCGAGATCATCCAGCATAAAGGCGCGGCGCGCACCAGTGCTGACGATCTGCCCGGTGAAGCCACTGGTTCCGTTCAGAGTGCAGACCGCTTTACGTTCCACCGGATGATCCAGTTTGACGATCTGGCCTTCGGCGAGTTGCATAAGATCCCCCAAACGCATCTGGGACCCATCCAGCCACACGTCTAGAGCTACGTTGGCGGGCAGCATTAGCTCCATGGTAGCCTCGGGCGAACCTGCAGATTCCGATTGAGTCCGGTTGATAACATCGTCCTGAGCCAGCGCGCCGCCGAAGAGCGTGGTTGGCACAATGAGACAGAACTGCCCGGTATGTTCTCCCGCGGTGAGTTTGAAACGGGCGACGAAAACCTGATCCGTTGCGGCGAAAGTCCGAGCTGGACGCTGTTCCACTTCGAGCGTAACGGTTTCCAACTGTGTTTTCAACGGCACGGCCCAAGCCCGATAAGCATCGGAAAGCAGCAGGCGGAATAGCAAGTTGACAACCTGCAGCTCGATTTCGGTGGGCTTCCTCTCGGGTGAAGTAAAGCTTCCAGGTTTTGCGCCCAGGGCGATTCCGACGATCGGAAACAGGACCGAATATTCCACCTGTAACAATAACCTGCAGTGCTGCGGCCGGATCATCGCGAGGCCGAAGCAGGCGGGTATTTGGTCCTTCATAAAGTCGCTGAAGAGCATATCCCGGCCGTCGGTGTAGCCGGCGGTGATGGAGCTGCGAAGAAAAGCCGAGAGGCTGATGGACAGATCTCGAGCCAGCGCTTCGTGCGCGTTTCGCAACCGATCGGCGGTTGGAGCCTCGCGCCCGGAAGGATTCCTGAAATTCACCTTAGTCCAAGTAGGTTCCATGATACGGCTTATGCGGTAGTCTTCTGATCGGCTGACACAGGCGAACACTTTACTGTTTGGAAGGCAAGCTGCACTAAGTGGGGGAGTAACGTAAACGTTTGATCGAGCGGCGCCGATATACTTGCGAGCCAACAGATTGGAGTAACTGATGATACATCTCACCCGGCTGAACCATGTCCCGCTTATTGTTAACTCCGATCTGATCGAACATGTCGAAGTTACGCCGGATACCGTCGTAGCCCTGACGACCGGTCAAAAGTTTCTGGTCTTGGAATCGGCGGAGGATGTCGTGGATAAAGTGATTGAGTTCCGGCGCGCCATCCTGGCGGCCGGTTGTCCGCTCAAGAAGGATCAAGACTTGGACTCTGCTGGCGCGGAACCGGTACCGGCATCCACGTTGGGCAAATAGGACGACGCCATGGCAAGCAAGAGCGACGCTAGCGCGAAGAGATCATCCACCCGGCCGGATGTTGCCACGCTGGGCGGATTGCTGCTGGCGGCCGGCGGAATCCTGGGCGGCCTGCTGATTGAGGGTGGCAAGCTCACCGATATTGCGCAGGTAACCGCGCTCATGATCGTTCTGGGTGGGACCATCGGCGCAGTTATGGTGACCACGCCGCTCAAGACTCTGATCAAGGCGGCCAAATGCCTGGGTAGCGTTTTTTTCGAGCACGCCCAGTCTCCGCAAGAGGTGATCGATGAGGTTATTTCGTACGCCACGAAAGCGCGAAAGAACAGTATCATCTCGCTCGAATCAGACCTGCCGAATATCGCGGACCCGTTTCTGCAAAAGGCGATTTCCCTCAGCGTGGATGGCACCGATCTGCAGGAGCTGCGCAAGATGATGGAGCTGGATATTGCGGTGGAACACCGGAACGGCGAATCGATGGCCAAGGTGTATGAGTCGGCGGGTGGCTATGCGCCTACCATCGGCATCATTGGTGCAGTGCTGGGGCTGATCCAGGTAATGAAGCATCTGGAGAACATCGAAGAGGTGGGCCGCGGCATCGCCGTCGCTTTTGTGGCCACGGTGTATGGCGTGGCATCCGCGAATCTTTTCTTTTTGCCGGTAGCCAACAAAATCAAAGCGCGATTTCATCACTCGCTCGAAATGAAGGAGCTGATGCTCGAAGGCGTGTGCAGCATCGTGGAGGGTTTGAATCCGAAACTGATCCGGATCAAGTTGGATCCTTTCTCGGATGAGGGCGCCGAATCCGCCAAGAAGGCGAAGGCTCCCCAGGGCAAGGCGGCTCAAACGGCGCCTGCGCGGGGATAGTTAACGTCATGAAGAGAGAAAACCCGCCGCCTGAAAATCATGAACGCTGGCTGGTCTCGTACGCCGATTTCATTACGTTGCTTTTCGCATTCTTTGTGGTGATGTTTGCTTCTTCGCAAACCGACAAATCGCGGGCGAAACAAGTTTCTGAAGCCGTGGAGAAGGCCCTGAAGGACGGCTCCTCCTTCAGCGTGCCTCCGGCGGTGGCTAAGATTTTGGGCGGAACTGTGGATGAGAAGGGCGTGGGAAACGCGATGATGAAAGGCCCCGGAGGGGCGCAGCGTTTTTCCAAGGAATCCCAACCGGAGAGCCTCATTGAGCTGCTGCCTTCTTTGAAGCGTCTGACCAAAGATCTGGAAGACGAAATCAAGGCGGGGAAACTGGAGCTTCGGCTGGAGGCACGGGGGTTGGTGATCAGTTTGAGGGAATCGGCGTTTTTTCCATCGGGTACCGACGTCCTCGACAAAGGCGCTTTCCCGACCATGAAGAAGCTGGCGACGGTGATCGGCGCGCTTCCGAACCTGATTCAGTTGGAGGGTCATACCGACTCGATCCCGATCCACAATGCCAGATTCAAAAGTAACTGGGAGCTGTCCTGCGCGCGTGGAATAGCGGTTTTGGATACTTTGTGCGAGGATTTCCATCTACCGTACGACAGGTTCTCGGTGGTGGGGCGCGCCGACACGGTTCCGGTGGACACCAACGATACCGCGGAGGGCCGCGCGCGCAATCGCCGGGTGGATGTGGTGATCGTCAACAGCCTGCGGCTCAGCGCCGCGGAGCCAGTAAAAGCTGCGGTGAAAAAATGAACCATGTCGACGCTTCGACAGTACTTCGAGCGGTCTCTTCCCATGCAAAATACTGAAAAAAAGTGTGAAAAAGACCGCCGGAGGATCGACAAGATATCAGCACGCTGAGAACGGCGTGGTTCGGCGAGAGGCCGGACAGAAACGAAAAAGAGGAGCAACAATGTCAATTTCGATTCAGACCAACGTTTCATCGCTACTAGCCGAACAGGCCCTCGATCAGAACACTACTCTAGAAGGGCAAGCTATCGAGCAATTGTCGTCGGGTTATCGTATCAACTCATCCGGAGATGACGCGGCAGGTTTAGCAGTAGCCAATCAATATCGATCCACTATCGCTGAACTGCAGCAGGGCGTTTTGAACGCCAGCAACGGCACCAGCATTCTGCAGATTGTCGACGGCGGATTGAACAACATTTCCACAATTCTTGACCGTTTGCAGACGCTGGCCACGGAATCCGCTAGCGCCACTTTCGCCGGCAACCGCAACACGCTGAACCAGGAGTTCCAATCGCTGGTGCAGGAAATTACGCGGCAAGCCAACAACATCGGCCTGGCTGCCGGCGGACAGTACAATGGCGACAACGCCGTTTTCATCGGTGGCGGCAACAACGCCTCCAACGGACAGGTAAGCATCGACCTGAGCGGTTCGCAAAATCAGGTGGACGCGGCCGGTTTGGGTCTTGCAACCGCCAGCGTCGCGGCCGGCGGCACCGAGCTGACGCAAGGGACCCCGAACGCGATCCGGCTGGATGCTCCAGGGGCGACTTTTCTCGCGACTGCAGCCCAGACGTTTACCCTGAACGTTTATTCGTCCAACGGTGGCGCTCAGACCCACACCATATCGGTGGGCGGAAGCGGCGCGCTTACGGAAGCGCAAGTTCTTTCGAGCTTGAACAGCCAATTGTCCCAGTACGGGATAAGCGCGCAGGTCGGAACCGACGGGCAATTGAACTTCGGTGGCGGAACGCCGTTCACGATTACGGCCGTTACAACAACGGACGCGAATCCGATCGCGACGGCGGCTTCAGCGGCCACCAACACGGGTGTTTACGAAGTGGATGGCGCCGCTACTTATGCTGGGAAAGCTGAAACATTGACTTTCCAGAATGGCCAAGGAACCGCGAACGTGACTCTGACCGGCGCCGATACGCTGGCTTCGGCGCTGTCCAAGATCAACGCTCAGACCTCCTCGCTCGGGATCTACGCCATCACCAATGCAGCTGGCACTGGAATCTCCATTCAGAGCGTGAACAACTTTACTGCATCCACTACCGCCGCAGCCGGTACATTCACGGCCACCGGCGCGCAAGCCACCAACGCACCCACCACCAGCGGAACGGTCACAGGCAGCGCGGTGGCTGCTCTGACCGCGATCACGAACGCCATCAGCGCTCTGGGTCTGGTTCAAGGACGGGTCGGCGCGGGCGAAAACCTGCTCAATTACGCGTCTTCCCTGGCCAATTCGCAGATCACCAACTTTTCGGCCGCCCAATCCGCCATCCGCGATGCCGACGTCGCCTCCGCGGCCGCTAACCTGACCAAAGCACAGACCTTATTGCAGTCTTCGATCGCCGCTCTGGCGCAGGCCAACGCAGCACCGTCGGCTATTCTGAAACTTCTCCAGTAGCTCGTACCTAAAGCTTAGTAAGCGCTGGGCCGATCTTAACCAAGAACGGCCCAGTTTTTTGTTTGAGGAATCTCGATGAGCACGAGTTCTGTTAGTAACCCGATTTCCGTAACGGCCCCACAATCTACTCTCACCGGCGCCAGCAGTTACTCCAGCTCCCTGCAGGCTGCCGTTACTCGTGCGGTTTCCATTGCATCTTTGCCGATGCAGTTACTCCAAGCCGATCAGAATCAGGCCACCAGCGAGGCCACTGAACTGGGACAGCTCAGCTCGCTGTTCAATGGTGTACAAACTGCGCTTCAATCGGTGGTGTCCGGGACCGCGAGCGGCGCTCTGGCCGCCACGTCGAGCGATACGTCGGTGGCGCAAGCCAGCTTGTCCGGCAGCAGCGCGCTACCTGGCACTTATACGGTGGACGTGCTCAATGCCGGATCTGAATCGAGTGCAATAAGCAGCGCCCCTTCCACTCCCATCACGGATCCGACGTCTCAGAGCATCAGCCAATCCACATCGTTCACTCTGACGGTGGGCACTCAAACTTATACCATCCAACCGTCAGGCCAGAACCTGAACGCGCTCGCTAGCGCCATTAATTCCAGCGGCGCGCCGGCGCAAGCAGTGGTGGTGAATCTAGGTTCGCCCACCGCGCCAGACTATCGGCTGGTGGTTCAAAGCACCAGCCTCGGCAATAACACCATTCAGTTGAACGACGGGACCAACAACCTGTTGAACGTCCTGGCTGCGGGCGCGAGCGGATCCTATACCGTAGATGGACAGCCGCCGGGCGGGATTACCACTAACTCCTCCACCGTGACTATTGCATCGGGCGTCAACGTGACGCTTGGAGGGCAGACCGGCCCTACAACAGTAACGGTTTCGGCCAGCCTTAGCTCCGTCTCCGACGCGCTTTCTAACTTTGTCACAGCATTTAACTCAGCCGTCGCTGAATTACAAAAGAACTACGGCCAAAACGGCGGCGCCTTGACCGGCGATAGCTCGGTGCTATCCATGAGTCAAGTGCTAAATCAGATCGCCACTTACACGGGCGCGGTCGGCAGCTCGATTACCAACTTGACGCAGTTGGGCGTGGAATTTACAGATCAGGGCACGCTGACGTTTGATCCTTCCGTGATCGCGGGCCTGTCGCCATCGCAGATCACAGATGCTGTGAATTTTCTCGGAAGTCCCACCACGGGCGGTTTCCTGCAATACGCCACTAACAGTCTCAACGGCATCACGGATCCGACCACCGGAGTGATCGCAACTGAGTCGCAGTCGCTGCAGAACCAGGTAAACACCGACCAGACTCAAATCAATAACGACCAGGCGCAGATTACCCAGCTCCAGGCCAACCTGCAGGCGCAAATGGCTCAGGCCGACGCGCTGATCGCGACACTGCAGCAACAAAACACTTTCCTGCAGGGGCTGTTCCAATACGCCACCAGCAACAATCCCGATGTCGCAAGCGCTGCATAGCATTGCACGGGAATTGCGCTCCGCATTGCTCGGCGGCGACCATGTTCTGGCCAACCGGCTGGTCTCTGATTATACCGATGCGCTGCGTGAGCTTTGGGAATCGATGCCGGAGAGCGATCGTGCGGCGTCGTCCATTCCACAACAGGCTCGCGAACTGCTGACCTGGGCGCACGATATGACCGTGGTCCGGCGCGCCATAGATGGCGCGCAACTGGCTGTGGTCCAAAAGGCGGGCCGGTATAATGCTGCTCGCTATGGTGCGAGTCCAAGGCCAGGCGTTCAATTCCGCGGATAATGACGACTAAGGCACCGGCTCCGTTGAAGACGCCTTGTGGCGCACGCACTTTTGCGTGCCGTGTTCGCACTCCTGCGAACACAATAGGAAGAAGAATTGTTTTTATGGGCGTTCACACGAGTGTGAACGCGGCACGCCGGGGGCGTGCGCCACGAGGGCAGCGGGCCCACGGGAACTCCCTCACCGTCGCGGTTTTCTAACGGGGCAGCAAACCGTCGAATTCTCAACACCTAGCGTCATGGTTGAAACGGTAACGGCGGCCAAGTCTCTGATTCATGGCTCGGCTGGCCGCGGCAGGCGAATTGCATTGGCGATGCCATCATGCTGGAGAACGCCGGTGTAGGCATTGAGCGCTACATGAATCTGTTGAGCGCTAGCCAGAAGCTTGTCTCATCCAACATCGCCAACGTCGATACGCCTGGATATAAAACCAAAGATATCGATTTTCAGTCCGAACTTGCGAGCCAGTTCGGTAGCCTGGAACCCACGGCTCGGGAAGTTTCCGGGCTCAAGACCAAGAACGACGGCAACAACGTGGACATGGACCGGGAATCCAGGCGGCTCTCTGAAAACGCACTGCGATTTGCAGTGGCGACCAACCTGGCGCACTCCGAGCTGCAGACACTTCGAAGCGCGATCGAGGAGGGCAAGACTTCATCATGAGTCTGTTTTCGTCTCTGGCGGTCAGCGGATCGGGAATGTCGGCGCAACGAACGCGCGCCGAGCTGTTGGTGGAAAACCTCGCGAATGCGGAGACCACGCGTACGCCCGAGGGCGGCCCCTATCGCAGAAAAGATGTGGTATTTGAGGAAGACCCGACGGTCGGATCATTCGGTTCCGAGCTGAGTTCCGCGTTTGGTTCAAACGGGTCGGGCGTGGCCGTCAGCCAAACCATCGTGGATGACAGCGAGCCCTTGCAGCGTTACTTGCCGGGACATCCTGACGCCGACAAGAACGGCTATGTTTCGTTCCCCAAAATCAACCAGGCCGAGGACATGGTGGATCTGATGGGCGCCTCCCGCGGTTATGAAGCGAATGTGGCCGCCATATCGGCGGTAAAAGACATGATCCAGAAATCACTCGACCTGTTCCGTTAATTCCATGTCCATACCAATTTCTGCTCTCGCACCGGTCAGCATCCCCCCGATGTCTCCCGTGGATTCTTCCACGGCCACTCCCGGCGGCTTTCAATCCGTGCTGGAGGGCCTGGTGGGGGGAGTTGAAAAATCGCAGGCCCAGGCTCAAAAAACCGTGAACAGCTTTCTCACCGGCGGCAACGAAGAGTTGCACTCCGTGGCGTTGGCGGCCCAGCGATCGTCACTCGAGTTCGACTTGTTCATGCAGGTGAGGAACAAGGTTGTGTCGGCCTATCAAGAAGTCATGAGGATGCAGGTCTGAGGCAAGCGTAGCGCAACTCTCCCCACTCCATGGAACAACTCAAAAAGCTTCTGCTCTCCCTCACCGCGATGCAGCGCGTGACCATCGTGTTCTGCGCTTTGGCCATGGCCGCGGGTGTGGTCTGGTTCTCTCGCTGGCAGCAGGCCGCAGGATTACGGCCGCTCTATACGTCGTTGGCGCCGGAAGACGCCAATGCCATGATCCAGAAACTGCGCGAGAGCGGAGTAGTTTATAAAGTCGGAGAAAATGGCACCAGCTTGATGGTGCCCGAAGCGCGCGTGGCCGAACTGCGCCTGGAAATGGCCGGCCTGGGACTTCCTAAGACCGGGCGCATCGGCTTTGAAATTTTCGATAAAACAAATTTCGGCATTACCGATTTTGCGGAGCATGTGAATTATCGTCGCGCCGTGGAAGGCGAACTGGAACGTTCGGTGATGGCGCTGGCAGCCGTGCAGCAGGCACGCGTGCACGTGAGTTTACCGAAAGAATCTGTGTTCACCGATTCGCGCGAATCCGCCAAGGCAAGCGTGCTGGTGGGTCTTCGGCCAGGCGCGCGGTTGTCTGCTCAAAATGTGATTGCCATCAGCAACCTGGTGTCGAGCGCGGTGGAAGGCCTGGCTCCCGAATCCGTTTCGGTGGTGGATATGAGTGGAAACCTGCTCAGCCGTCCCCGGCGCGACGGGTTGCCCGACGGCGCGCAAATCAGCGAGGCGGCGCTCGAATACCGGCAAGCCATCGAACATGACCTGGCTGTCAAGATCAACAATACGCTGGACCCGCTGCTGGGCGCCGAAAAGTTCCGCACGGGAGTTTCGGCCGAAGTGGACATGACCAGCGGCGAACAGAGTGAAGAGACGTTCGACCCTACCAAATCCGTGATGGTGACATCGCAGAAAACTGAAGATTCGAGCGGAACGACGCGGGCCGGGGCCGCTGCCACACCCACGCCTCCGGGCACAGCCGCGAATCTGCCGCAAGCCGCTGCGCCACACCCGACCAGCGGCTCGACGTCCACGAAACGCAGCGAGAGCATCGCCTACCAATCCAGCCGCGTCACCAAGCACGTCAAGTTGCCGCAGGGAGCAATCAAGCGATTGTCGATTGCCGTGCTACTGGATCAGGGCGCGAAATGGGAAGGCCAAGGCAAGCAGATGCACCGCGTGGTGACACCGCCGGATACTGAAAAAATCAAAGCCATTCAAGCTTTGGTATCCACGTTGGTGGGGCTGAACCCGGAGCGTGGCGATCAGCTTACCGTTGAGGCGCTGCCTTTTGACAGCACGCTGAACATGGAGCTTCCGCCGGCCCAAACGCCCGAGCCTTCCAAGCGCGATAACCTGACGGGGATCGAGGCGTTAAAACAAAAACCGATGATCCTGTGGGGGTCGGCTGGAGGAGCGGTGGTGGTTATCGCGCTGGTTGTTTTTGCAGTGACGCGAGGGAAGAAGAAAGAGGCCATGCGGGATATGCCGGAAGTGTTGCCGCCGGCCAGCTCAATGGCTAGCCTCGCGGCCGCGCCCGGCTCGCAACCCCTGGGGCAAACGGGCGCCATTGCAGCGAACGAAGGTTCACGCCTGCCTGCGCTCATGCCCTCTAGAACCGAGGTCCTGTTGAACCAATTGCAGGAAAGTGGAAGAAATAATCCGGAAGCATGGGCCGGCGTTCTACGCGGCTGGCTTTCTGAAGAAGAAGCGCACTGATAATCCTTCATGAACGCGAACGAAACGACAACGGCGAAAATTCCAGGTCCTCAAAAAGCGGCCATTCTGCTGGTGGCTCTGGGTGACAAACTGGGCGGGGAGATTCTGAAGCAGCTCAATGACGAGGAAGTGAAGGCAGTCAGCAAAGCCATCGCGCGTCTCGACAAGATTACGCCCAACCAGACCGAATCCGTACTGGAGGAATTTACGCAGGCCACGCGGAGTGGCGCGCGCGGAGGGTTCGACTACGCCAAGAAAATGCTCGCCAACGCGTTCGGTCCGGAAGGCGCTAAGCGAATCGCCGAGCATCTGCCGAAATCCGGAGCGCAAGCCAATAAGAATATCGAATCTCTGCAGAAGGCCGATCCGCTGCAGTTGAGCCGGTTCATGGAGGGTGAGCACCCGCAGACCATCGCGCTGATACTCTCGCATCTCTCGGCGACGCAAGCGGCTTTGTTGATAACGAACCTTCCTCCGGAGTACCGCGCGGATGTAGCGCTGCGAATCGCGCAACTGGACAAAGTTTCGCCCGATGTGGTGGCACGCGTCTCAATGGTGATCTCCGAGAAGCTGAAATCGGTCGGGGAAATGAGGATGGAAGCGCATGGCGGACCGCGCTCCGTCGCCGAAATCCTGAATCGCATGGATTCCGCCATCAGCGACGAGATCCTCACGAACATCAAAGATGAACAGTCCCTGGTGGACGCCATCCGGCACTATATGTTCACCTTCGAGGATCTGATGTTGATCGATTCGGCCGCGATGAAGGAAGTGGTTGCCAAGATCGACAAGAAGTTACTGGTGGTGGCTCTCAAAGGAACCAGCGAACAGTTGAAAAATCATTTTCTGCAGTGCATGTCGCAGCGCGGGGCAGAAATGTTGCGCGAAGACATGGAAGCTACGGGGCCCGTGCGCATCCGTGACGTGGAGGCGGCGCAACAGCAGATCCTGGCCGTGGTTCAGCAGTTGGAGTCCGAGGGCGTGCTGAGTCTCAAAGGCGGCGGTGACAGTCAATATGTCGTCTGAGATTCTGCTCGGCGATGAACATTCGGCCGCTCCGGCGTTCTGGCGAACAGTAGCGTCGGCGCGAAGTGCTCGATCGCAAACTGCCCGTCCGGACGCCGCCCGCGAGGCCGCGCAGGCCTTGGAACAGGCGCGGCGGGAGGCCTTCGATCAGGGCCTTGCCACGGGACGCAAAGATGCCGAGCAGCAGATCCTTCCGGCATTTGAAAAAATGGCGCGCAATCTGGCCGAGCTGGCGCAGCTTCGCGAATCGCTTCGCGAGGAAGCGCTGCACGACTTGGTCCGATTGGCGACATTGATTGCGGCGCGCGTAGTTCACCGTGAAGTGGTCATCGATCCGGATGCGCTAGCCGGCTTGGTGAGAGCTTCATTTTCAAAACTGCAAGCGCGCGAGATCAGCCGCGTGCGCATGCATCCGGGCCTCGAACCTCTGGTGCGGAAGTGCCTGGAGCAGACCGGCTCTCCCAAGAACCTGATTTTGGCCGCCGATCCGGCTCTCAATCCCGGTGAATTGTTTTTCGACACATCGCAAGGCTTGCTGGATGCCTCCGTCGACACCCAATTGCGCGAGATTGAACGCGGCTTGATCGACAAGTTGGGTACCTAGCCATGGCCGCCTCTTCCAGTTCTTCGCTTGGATCCTTGATCCAGCACGCTTCCGAAATAGAATTGCTCCCTTGGGTGGGCGAAGTCACCGAAATGGTGGGGCTGCTGATCGCCTCGCGAGGCCCTGTGGTCTCCATCGGTGATTTCTGTGAGGTGCGCACATCTTCCGGCCGCTCCATTCGATCGCAAGTGATCGGCTTCCGGAATGAGCAGGTGCTATCGCTTCCTTTGGAAGAGATGGACGGCCTTCAACTGGGCGATCGTGTGATCGCGCGTAAGAATGAAGCTCTGTTGCGCGTGGGGCCGCAACTCCTGGGCCGCGTATTGGATGGTTTCGGCAAGCCTATTGACGGGGGCCCTCCCATTCAGGCCTCGGCGGCGTATCCTCTTTATGCGGCCGCGCCGTGTCCTTTGGAGCGCGAGCACATTACCGAGCAATTAGTCACGGGTATTCGTGCCATCGATGGATTGCTTCCGTGCGGCAAAGGACAGCGCGTGGGAATCTTTGGCGGCAGCGGCGTGGGCAAGAGCACGCTGCTCGGAGCCATGTCGCGCCACAATGACGCCGATGTCAGCGTAATTGCGCTGGTCGGCGAACGGAACCGCGAGGTGCGTGCGTTTCTCGAAAATGAACTTGGTCCGAAAGGCCGCAGCCGTTCCGTGGTGGTGGTGGCCACATCCGACCGGCCTGCGCCGCTGCGCATCCGGGCCTGCTTCGTGGCGTTGGCAGTAGCGGAGTATTTCCGCGATCAAGGGAAAAATGTTCTGCTGGTTCTGGATTCGGTGACGCGCCTGGCCATGGCGCAACGCGAAATCGGTCTGGCTGCCGGCGAGCCGCCCAGTCAAAAAGGGTACACGCCCTCGGTGTTTGCGCTGCTGCCAAAAATATTCGAACGCGCCGGCCATTTCAAAAAAGGCTCCATCACGGGATTCTTCACGGTTCTGGTGGAGGGCGACGATTTCAACGAGCCGATTTGCGACGCTGTACGCGGGATTTTGGACGGACACTTTATCCTGTCGCGCGAACTGGGAGCGGCCGGGCATTACCCAGCCTTGGATATCCGGCATTCCCTGAGCCGTTTAACTTCTCGCGTGGCGGCGCCGCAACAGGTCTCTTTCATCCAGAGAATTCGGGAGGCGCTGGCTCTGTACCACGATTCTCAGGATCTCATTCAGTTAGGAGCATACGCGGCCGGAAGCAATCCAAAGCTGGACGCATGCATACGGATCCGTCCGGAAATCCTGAATTTCCTGAAGCAGGATGCGCACGCGTTCTCCAGTCTTGCCGAGACGCTCGAGCGCCTGGAAAAGTTGGTTGCCCAATTAGGGTAGCGGAGACGCATGGGACGCTTTCATTTCCCGTTGGACAAGGTGATTCGCTGGCGCTCGCTCGAGTTCTCCGTGGAACAAGCCAAATTGAAGCGATTGGGGCAGGAGCAAATTCGGCTGCAAATGCAGGCGGCTGCTTTGGGCGCTGAAAAATCGAGACTGGGTGCGTCCATAGTGACGCTCGCCGACCCTCGCGGTGAAGATTTGAGGGCCATGGTGGATTATGGCGCTACTCTACGCGTGCGGGCGCAAAGAATAACGGAGCTGAGGACGCGCTTGGAGCGCGATCTCGTCGTGCAGAAGAAAAAATACAACGAAGCTAAGCAGCGGCTTCAGTTACTCGAAGAATTGCGGGAACGGAAATTCACTGAGTGGCGCTACGAGCAAGGGCTGGAGCTGGAAGCGCTGGCAGCGGAATCGTATCTTTCGAATTGGAATCGGGAGCGGCGGTGACACACACTGGCAGGGCATGGCCCTGCCCTACCGCTACTGACCGATGGCCTGGGTCAAGCCGTTCCAGGACTCCTGGCCGTCCAAGACTTGTTGAATGCGAACTCCGGTCACGAACTGCACATGAGCAGCGTATTCGCGCATCCGGCAGTGTCGGACCTCGCCCGTGAGACGGCAGTCCTCGAACTCGATGTTCACGCTGGTGCCGGGCGGGAGATAGCGGGCGCCCACGAAGCACAAGCCGCCTTCGGAGACATCCAGAATGCGCCCGGTCTCCTCATCTTTGCGCGAACCGCGGACCGCGAAGACGTGCACCGGCAGATCGGCGCTGAGGCGGAAATGCCGGCGCTGCTTGAATCCACGTACCTTGGGCCTGCGGTCGGGAAACTCCATCTATTCACTTATCGGCTTTTTCAAGTGGAATCTGCACCTATTTTGACTCCAGCCTCAGCAAGCCGAACCGTTCCGGCACGTGAAAATTGAGTTCCATGGTTGGTTGCCAGTTGATCAATTTATGGTTCGCCTTTGGCCCTTGGGAACGGTATAAGTTCATCCGGAATTCAGCGCCCGCCTGAGGCGGATGGGAATCAATAGACGCCCAGGGAATGCACATGGCAGCGTACCAGATTCTGCTCGAAGGGTCGATCCTGGCCGATACCTTAAATCCGGAGTTCCACAACCACCCGTCTTCCGGATGTGGCTTCGAGCGATCAATGTCGAGATCCACCCATTCACCTTGCGGCGAAATCTCGAACTCGCGGTAACGGCGGATATTCTTGAAATCCGCACCGATGAATACCTCCGCCACATCCCAGTTCCACAGCTCGTTCGTTTCAGTCGCAGTGACCGGATGCGGCTTTAAATAAAGTTCCTGGTAGGGACAAATGAAAAGGAAGTACAGATTCGCGGAAGTCCAGCGGGAACGTATTTCGGTGACGTATCCAGGGACCGGTTTTCCGAAGGTGTCGCGGTCCGCGACCACCGGCCGCGCGTCTTTCCAGAAGGACGAATCAGGATTCGTATCCAGCGCGACATCGGCCGTTGCCTGTACGCTCACCATGGTGCCGCTGGATGCTACGAGCGCTGCCGCGGCGAGTGCGCCGAGCAAGCTGGTTCGGATGCAGATATTCATAGAGTGTTCCTCTTATTCAAACATCTTTCTGGCAAGCGGTGGTGGTGGGTAGACGACGTGCATCGCTCCCTGCCGGGCGCGGCTCGGCTACGCGCGCCCACTACGTTCATTGGAAGGCCTCACAGCTATTTCGCGTGACGGGTGGTGCAGGGAGGGCGCCGCCGCCGGTTCACCGGCGGACATGCTATTGTCCTAGTGAGCTTACAGCGTTATGTAAGATCGACATATTCCAAAGGAGTTCCCCAAATGGCCTCAGTCATGTCACCGGCTCAGGAAAGCCGGGTCGCTGTGTCAGCGACAAAACTCTTGATCAACAATCGCTGGGTCCCGAGTGAATCCGGCAAGACCTTTGCAACCATCAATCCGTCCACCGGCGAAGAAATCTGCCAGGTTTCGGAAGCCGACGCGGTCGATGTCGAAAAAGCCGTGAAAGCGGCGCGGGCCGCGTTCGAGCGTGGAGCGTGGCGCAAACTGCCGGCATCCGAACGCGGCCGTCTGCTGCATCGTCTGGCCGATTTGATTGAAGCGAACGCCGACGAACTAGCTGCGCTTGAATCATTGGACAACGGAAAGCCGGTATCCATCGCGAAAGCGGTGGACGTCGCGGCCACGGTGGGCTGCTTCCGGTATTTTGCCGGCTGGTCCGATAAAGTGCATGGCAAAACCATTCCGGTGGACGGCAACTTTTTCTGTTACACGCGCCACGAACCGGTGGGCGTGGTGGGGCAGATCATCCCCTGGAATTTCCCCATGCTGATGCTGGCCTGGAAACTTGCCCCGGCGCTGGCCACTGGAAATACGGTGGTGATGAAGCCGGCCGAGCAAACGCCACTTTCGGCATTGCGCATCGGTGAATTGATTGTGGAAGCCGGATTTCCAGAGGGGGTTGTGAACCTGCTGCCGGGATTTGGCCCGACGGCAGGCGCAGCCATCGCGCGCCACATGGACGTGGATAAGGTTGCGTTTACCGGATCCACGGAAGTGGGACAACTGATCATGGAAGCGGCCGCGAAGTCTAACTTGAAGCGCATCACGTTGGAGCTGGGAGGCAAGAGCCCGAACATCGTATTCGCGGACACCGATCTGGATGAGGCTGTCGAAGGCGCGCACTTCGGATTGTTCTTCAACCACGGCCAGTGCTGCTGTGCCGGGTCGCGCGTATTCGTGGAAGAGAAGATCTACGATCAGTTCGTGGAAAAGAGCGGCGCAAGGGCGAGGCGACGCACGGTGGGCGATCCCTTCGATCCCAAGACGGAGCAGGGTCCGCAAGTGGATCAAATCCAGTTCGATAAGGTAATGGGTTATATCGAATCGGGCCGGCATGAGGGAGCCAAGCTGGTTTGCGGCGGTGACCGCGTGGGAGATCGCGGGTACTTCATCGAACCCACGGTTTTCTCCGACGTTCAGGATGATATGAAAATCGCGCGGGAGGAAATTTTCGGCCCGGTGATGAGCATCATCCCATTCAAGAGCGCCGACGAGGTTGTCGAAAGAGCCAATCGGACGAACTATGGATTAGCGGCTGCGGTGTGGACGCGCGATATCAAGAAAGCGCATGCGATCGCAAATAGCGTGCGGGCCGGCACGGTTTGGGTGAATTGCTACAACGTGTTGGATACGCGGGCTCCGTTCGGAGGGTTCAAACAGTCCGGGATTGGCCGCGAGCTCGGCGAATACGGATTGCAACAGTACACCGAAATCAAAACGGTAACCGTCAAGCTGTAATGCAATTGCGGTGATCCTTTCACCGGACACGATGTTAGTTATTGCCGAGGGCGACCCCTATCCGGGGTCGCCTTATATGTTCCACCAGCCCGCAGGCGAAAGCGCCCGCGCCACGTGAGGCAGACGCTTTCATGACCTCGACGCTGGCGCTCTCCTTCTAAAAGAGCTAAAGTTTAAACAGGTTCGACCGCTGTTATTAACCGGCCGCGCTGCACTTCCGAGAGCCGTCTCCCTCTCCTCCCCGATGCGGATCCAGTTTGTCTGATGGAGGTGTCGCCCGTTGTCTCGCTCATTTCTGCTTCGCTATGGCCTCGCGATCGCCAGCACCGCGCTGGCAACCTGGGTTCGGCTGCTGCTCGACCCAATGCTCGGCGATCAGTTTCCTGTCGCCACCATGTTTTTCGCCGTTCTGCTGACCGCATGGTATGGCGGCGTCCGTCCGGCAATGGCCGCGGTCATACTGGGTGCTCTTGCCGCGGACTATTTCCTTATGCAACCGCGCGGCAGTTTCTTGCTGCGAGGCGAAACCGAGTACGTAGGCATGGCCATCTTCCTGGCGGTGGGCTTCGGCATCGCCCTGGTTGGCGGAGAAATGCATACGGCGCCGCTGGGCAAGATTCGAAAACTCCGGCAAGAGCAGGAAGCGCTCGCGCAGACCGAGGAGCGCCTCCGTCTCGCGCTACGCTCCTCGGGGATCGGCGTTTGGAGTTGGGACGTTGCCACGAACCTGGGGGAAACGGACGCGCATTGCTTGGAGCTCTTCGGATTTCCGGTGAGTCCCCAGCGGCGCTTGGAGGAGTTTCTGGCCGTGATACATCCTGAGGACCTCGAGCGAATGAAACAGGCGCTTGCCGCAGCAGTGGAACGCGGCGCCGAGTACAACATCGAATACAGGGTCGTGCTACCGGACGGTTCCCAGAGAGTTCTGGCTGCCCGCGGAAAAGCGTATAGCGTGGTAGATGGACGGTCGCAGCAGTTGGCCGGCGTCTGCTGGGATGTAACGGAACTACGCCGTGCCGAGGAGAAGCTCCGTGACGCCGCCAGGAAGCTGGTGGCAGAAAAGAAGTTTAGAGAGCTTCTGGAAGCGGCTCCGGATGCCGTAATTGTAATCAACGGGAACGGGAAGATCGTGGTGGTCAACACGCAGGCGGAAAAGCTTTTCGGATACCGCCGGGAAGAAATGCTGGGCGAAACGGTGGATCTGTTGGTGCCCGAGCGCTTCCGCGACACGCACGCCGGGCACCGCGCGGGATTTTTCGCCGATCCACGGGTCCGGCCCATGGGTGCCGGAATTGAATTGTACGCGCGGCGTAAGGATGGAACCGAGGTCCCGGTTGAGATCAGTCTCAGCCCACTGGAGAATGCGGATGGACCATTGGTTTCCAGTACCGTTCGCGACATCACGGAGCGGAAGCGTTCGGAACAGGTCCGCGAACAATTGGCTTCCATCGTGAACAATTCGGATGACGCCATCATCGGCAAAACGATGGAAGGAATTGTCGTCAGCTGGAACCGAGGTGCGGAACGGCTCTATGGATATACCGCGTCCGAGATCGTCGGCAAACCAATATCCATTCTTCTGCCGGAGGAGCGCGTCGGCGAATTGCAACTCATCATGGAGGGAATCGCGCGGGGCGAGAGTATCAATCAAGGGGAAGCGCTGCGGCGAAAAAAAGACGGAACGCTGGTGGACGTCGCAATCACCGTATCACCGATCAGGAATTCGCTGGGACAAGTCACGGGAGCCTCCGCCATAGCGCGCGACATCAGCGAGCGGAAGCGCGCCGAACAAAAATTTCGAGGGTTGCTGGAAGCGGCGCCGGATGCCGTCGTTGTGGTGAACCAGGAAGGTAAGATCGTGCTGGTCAATACCCAGGTGGGGAACTTGTTCGGATACATGAGGGAAGAGCTATTGGGGCAGACCGTGGATATGCTGGTGCCGCAGCGCTTCCGCGGGGACCATCCGGGCCACCGCGCGCATTTTTTCGCCGATCCTCGCGTGCGGCCTATGGGCGCCGGTTTGGAGCTATTCGCGTTGCGCAAGGACGGAACCGAGTTCCCTGTTGAGATCAGCCTCAGCCCGCTCGAGACCGACGAGGGAGTGTTAGTTTCCAGCGCGATTCGCGACATCACCCAGCGCCGCGCGGTGGAGGACGAGCTGCGCCGTAGCCGAGCCGTATTACAAAGCCTGTTCGAATCGCTTCCCGCGCTCTTCCTGATCCTCACACCCGGCCTGGAAATCGTTTCAGTGAGCGACGCCTACCTGGAGGCTACTATGACCAGGCGAGAGGACCTCCTCGGGCGTGGCATCTTCGAGGTTTTCCCCGACAACCCCGACGACCCCGGCGCGACGGGCGTCAGCAATTTGCGTATGTCGCTCGACCGGGTGCGCCAAACCGGGCAGCCACACACCATGGCTATCCAGAAATACGACATCCGCCGGCCTGATGGCGTCTTCGAAGAGCGCTACTGGAGCCCCGTGAACTCCCCCGTGCTCGGAAGAGATCGCGAGATCGAGCACCTCATTCATCGGGTGGAAGACGTGACCGATTTCGTGCGCCAGAAGCAGAGCACGAGCGACAACAATGAGTTGCGTACTCGCATGCAGCAGATGGAGGCCGAGATCTTCTACAATTCCAGGCAGCTCGAGATGGCCAATCGGCAACTTCGTGAGGCAAACGTGCAGTTGACGCAAACCAAGCTGGAGGCCGATGCGGCCAACCGCGCCAAGAGCACTTTTCTCTCGACCATGTCACACGAAATCCGCACTCCGCTGAATGCCATTCTCGGATACGCGCAGTTGATGGCGCGGGATCCGAGCCTGGGAACGGATTCGAAGGCGAATCTTGGAATCATCGGGCGCAGCGGCGAGCATCTGCTGGCGCTGATCAATGAGGTTCTGGATATGTCCAAAATCGAGGCGGGCCGCAGCGAGCTGAAATATTTGACCTTCAACCTCTACCGGATGCTGGACGACCTAGCGGCGATGTTTCACTTGCGAGCCGAGGCCAAGGACTTACGATTCGAAATGTCAGTGAGTGGGGAGACCGTGCCTTATGTCAAGGCAGATGAAGGCAAGATACGCCAGACGTTAATCAACCTGCTCGGAAACGCGATCAAGTTTACCAAGCGTGGTCACATCTACTTGCGGGTCACTTTGAAACAGACGGGCGCGGACCAGCTATGGCTAACCATTGAAATCGAAGACACCGGTTCGGGCATGACGGATGAGGAACGGGAGAAGTTATTCGAGCCATTCCAGCAAAACCAGCGAGGCTTTAACCCACAGGAAGGTACCGGCCTGGGCCTGGCAATTAGCCGCCAATACGCCCGGCTGATGGGCGGCGATATTACGGTTTCGAGCAACCCCGGCCAAGGATCCGTCTTCCGGCTCGAGATCCCGATCGAAAGCGGCGACGCCGGAGTGGCTGTGCGGCAGGCCGCACCCCGCCACGTGATTGGCATACGCCCTGGGACGAACGTTCCCAGAATTCTGATAGCTGACGATCAGTTCGAGAACCGGGACTGGCTGGTGAAATTGCTGACCTCCGTCGGATTCTCTGTGCGCGGCGCGGAGAACGGCGAATCAGCCATTCGAGCCTGGGAGAGTTGGAGACCGGAGTTGATTTTGATGGATGTTCATATGCCGGTGCTGGACGGGTTGGAGGCGACTCGAAGAATCAAAGCGGATGATCGTGGGAAGGAAACGGCCATCGTGGTGCTGACTGCCAGCGCCATGGATGACGATCGCCGGAAGGTGGCTGAAAGCGGCGCCGACGATTTCATTTCGAAACCCTGCCGGGAGGATGAACTGCTAGAGAGGATGCACGACCTTCTGGACGTTGTATACGACTACGATGAACCGAGCGGAGCCGCGGGACTACATTCGGATACCGCAGCGTTGAGCGCGGAGCAGCTCAGCCAGCTGCCCCTGGACCTAGTGGAAAAACTCCGGGATGCGACTTTAAGGGGCAACAAGAGGCTGTTGGATGAGCTGATCCTCGGCGCGGAAGATCCTAGTTGCGCCCAGGCTCTACAGAAGCTCGCCAATCGATATGAATACGATGCCCTTACGCGTTTGCTGGAGGAGGCATGCCGCCGCTAGGGAGCGCCGCCACGGTGCAACATAGGTGCTGACGTGTACTTGCTCAATTTCTTTCATCGATTATTTTCCACCGATTTCATGGCGCATGCGTATTGCCTGCGTGAACCTGGCCTGATCGCAATTCACGCCATCGCGGATTCCGTCATTGCTTTATCGTACTTTCTGGTTCCCGCGGCGCTGCTGATATTCGTGCGCCGGCGGCGCGACCTCGCGTTCCCCTGGATGTTCACGCTTTTTGCGGTCTTCATTCTAAGTTGCGGCGCCACGCATGTACTGGCAGTGACCACACTGTGGAGCCCGATGTACCGGCTGGAAGGCGCGCTTAAGGTAGTCACCGCGCTCGCATCGATTGCGACGGCGGCTATGTTGTTTCGGCTTTTGCCTCGATTGATGCTCATACCCAGCCCGGAACAACTTCGGGTTGAAATCCAGGAACGGGAACGCGCTGGACGCGAGGTCATCCGGATGAACTTGCGGCTGGAAGAAGCGGCTGCGGAGGCGGAGACGGCTAACCGGGCTAAGAGTACGTTTCTCTCCACCATGTCGCACGAGATCCGTACACCGCTGAACGCCATTCTGGGCTACGCGCAGTTGATGGCGCGGGATCCCGTTCTGGGGCCAGACGCGAAGACGAGTCTCAAGATCATCGGCCGAAGTGGCGAGCATCTGCTGGCCCTGATCAACGACGTTCTGGACATGTCCAAGATTGAAGCGGGCCGCGCGGAGCTCAAGCCCGTAACCTTCAATCTCTATAGAATGCTGGACGATCTGGCCGCGATGTTCCGTTTGAGGGCTGAAGGGAAGGGCTTACGATTTGAAATGTTAACGGCGGGCGAGCGGGTACCTGGCGTAAGAGCGGATGAAGGTAAGATACGGCAGGCGCTGATCAACCTACTCGGAAACGCCATCAAGTTTACCAAGCGCGGCTATATCAAACTGCACATTGATCTGGAAAGAAGGAGCGGCGATCAGCTCTGGCTATCCGTCCAGATTGAAGACACCGGCGCGGGGATGGCAGAGGAAGAACAAGCAAAGCTGTTCGAACCGTTTCGCCAGAGTAGGCTCGGCTTGAATACACAGGAGGGAACCGGCTTGGGCTTGGCGATTAGCCGCCAATACGCGCGGCTGATGGGCGGTGACGTGACGGTTTCGAGCAGTCCGGGCCAGGGTTCCATCTTCCGCTTGGAGGTCCCGATCGAAAGTTGTGACGCCGAAGTGGGAGTAACGTGGAACGCGCCGCGCCACGTGCTGTGCTTACATCCGGGAGCAAACGCTCCCAAAATCCTGGTGGTGGACGATCAGCTGGAAAGCCGGGACTGGCTAATGAAGCTGCTGGCTTCGGTCGGGTTCTCGGTACGCGGCGCGGAGAACGGCGAGGCAGCCATCCGAGCCTGGGAGGGCTGGAGCCCGCAGCTGATTTTGATGGATGTGCATATGCCGGTGATGGACGGGCTCGAAGCGACTCGAAGAATAAAGGCGAATTCGCGCGGCAAAGAGACATGCATCGTGGCCGTGACAGCCAGCGCCATGGATGACGACCGCCGTGCGGTCACTCTTAGCGGGGCCGACGATTTCATCTCGAAACCGTTCTATGATGACGATCTACTCGAGAAAATGCGCACCCTGCTCGGCATTGAGTATGACTACGAGGATTTGAGCGGAATCACGGGACCAATTGCGGCCGGGGTCGAGGTGCTGAGCGCGGAGCAGCTCGGCCGGCTGCCCCTGTATCTGGTGGAGGAATTGCGGGATGCAACGTTGCAGGGCAACAAGAGACGGTTGGACGAGTTGATCCTGAAAGTTAGCGAGATTGACGAGGCCGGTTGCGCTCACGCTTTACGGGAGCTGGCCGATAAGTACGAATATGATGCACTGACGCGGTTGCTGGGTGACGCATGCCGCCGGTAAAGGAGGGTTTCATTGTCTCAGAGCGACATCATGATCGTCGACGATACTCCCGCCAACCTGAAGCTGTTGGAAGACATGCTGCTTCTCGAAGGGTATGAAGTTCGTTCGTTTCCATTGGGTAGACTGGCGCTGGCGGCCGCGCTGAAGCATCCGCCGGATTTGATTTTGTTAGACGTCAACATGCCGGAGATGAACGGCTTCGAAGTATGCGAACGCCTAAAGGCGGAAGGCCGCCTTCGAGACATCCCCGTGATCTTCCTGAGCGCTCTGCACGAAACGCAGGACAAAGTGAACGCCTTCCGGTCCGGCGCGGTGGACTACATATCTAAGCCCTATCAGATCGAAGAAGTTCACGCCCGAGTGGAAACGCATCTCAGGCTGCATGATCTACAACGGGAATTGAAACTGCATAACGAACGTCTGGAGGAGGCAGTAGCAGCGCGAACTCGGGAACTGGAAGAAGCCAATGGGCGGCTGACCATTCTGGACCGTTCCAAGAGCGATTTTCTTAATCTTATCTCGCACGAGTTTCGCACGCCCTTGAACGGACTGCTCGGAGTTGGGGACCTGATCCTGGGAGAAATGCCCGCTACTCTGGAGAACCTCGAGCTCAAAGAAATGTTTCAGCGCTCGCGGCGCAGAATTCTCTCGCTTTTGAATGACGCACTGCTGCTGGCTGAAATAGACGTGAGTGCGGGGAAGTTCAAGTTTGCCGCGGTCTCGTTGCATGCGGCGCTCGGCCGCGCGATTGAGAGAACTACCGAGTTCGCCCGGTCTCGCTCCGTCGCCATCGCTTCGGATTCCGCAGGCCGGGATTTGGTGCTCGGAGACGAAGAGTTGCTGATCCGGGCGCTGCACGCCTTACTTGAGACCGCCGTCAAATTCTCCGAGGAAGGCGGCATTGTGCGGCTGTACTCGGACGTTGTAGCCGGCTCCCCAAGCATTCTCATCGAAAGTCGGGGCCGGGCCATCCCTGAATCTGTTTTGCCGAAGTTCTTTAGTCTATTCTCAATTGTACAAGCCATTACTCCGGGCGGGGACTTGGGATTGGGACCCGCGATGGCATACCGCATTCTTTCGCTGTTCGGCTCTTCGGTCAGCGTCCAGAACCGGGACCCGTCCGGCATCCGGATCTCCATATTGTTAAAGAACGCCGAGCCGGAGCCCCGCGTCCTGAGGCCGGAGGTGGAAGCTACGGAATTATGTTTACCATGACGTTGTTGCTCGAAACGCCAGCCGCCCGGATAAAAAACTGAGCCCCGACCGGCGGCAAGCGCTACCACGAACGCGGGAACCATCGAGCGGCACTTGTGGTATCGTCTCTAAGGAACTCGTGCAAAACGGAGTGCGGCGCGGGCCAGCTCCTGGTCCGTTTTGCGGTGCGCGCCGCACCCTTTGCGCTTCCTGCCGGTCGCGGCTCGGCTAGGGTGGACGCGGCAGGTTCGTAGCGGTGCGCGAAGGCTGGGAGCCTGCGCGGCGGTTGGATACCGCGGGCTAACAAGCTTCCCCACCGGGGCACCGCCGCCTTGCTTACGCCTACACCCAGATTCCAAACGTCTTGTTGAGGGATCGCGTTGGCTCCACATTCATGTCGCGCGCCAGGTTCGCAGGCGACACCGCCTGCGCCACGGATCATTTGTTAGAATTCGACTATTCGGTCTTGCGGGCACCATCGTGAAACGTTATCTTGATCCAGAACGACAGTCCGCGCTGGATAACTTGTTTAGCGCTGCTTATGAGGAATTGCGCCGGCTGGCCGGTTCGGTGAAGTATTCGCGGCCGGATGTCACCATTAGCCCGTCCACGCTGGTGCATGAGACTTGGCTGAAGTTGGCAAAATCGCACCAGTTGGCGCCCGAGTCCGAGCTGCATTTCAAGCACATTGCTGCACGGGCCATGCGGCAGGTTTTGGTGGAAGCTGCGCGGCGGCAGAAGGCGTACAAGCGTGGAGGCGGTGGTTCCGCGGTCATGGTCACATTTGACGATTCCATGCATGTGCCGGTGGAGTGCGATCAGGATCTGATTGCGCTGGACGCAGCGCTTGAAGAACTTGCCTCGGTGAGTCCGCGACAGGCCAAGCTGGTGGACATTCGGTTTTTCGGCGGGTTGGACGCAGCCGAGACCGCGGCCTTGCTGGAGGTTTCCGAATCTACGGCTCTTCGCGAATGGCGAACGGCGAAGGCGTGGCTGGCGTCCCAGATTATTCGGACGCGTTGAATCGTGATGGACCAAGCACGCTGGGATCGAATTCAGACGCTTTTTCAACGAGCGGTTGACATTCCGGCGTCTGAACAACACGATTTCTTGCGCACCGCTTGCGCCGGCGATGAGCTGCTGATGGAAGAAGTGCTCGCGATGCTTTCCGAAGACGCGCGAGGCGCATCGTTACTAGATGGCGAGCTGCCGGCGGTGGCCGATGCAATGCTTCGCGGCGCGCCGCCATCTTTTACTTCCACCGAGTTTGGCACTTATCGGATCAAGAAATTGCTCGGCGAAGGCGGAATGGGCGTGGTGTATCTAGCGGAACGTGAGGATATCGGCAGCGTAGTGGCCATCAAGCTGTTGCGCGATGCATTTCTGTCGCCCGCTCGAATCGATCGGTTCGTGATCGAGCAAAAGACGCTGGCGAAACTCGAGCATCCCTTCATCGCGCCCATTCTGGACGCGGGAGCGCTGGCCGACGGCACGCCCTGGTTCGTGATGCCATACGTGGAGGGCACGCCTCTGACGGAGTATTACCGCGCGCACGAATGCTCGATAGCGGAGCGGCTGCGTTTGGTTCGCGCGGTTTCGGAGGCGGTTCAATACGCGCATAGCCAGGCGATTATTCATCGCGACCTGAAGCCCTCCAACATTCTGGTGAAGGCGGATGGAACCGTGCGGCTGCTGGATTTCGGAATCGCCAAGCAGATGGAAAGCGCGGAGCCGGCAGATCGCACGCAAACCATCTGGCGCGCCATGACGCTGTCCTACGCCGCGCCGGAGCAGATCCGCGGCGAGCGGTTGGGCACACAGGTGGATGTCTATTCGCTGGGTGTCATTCTTTATGAGCTGCTGACCGGGAAACTTCCCTTCGATCTTTCGAATCTGAGCCATGCCGAAGCCGAGCAGATGATTCTGCAGCATCCGGTGGAAGCGCCGTCTTCTGTTGCTAAGGGCAGTAGCGAACTTGACGTGCTCTGCCTTACGGCCATGCACAAAGATGTCACCAGGCGCTATCAATCGGTGGAGGCGCTGATACGCGATATCGATCATTACTTGAAGAGCGAGCCATTGGAAGCCCGGCCCGACACGCTGGGCTACAGGATGCGCAAGTTCGTGCGACGCAACCGGCGCGTGCTATCGGCGGCGATTGCGGTTGGCGCCATTATCGCCGCGCTGGTGATATTTTTTGTGGCGCGGCTAGCGCGAGCGCGCAACACTGAGTTGGCAGAGGCCAGACGGACGCAGCGCATCGAAAGATTCATGCTGAATCTTTTCGACGGCGGCGATAAAGCGGCGGGACCTTCGGGAACTTTGCAGGCGGTGACACTTCTCGACAGAGGCGTCGAAAGTGCCCGGACGTTGAGCGCGGATCCGGCCGTGCAGGCGGACTTATATCAGACGCTCGGCAACATGTATCAGAAGCTGGGCAAGTCCGACCAAGCCGATAAATTGCTGCGCTCGGCGCTGGAGCGGCGCAAGTCCATCGCGGGATCGGACAATCAGGAGGTGGCGGATGGTCTGGTGGCGCTAGGATTGTTGCGGCTGGATCAATCGCAGGTGGCGGAAGCGGAGCGCTTGATCCGCGAAGGCCTGGCCATGGACGGGCGGCATTTGCCGCCTAATGATCCCGCGGTGCTGCGGGCCGAATCCGCACTCGGCCGGGTGCTGGAGGATCGCGGCGCTTACGACGAAGCCGTCAAAACGCTGGATGAAACGGTGCGGCTACAATCGGCCCAAAAAGAAATAACGAACGATCTTTCCGACAGCATCACTGAACTGGCCACTGCTCATTATTATCTCGGCCATCTGAACCTAGCGGATTCGCTGAACCAACGGGCGCTGGCCATCGATCGCCAGCTTTTCGGAGCGGTGCATCCGCGCGTCGCGGACGATTTGTATAACCTCGGCTTGATCCAACACGATCTGGGACGTGATGCGGCCGCTGAGCAGAATTATCGCCAGGCACTCGCGATCAAGCAAGCCTGGTACGGCACGGAACATCCGGATACTGCGCTGATGATGGCGGCCGTGGGCCAGGCACTGGTTTATCAACACCGGTACGATGAGGCTGCGCCGGTGCTCGAGCAAGCGCTGGCGATCCAGGAGCGCCTGTTCGGAAAAGTGCACGCTCAAGTGGCGATGGGCCTGAATGTCTTAGGGATTCTGGAACTCAAGCGCGGCCATTTGAGCGATGCAGAGAAGGATTTTCTGCGCATGGCGGATATCAATCGGTCGGTTTACGATGACCGGCACTATCTGGTGGGCATCGCGTTGCTCAATTTGGGCGAGGTGTATCTGGAAGAGAAAAACAATGCGCGAGCCGAGCATTCGTATCGCGAAGCGCTGGCGCGGTTCAATGAAAAGCTTCCGGCCAATCATCCCAACACCGCAGTCACGCGTGTCCGATTGGGGCATACGTTGGTTTTGGAGAAGCAGTATAAGGATGCCGAGGGGCTGTTGCTGGCTGGGTATGCGGTGCTGGAAAAGCAGCCTGGCCAGCAGGCGGCTCGGACCCAGATCGCGCGCCAGGATTTGGTGACGGTTTACGAGGCGTTGAAGGAGCCGGAGAAGGCTGAGAAGTTCCGGGCAATGGCCGCCAACGCGGGCAAGTAGTTCGGCTTTGGCGCAATCCCGAGCGTCGGCATGAGTGCCGACGCGGCACGCAAGAGTGCGTGCGCCACAATGGATTCAACGATTTGAGCGCTTCGTGACGTTTCTCCCGCTGCTATTGCGTAATGTTTTGTTGACAGGGGGAACGAGATGGTTCGAAAGTTGTTCGTCTTTGCGTTTGCGGCTAGCCTGCATGGCCAAACCACATTGACTTCCGGTACGCCCGCTCAGTTTCTGATCAATACAATCTACGCGGTGGTTCTGAACGGAAAGAATGGCTTTGTTATCCCGATTCCATCGGACCCGATTCAATTGCAAGTGGATGTCGAGCTGGCGCCTTACACCTCGTCGGTCGATATTTTCGTCCGGTGTGGGCAGGACATTGGTGGCGCGAACGACAACGACCCGGTTTACGACACCATGGGAACTACTGCCATCGGCAAGGCGACTGTGGTGCTGAATCGTTCCGCAGGGGGCGCGGATGGAAATTGCTATATCGCGATGGAGCCAACTGCGACTGGCCCTTCAGGAAGCACCGGCGGACGGGTGACGGCTACGATTAAACCCTTCCCATCCGGAGGAACGCCAGTTACTGTTCCGAGCCTGGGATCCATCTATTTGGCAGGCCAGCCGCCTGGAACCAAACTTGGAACGCTTTCGGTTCCGGCGAACTCGCCGACGCAAGTTCCGATTTCGCTCACTGCCGGCCAGGGTCTGAGCATTCTGGCCGCGGGTTTGATCACAGCTCCGGGCGAGTTTGGCGGGATTCCTCCGGACGGTGCTACATTCGTGCCCTTCGACTCGTCGGCAACCGGCGCCGCTAGCGCGGCGTTTGGACTCTCTGGGATCGGCGTGCGCGCTGTCTCGATGGTGGGGGTGTTTGTGGGGGACAGCATCGATAGCACTACGACGCCTCTGGGCTTGGACTTCGGTTTCGATCTCACGGCAACGCAGACGCTATACCCGGCGCTGCAGCAGGTGTTTTACGTGGGCAATGGAGTGAGCACGTTCGGGCAGGACCGAGTCTTTGTGGTTCCACCGGGCGCCACGCGCCTGTTCCTCGCCAGCATTTCCGGAGGCTTCACGGCGAGCGGGTCCTTTACGGCGTCCGTTTCGGCGGTGGCGATTCCGAGCGCTCCGTCGGCCACCAATCCGATCTCCATCTCGGCTATGGCCAATCTCTTTCTGGCTGATGAACCGAACGGACTTGGAATCGGGTCGAAGATAGCTTCGTCGTTTACCCCTTACAGTATTCCGCCGGCTGTCCCGATCCAGCTTACGGCGGGACAGAACCTGCACATCATTCCGTTCGAGGAGGATGCCACGCTGGGATCAACATCCTATTTGTTTGGCGTTAATGGGCTCTCGACCATCCCGTTCGCGCTTGGTTTGGACGGCGTATTTCTGGCCGACACTATTGATCGCACACAAATGCCGGCCGGCCTCGGTACCCTGGAGGCGCAGGAAACTGTGGCGCCTCTGCTCCAGCAGACTTTTTATATCGCCAATGGGTACACAACCAAAGGCGAAGTCAAAAGCTTCACTGTTCCGGCTGGGGCCACCCGGCTACTGTTGGCGAATGCGGGCGGTGGGACGGTGGCGACCGGCTTCGTGGTAGCCAACGTATCTATCGATAGTCCAAACGCTCCCACGATCAGCGTCGGCGGCATTGTGAATAACGCCGGCTTTCCTAAGGGGCCAGTGGCTCCGGGTTCGATGGTCGCGATTTTTGGAACGAATTTCGGGCCGCAAACTTTTCCATCTACGGTGCCGCTTCCCACCACGCTCGGAGGCACTCAAATTTTCTTCAATTCAATTCCGGCGCCGCTGGTATTTGTGAGCCCTTCGCAGGTGGTAGCGCAGGTTCCAACGGAGATGTATGGTTACGCGAAAGCTCTGGTGACGCCGGTGAACAATGGGATCGCCGGCATCGCGCAGGTTGTGGACATCGCGCCATTCGCTGCTGGGATTTTCACAACTGGCACGGGCGATCCGGTGATCATCGACAACAATACCGGGCAGCTGGTTTCGCCGTCGGCGCCGGCGTCGATAGGGGATGTGTTGATAATTTGGGCCACTGGACTGGGTCCCACGCTGCTGGATCCACCGACGGGCCATCCGGCTCCGGAGACGGCTTCGCCGGCGCTGCTGCCGATTCGAGTGACGTTGAAAGGTGCCTCAACGGGCGCGATCCTCAATCCGCCATTGCAATACGCCGGCTTGGCGCCGGGCTTCGTGGCTCTGTATCAGATCAATATGCAGATACCGACCACTGCTCCAACGGGAACGGTGATCGTCGAAGTGAGCAGCCCATCGCTTGCGGCGGCGAATCCGGTGACGATTGGAATCAAGTAGTTAAAATCCATCAGGCCAGCAATTTCCACTCCTTGGAACGCAGAAGCTCTGTCCCTCATCTAACTTATTGGGGATTGAAGAATCCCGGGAGGTTGTGAAATGAAGAAGGCATTATTGGTTATGGCATCGGCGGCGGTGATGATGTTGATTCCAGCCAGCGCTTCGGCGCGAGGGTTTGGAGGACGCGCGTTTGTGGGTGGCCCGTTCGTTGGCGGGTATTGGGGGCCGTATTGGGGAGGCTATTGGGGTCCCTATGCTTATGGTCCTTATGGGGGGCCCGGCTACTATGGATATCCGTACGCGGGCGAAATCAAGCTGGACACCAAGGTGAAGGACGCCCAGGTATTCATCAACGGTGCGTTCGCGGGTAACACGCACGACGCCAAGAAGATGCATCTGCGTCCGGG
>Ga0187871_10000485_pt1 | contig 38071 bp, 31 predicted proteins | sample June2016WEW_16_1_FD_132988 | JGI IMG/M metagenome (GOLD analysis project Ga0187871, IMG submission 132988) | Peatland microbial communities from SPRUCE experiment site at the Marcell Experimental Forest, Minnesota, USA - June2016WEW_16_10 | ecosystem: Environmental > Terrestrial > Soil >...
CCGCTACGGGCAACCCTGGCGGCGCTCGATCCCAATTTGCGCGTGTACGAGATCGAAACGCTGGAGGAGTGCGCGGCAGGATCGCTGTTTCAGGTGCGCTGGCAGGCGGCTCTGCTGGCGGTGTTCGGCGGGCTGGCAATGGTGTTGGCGGCGGTTGGGCTGTACGGCGTAGTGGCATACACGGTGGCGCAGCAGACGCGCGAACTCGGCATCCGTATGGCCATCGGTGCGCAGCGCGCCGACCTGCTTTGGATGGTACTCGGGCGCGGGCTGAGGCTGACAGCGATGGGGATTGGGATTGGCTTGCTGCTCAGCGCGGCAGCGACCCGGCTGCTAGGAGGATTGCTATACGGGATGAGCCCGCTCGATCCGGTGTCTTTTGCCACGGCGTCGTTGGCGTGGACGGCGGTGGCGATGCTGGCGAGCTACTTGCCGGCGCGTCGGGCGATGAAGGTCGATCCGGTGGTAGCCCTGCGGTGGGAGTAGGAAGGGCCCTCACTGCAACACGGCGAATTCTCCTTCGGGGCGTCAGGTATTCTGGGCTTTGGCAACTGCTTGATAAGGTTGCATATCGTTAGCGGTTTCCGGTCGGCGGAGTGCGCCCGGTTACGTTCCGGATGGCCGACGATACGCTCCGGACCGCGGCTTCATCGTGAACGGCGTCGCTGACGCAAAGGGCTGTTCCCGCCAGCAATCGGCTCCCGGCCCCGCTCCGTCCTCTCTCCGGGTGGCGCGTCAACGCGGAGAAGTCGGCTCGACATTCAAATCGACGAGACGGCGATTCGTCCAAGTGTAGTCCGATTGGACACCTTGAATCAGTTCGTGATAGGGCCAATTGCACTCAGACAATTGTTGTCTTACGGGACGGCTTCGTTCCCGAGCTCATGGTACTCGTCGCGAGGAATGAATGTCGCGCCACCCACGTTGATCACACGCCACAAATAGACTTCATACAGCTTTGTCAAATTGGGGTCCCAAGCCGGACACTTTCGAACTCGCGCGCGTATGTTGACAGCAGGAGAAAACTGAACAAGTTCTCTTATTGACCGATGTGGAACATGCCGGCGACGGTGAGGCTGTCGTTCGCAGAGGAGTTTCCCACGTAGACCGTGTAATCGCCCGAGGCGACCTGCCAGCTTTCCGAGTTGACGTCCCAGTAAGACAACGGATGCGACACGTCGTTGCTGCTCACGGTGAGGGTCTCACTCTGCTTCTCGCCGGGTTGCAGGAGGACCTTCGTCCATGCGGCCAGACGGCGCGGCGGCTCGCCGGTCGAGGCGGGCAATCCCACGTACACCTGCGCGACCTCGGCGCCCGCCACGGCGCCCGTGTTGGCGAGATCGAAGCTTACCTGGAACTGCTCGCCGCTCGACGTCAGGCTGACGTTGGAGAAGGCGAAGGTCGTATAGGACAGCCCGAAGCCGAACGGGAAAAGTGGCTCGATACCGTTCGTGTCGTACCACTTGTATCCGACGTTGAAACCCTCGCTGTAGCTGACGGCAAACGGTGTGGTTGAACTCGCGCTGGAGGGCGAGGGAATGACCGGCCGCGGCAGGTCGTTCACGCTGGCCGGGAAGGTAATCGGCAGTTTGCCGGATGGGTTGACGCTGCCAAAAAGAATGTTGGCAATGGCCTCGCCGCCGCGCTCGCCAGGGTACCAGGCTTCCAGCAAAGCGCCCACCTGGCCGAGCCACGGAGCAAGCTGCGGCCCACCATTCTCCATCACCACAATGGTGCGCGGATTGGCCGCGGCTACGGCGCTCACCAGCGCGTCCTGATTGTTCGAGAAGTTCAAGTCGTCGAGGTCCATTCCCTCGCTTTCCCACTGGCTCACGAACACGACGGCCCCGTTCGAGGATTGCGCCAGAGCGGCCGCCGCGGCCGAGTCAGTCCCATCGTTGAACTGCACGCTGGCCGAGGGTGCCATGGCCTGGATCGCCTTCAACGGAGAGGACGGATCATAGATTTCCGATGCGTTGTGACATGCCAGGGCGCTCGTGCCCACCGCGCTGGACGGACACTCCGGAGCCAGCGTGAGCGCTGCGCCGCCGGTTGGCGCCACCTGCGCCGAGCCGCCGCCTGAGAGAACGCCCACGTCGGCGTGCGCGCCGATCACCGCGATCGAGCCGACTTTCGAAGCGTCGAGCGGCAGCAGATTGCCCCCGTTCTTCAGCAGCACGGCACCCTGCTCGAGGATCTCTTGCGCAGTGGCGGCGCCGGCATCGGTGTCGATGGTTCCCACCGCGGAGGGATAGTTGAAAAGGCCCGCGGCATATATGGCGCGCAGAATGCGTCGCACCATGTCGTCCAGGCGCGACTGCGGCATATCTCCGTTCTGAATCGCGGTGTCGAGGCTCTCGCCCCACACTCCGCCGAAGTAATATCCGCCGGGTTGCTCCTGATCGAGGCCCGCGAGCGCTGAAGCGACTGAGCTTTGCGCAGCAAAGGCATCCGATTGCACGAAGCCCGAAAATCCCCAATCCCCCTTAAGCGCTCCATTTAGCAGCGAATCGTTCTGGCAAGCGTAGTCTCCGTTGACGAGATTGTACGAGCACATCACCGATTGCGCGTTCGAGTTCTTGAGGGCGACTTCGAACGCCAGCAGGTCGCTTTCGCGCGCGCCGCGCTCATCGATAATGGCATTGGCCAGCAGGCGGCCCGTTTCCTGATCGTTTAACCCATAGTGCTTCAGGGTGCCGATCAAATGCTGGTCCTGCACACCGCGAATGTGCGCGGCTTTGATGCTGCCGGCTAACAGCGGATCTTCGCCCGCCGCCTCGAAAGTGCGGCCGTCGCGCGGCTCGCGGCCGCCAAGATTGACATTGCCTCCCAGCCATACGTTCATCCCATAGGCGCGCACCTCGGCGCCGATGATCGCGCCGTATTTGTAGGCTTCGTCCAAATCCCAACTCGCGGCGTTAGCCATCGAAGACGGCAACGCCGTCGCCGGACCCAGGCTCGAATACACTCCCACAGGTCCGTCCGCGTAGAGAAGATCCGGAATGCCGAGACGCGAAATGCCGGGGACCCACTCCTCGGCGTTGAGCGGTCCGGCGGGACCACCGAAAGTGTAAGCCCCGTGCACGAGTTGCAACTTCTCATCGAGCGTCATCTGCGCCAGCAGCGCGCCGGCGCTCTGATCCGTGTCCGGTGCCTGAACGTACATGTTCACGGAACTCGACGTCGCACCGCCGATCGAAATCACCACCGGTACATCGCCCATGGGCGCATTCGCAGGCGTCACCGCGTTCACTTGGTAGACGCCCACCAGGCCTGGAACCAGTCCGGAGAAGGTCACCTGTGCGGGCACACCGCCCACGGTCACCGCCGGCGTGTTTGTGGTCTCGGAAAGCGGGCTGGTCAGCGCCGCCGCTCCGCTGGCCGGCTGGTTGCTGATAGGGCCCAGTCCCATGCAATAAATTAAGATGGCTGTGCTCCCGGCCGTCGCCGGGTTCGACGCGTCGATGAGACGAAACGAGCTGTCCTGAATTGCGCCCTGCCCGTTGACAGAGAAGATGGCGGGAGCGAAGCTGGCGAGCGCCACCGTCTGCGGTGCGCTGGTCTGGCCGCTCGCCATGACAGTCATCCCCGCCTGCGATTGCCCGGCGAGCTCCCAAGGGATTTGGACATTGATCTGGCTGCTGGAAACGTAGAACAACGGTGCAGCCCCGCCCGCGCCGGCCCGCACCGAAACCTGGGATAGGCTCGTGGGAAGCGGCAACGAGGCTGCCTCGGCCGGCGAGCCGACGGGGAAGGAACCGAAAATCGCGGCGATGCTTCCCGGCGCCAGCACCGGCCCGTAACTGGCGGCGTCAACGATTCCGCCGGGGTTAATGACGGGGGCAGCGGTCTGTGCGAAAGCAGAAAGAACCGCGGCCAGCAGCACGCTGGCGCGCATCAGGGGATTCAGATGTGGCCATCCGTTTTCCGTCATCATTTCATGTTTACACGGAATGGAGCTGGACTGCGTCCTTTTTGAGACAGTCGCGAGATGCAACACCTGCGGTTCCCGTTCACCAGGCGACAAACGGCATTGTCGTTCATATCGGTAGCGGTCTGGCCGGCGAGTGGGCGGATTTCAGGCCAGCGTTTTCTCCTCCACGTAGGCAGACCTGGATGGCAGCCTTGTGATACGGGGAAACGGGCGATGTGTTCGGGGCTGCCGTCAAGCGATTTTTCCAGGACGTTGTGCGGCCCTATCGGTCAGAGTCACGAGATGCCAACGCCCCGACATGGCGGCCCGGCGCCCGAATCTCGGAGTTGTTTCTATGAGCCTGCGCTCGCCGCGCGCGGTTTTCGTTCCAGGGCATCGCGCTCCGTGTTGTAGGCTTGACTGAATCGAGCAAAGAAACCGCAGCAGCCGGAATCAAGCTCGAACGCCCGGCCGAAGAAATACCGCACTTCGTCATCGCTCAGGCCAGCACAGGTCGAGGCCGTTACACGTGCGAGGGCATCCACGCGCTGCTCCCTTGTGGTGGTCTTGGAACCGCCTGCGGTGACGGCGGGATGTCACGATTTCTGGCTTCCTGTTGACGGCTCTTTTTGGTCGTCGCGGCGATCCGGGATCGCTACCTCGATAACCGTACGACGCGCTTGCATCAACTCCTCCAGATCTTCCGGACGCATGGGGGCTCCCATCAGAGTGGCGAACTCCAACATCGCGCAGAGTAAGATTTTGGACAACCTGTAACGTAAAGGCATTGATCCTCCCAATCGTTGTTTTGTTGCGGCAAACTGCGCCAGAACTAACGGGAACGACTACGCGCGGGGAGGCGCCCGGCCGATGGCGGGCCGAAGAAAAACCGGCCGGGGTGCGGCAGAAATTTCGCCGGCTGAAAGCACGCGGCACACATTCGCGACGACCAGAAATCCGAGCGGAACAAGGACGGCCAGGAGAAGTCCCGAGCCGGCAGGGACTCCGACGGCAAGCAGGAGGGCAACCACGCAAAGCAGCGCGAGGCTGCGTCGCAACTGGGTGTTGCCTGTCACTACGCCTATTGTAGACAGTGCGGAATCGCTGTGCAATTTGGTCACTCGGAGAGTGACCACAACGGCCTCATGTTCCACTGATATCGGACACTAACCCTGGCCTCGGCAATGGCGCGCATTCGGCGCGCCCATTCGCGGCGGCGGTAGGGCTTCCCGCGTACAGGCCGTCCTCCGCCGGCGCGCCACCGCATCCACATAGCAGAAGAGGGCGGCTGCCGCGGCAGCATGCTTCCAGGGATGGCCGCCCGTCGCCACCACGGCGGCGATCTGGTGATCCGAAAGCTCCAGTATCTTGGCAAGTGCGTAAAGGATCACCGTGCACCAGATCCGGACTGCGCCGGAGTATCGGGGCGGAAACCGGATCAGCATCAGCGGCACGGCTAGCATCGAGCCGAATTGAACCACGGCGTAGAGCCGAAGATCGCCGGAAAAACGCCACGTGAGGGTGGCGGTTACGCCCAGCAGAATTAGTGGAAGCAGCGACAGCCTTCCGGCTCGCATGCCGATGCGCTCGCCGACAGTGGCTGCTACCAAGGACATGAAAACCACGGTCATCGGGAGGCGGTCCCAAAACAAGCGCGCGTCGCCCGGATGGAGATGGTAGTAAGCGGAGCCAGCGCCGACCCCTGCGGCGCCAGCGAGCAATATGCAGTATGCGGCGCGCTCCCAGCGCTCGACAAAAGCGTGCGGCGAGCGCAGGGCCTTGAAGCCATAAATCGCCACGAGGAAGAACGGAATGTTGGAAATCACGTTCCAGAAGTTCGGCACGCCGTAGAGCGTGCGCGCGTCGGCGAAGGCGTGATAAAGGGGAGCCTGCGCGATGGGCGGCAGGATGACAATGGCGATTGCGATCAGGGAGGCGGCTGCGGCGATGATCGCGAGGGTGCGGCTTGAGTTAACCATGCCGGTGGTGAGGCATGCGTAGGCCCCTTCAAACTGGCCTGGTGTTTCAATGGCTTGCGGATTTCCAGGGTCGGGGAGATGTACATTGCGTGTTTCGGCACGTACAGCCGATGTTCACAGCCTGGGCCGGCGTGAAGGGCTCGAATCAGTAAAGCGAGGACTGCTCCCAGTGGCGCGCAAGCACCTCATAGGCAGCTCCGCCAATTGGTCTCAATAGATTTCGGGGAGCGGCGGTATGGGCGTCACATGTATGCGGCCGTCCGGCACTTGGATGGGAAAGCTGGAGATCCACTGCTCCAACTCGTCGTCGGCTACCTCGCGGCCGTTGCTGCTCGTGCCAAGCTCCATGGTCTCGGAGACGGTGCCGTTCGGCCACAGCGTCCTCCGGCCCGTGGATTTGCTCCAGGTCTGGCGTGCGGAGTCCAGCCGGCTGGAGCACAATGCGGAAGCGTTCCCGCGGCTTCCCGTCCGCTGGCCCGAATTGATCTTCCAGGCGGCTCAATTGCTTGGCAATGGCCTTCACCGGAACCTCGGCGTCGGCGGTCGCATTTTAGCCATCGCATCATCCGCGCTCTCTTTGAAAACGTCGCGTCCGAACTTGAGGTTCGCCGCAGTCATGCTGACCTGGTTATACCCCTCTGTATAAGCGACCAGTGATGGAGTCACCACGCAGCCTGCAACGACCCGCTGCTCAATCCCGTACCGGTCCCGTAGGATGCGGGCGAATTCGGAACGCCAAGGGGCGGGCAATCCGAAGGTCAGTATCTCGTAGTGTCCTCGCGCCACGTCGAAATGTGCAACAAGTTGGCCCCGAATTCCACCGCTAACCAACCATCCGATTGACCCGGCTACGAGCATTAGGCTTGCCGAAGGCCATCTGTGCCTGCGGATGAAAGTCCCCATAGTTGAAAATTCCTCGTCGGACTCATTCTCTATGACGCGAGCCGGCGTCGATTGGCGTACGATTTCGTTTCTTTCCCGGAGCCTGAGCAAGGTTGGGCGCGTTCCCGCCCGACTTTCAGGGCGGTAATGGGATACAGCGTATGCCGTCCTCCGCCTCAATGGGGAAGCCGGCCACCCACTGGTCCAGTTCCTCTTTGGTCAGCTCGTGGCTGTCACTGCTCCTGCCCAGCACCACGCTCTCGTGCACCGTGTGGTTCGGCCACCAAGTCCTATGGCACGTGGCACCCTCTAACCCTGGGATGCGATCCAGCCGGATCAGCACGATGCGGAAATAGTCGCGCGGCTTCCTTTCCGCGGGTGCGAACCGGTCCTCCAGCCGGCTCAATCGCTTAGCGATGGCCTTCACCGGCGCCCCTTCGATGCCGCTATCCTCCCGCCGCCCGTCCCCATCGACACACATGATGTGAATGACGAGCGGCTCTTCGAGGACCGCCGACGACGCCGAATGTCTCTGACGACCTCGTTCAGCCGCCGCGACTCCGCCGTTTCCGGCGGAGGCAACAGGTCCACCTCAAGCTTGCGAAGGCGTCTCACGATTGATTTCATTTTGCTGCGCTGCCTTGTCCGCCCCACCTTGCGCGTATGATGTCGGCCAGTGACATGTCGGGCCAATATGCGGGTTCGGGACCGTCATCCATCTCGGGTAAACCCAGCGCGGCTTGGCGACGCCGGAGGTCGAGCGGGATCTCGTGGAGACGGCGCAATTCTTCGGTTTCAGCCGGAGGCAACAATCCGTCTTCAAGCCGGCGAAGGCGTCTCTCCGGCACACGCATTCAGTCGCTTCTCACGCTACGGCCTCCAGGACGTGTTGCAGCAGGTTACGTCGCCACGAAGAAATCATATTGCTCCATGGTTTCACGGGCCCGCGCCAGGTAGCGATGGAACTGGTCAAGTTCATCGCCGAGCGCCGCCCCCGAGTTCTGCACTTCGAATTCGCCTTTATTGGCGTCGAAGAACCTGCTGCCCGCCGACGCCGAATAGAAAGCCGTGGCGTGTGCCCAAATCTTCTGATCCGGCGTCTTGCCATATATACCGATAATCGTGCTGCGTTCGGGATTTTTGCTGAAATAGTCGAGACAGCTTGTCGAGTTTCTCACCGCAGCGAATTGCAGGCCGTGCTTGGCACCCCAAGTGTTCAGGAACTGTTCTGTGATCCTGGAGATGTTCCGGCGCGCATCATTAAAGGCCCCCTGCTCGAAGGGCTCGGTAGCCTTTAGATACGCTGCCTGCTTATCCACCGTTTTGGCCTGTGTAAAGCTCATTGCGGTAATGGCGCCGGGATGTTTGACAGCACCAGGTTTTGCCAGTCCGGCCAGCCATTTGTAGGCTAGGCGGCAGCACACGCCATCGTTCGCCACGGTTACGACCGTGGCTTGGTTGAATGGATGGAGAAGTTTCATCTTCAGGATTATATCGCTACCGCGCGGCGTTCAGTCCATCCTCACACTGGCCAGCCGCGGCGTACGGCTGGGGCTGCTGATGACTTCTTCGATTCCAGCCCGCTGCTTCTGGCCAAAGACAGAAAATCGCAGATGGCAGATGCGGCGACCCTTGCCCCAGCCTCGGATAGCGACGTGCTGGCGATCTTCCAACTCATGCAATGACCGGTTCACGGTGCCCAGGTGCACGCCCAGCAGGATTGCGATACGGCGCTGCCCAATATTCGCCGGGGCGCCCTGAAAGGCGTGCCGCGCCAGGACCCCGTAGACACACCCGGCCGTGATGGATAGGCCTTTGTCGAACAGCACTGAGTCGGGCGTGCGAGCGTATTCTTCCGCGCGGCCCTGCAACGCTGGACGAACATGAGTCCCATTTGCTGATAGCAGCAATTTTGACGCTGGCCTATAATATAATCGCTGATGTGATGTCCTGCGCGAAAATCTGCGGCGCGGCAGCCTTGACGATTGCGGCGGCGCTTCTTGCGGGCGCCCAGGAACCGGCCGCGACGGGAAAGGACCACGTTTCAGCGCCGGTACCCATTCACCGGATAGACCCAGAATACAGCGATGAAGCCCGTCAGGCCCATCATCAGGGCACGGTGATTCTGTCCGTGGTGGTGGATAGCGCCGGTTTCCCGACGAACATCAAGGTGATCCGGACCCTCGGCCTGGGGCTAGACGAGAAAGCCATCGAGGCGGTGCACCAATGGCGCTTTAAACCCGGCATGAAAGACGGCCAACCGGTGAGCGTGGCTGCCACCATCGAGGTGAACTTCCGGCTGCTGTTAAGTAAGGGCTGGAATCCGGGACAGATCCAATTTCATATGCCCGGAGGCGCTACACCGGCGACCATCCGCTCAAGGGGTTTTCAGGACCCCAAGCCCCGGGCGCCGGGGACCGTCTGGCTGACGTTCGAGTTGGACGAGAAAGGCAAGACGAAGAATGTCAGCGTTGTGCGCTCGTCGGCGCCGGTATTGGAAGACGCGGCGGCGGCGAGTGTACGAAAGTGGCGGTTCCACCCGGCCACGCTGGGGGGAAAGCCGGTTGCTGGATCGGCGAGCGTGGCACTCACGTTTCAGCCCTAGCGTCGGCCTGATGTTCGTTCATATCGTTAGCGGTCCAGCCAGGCGAGTCTGTGCGGCCCTTCGCGACCGGCAAAACAGTGGAAACCGCGGCGGACTGGTGCCCGCTACTCGGAAGCCCATGCAGCGATCTTGTCGATGACCGCGATGTTCGCCACCAAGCTGGACGTCAGATTATGCCTTTGCCTGATGAATTCCCCGCTGTTGTAACTGAGCCGGACTTCTCCGTCGGCGTCCTCCCAGACCAGGATTTTCAAGGGTAGGTCCAGCGCGACCGTTGGGGCCGCCAGCATTAGGGGCGTGCCGCCCTTCGGATTCCCGAAGATCAGCAGTTTGGTATTGCGCATCGGCATTCCGGCCTTTTCAGCCTCGCCGCTGTGATCGATGACCGCGAAGATCTTCACGCCCTGGCTGTCCAGGATGCTTTTCAGCTTCTCAACGGTGGCATCCACGCTGTGGTGGCCGCGAATTGAAACGATACCTTCAGGCATGGGAGGCGTCTTATGCTAGCGCTTCAATCTCCACCGGCCCATGTTCTTGTTCAGGGCTCGAGCTATTGTACACCCCACCGCTTCGGTAAAGAGCAGGGAACTGTATGGAAGCTTTCGGTAGCGGTTTCCGGCCGGCGAGTGCGCGGATTCAGGCCCGTGTTCTTTCCACGTAGGACACCCGGACGAGCAACTCGTCGTTGGGGCTGGTGGCGGTTGAGGCCGGCTCTGGCCAGGGCGCGGGCGCCCCCAGGTTTTCACTGGAGATATCTCCGGCCGAATCGGTCACTATCCGATATATGAAGCGGACCGTCTTTACTGCGCTTGGGATTCCGTCGCGCCGGAGTAAGGGAGCGGACTCCGTGCGCCACTTGCGCGAATCTGGGGAGCTGAAGAGCGCGCGCCGACGTGCCATTGAGAGCCACCGGGGAGCGTTCGCAGGCAACCCGTTGCTCGGACCCTTGAGAATATCGAGCGGCGCCGCGAAAAGGAGGACAATCCATTCGTCGGATTAAGCGTCGAGGATCGGATAATCGATTCGGAACTACGGGACCTGGAGCGCGCGACACTCGCTCACTAGATGGACGTTGGCTGAGAAGTCGGCCGGGATGGTCTCAAACTCGGTGCGGGTTGTCGTTGCCAAGAGGAGCTGTTGTGCGTGACGGCCAGCCGTGGTTCTTGGATTCTGCCAGCCACTATCACTCTCCGTGAGGTCACGCTTGGCTATGCCACCAAAGCGGGCTGGTCGCCTTGCGCAGCCTCATCGTTACTCACTCACGGTAGGCGTTTCGGACACACGGTCCTGAGCCTTCGGACGCGCATCTGCCTAGTTCAGCCTGGCGAGTTGTGGTTGCTGGTTTCGGCTGAGGGTCTGGACCTTACGCTGGTAAAGTGCCCGGCCGCGTTCCGGCGAACTCCTGGAACCTTGGCGCCGGGTGTGCGTATGGACTGACATGACTCCACGCAATTTTCCTTGCGGCGACGGTGGTGTGTGCTCTTGCCGTACTGCCGATGCTACACGCCGCCACGCCGACTGAAGAGCACATCGCGCGCGTCGAAAACGGACTGCAGAAGCCTAACCGGCTGAAGGGCAGTCCGGCCGAGCCGATGAAGCTCGCTGAGCGGATGGAGCACTACAAAGTGCCCGGCGTGAGCGTGGCGGTGATTCATGCGGGCCGTGTGGAGTGGGCTCGCGGATACGGCCAGCGCGATGTCGAGAGCGGCGCGCCGGTGACGGCCGAGACGCTGTTCCAGGCGGCCTCGCTCAGCAAAGGCGTAGCGGCGACGGTGGCGATGCGGCTGGTCGAGCAGGGCAAGCTCAACCTCGACGAAGACATCAACGCGAAGCTGCGGACTTGGAAGGTCCCGGACAACGAATTTACACAAACGGAGAAGGTCACGTTGCGGCGGCTGCTGAGCCACAACGCCGGACTCACCGTGCACGGCTTCCCAGGTTACGCGCAGGGCGTGGCGGTGCCGTCGCTCGTGCAATTGCTCGACGGCAAGCCGCCCGCCAATACCGCGGCGGTGCGCGTGACCAAGGCGCCGGGCAGTGGCTTTAGCTACTCCGGCGGCGGGTACGAGGTGATGCAACTGCTGCTTGAAGACGTCACGGGCAGGCGCTTCGAGGATCTCGCCCGGGAGCTGATTCTCGATCCGTTGGGAATGAAACTAAGCGCATATGAGCAGCCGCTGGGAGGGGAGCGCGCGCGCAATGCGGCAAGCGCGTATCGTGGCGACGGCAAGGCGATTGCAGGGCGTTGGCACACCTATCCGGAGAAGACAGCGGCCGGGCTATGGACCACGCCGAGCGAGCTGGCGCAATGGGTAATGGAGATCCAGAAGCCAGGCAAGGTGTTGAAAGCCGAAACGGTGAATACGATGCTGACCAAGAGCCCAGGCGACTACGGGCTGGGCATCGGGCTCGGTGAGATGGCCGGGCGCGCCTCGTTTTCCCATGGCGGCGCCAACGAGGGGTATCGCTGCCAATACTTCGCCTATCGCGATTCGGGCGAGGGCGCCATTGTGATGACCAATGGCGACGGTGGCAGCGATCTCGCGAGCGAGATCCTGCGTGCTGTCGCCGTCGAATATGGCTGGGTGGACTATCTGCCCAAGGAGCGGACTGTTGTGCAGGTCGATGCGGCGGTACTCGCGTCCTATGTTGGGGACTACGCATTTCCGGGTGGGCCCGTGGTGCGGATTCGCGTGAAGGATGGGCAACTCACCTCGGCCATGGGCGTCGGCAGCATCGTGCTGCTTGCCGAGGCGCCGGATTCCTTCTTCGACATGGACGGGCACGCGCCGCCGACCAAGTTCGTGAAGGCAGCCGACGGAACGATGGAACTACACGCTGACGGTGGAGTGGCGAAACGGAAGAAGCCGTAGGAGCGCGGCGAGCCGGTCTTGAGAGGGGCGGCTTTGGCACCGCAGACATATTGTAAACAGGGGGAATACCCGAACAACCAATCTAACGTTCCATGTTCGATGCTTTTATTTTGTTGGTATTACGTGGTGAGCGCGGAGGGAATCGAACCCACAACCTAGTGATTAAGAGTCACTTGCTCTGCCAATTGAGCTACGCGCCCGTACCTTTAAATACAGCTGCTTGCGAGGATTTTGCGGATTTCCGTTTCTTGACTGTGGGGATCTTTGTGGGGGGCATTGACCCTTCGGTCGGCTCTTTGGTTTCCGCTTCGGCTTGCTCGAACTTCTCAGCGTTCAGGCTTTCAAGCCGATGAAAGGCCCGGTCCAGACCCTCTGGCGTCGGGTGTACATACCGCTGCGATACCGTCACGCTGCTGTGTCCGGCAATCTTCATGATGCTGAAAGCGTCCGCGCCTGCCTCGCCCAACCAGGTTAACATGGTGTGCCTCCACGAATGTATCACGAAATCAGCGGGCATTTTTAGACCTGTGCGCACGTCATCGTGCTGATGGTCGAGGGATGACACCAAGAACGCCGCCGCATCGCTTTCGCTGGGGAAGGTCCAGGCCGAATTGACCCCGGCCTTCCGGGCCTTCAACATCTCAGCCGCGCGCGCCGTAAGCCGGAGATTGCGTTTAGCGTTGCGCGACTTCCCGCCCCGTATGACGATATAGCCGTGCTTCGCATGAACTGCCGTCTGTAGACGCACGTCCGGCCATTGCAAGCCCACGGCCTCACCGGGCCGCACGCCTGTTTCGAGCATCAGAACCGCCACGTTCCGGAGTGGTTGAGGCGCGGCCTCCAGGTACCTCGGTTCGACCGCGTGGCTCAGAACGAATTCCCGGTTGTGCTCACCACGTAGCAGCCGGATACGCGGGATGCGATCCAACAGCCGCCACTCTTGCGCCAGCCTTAGCAAACGCCGGAGCGTTGCAAGCTCCCGGTTGATGGAGGCAACCGACAGAGGCTTTCCCCGCCGCGATGGTTGCCGCGCCCGCCGTTGCTTGTAGCCGTCAATCACGGCTTCGTCAATGGCATCGAGCCGCGCGCTCGATAGCTCGGCATCCGCCAACAGCCGCCGCATTTCCTTCTTGTGGGAAATCGACCGTCGCCGGCTTGTCCGCACCGCGTCTCAATAGCACTCTGAAAACGCGGCGCGAAGTCCACGAGTGTAGGCGCCGCCGGCCGTTAGTGGATGCCGGCCTCCCCCTTCGCCAGCCGAACCCGATGCGCGGCCTCGATCTGGCGAGCAACCTTGTCATTGCCGGTACGGGCGCTTTCGCGGATGCGCTCGCCGTTGAAGCTGAACTCGTACCAGTAGACGTCCCCACGCTTGTAGATGGACATACAGCCTTACTCTCCCTTCGCCGCCGGCTTCTCTTGGTGGTTCCAGCGCTCCGCCGCGGCCTTTACGGGCAACCTCAGGAGCGCTACTCGGGCGTGAGTTCTTGGAGCCTGGCTTTCCCGCTCGCCTTGCCTCCCTTGCGGCAGATTTGCGGAAGATACTCTGAGACTGCGCTCTTGCGGGCCATACTTGCTCTCAATGCTAAAGCCGTTTGAGGAACAACTCGAGCTGGTTCTGAGGCTCTGAGGCAGCCAACTCCGCCAGCTAACCATTCTATGCCAACTCCTCCGCCCCCCTCACGAACCCGCCGAACTCGAACTCGCAGGCCTCCGCGAAGTTGCAGTGCTTACGGCTGCAGAGATTGCTTCCGCGGTTGGGCAAATAGATCCCCTCGCGCATCGCCTCCCGCACGAGCGGATACAACTTCTCCGTCATCTTCAGATCCGCCGGCGACACCGTATACTCCTGCGTAATCACCTGGGCGCTTTTAGTGGCCACCGGCGTATCCACGCGCGCCTTCCCGTTAGCGCCGCGGCAAAGCTTCGCGTACGTAGCCAACTGAAACGCATAATCGGCGTTGACGCCCGTAGGCTTCCGCGTCGACCCCGCGCACCGGCACGCCGCCGATGACGCCCTGTCCGAAAGTTCGAGCGCGGCCGGCTCGATCTCCGGCGCGACTTCGTCGAGGTACTTCCGTGTGAGCGTGGCGGCCTGGTGCTTGAGCAGGTCTACGTTCTCATCGGCGCCGAAGGCGGCGCCCGCCGCTTCGCGGTCCCAGGCATCCTCGAAGCACGCCTGCAGGTCGTGGGATCGGGCGAACCGCCGTCCAACTTGGCGCGGAAGAACGCTTCGGCCATCTGGTGCACGACGCTACCGCGCACCAGCGAGCCGTTAGGCGGATCGGGCAGGGGAGTGGCAGGTTGTGCAATTATTAAATTCTGTAATGAACGCGACCCGAGCGACTGGGGTGGATGTATGAAGGCGCAGTTATTAGGAGGCCAAAAAATGGAGATTGGACGGAAACACACTCAGGAGTTCTTTAGAGTCTCCAGTTCCTGTTCGTAAATACGTTCCAAGTGTCGTGCCAGGCCAACTGTGTCGCAGGCGGCCGAGGCACGCAGCCGATCCCGCAGGTTCCGCCGCAATTCCGCCAGGCGGGCTGGGGTCTCGGCGTCCTGCGCCAGCGAAACTGCCATGGAAATATAACTCTCGAGGTCGGTCGCCACAAATTCGCCCAGGCCCGCGGCGAGCAATAACGATTCGCTGGTCCGCGCTGCCCAACGGTCGCCGGAAAAAGTGATTACGGGCACCCCCTGCCAGAGGGCCTCCGTAGTGGTGGTGCCTCCACTATAAGGAAACGTGTCGAGCGCCACGTCCATTCTTCCGTAGGCTTGCAGGAATTCATCGTGCTCCGCCGGGCCTTCCAGAACAAGTCGCTCGCCGGCGACCCCCTCGTGCTCGAACCGGCTGCGGACGAAATTTCGCATACCCTCCGCCACGAGCCCAGCGTTCTTCAGCAGTAACGTAGACGCCGGCGCCTGCCGCAAAATCTCACTCCATGCCGAGATCAAGTCTGGAGTGATTTTGTATTGCGAGGCCAAGCAGCCGAACGCCAGCGGATTACCAGGCTGCAACGATGGGGGCGCCGTCACGTCCGGCGTCGCGTACCCCACCTCGAACGCCAGGTAGGTGCCGGGCACGCGTGCGATCCTCTCGCAGTAAAACTGTTCCTCCTCCGGGGGGATGACGACCGCATCGCCCACCAGGCAATCGTAGGCATCCATTCCGCTGGTTGCGTAAAGGTTGAACCAGCCCACGATCGGTGCTACGGGCCGGGCCGCCAGCAGCGGCAAACGCCACTCCGCGCTGTAGCCGTTCAAATCCACCAGCACGTCCACGCCGCTTTGCGTGATCAGCTCCGCGGCAGCCGGATTGGAAAGCCCGGAAATATCGTGGAAGATATCGTCCGGATGGCGCCGGTACTCCGCGCCTATCGTTCGCTCCGGCATGTCGGAAAACAGGTGGACCTGGACGTTCTCGCGGTCGTGCGCGTGAATCACGCCCCATACAGGTTTCATCCAGGTTCGCTGGTGGAAGAGAACCGAAAGATAGCCGATGCGCAAACGCCCGTCTCGAACCCTGTGCCGCGATGCGCGATTGACAGCCGGCAACGCCCTGCGCGCCCAGTCCTGCCTGACAGCCAGGATCGTCGCGTTTGTCGCTCTCGGACTGCCGGGCACAATGGCGGCGGCCCTCGAACGCGAGTCATTTCCGATACCCACCGCCGACGCCTGGGCGAACGCATCCAGCGCTTCGTCCACTTGTCCGGTGTGGAACAGCGCATAGCCCAGGTTGTGATGTGCTTCCACCCACTGCGGGCGCAGCCACGCAGCCTGCCGAAAGCGTTCCGCGGCCGCGGCAAATTCATCGCCATCACGCGCCATGCAGGCGGATGCGAACCAAGCGCGCGCCAGGTCGGGCTGGCCGGCTATGGCTCTATCGTAGGCCGCCGCGGCTTCCGCGCGACGTCCCATCGCGGCCAGAGCATCGCCTAGGTCGCACGCCAGTCCGGGGTCCTGCGGCATTTGATGGACGGCGCGCTCCAGAAACGGCAGAGCTTCGGCCGGGCGTCCTAATGCGGTTAAGGTCTGCCCCAGCGCCGCCAGCGAATCGCCGTGCCCGGCTTCCGCGTCCACCGCCCGCTCGAAACACGCCGCGGCATCCTCCAGTTCGCCGGCCAAGCGGTGAAGATTGCCCAGGCTATAGTGGGCGATTGCGAAGCTGGGATTGATGCGCAAGGCAGTGCGGTAGGCCGCGGCGGCCTCAATTGCGCGGCCTGCCTTTTTGAGAATGTCCCCCAAGTTGACGAAGTAGTCTGCGCTTTCGGCGATCGCAATGGCCTGGCGAAAGCTACCCTCCGCGCCCGCCGCATCGCCTTGCGCCGACAGTGAGAGGCCTAGCAGGTTCCAACAGTGGGCATTGCCGGGCCTCACCGATAACGCCTGGCGGAACAGGTGAGCGGCCTGTTCGTTCGACCCCGTTTGCTGCGCGACGACCCCCAGCAGATAGAGCGCATCGGGTTGATGCGCATCTCGCGCGAGTACCGCGCGGTATTCCGCCGCCGCCTCGTCCAATTGCCCGGCACGGTGGCGAGCCCATGCGGCATTCAGATTATCTACTTCTGCTCCCTCACCGGGCGCTAACCAGACACGCTCCAGTACGGGTGCGCGAGCCATATTTCGGGCGTAACAAACTGCGGCTTCTGCCGGGCGTCCCAATGTCGCCAGTGCGTCCCCCAGATCGCACGCCAGACCGGCGTCGTCGGGCATTTGGCGGACCGCACGCTCCAGAAACGGCAGCGCTTCGGCCGGCCGTCCCAGAGCGTTCAACGTTTGTCCTAGCGCTGCCAGCGAATCGCCATGGGCGGGCTCCGCATCCACCGCCCGCTCAAAACATGCCGCGGCCTCTTCCAGCGCGCCAGCCGTGCGGCGCAAATTGCCCAGACTATAATGCGCGCCTCCGCACCCCGGGTCGATGCGCAAGGCAGCTTGGTAGGCCTCGGCAGCCTCGTCTGTGCGGCCGCCTGCTTTCAGAACATTACCTAGGTTGAGGAAGTAGTCCGGACTCGCCGTGATCGCGATGGCCTTGCGGATGCATTCCTCCGCGCCTGCCGAATCGCCTTGGGCTGCCAGCGCGAGCCCCAGCAAATTCCAACAATATGCGTGGTCCGGCTTCACCGCGACCGTCTCGCGGAACAAGCGGGCGGCCTGCGCGTTCTGGCCGGTCTGGTGCGCCACGACTCCGAGCAAATAAAGCGCGTCGGGTTGACGCGGATCGCGCGCCAGTACCGCCCGATATCCCGCCGCCGCCGCCGCCAATCGTCCTGCACGGTGATGCGCCGCAGCTTCTCTCAGTTCGTCCGTTTCCGTCCCCATGCCCCAAGAATTATAGCCGAATTAGGCAACGGGGCGGGGAAGCGGCCGCGCGATCACGGCGGCGTTTTCTGAGATCGACGCGCAGAGAATTGCGGGTCGAAAACGCTGATCTAAGTGCATCACCTGATGGAACAATCAATGGTGGGAGTGCCTCGGTGATCGGCTCCGACTGCTGGGGAATTATAAACCGGCGCAAACTGGGGAATTTTCAACCGGCAATGACAAAGGTCGTTCCCGATGCGCAATTCTCTGCGCATCGATCTTGCTCGGGCGAGAGGTGTACGAAGAAACCCAGACGGAAGGCCCGCACCGGACGCTTAAACCTTGCGCCGCTAAATTCTCCGTCGTTTTGCGCAGGTTAAAGCGGCTGGATGTTTCGGCCAGTCCGAATCAAGCGCGACGGCGCTCTGCGAATGGATACTCCGTTCCCTGCGGTGAAGGATGCCGGCGAAGCCGGTTTCCGATCGGCACCTCTAAAATACGATGCCCTTTTCCCGATCCGGGCCATTCGACCCTGCCGCTAAACTCGGCAACCTTGTTGACTCTGCGTGCAGCTCGGTATTGCCCGGTCGACGCCAGAGCTACATAAAAGAGTCGGCACAAAACTATGGAGCAGATCGTGATAGCGAACACCAAAGCGCTCGTCGGCATTCCGGAACTACCTCCGCTTACAAACATCGCACGCTCCGACGCTCACGGCCAGGGTCATGCGTTCTAGTGGTTCCAGACGAGCTAGCGAAGGTTATGAGACTGCTGATATCCTGAGGTGCGATCTCGACATTGGAAAGTTTCAACACTTTTCAACCCCTCCGGGCTATCTGGAAAATGTTCGACGCAAAAGCGCTCGAAGTGCCCAATTGACACCCTGCCGAGAACTTTGGCATAGGGGCGACCGAACGACGGCTCCGTGGTCCGTCCGGCGCCCACCGCCCGTGCTCCGTCGCCGGGCCGCCGGCGTGCGGACGGGGATGGGGCCGGGCGGAGGGGTGGCACGGCCATGAAAGCATTCTCCGCGTGGCGCGTCACTCGTCAACTGAGCAATCTCTGTCGGATAACGACCCCACTCCAGGCCAGCAGCGGTTACTAGAAGGTTAGCTTTTTGCGTCCGTCAGGAAACGGCCACGGTAGTGCGAAGGCGCGACGCCAAAGCGTTGCATAAAGGCACGGCGAAAACTGTCGGAATCGCGAAATCCGACCGAGACGGCGACGCCCTCCACGGAACAACCAGAGGCGGACAGCCGCTTGCGAGCCTCGTCAAGCCGAAGGCGCTGCACGAAAGCGGCCGGACTGCTGTTGAACTCCAACCTGAAACGGCGGGAAAACTGCCGCGGACAAAGATTCATATGCTCCGCCATTACCTCAACGGAAAGGTTTTCGTCGAGGTGTCCCAGGATCCATGCCGCCAGATCGGCAAAGCGGCTGGTGGAAGTAATTTGAAACTTCAACGGCTCAGAAAACTGCTCTTGTCCTCCGGGACGCTTCATGTAAACCACCAATTCGCGCGCCACCGCAAGCGCCACTCGGGGTCCAAAGTCTTCCTCAATTAATGCCAGGGAAAGATCGATTCCGGCGGTGACGCCGGCCGAGGTGTAGAACTTGCCGTCACGAAGGTAGAGCGCATTGGCTTCAAGCCTCACAGCAGGAAAGCGGGACGCCAATTCGGCAGCGAACCTCCAATGGGTGGTCACTCGCCGGCCGTCCAGCAGTCCAGTCGGCGCTACCGCAAAAATGCCGGTGCAAACCGAAGCAATCCGACGAATCCCGCCGGCCCGATGCCTGATCCAGTTCGCTAGCTTAGGACCGGAGGACGACAGGCGCACGCCGCGGCCGCCGGGAATGATGAGCGTATCCATGTGGCGCAGTGACCTTAGGGAGCAGGTCGCGGTCATGCGCAATCCGGACACGGAACTGAAATTCATGGCGGCCAGTGCAGCAACCGTCACCTTGTAGCAAGGCTGCGGGTTGCCCTTCGAGTCTTCACGGAATGCACTGCTGAAAGCCTCTAGTGGTCCCGCCAAGTCGAGGGAGGTGAGCTCGTCGTAGCCGACAATAACGATATGTCTGGGAGTCACGGCAGTCGTCCCCTCAAAATAACCAAATAAGGCATATATCCGGAATGACGTCTACACGGCGTTCGAGATTTGGGTGCTCCAGCGAGAATGTCCTGAAATGCCGGATCGATGTCATTTGGGACTTTCCATTATCGGGCTATACTGTCTTCTAAAGCAAGCGTTTCCTAAGGAGGGTCATATGAAGTGGACGAAATCGGGACTGCGGATGGCCGCTGCAATCGTGGGGATTGCGAACGCGGCGGTTTTTATGAGCCAGGCGCAGGAGCCCGATAAAATACCGGCTTTAGCGCGGCAAACCCGCCCACTGAAGCCGCCGGCGACGGGCAGGATCAACGTGGCGTTTCTGATCTCGCAAGGCGCGGATGTCATGGACATTGCCGGCCCGTGGGAGGTTTTCAGCGATGCCATGCTTACAACCAAGGGCGAGCCCTGGCATGAATCCAATGGCGACGATATGGTCATGCCGTTCAACGTTTACACCGTATCCGATTCAGTGAAACCGGTGAATGCAAATGGCCTAACCATCGTGCCGAACTACAGTTTCGGTCATGCGCCCAAGCCGCGGATCATCGTGATCCCCGCTCAGGGCGGTCGTAATGCGGCCCAGAAAGCGTGGCTGCTAACTAATTCGGCCGACGCGGATGTGACCATGTCTGTGTGCACCGGCGCCGCGATGCTGGCGGAGTACGGATTGCTCGATGGCAAAACTGCTACTACGCATCATGCCTATCAGCAGAGCATGCAGAAGACGTATCCCGCCGTGCGCTTCGTCAGTGGAACCCGTTTTGTGGAGAATGACAAGATCGCAACCGCGGGCGGCTTGACCTCGGGCGTGGATCTGGCGCTACATATCGTGGCGAGATACTACGGAAATGAGGTCGCCCAAGTTACCGCTGGCATTCTGGAATATCGCAGTGAGCTATGGAAAAATCCGGAGTACGATCGGGTGACGCCGGTGGCCGGGTCGAAGTGATCTTGCATGTTGCGCGAGATTAATGGCTGAGGTTCAAGTTTCCGTTAATCGGCCACTCATATAAAGCTGGGACGCACGGAGGCCTCCTTCTAATTACGTTACCCGGTTGCGCCGCCCGTCGACCGCATTCTGCCGGTCAGGCTCCCAGAAGATATCTTTGTGTTTGGCAGCGGCGAGGTCTGCGCAGAGCTGCTCGGCGCTTGCGTTGCGGATACCAATCGAGACGAAGCCCCGTGAGGTCATTGTCGACGAGTCGATAGTGGTCCAACGACCTGAACCTCCGGTCCAGGTCCCACCAGCGCCTTGTAGAGGACAGGAGGAGGAGATTGTTCTTTATCGTGGAATAACGCCCATGCCCCACTTTTAGGCTCTCTTGCTCCGCTCCTGCTTTTTGCTCTCAAAAAAACGAGAGCAGGCGTCCGCGGGGTGCAAGAGTTGGGAACCCGCCTTTCGCTCCGGCCGGGGGATAGGCGCCTCGCTTTGAACGATACCATGCCTGGAACTCGTTGGAAGGCTGTGGGGGAATTTGTGGGGGCCCAGCGGTACTTGGCAGTCCTAATCGCTTCGCGCGGGCACCGCGATCACTCGCTCTAAATATCGTAAGATTAGGCTACTTACATGAAAACCAGGGCGATTGAATAGGAAGGCGAAATGGAGATCTGAAGTGATTAAGAGTCACTTGCTCTGCCAATTGAGCTACGCGCCCGCTTGAGGTGTTCTGGCGGCTTGGCAGCGCCCGTCCGCATCGAACCCGGCCGGAGCGCCAATCCAGGGTTATACCACCCCGCGCGCCGCCGCGGACTCGATCGAGGCCGCCGCAATCTGCGCAATGTCCAGAAGTTTGGGTGGCGTCTGGCTCACCGTGCCGAAGGCGTCGCGCAACATCGTCTGGCAGAAGGGGCAGGCCGTGCCCACCACCGGGGCTCCGGTGGCGGCCAGTTCCGTGGCGCGCTCCACATTGACGCGCTTGCCTTTCTCCTCGCCCAGGAACATCTGCCCGCCGCCCGCGCCGCAACAGAACGACCGCTGGCGCGCACGCTCCGGATCCTCCACCTCGTCCCAGCGCGCCATCACCTCCCGCGGCTCGTCATAAATGCCGCGATAGCGCCCCAGATAACAAGGATCGTGGAAGACCACACGCTCCCGCTGGTCCTCGCGCCTCGGCAGCTTCTCCTGCATGCGCGCCAGCAGTTCGCTGTGATGTTCGATCTGGAACGCCGCGCCGAATTCCTTCCAATCCTCGCCGATGGTGCGCACGCAATGCGGGCAGATGGAGAGCAGCTTGGTGACATTGGCTGATAGATTGGCCGACTTCAACTGCTCGATGTTGGCCTCGGCCATCTGCTGGAACAGCAGATCGTTCCCTAAGCGCCGCACCGGGTCGCCCGTGCACTTCTCCTTGCGCAGCACGCCGAACGTCACGCCCAGATGGCGCAACACCGCGGCCAGCGACAGCACAATCTCGCGGCCTTGCGGATCGTACGACCCCATGCAGCCCAGCCACAGGCAATACTCCTGCGTGCCGTCGTAAATCGGCAACTCGTTCTTCTCGATGAATTTCGTGCGCTCGCTGGAGGCGAATCCCAGCGAATTGCCGTTGCGCTCCATCGCCAGAAACATCTTGCCGCCGTAATCGTCTTCCCACTTGCCCGTGTTCACCGCGCCGCGCCGCAGCCCGATAATCACGGGCAGATGCTGGATACCTACCGGGCACTGGAACTCACAGGCGCCGCAGGTGGTGCATTGGAACGCCGCTTCCATCGAAATGTGTTTGCCCAGCAGCGGCTCTTCATTGCCCGGCCCCTCTTCGTTCAGATAATGCCGCAGCCCCAGGATGATTTCTTTCGGGTTGAGCGTCTTGCCTGTGTTGTACGCCGGACAGTGCTCTGTGCAGCGCCCGCACTCCACGCAGGAATAAGCTTGCAGCGCGTCGAGCTTGGTGATGTCCTTGCCGGTGTCCAGGCCGAAATCCTCGTCGCCCACCAGCGGCGGAATCTTGCTGAATCCATCCCGCCGCAGAAACACGGTGGCCGGGCTGATCACCAGATGCAGGTGCTTGGTGTGCGGGATCAGCGGCAGAAACGCCAGGAGGGTGACGGTGTGCAGCCACCAATTCGCGCGCGCCGCCGTGGTGCTTTCATCCATCCCGAGCCCCGCCAGGTAGGTGATCATCAAGATGAAAATGAGCAGCGCGATGACGCCGGATTCCGGCGCGACTTTGCCCAACCAGACGGGGCGCGTCACGAAGCGGCGGAGGGCCAGGCCGGCGATCGAAACCGCCACAAGCACGGCCCAGACGGCCACAAAAGCGAAATAGGCTTTGCCGAATCCGCTTTCACGGCTAAGAAACGGGAAGCCGAAACCGGCGGCAATGTGGTTGATCGTGATCAGCGCGAACGCACAGAAGCCCCAGAAGACGAAGGCGTGCGCCACGCCGGCGAGCGGACGCTCCCGGATTACTTTCCCTTGCAGCAGCACTTCCCAGACGAATTGCCGGATGCGCGGCGCTAGCGGCCGCAGCTTGAAATCCGGATTATCGCGCGAGCGGCGGATTGCATCCACCGGCTTGCGGAAGCGGAACCAGAAAAGCGACCCGGAGATGCACAACAGTATCGCCAGAAGCGCAATTTCCAGCCAGGATGGGTGGACCATGCGGTAACCTTGAATGTAGCACAGCGGTCCGCGAAGTCCGCTGCGAGATTCAACCTGACGGGGTGTTCTGCTTGCGCATTTTGGTTACCGGAGCCGCCGGCTTCATCGGCTCGCACATGTGCGACCGGCTGTTGGCCGAGGGTCATACGGTCGTGGCTGTCGACAATTTCCTCACCGGCTCCGAAAAAAATGTAGCCCATCTCAGCGATCAAGCGCAATTCCGCCTTATCCGTCACGACATCACGCTGCCGCTGACGGTCGACGGCCCACTGGACGCGGTGCTGAACATGGCGTCGCCGGCCAGCCCCAAGGATTACTTGCAGCACGCCATCGCCACGCTGGATGTGGGCAGCACCGGCACGCGCAACATGCTGGAACTGGCGCTGGCCAAAGGCGCAAGGTTCCTGCTCACCTCCACCTCGGAATGCTACGGCGACCCGCTGGAGCATCCGCAGAGCGAAACCTATTGGGGCCACGTCAACCCGGTCGGGCCGCGCTCCTGCTACGACGAAAGCAAACGCTTCGCCGAGGCGCTGACCATGGCTTACCACCGCACCTATGGCCTGCGCACCAATATCGCGCGCATCTTCAATACCTACGGGCCGCGCATGAAGCTGGACGATGGCCGCGTAGTGCCCTCGTTTATCGGCCAGGCCCTCCGCGGCGAGACCCTCACCATTTTCGGGGACGGATCGCAGACGCGCAGTTTCTGCTATGTCAGCGACCTGGTGGACGGCATCTACCGGCTGATGCAATCCGATGAGCGCTATCCGGTGAATCTCGGTAACCCGGATGAAATGACCATACGGGAATTCGCCGAGCGCATCCGCCGCATCACCGGCAGCCTTTCGCCGATCGTCAATCGCCCGCTGCCGGAAGACGATCCCAGGCAGCGCCGGCCGGACATCTCCAAGGCGCGCCGTCTCCTCGGCTGGGAACCGCGCGTGCCGCTGGAAGAAGGCCTCCGCGTCACCCTCGACTCCTTTCGTGCATCGTTCTAAAATACCCCGATGAAGCGCATCGCCCGCTGGATCGGCATCGTCGTCGTCCTACTGCTGTTGGCAGTGGCTGCCATACCCTTTCTGATCGACCCCAATCAATTCCGCCCCATGCTGGAGGCGGAGCTGTCCAAAGCGCTGGCGCGCGAGGTCAAGGTCGGCGACCTGAAACTGGCACTCCTATCCGGCGGCGTGACAGCCGACGACCTTTCCATCGCCGACGATCCGGCCTACAGCCGCACACCCTTCCTGCATACCAAGTCGCTGACGCTGGGCGTGGCGTTGGGGCCGCTGATCGCCTCGCGCCAACTCCACGTCACCCAGCTCACGCTCGATCAGCCGCAAATCGAACTGCTGCAATCCACCGCCGGCAATTGGAATTTCTCGAGCCTCGGTGGCAAGCCGGCGGCGCCGGCCCCGCGCGGCGGCCCTCCCAGCGCGGGGTTCGATCTTTCCGTAAAGCTGGTGAAGATCTCGAATGGGCGGCTCACGTTCGCGCAGCAGAACAGCAACGCCAAGGCGCGAGCGCTCGACGACGTGAACGTGGAACTCAAGAACTTCGTCGCCGGCGCGGTGTTCCCGTTCGCTCTTTCCGCGAAGCTGGCGGGCACGGGCGATCTCCAACTCAACGGCATGGCTGGCCCCGTCAACGCAACGGACGCCGCGCAAACGCCAGTGAAGGTCAAGGTGAAGTTATCCGGTTTCGATCTGGCTGTCGCGGGCTTCGAGAGTTCCACGGGACTGGCCGGGCTGCTCTCGTTTGATGGGGCATCCGCGTCAAACGGCAGGACTCTGTTCCTGAGCGGGCGATTGAAGGCCGAACAGTTGAAGCTGGCCCGGAACGGATCGCCCGCGCGCGAGCCGGTGGAGTTCGATTTTGCGCTGGAGCATGACCTGCGCAACAGCTCGGGCGTGCTGCGGAGCGGCGAAATCCACATCGGCAACGCGCCCGCGAGTCTCACCGGGACCTACGCGCCGCGGGGTGATTCCACAGCGCTGAATATGAACCTCTCGGGGCCAGAGATGGGCGTGCCGCAACTGGCGGCCATGCTGCCGGCCTTCGGCGTGGTGCTGCCCGCAGGGTCTTCTTTTCAGGGCGGGACCGCCAGCGCCAAACTTTCGTTCACCGGTCCGGCCGAAGCTCTGGTCGTCGACGGCTCCCTGGGTCTCAACAACACGCGACTGGCCGGATTTGATCTGGGATCGAAGATGTCAACCGTGGAGAGGCTGGCCGGCATCAAGACCGGACCGGACACGGAAATCCGGACTTTCGCCGCCACGGTCCACATGGCCCCCGACGGATCGCGCGTCGAGGACATTAAGTTCGTTGCGCCCGCGCTGGGCGAATTGAGCGGCGGAGGAACCGTCAGCCCCAGCCAGGCTTTGGATTTCAAGATGCGCGCCACGCTGCACACCGGCGGAGCCGCCCTGGCGCTTCTGGGCGCGAAGAGCGGCACGGGCGTGCCCTTTCTGGTCGAGGGGACGGCCTCCAATCCGGTGTTCCGTCCCGACATGAAAGCGCTCGTCTCGGGAAAAGTGCAGAGCCTCAGCTCGCTGGGCGGTGCGCTGGGCAAGAAGAAGTAGCCCGCCTACTTTCGAGGGCCTCGACTGATAGCCGTCTCCAGGACCGATCTCTTCCGAGGCGATGGTCCCTCGCGGCCATTCCCCCGAACGGCTTCGGGCTTCGCTTTGCCGGAAGGTCGTGCACCCGCGCGGCCGGCGATCCGCGCCATCCAGCGCGGCGAACCGTATTGCTCCCGAACAGCGATGCGACAGTGAATCCCGCGCCGGCGTTGGGAAAGTGAACGGCTGCCCCCGGGCCCAATATCTCGACCTGCTGCAGCAATTCGGGGCGAGCGCCGGCTAGTTCTTGAAAGTCGGCGCGCGGCGCAGAAACCATTCGGCCATTGTCGAGGCGCACCGAGATCACGTCGTGCTCGCGGTCGTACCATGCCTCCGCAGCTCGAGGTTCGATCGCCATAGCTGTCGCGCCGCGCTGGCTGGCCTCCAGGATCTCGTGTTCAGTCAAATCCCTTAACCGAGGCATGACATCTGTTCCACTCGTCGCGGCATCCTTGCAAGTGAGCCGCCACAAGCCGTCGAGCGGCGCGCACGGCCTTGCCGGCGGCGTCGCCGCGAATCTCACGTATGGTCACAAGGTCGTCCAGCAACAGAACGACTTCGTACTGTCGACGCCGAAACACATGCACATGCGGCGGTCCATGATCCGCGGAGTAGGCGGTGACGACGAGTCCGCCTTGCCGCAAGACTTCACCGACCTTTCATACCATACACAACCGCCTGGTTTTATGCAAATGGACCTACGGCGTATTCGCCTTCCCGACGCTCCGGCAGTTAATGTGGACCGACTCTTCGCTCTCGCCATGGTTTCCGGCTCGAATCGGATCGAGGCCGCCTTCCAAACGCTCGGTAAAGAGATTCGTATCGAAGTGCGCCCTGCAGCATCGCGCGTCACTCGGTCATCAGCGCCACGCGGTTGAGTCCCGCCCCACTGGCGATATCGAGCACCTCGGCGACTGCGCGAAACTCCAGTCCCTTCTCGCCGCGCACGAACACGACATGGTCGGTTGCGGTTCTGAAGAGCAGCGTTAGCCGCCGCCGGAGTTCCGTCACCTTGACTGGTTCCCGGTTGAGCCGGACCGTCCCGTCCGGGCCAACCGTAATCACGATATCCCGCGCGGGCGCTGGCTGTTCCAGGCTGGCTGACGCCGGCTGCGGCACGAGCGTGCGCAACCCCGTTGACGTCAGCGGCGTGATCACCATGAAGATGATGATCAACACCAGCAGAATATCGATCATCGGAGTCATATTGATCTGCGCTTTCCGATCGAGCATCGTCGCCATATCACTGCCTCCGCAAGATTCGACACTGGCCGCGCGGCGAAAGTTCCTGCGCTGTTCCCCCAGCAGGAACTTGACAGCGGCGCCGAGCTGCGGCACACTAGTAGTCTGCCTATGGGAAAAGATCAGGCCCGCACCGAAATCCCGCCCGGGACGCTCTACATGCTCATCCTGCGCAGCCTCGCCCGCGTGGGGCCGATGCACGGCTATGGCATCGCGCAGCATATCCAGCAGCTATCGGAGGAAGTTCTACAGGTGGAAGAAGGGTCGCTCTACCCGGCGCTGCAGCGCATGCTGATCAAGGGCTGGGTCACCGCGGACTGGGCGCAATCGGAAAACAACCGGCGCGCGCGCTATTACCGGCTGACTCCCGCCGGCAAGAAACAACTGAGCGCCGAGATGTCGGAATTCGACAGGGTCATGCGGGCGATCGCCAACGTGATTCAGCCCGCATAGAGGAGGGTCCACCGATGGCATGGCTAGGGTCAAAGCCGGGCGAACTGTGGCGGCGCATCGGCTTTCTGCGCCGTCGACGGCAATTCGACTCCGAGATGGAAGAGGAACTGCGGTTCCATGCCGCCATGAAGGCCGGCGCCTACCGTGCGGACGGCGCAGACGCCGAAGAGGCGCACTACGCGGCCCTGCGCCGTCTCGGAAACCCTACGGAGTTGAGGGAAAGGAGCCGAGACATGTGGGGATGGCGTTGGTTGGAAGCATTCGCGCAAGACACCCGGTATGCGTTTCGCGTGCTGCGCAAGAGCCCGGCGTTCACGCTCCTTGCAGTTGTGTCGCTGGCGCTGGGGATCGGCGCGAACACGGTGGTGTTCAGCGTGCTCAACGCCCTGGTGCTGAAGGCGCTGCCCGTCGCCGATGCCGCGCGGGTCTACTTCGTCAATAACTCTGGCGGCCCCGCGCAATCCTTCCCCAACTACCGAGACATTCGCGACCGCAACGCGGTGTTCGAATCGCTGTTCGCCTACCGCATCGCCATGATGTCGCTCGATGACAACGGAGGCGCGCACCGCGTGTGGGGCTACCTGGTAACCGGCAACTACTTCGAATCGCTGGGCATCAAGCCGGCGCTGGGCCGGTTCTTCACGCCCGCCGAGGACGCCCATCCCAACGCCAGCCCTTATGCCGTGATCAGCTACGCCTGCTGGCAGGACCGTTTCGGCGGCGACCCGCAAGTTGCCGGGAAAGATATCCGCATCAACGGCCACCCGTACACCGTGCTGGGAGTCGCGCCGCGCGCGTTCCATGGCACCGAAGTCTTCTACTGGTCCGAGATATGGGTGCCCATGACGATGCAGCCTCAAATCGAAGGCCACTCGTGGCTGGACGAACGCAACACCCACAATTCCTGGGTGGCCGGACGTCTGAAGCCTGGGGTAACTGTCCAGCAGGCGGAAGCCAATCTGGGTGTGATCGCGGCGCAACTGGCGCACGACTACGCCTCGAACGAAGGCATGCGGCTCACGCTGAGTGTTCCCGGCGTTGCGGGCTCTGCGGGCCGCGAACCCACGCGCGCGTTTGCGGGCGGCGTCATGCTGATGGCCGCGCTGGTGCTGCTGGCGGCATGTGCGAACCTCGCAAGCCTGTTGGCGGCCCGCATGGCAGATCGCGGCCGCGATCTGGCGATCCGCGTTTCCATCGGCGCCGGCGGCGGCCGCATCGTGCGGCAATTGCTCACTGAATCGCTTTGGATCGCCATGCTCGGCGGAGCCGCGGGCTGCGCTCTGGCGGCCGTGTTACTCCGGCTGCTCAGCCAGTGGCGCGCGCCGCTAGATTTTCCTGTCCAGTTCGATGTCACGCCGGACTGGCGCGTCTTCCTGTTTGCCTTCGCGGCAGCGCTCTCGACCGGCCTCCTGTTTGGTATCGGCCCTGCCCGGCACGCCTGGAAAGCCGCCCCCGCGCTGCATCTGAAAGGATCGGCTACACCGCGCTCCGGCCGCCGCTGGGCCGCGCGCGATGTCCTGCTGCCGGTGCAGATCGCGCTGTGCTGCGTGCTGGTCACGGCCAGCCTGGTCGCCGTACGCGGGCTGATGCGGTCGTTCCAAACTCCGCTCGGATTCCGGCCCGATGGCGCGGCCGTCATCGGCTACGACGTTGGCCTGGCCGGTTACAACGAAGACCAGGGGCGCGTGTTCCAACAGCGTGCGCTGGAGGCCGTGGCGCACTTGCCGGGCGTGGAATCGGCAGCTTACTCCAGTTCCGTCCCGCTCAGCATCGATCAGTCCAGTACCACAGTCTATTCCGAGAGCACCACCGATTTCCGCCCGAAGAATGCGCACTCGGCGGGCACTTATCGTGTGGCGCCCGGCTACTTCCAAACCGCTGGAACGCGGCTTCTGGCGGGGCGCGAGTTCACTCCGCAAGACAAGCCGAATGCGCCGCGGGTGGCCATTGTGAACCAGACGTTCGCGCGCAGCGTGACGGGCGCCGCGGATGCCGTTGGCCGCCGCTTCCGGCTGGGCGCCGGCGGACCGCTCTATCAAATTGTCGCGATTGTGGAGGACGGCAAATACGAGACCTTGACCGAGGTCCCCAAGCCCGCGGTCTTCTTCCCGATTCTGCAAAACTACTCGTCCACCATCGTTCTGATGGTGCGCTCCCGCAGGCCGGAGTCCGAATTGGCGGCGGAGATGCGGGAAGCCATCGGACGACTGGATCCGCATCTGGCCATTTACGGCGTCGGCAGCCTGCATCAGATGCTCGGCCTCGTTTACCTTCCGATGCACGCGGCCTTGGTGGCGCTGGGTGCGTTCGGCGTGCTGGCGCTGATGCTCTCCATCACCGGGATCTACGGCCTGGCGGCGTATACCGTATCGCGGCGCGTGCGCGAGATCGGCATCCGGGTGGCCATCGGTGCGCGCCCGGTACAGGTCCTGCGGCTGATCTTCGCCCGCGCCGGCGTGCTGGTTGCGGCCGGCGCGACAGCCGGACTGGTGTTGGGCATGGCCGCCGCCCATGTACTGGCCAGCATCGTCTATCAGGCCAGCCCCCGCGATCCCGTGGTGATTGGCGCGTCCGTGCTGGCGATCGCCGGCGTGGGCCTCGCGGCAGCCCTGGGACCGGCCCGCCGCGCGTTGCGGATCGACCCCGTGCAAGCTCTCCGCCACGAGTAGTCTGCGCCTCAAGGCGGATATCGTAGCTGCTCTAATCCAGCGGGCCCGGGTTCCGACAAGGGTCAAGTAGCGGCAATCGAGCTTAGCCTGTATACTGAGCAGCAGGGAGCATTTCGCAAGATGACTCCAGAGCATCCCGCCAGTGGCGGGTCTAATCAACCTGTGCGTCTCCCGGACCTCCGGTCTTTGGGGGTACACCGGCCTGTCATCCTTGTCGCTGATGACGAAGCCCTAATCCGAAATCTGGTCACTCTGCTATTGCAGCACGAGGGGTATTTCGTTCTTTCCGCTGCCGATGGTTACGAAGGGCTGGAGCTATCGCGCAAGTACCCCGGACCAATAGATTTGGTGATTACCGACGTGCAGATGCCCAGGCTGAATGGTACCGACCTGTGCGCACTTCTGATCAAAGAGCGACCCGGAATCAGGGTGTTGGTAATGTCTGGTGCGGACATGCACGAGATCGTCAGCCAAAATGCCAACATGCCGTTTCTGCCGAAGCCGTTCGACGGAGAGACCCTGAAGGCGAGTGTTCGGGCGATCCTGGACCAGCCAGCGAGCGGTAGTGAGCACATGGCAGCGCTGTCCACCCCTGCTGCTTCTGGCTGAGGATGTGCCGCCGCGTACTCCCGAATATCCCCAGCGGCACGGCCATGTGCGGCGATATCGGAAGCTATTGAGCCGTGAAGGCGCGTTAACATATTAGCAATGCTTAAGAGACTGCTGATCACCCTGTCGCTGTTGTGCGCGCCCCTGCCCGCCCAAGCTCCACCGGACGATCTGCGGTTCACCGGGGACGGTCAGCTCATGCGGCCGGACAATTATCGCGAATGGATCTATCTGAGTTCGGGGCTGGGGATGACCTATGGCCCTATCGACTCCGCCGCCGCCCCCTCTGCCGAGCGCTTCGACAATGTCTTCGTGACGCCCGGGGCCTACAAAGCATTTCTTCAGACCGGCTCCTGGCCGGACAAGACCATGTTTGCCTTGGAGGTACGCTACTCCGCCAGCCAAGGTTCCATCAACAACGGGGGCAATTATCAGGAACGCTTCGCCGGTTTGGAGATCCACGTCAAAGACGCGGAGCGTTTCTCAACAAAATGGGCGTTCTTCGAATTCGGCAACTCTCAACGGACAGCCAAGCCGCTTCCGGCCAACTCAAGCTGCCAGGCGTGTCATGCCAAGAACGGCGCCGTGGACGAGACGTTTGTGCAGTTCTATCCGACCCTAATCCCAGTGGCCAAAGCCAAAGGCACGTTGAAGCCATAGGAGGCTGGTCGAAACTCCAGCTTGTTAACGTTGGGGGCCAAGCCCTGGCCGGTTGCTAAACCGGTTGGCGCGCTATGCAGAAGTGGTCGAACACTTCCGTGAGGATGCCGGCGATTTCCGCGGGCTCGCGGCGTTCGATCTCGCTGCGGTGCAGCATGTAGACCGGTATTCCATCCTGGAACAGCGCCATCGACGGAGAGGAAGGCGGGTAATTGGACAACCGGGCGCGCAAGTGAGCCACCGCAGCTTCGTCGCCGCCGGCAAAAACGGTAGCCACCTTCGAAGGACGCACCGCATGTTGGAGTGCGAGGCCGATTGCCGGTCGGGCCCTCCCGGCGGCACACCCGCAAACGGAATTCACGATCATCAACACGGCGCCGCTGTCCGGTCCCAGCAAGCGGTCCACATCTTGAGGTGTTCTCGCCTCTTCTACACCGTATCGGGTGAGATCCTGGCGCATTGCGGCGATGAGTGGTTCAGGGTAGGGCATAGTCCGATTGTAACAGCCCGTTCAGGAACTGCCGGAGCTCTTCTCTGAACTGTCCCCCCATACGCACCGTGGCTGGCTCCAGGCAGCGGCTTGATCCATCGGAATAATCTGGACGCCGCAAGTAGGCTCCTCAAAGCCCACTTCATGCCCAGGCCAATTCGATGAATCTACGCACTGGCGTTTTCTGACCGCCCGCGGTCACGTGACCGCATGTCGTTACGATCAGAGGGACTCGACCATTCCAAACCGAATCCGAAATTCGCCGGCGAGCGAATCGGCTCAACAAAGAACGATGTTTGGTACGACTCGTGCATTAGCGGTTAATGCACGACACCTGCATCGCGCCAGAGCGAACAATGCGCGCACGTGCTCGCTGTAAGTTTATTTTCAAAGGAGAAATGAAATGCTCGGTTTAGGATTGGTTGGGACCGTTCTTGTGATCGTGTTAGTTGTGTGGATCATTCGCAGAGTGTGAACGCCGACTCGTTGAGACTCGGGCCGTGTCATGAAGACGGGACAGACATTGGCAAAAGGCGCAGGGATGGGTAGACGGATCGTCCTGGTTTGCGAAGAGTGTCATTTGCCCGGAGAATGGCTAGGGTAGTGCGTCCGAAATCCCGGAGAGTATTCAGACGCCGGTGTGGGGCGGCCAATCCTGGCCGCAGCCGCCTCTTCAGGCGGCTGGACCCGCTAGAGAGCGGGTTCGCGGGCTGAATAGCCCGCCCCACGGTGCGCACATAATCGTCGATCTGCCGCGACGCACTCCACTAGGACCCACCGTTGAAGTATCCGGAAGAGACAAACGGAGAACGGCTCGACGTTTGCACTCCCAAAAGGCAAATGCCAGGCTGAGGAAAGGCGGCGTTCAATGAATTGCGCGGAGTTTACAGATATGCATGCAAACTGCGTCACTGCCATGCGAACCTATTTCGTCCAGGTTGAGAAAACGTCCGCAATGTTGGCGGAATGCACTGCGGAACCACTGACCTTCAGGGAGCGTTTCAAGCTTATGTCTCAGGGGATTGTGGAGAATGACGCCCACTTGGCCTACTTGGGCGCCAGAAGTCTTCTCCTTAGTGCAGCGCAACTAGGCTACGCCTCTTTAATCTGAACCAGTTACCGTTCGTTGGCACCGCAGGCAAGCCGGTAGCCGTTCGTGACACAGGATGCCCCGCGCGGGCTTCGGTGTTGCGAACTCAGCCGCAAAGGTCGAGGTCACTGGCTTCGCGATGCACAAACCAGCGGAGGCCTACACCCTAATCGCGCGTCACCGCCGCCTGGCGTCTTCGGCCCGTGCGCCCAGGCGCCCCGCCGGATCGCCGCGCCAGCCGCCGGGTGCGATACGGGCGAGGAGCTACGCCGAGCTTGCAAGAGGATGATAACGCCGCTTCTACGCGACGCTGACTGGGCCGCACCGTGTGCTGGGAACGGGAATGTAGTTCTGCGGCGATCTCCCCGCCTTCGTCGCCCGCCAGCACGCCACCCAGAAACTTCGGCAGGCTCTTCAGCTTCGTTTACGGCTTGACCTTCGGACCGCTGAGCCACACGATCCACGCGCCGCGATGCCAGCAGGCATATGACGCGAGCCGTCCACGCAGCCGACCAGGGCGAAAGCGGGCGCGCGTGTCAATCCTCCATCGCCGCCCGTCCAAAGCCGCCTTCCTCCTGCTCGCCGGCTGCCTGCAGGAGGAAGACGCCAGCGTTCGTTTAGCCACCAGCCACGGCGGGCAAAGCGCGCCCCGGCGGGTCCACATGTACGTTCAGCTTTTCCGAACTGGTGATCCGCATACCCCCCGTGTCCCATTCGATCCGCTCGCCGGGAAACCGCTGTGCGATGCACCCCAGCAGAAACGCCTCGGTCACCGGACTCTGTATCTCGAAGTTCGCCAGCGGCGCCTGCGATCCACCTCGCGCCGCCGCCACCCACTGGTCGATGGCGACATTGCGCGGCCGCTCGCCACGCGGTGGCCGCGTCGGCGGCTGGTACTTTTTCGCTTCCGGATACACCCGCGGATTGTTCCCGTTGAATCCGGCCAGGATGATTCCTTTATCGCCCACGTACAGGATGCCTTCATTGTCCTCGCCGGCCTGGAAATAGTGCTGATCCTCCGCGCGCAATCCCGCCGGCCGCTTGGGTCGGAGACCTCCGTCGTACCACGACATCCGCACGGCGGGCCGGTCGCCCACGGCCGGATAATCCAGGTGCACGATGGACGCCTTCGGGAAGGTCTCTGCCCAAGACTCGCTGGAGCACGCTTCCACGCCCACCGGCGGCGTGAGCCCCAGAATCTTGAACACACCCGCGAAACTGTAGCAGCCCATGTCGCCGAACGACCCGCAGCCGAAATCGTACCAGCCGCGCCATACAAACGGCAGATAGGTATGGTTGAACGGACGCTCCGGCGCGGGACCTAGCCACAGATTCCAGTCGAGACCCTGGGGCACGGGTTGCGCCTCCACGGGCCGGTCGATTCCCTGCGGCCAAAACGGCCGGCTCGACCAGTTGTGCACTTCGCGGACGTGCCCGATGGCGCCGTCCGCGATCCAATCCGCGATCAGCCGCGTGGACTCGCTCGAAGGGTTGTTGACCGGCAGCGAAGTCGCCACCTTCATATCGCGCGCCACTTGCGCCATGCGCCGCGCATCGCCGATGGTGTGGGTCATGGGCTTCTGACACAGCACGTGCTTGCGCCGCTGCATGGCCGCCAGTGAGATCGGTGCATGCCAGTGGTCGGGCGTCGCTACGTAGACCGCGTCCACGTCCTTTTCCTTCTCCAGCAACTCGCGGTAATCGTTGTAAGCCGCGCAGCCTCTATAGGAGCCGGAGCCATTGCGCGAGCCGTAATAAGCTTCCACCAGGCGCTTGGCCGGCTCGCGGCCGCCCATGCCGAGGCTGGTCCGGAACTCGTGCGTCAGTTGAGCGAAGCCCGGCGAGGCCAGATCCTCGCCCCAACTTTCGTAGCCCGCGCCCAGCAACCGGCGGGCCGACTGCAATAAGTCGTTCTCACCATATTCCGCGTAGTCTTTGCTGAACCGGTTGCAATCGCAAACCGCCACTACCTGCACGTCCGGCCGCGCCAACAGTTCCATGGTCACCGCCTGACCCTGCCGGCCCAGGCCCACGCTGGCCAACGTAAGCCTGTCGCTCGGCGGCACAAATGGCGCGCCCAGCACATGCCGCGGCACGATCATGAAACTGGCTACGGCCCCCGCAAACGCGCGGCGCGAAAGCTGACCATCCCCGGAGAGATCCATAACAACCTCCAATGTGGCCAAACGCCACCAGGATCATTATAGATTCGCGCGCCGATCCCTGGTGGCGGTATGCTAACGACGGAGCGCTTGCCGTCTCGGCCGATCTCGCTAATGATCTCTTATTTCCTGCCTGTGATCGATCCGCCAAGCTGGCAGTGGTTGCCGGGTTAGCTGTTTGCGCGGCATTTGAGATTTCGAAAAACAGGGACAAAACGCCGTCTCTTAGGGGTCAATCGGCTTTACACCTTGTCGCGTTAGGCGCGCTCGCCTGAATCCCTCAAGCCCCAAGCGCCGCGAACTATGAGACAATGCCGCAGTATGCTTGCCCTTTCCAGAAGAGCATTTTTCAAAACTGTCGCGGCGGACACGGTCGCAGCCGGGTTGCTGTCCGCAAGTGCCCGCGAGCTTTGCGCCAATCCGCTGGGCATGCCCATCGGATGCCAGACGTACCCGGTCCGGGCGATGATCGCCAAGGACTTTCCGGGCACCCTCAAGCAGCTTGCCGACGCCGGATTTCAGACCATCGAGTTGTGCTCGCCGGTGGGTTACGCCGATTCCGGTTTCGGCGGTCTCGCCAAATATAAAGGCGCCGAACTGCGGAAAATCATCGGCGATGCGGGCCTCAAATGCGAAAGCTCGCATTTCGACATCAAGGAGCTACGGGAGAATCAGGCCGGTAGAATCGCCTGGGCGAAAGACCTCGGCCTGACTCAGATGTTGGTGCCCAGCCTCGATGGCCCGCGAAACCCGACTCTGGACGACGTGAAGCGGGCGGCTGGCGAATACAACAAAATAGGCGAAAAGGCGGCCCAAGCGGGCATCCAACAGGGCCTTCACAATGAAGGATTCGAACTCTCGATGGTCGATGGCAAACGGACCTACGACCTGTTGCTGGAACTGCTCGATCCGAAACTGGTCATGTTCCAGTTTCAGTGCTCCACCATCAGCCGCGGTTACGATGCCGCCGAGTATTTCATAAAGTACCCCGGCCGCTTCGTTTCGATGCACGTGCAAGACTGGTCGCCGGCCACTCGAAAGCAGATGGCAGTGGGACAGGGCACCCTGGACTGGACGAAAATCTTCACCGTGGCGAAGACCGGAGGGCTAAGGAACTACTTCGTCGAAATGAACCTGGATTTGATGAGGGCCAGCGTCCCTTATCTACGCAATCTGCAGGTGTGAATGTGTACTTCAGGCGTGCGGATGGGGACGCGCGCGCCGCGGAGGACGCCCGCAGCCATGTGCGGCGCGCAGCCTGCACGCCCGTGGCACTGCTGCGCGCATGATCGACGCGGGGCCGGCCGGCGGAGGGCGTGCCATCCAGGGACGTCGGCGCAGGCCTGTTGAGCTGCCGGCAGCGTCTCGCTGTTGCGTGTCCCGCCGTCGCGCGTGCGTTCGAGCGTACCAAAACACGCCACTCACAGGATGTTATGCTCAGTTCCGGAGGCGGCCGGGAGGTTTCACTCTCATCATCCGTCTCTATCGATGGAGGACTTTGTCCGTGAAGACATCAAGGGTACCGTTCGCGCTACTGGGCCTCACGCTGTTCGCCGTGGGTCTAAGCGCCGAAGAGGGCATGTGGATGCCGCAACAGATTTCAGAGATGGGCGCCAAACTCAAGGCTCTAGGATTCCAAGGCGATCCCAAAGCGTTTGGCGATCTTACCGGGCAGCCGATGGGAGCGGTGGTATCGCTAGGCGGTTGCACGGCATCTTTCGTGTCGCCCGACGGGCTGATTGTCACCAATCACCACTGCGTCGCGGGTGCGCTCCAGTACAACTCCACGCCCACGCGCAACCTGCTGAAGGACGGCTTCCTGGCCAAGACCCGCAAGGAAGAGCTTTCCAATGGACCGGGATCGCGAGTGTGGGTGACCACTTCGGTCGCCGAAGTGACCGGCGCGATCACCGGGAATATCGATCCGAAGACCACGGATCGCGAGCGCTATGGCTTGATCGAACGCAGAATCAAGGAACGTGTGGCCGCCTGCGAAAAGGGCGGACAGCGCTGCAATGTGGCTTCCTTCTTCGGTGGATTGAAGTACTTCGAGATCGCCCAGATGGAGATCAAGGATGTGCGGCTGGTTTACGCGCCGGCCGACGGGATCGGGGTCTTCGGCGGAGAGACGGATAACTGGCGCTGGCCGCGCCAGACCGGAGACTGGGGCTTTGTCCGCGCCTATGTCGGCAAAGACGGCGCGCCGGCGCCTTTCTCGATGGACAACGTTCCGTATCAGCCGACGCACTGGCTGAAGATCGCGCAGGCGGGTGAGGAACCCGGGGCTTTGGTCTTCGTGGTGGGCTATCCCGGGCGCACGCAGAGGCACCAGACTTATGAGCAGGTGAAGGAAACCGCGGACTGGGCCATGCCGCGGTCCACGGCTGGCGCAGGAACAATTGGCGATTCTGGAGCAGCTTTCGAAGCAGGATAAAGCGATCGCGATCAAAGTTGCGGGGCGCATTCTGGGTTTGAACAATGGTCTGACGAACCAGAAGGGCGAACTGGAAGGGCTGGTTAAGGGGGGCAGCCTCACCCAAAAAGAAGCCCAGGAAAAGGAACTCGAGGCTTGGATCGCCGCCGACCCGGCGCGCCAGAAAAAGTATGGCGATGTTCTTCCCGCGCTGCGCACGCTTCAGGCGGAAAACCAGAAAACGCGGGAGCGGAATTCCGCGGTGGCACTGCTGACAGGCTCGTCGAGTTACCTTAGGGACGGCCCAAAAACAAGGTCACAGAGTAAAGCGCAGATCTTGCAGTTTGGTTTCCTCTGAAGACCCTTGGGCCCAACCGCACGCTAGTTGTCCAAC
>Ga0187871_10000488_pt1 | contig 38009 bp, 34 predicted proteins | sample June2016WEW_16_1_FD_132988 | JGI IMG/M metagenome (GOLD analysis project Ga0187871, IMG submission 132988) | Peatland microbial communities from SPRUCE experiment site at the Marcell Experimental Forest, Minnesota, USA - June2016WEW_16_10 | ecosystem: Environmental > Terrestrial > Soil >...
AGCGTGAGGTCCCGGTGTTGCTAGAATGCGCTTCAATGCGGCTTTCTGTCACTATCCTGTCAACTATGATGCTCATGTTTGCCTGCGCGGCGGCATCGGCTGACACCATCCATCTGAAGAATGGCCGTACGATCCTGGTTGACCATGTCCGCGAGAATGGCAACCGCTATGAATACGAAATTGGCGACGACACGTATGCCATTCCGAAGGCTTCGGTAGATCGGATCGAAGCTGGTGGCATGCCAACGCACGCTGCGTCCGGCGGCAAGAGTTCCGATCTTCCCGCGTTCACGCCCGCCGACAGTCTCGCGAACGAGGGAGATCTTCCCCAGACAATTGTTAAGGATGGCAAGGTTGACCCCGATGCGGTTGCGAAACTTGAGGCCAAGGGAAATGCCGAGCTAAGCGCGACGGCTGATTTTATTGCCGGCAAGTTTGAATTCGAACACGGAAACATCGATCAAGCCCGACGATATTTTGATAGTGCTCTGCGCTTCCAGCCGGAAAATGCAACCGTCCTTATCTACTACGCTGCCCTGCTCGTGCGAACTGGAAACGCTTCTCAGGCTGTGACTTACGCGCAGCGCGCCGTGAGCGCAGCGCCCCGGTCGCCGGATGCTTACACCGTCCTGGGTTACGCGCAGCAGGCTTCCGACCACACCAAAGAAGCCGTGGCCTCATGGAAGCATTCTCTCGAGCTGCGCCCCGACCCTGCGGTCCAGCAATACCTGGATAAAGCGCAGCGCGAACAAAATGTCGAGACCGATTTTGCCCAGCGCGAAAGCAGCCATTTCGTCATGCACTACGAGGGCAAGCAGACTTCAGAAGCGTTCCGCGGACAAATTCTCAGTGCTCTGGAATCGGACTACGACGATCTGGTTCGTGATCTGGGCACACCGCCCCGCGACAACATTCTGGTAACGCTCTATACCGAGCAAGCTTTCTTTGACGTTACCCGCGCGCCATCGTGGTCGGGAGCCCTCAACGATGGCAAGCTTCGCATCCCTATTAACGGACTCAGTTCTCTGACGCCCGATTTGGCGCGGGTCTTGAAGCATGAGCTAGCTCACTCATTCATCAATCAGCTTTCCGCGGGCCGCTGCCCGCTCTGGTTGCACGAGGGAATTGCCCAACTTCTCGAGCCGAAATCTCTGGGGAGCGATGGACGCCAACTGTCGCAGCTTTTCAAGACGCAACGCAACATCCCGCTGAATGCGCTGGAGGGCAGTTTTATGCGCTTCTCAAGTGCGGAAGCCTATGTGGCCTACGCCGAATCGCTGGCGACGGCTTCCTACATCAACGATTCTTACGGGATGGGGGATATCCAGCGGATTCTACAACTTCTCAGCCAGGGCAGTTCCACCGAAGCCGCTCTGCGCGCGACTATTCACTCCGATTACGGCCAACTCGAATCCGATCTAGCGAAGTATCTCAGCGACAAGTACGGCGACTGATTTGCTCGCCGTCGGTGCTTGTGCTAGCTTCGTCCTCTTAGTCTAAGCAAGAGAATGTGCGCCCTGTTCAAGTCCCGTGTGCCTGAGCCTCCACCGGTCCTGGAGCCCGTCCCCAGCGAGTTTCCGGAAATTCGCGGCGCGGAGATCGCCGCCATCACCTACGGAAAGCGAGTTGCTGGAGACTTCTATGATTCGCTGCGGGTCAGCCCCGAGCGGATATTGTTTGGCCTGCTCGATGTTGCCGGACGCCGCGAAAACAATCTCCCTGTCCTCGCGGCCGCGACGAAGGTATTTCGCACTCTCGGGGCTGAACTGTTTGCGGGGACTGACATCAACGAATCCGAAGCCATGGTCACTCTCTGCATTCAACTCAACCGTGGCGTGATGGAAGCCGCGAAGGGCGTACACTCTTGCCCCGCATTCATTGGTTGCTACCACGAAGTATTTGGTACCCTGTGTTACACCAACGCCGGGCACGAACCCGGACTCCTCCGCGACAGCACCGGCATCACCGAACTTACGTCGACAGGCCTGCCGCTTGGGCTTTTTTCCCACGCCACCTGCGATGCTCCCACCGTCGCTCTTGAAAAAGGTGCGGTTCTTCTTTTGGTTTCGCGGGGAGTAGTCGAGGCCGAGTGCAAGGATAACAAGGGCAAAGAACAGGAATTCGGCCTGGAACGCGTGCGAGAGCGGCTGCAAGCCGACCCTTCGCTTCATGCTCAGGCAGAGTGCAGGAGCATTCTGAATACTGTCGGGGAGTTCACTTGCGAACCCCTCGTGACCGACGACATGACCGCCCTCGCCCTGGTGCGGAAGGCATAACTCGAGTTGCCAGCAACCGGGTAAACGCGCCAACGCATCAAACTTGTGCAGGACGGGCTTTGCCCCGCCCCAGGTAGTAAAATATCAAAGGGCTTCCGCCCGCAAGTCCAAGCAGCGGGGCGGCTCACCGAAAATTCTATGAAGAAACTGCTTCTGACACTCATGGCTATGGCGTGCCTGCCCGTATTCGCGGCGGGGCAGGTCGTCGAAGAAATTGTCACGCGCGTGAACAGCCAGATCATTACGCTTTCGGACTACCAGCGCAGCAAGGACCAGCTCAGGGACGACGTGAAACAGCAGGATCCCACGAATGCCGACAAGCTCTACGCCGAGCGCGAAAAGGACATCCTGCGCGATCTTATCGACCAGCAACTTCTGCTGGCGAAGGGCAAGGACCTCGATATTACCGGGGATACTGACCTGATTAAGCAACTCGACCAGATGCGCAAGGACATGAAGCTGGATTCGATGGAAGAGCTGGAAAAAGCCGCGACCGCGCAGGGCATTTCTTACGAAGACTTCAAGCAGAACATGCGGAACCGGATCATCACGCAAAAAGTGATCGGCGAAGAAGTGGGCCAGCACATTCCCATCACCAAGGAGGATGAGCAGCAGTTTTACGACGAGCACAAGAGCGACATGGAGCAGCCCGAGACGATAAAACTGAGCGAGATTCTGGTTGCCCCCAAGAAGTCGGAAGCCGATAAGTCTGGCGCTGCACCGGTCCAGGGCGGTGCGGCCGATTCCTCCGCCCAACAGGCTGATGACGCTACCGCTCTGGCGGCAGCCGAAGCCAAGGCCAACGATCTGCTCAAGCAGATTCGAGCCGGAGCCAGTTTTGAGGATATTGCAAAGAAAAATTCCGACGGTCCCTCAGCTTCACAGGGGGGCGATCTAGGCGTGTTCAAGCGCGGCACTCTAGCCAAGGAGCTTGAAGATAAGACGTTCGCCATGAAGTCTGGCGAAGTTACAGACGTAATCCGTACCAAGCAAGGCTATGTCATCTTGAAGGTCGTGGGCCACCAGATGGCGGGAATTCCGCCGTTCAAGGACGTCGAGCCTCGCATCCAGGAAACTCTCTATATGCAGAGGTTGCAGCCCGCGCTCCGCGCCTATCTCACCAAGCTGCGCGAAGAGGCTTACATCGACTACAAAGAGGGATTTGTCGATACCGGCCAGAGCCCGAACCAGACCAAGCCGGTTGAAACCGACGCCGCAAAGGCTTCCGACGCGAAGAAGCTGAAGAAGAAAAAGAAGCTGGGCATCATCTAAAGGTCATCTGGAGACAGCCGCCTCGGTTGTCCGACGAGCGAAGCGAGGAGCCCCGTCCACGACCCTCGAGCCGCGCCTCAGCGCCGTCGTCCCACTTTCTGATTTACACTAATAAAGCGAATGAAAGAGTTTTACATCTGCGACTGTGCCCGCCACGAAAACAAGATCATTACCTCAAACTTCGTCGTGGTCAGCAAGCAAATCAAGCCCAAGAAAACCGGTGAACCGTATCTCGCTCTGACCCTCGGCGACCGCAGCGGGCAGCTCGAAGCCAAGATGTGGGACAACGTGGAAGAAGTGCTCGACGCCTTCGATCAAGACGACTTCGTCAAGGTCAAAGGCCTGATCAACAAGTATAAGAACCGCTTCCAGCTTACCGTCCACAAGCTGCGCAAGCTGGGCGAAACCGAAATCGATTTCTCCGACTATCTTCCCAAGACCACGCGGAATATCGACGAACTCTGGCAAACGCTCGCGGATTTCGTCGCCTCTTTCCAAAGTCCTCATCTCAAGGCTCTGGTGCAGGCCTTCATGTCTGATCCGGAGATCGCAGCTGCATACCGCAACGCTCCCGCTGCCAAGACGCTGCATCACGCCTATATTGGCGGCCTGCTCGACCATGTAGTCTCGCTCTTTCGTTCCTGCGACCTGGTCTGCAGAAACTATCCTCACATCAACCGCGATCTTCTGCTGACCGGCGCATTTTTTCACGACATCGGCAAGATCCACGAACTGGCCTACAACCGGTCATTTTCCTACACCACGCGCGGCCAGCTCCTCGGGCACATGATCATCGAGCTTGAAATGTTGCAGGCAAAGCTCGAGCTGTTCCCAGACTTTCCGCCCGAACTCAAGACATTGCTCGAGCACCTCATTATCAGCCACCACGGCGAGTACGAATTCGGTTCGCCGAAATTGCCCATGTTTCCCGAAGCGCTACTGCTCCATTACATGGACGACCTGGATTCCAAGATGGAGGCCATGCGCGCCCACTTCGAGCGCGAAACCGACATGGAGAGCCCCTGGACCAGCTATAACGCCTCTCTCGGCCGCCCACTGCTGAACAGCGCAAAGTTTCTCGCGCCCAAGGCCGCTGCAGTTCCAGAGGATTCTTCCGTTTCTGCCGAGGCCGACGCCGAAGTGGAGAGTGCTGCTGAATCCAGCGAGGCAACCCCGATTTTGCCCGGCTTGAAATCCTAGCTAGCGCCCGTAAGAGGTAAGCCATCGAACATGCTCGACTTCAGCCGCTTCGAAATTCTTACCTTCGACTGTTACGGCACGCTCATCCACTGGGAGGATGGAATTCTTCTCTGCCTGCGCCGCATCCTCGCGGCGCATGGCAAGCACGCAGACGATGCCACGATCCTGCAACTGTATGGCGATTTCGAAGCCTGCGCCGAGCAGGGCGAGTATCGGCCGTATCGCGAAGTTCTCCAGTCAGTAGTAGAGCGATTCGGAGAACGACTCGGATTCGCGCCCACGGAGCAGGAAGTCCATTCACTCCCTGAGTCGCTACCGCTTTGGAAGCCGTGGCCCGATACCGTAAGCGCGCTGCGTGAGCTACGCAGGCGCTTTCGATTGGCCATTGTTTCCAACGTCGACGATGACCTTTTCGCCGCGACACGGCCACAGCTTGAAGTGGAATTCGATCAGGTCATCACGGCCCAACAGGCACGGGCCTACAAGCCATCGTTGAAGATTTTTGAACTCGCTTTGAGTCGTGCGGGTGTCCTGCCCGACCACATCCTGCACGTGGGTCAAAGCCTCTATCACGACGTGCTTCCGGCACAGTCGCTTGGCGTGGCCACAGTTTGGGTCAACCGTCCATCGGCGCGAACTGGTGTGGGTGCCGTAAAAGCAGTTGAAGGTCGTCCAGACTTGCAGGTTTCAAGCCTCGCGGAGCTTGCTGCTTACGCGCGGAGTTGATCGTCTCGACGTCGCCGGCGGACACCGAGATCCCTCGCTGCGCTCGGGATGAGAACTTCGGAATAGGACTTCGGATAACGACCCCGGCTACACGACGGCTAGAAGTTCGCCGGAAGCTTCACAACCCTTTTCTGAATCGCCCACATAACAAGTTCGGCCTTGTTGTGGATGCCCAGCTTCCGCATCAGGTTGAACTTATGTGCGTCGACGGTTTTGCTGCTCACACCCAGCATAGTCGCGGCCACGCGGACAGTTTTTCCCTCGGCCAGCAGTTTCAGCACTTCCCGTTCGCGCGCAGTCAGAGCGCGCTCCTGTGGTAACAGCGTTTCATGCGAGCGCTGCATGTCACGCCGCGAGGGCGCTTGCGCATGATTTGTTGAAATATGGATTGTCGAAATATGACTTGCGGAGAGATGGCTTGTCGAACCATGGTTTGTCGAAGCATGGCCCGTCGGACTGTGGCCCGTCGAAGCATGGCCCGTTGCCACGCCAACGTAAGAATTCCGCATCATCTGCACCAGTTCTTCCGCCGATGTTTGCCTCAGCGTGCAGCGCGCCGTTGCGCTCTGCAAGCCCTCGAACGGAGACATGCCACGTTCCAGCGTGCTGAGGAAAACTATCCTGGTATGAGGAGATTCCCGCGTCACGAGAAGCTCGGCCTCGTGCGCCGGGAGTTCGAACGTTGCGGCATCCGCGATCAACACATCCGGCTGGAACTCATGAACTTTACGCAGGCATTCGGCCGCGTTGCCGGCCTCACTAACGACGTCAATGTCAGGCACGTCCTGCAATAAACGGCGCAGACCCTGCCTCAACAAAACGTGGTCGTGCGCAAGCAAACAACGGATCTTCCTGCCGGAGAAAATTACTTCCCTGAGATCTGTGCGTGGGGGCACACAGTACCTCCTTCAAATAGAGTTGGTCCAAAGACTTGGCGCAACGGCGCCGACGAGTGGGCAGACTCAAAACTGCCAAAGAATATGAGTGTCTGGTTGATTGTAGCAATCATTCGTGCTCTCGTGCACACGAAAATCCGCCACAGGAACCTTTTCTTGCGACTCGTCTTCCTGCGCCTCGTCGCGACGGAAGCTTCTTTTTACTCCAGAAACTGCGGAGGGAGACGCTGCATCAGGTAAAATCGAGCACCTATGCTGCGCTACTTCACGGCAGGAGAATCTCACGGCGAAGCTCTGGTCGCGTTCCTTTCGGGATTGCCCGCGGGGCTGCGAGTGGACCAGAGTTTTCTCGACCGCGAACTCTGGCGCCGGCAGCAGGGCTATGGCCGCGGCGGCCGCATGAAGATTGAGAAAGACACTGCTCACATCCTCTCCGGTGTGCGTCAGGGTATGACCATAGGCTCGCCCATTTCGATCCAACTCGAAAATAAAGATTGGAAAAATTGGCAGGAGTCTCTGCCCGTTGGTGAAGGCGATCCAGCCCGCCACAAGCGTGTTGCCTCTCCGCGGCCCGGACACGCCGACCTGGCGGGAGCGCTGAAATATAATTTCCCGGAAGCGCGCTACGTATTGGAGCGCGCCTCCGCTCGCGAATCGGCTGCACGCGTCGCCATTGGCGCCCTGGCCAAAGCTTTTCTGCGCGAACTCGGCGTCGACGTTCTCAGCCACGTCGTCGCCGTCGGCAACGTGGGTTTGCAACATGAAATACCATGGAAACAGATTCAGGCTCTCTACACTCAGGAAGATATTCTGCTGAATTGTGCCGACAAAGAAATTGAGCAGCGCATGAAAGAGGAAGTCGACAAGGTTCTCAAGACCGGCGACTCGCTGGGCGGAGTCTTCGAAGTGGTCGCCCACGGTGTGCCGCCGGGTCTGGGAACTTACGCGCAGTGGGATGAGCGCCTGGATGCTCTGCTTGCGGCTGCCGTCATGTCGCTGCAAGCGGTCAAGGCGGTTGAGATCGGGTCGGGCGTTGCGGCCGCCGCTGCTCCGGGGTCTGCCGTACACGATGAAATCGGCTACGGCGCGCCGGAGAACTTTACCGGGTTCACTCGCGCTCGCAACAACGCTGGAGGAATCGAAGGCGGCGTTTCCAATGGCGAAGAGATCCGCGTGCGCGGATACTTGAAGCCCATCTCTACCTTGCGCCGCCCGCTGAAATCGATCGATTTCTCCACGCGCCAGCCCGTCAGCGCGGCGTATGAACGCTCCGACGTTTGCGTAGTTCCGGCTGCCGGAGTCGCGGCCGAGTCCATGGTCGCGCTTACGCTGGCCCGGTGCGCGCTCGAAAAGTTCGGCGGCGACTCCATGGGAGAGACTTTGCGTAACTTCCAGGGCTACCGTTTGCAACTGAAAAACTACTGATTGCAACTGAACTGATCGCGACTTAAATGATCTATCCCATCGTAAAATTCGGAGATCCTGTCCTCGAGAAGCCGTCCGAGAAGGTCGGGGTCTTCGACGAAGAATTGAAGATGCTCGTTGATGACATGTTTGAGTCGATGTACGCTGCTCGCGGCGTGGGCCTGGCGGCGCCGCAGATCGGCATTCCGCTTCGCATCGCGGTCGTTGACGTTACCTTCAAAGAGGACCCCAACGCGAAAATAGTCCTCATTAATCCCGAGATCATCCACAAGGAAGGCCGCCACACCCAAAGCGAGGGATGTCTGAGCATCCCCGATTTCCGCGAAAACGTAAATCGCGCCAAGGTGGTTACCATCCGCGCCCAGGATTTGACCGGGAAAGTCTTCGAGAAGACGGGCGATGACCTGCTGGCCCGAGCTTTTCAGCATGAAACCGATCACCTCAACGGCAAGCTCTACATCAGCCACATCAGCGGTCTCAAACGCGACTTGATCAAGCGCAAAATTCGTAAAATGGTCAAAGCGGGAGAATGGTAGAAGAATTGAGTCGTTGAGAGATTGAGTCAATGAATCGACGATTCAATGTGTCAATGATTCAATCGCTCAATCTCGTTTTCTGCGGCACGCCTCATTTCGCAGTGCCCACACTCGACCGCCTGGTCGAGGCTGGATTCCATGTTCGGCTCGTGGTCACGCAGCCGGACCGTCCCAAAGGTCGTGGCCTCGAACTCGTCTCCTCGCCCATTAAACGACGAGCGTCGCAGTTGCAACTGCCCATCACCCAGCCCGAAGCGATCAAGAACAACGACCGCTTGCGCACTCAACTTCTCGACCTCAGGCCAGACGCCATCATCGTGGTCGGCTACGGCCGCATCATTCCGCAATGGATGCTGGATCTTCCCCCGTATGGCAACATCAATCTTCACGCTTCGCTGCTGCCGAAATATCGCGGCGCCGCGCCTATTCAGTGGGCAATTGCGCGCGGAGAAACTGTCACCGGCGTCACCACGATGAAGCTGAATACCGGCCTCGACACCGGCGATATTCTTCTGCAACGTGAAATTTCCATCGCGCCGGACGACACAGCAGAAACGCTTGCTCCGCGACTGGCGGAGGTGGGAGCGGAGCTAACTGTAGAAACTCTCCGCGGTTTGCAGGCTGGCAGCGTTCATCCGCGTCAGCAGGATCACACTGAGGCCACTCTCGCGCCAATCCTCAAGAAAGAAGATGGTCTGATCGACTTTTCCCATCCCGCTAGTGAGATTCTGAACCGCATGCGTGGCTTTCAACCCTGGCCCGGCGCGTATACGAAGTTTCGCGGCAAGAACTTGCAAATATGGAAGGCGGCCGCGGCTGCGCGCGTTCTGCCAACGTCCGAACTGAGGGCCGAAGGCGATCATCTTCTTGTCGGTTGCGGCAACGGTACCGCGATCGAACTCCTCGAAATTCAGGTGGAAGGGAAGAAGCGTACATCTGCCCCTGACTTTATTCGCGGCTATCGTCCACTCTCCGGCGAGAAGCTCGGGGCGTAAGCCAGTACGAATTTTCTCTCGGTTCCGGCCGCTTCCGTCATACTGGCGAGAGTGAGATCCAAAGCTGAAATCTCGCAACCCGCGGTTTCGCCAGCCCGTGCTGCTGCTTTCGACATTCTGCTCCGCGTCGAGCGCGAATCTTCTTATGCCTCTGAGTTGCTCCACTCCCGAGCCTACGACCGGCTCGCTACGGTCGATCACGCTCTGTCAACAGAATTGGTCATGGGCGTGCTGCGCTGGCGATCATTGCTCGACTCCCAAATCGCCACCGGTTCTGCGCAACCACTTTCCAAACTCGATCCCGAGATTCTCACCGCCCTGCGTCTCGCGGTGTACCAACTCCGCTGGCTCAGCCGCATCCCCGCCCGCGCCGCCATCAACGAGAGCGTTGAATTGGTGAAGCGCGCGCGCAAGCGTTCCGCTGCTCCATTCGTGAACGCCGTCTTGCGCAAGCTCATCGTCGGCGGTTCACAAGATGGCGCCCCAACCCAGCACGCAATCAGCGACGCGTCTGCCGAACTGCTCGCCGCCAGCAGCGCTCACCCCCAATGGCTCGTCGAACGCTGGATAGCGGCCTACGGCGTCGATTCCGCGTTTCGCATCTGCCAGCACAATCAATCAGTCCCCGTGACCGCAATCCGCCTTCGCCGTTCCGAAGCCGAAGACCAACTCCGCGCCGAAGGAATCGACCTTGCTCCAGGCGCTTTCCTTGCTTCCGCCCGGCGAGTCGAGCACGGGGATGTAACCAAGACCGCAACATTTCGGGCGGGCGTCTTGGTTATTCAGGATGAAGCTTCGCAACTCGTCGCGACCCTAGTCGGCCACGGCGCCCACATGCTCGACTGTTGTGCTGCGCCGGGAGGAAAAACTGCCGCCCTCGCGGATCGCAATCCCAACGCGAAGATTGCCGCCGTCGAGCTTTATTCTCATCGCGCGCGTCTGCTGCGAAAGCTGCTGAGCCCGCACGATCGAACCCCCGGCGCGGGGTCGAGCAATATTTCTGTGGTCACTGCCGACGCGCGGAATCTACCGTTCTGCCAAAAATTCGACCGTGTTCTAGCCGATGTGCCCTGCTCCGGCACCGGTACTCTTTCCCGCAATCCGGAAATCAAGTGGCGGCTCAAGCTTGAAGACCTCGCCGATCTGCAAGCCCGCCAGTTAACGATTCTCCAATCAGCAATGGCTCAAGTAGCGCCAAGGGGCCGTCTGATCTACTCTACCTGCTCTTTGGAAACGGAAGAAAACGAAGACGTCATCGAGCGCGTGCTAACAGAAGACGTATCATTCCGCGTAGTCGATTGCCTCACCGAACTCGATCGACTGCGACAGGAAGGCGAGTTAATCTTTCGGGATATTTCTTCGCTAACTCGCGGCCCTTACCTGCGTACGCTACCCGGCGTCCACCCATGCGACGGCTTCTTCGCCGCGATTCTGGAAAAAATCTAGGCGGTTTCGCGAGTTGTCAGCGCGCGACGCATTGTCATCCCGAGCGAAGCGAGGGACCTTGGTGTTTGCATGAGGCAGCAATATCGTCAGCGCAAGCAAGAACCATGATCCCTTGCTTGGCTCGGGATGACAGCTGTGTGTCGTCCCTCAACGCACCTCAAAGTTGACCACCGTGCCGGCGAGAACCTTCTGCCCCGCGGGCGGAGTCTGCACAACGATTATGCTGGCAGGCGACGGCTGAGCCGACGGAGCCGTCGGCGAAGCGGTTAGTGCGCCGCCCGGAGCCGAATTCGTCGCCGGTGGCGCGACGCTCACGTTTCCAAGTTTGAAGCCTGCATCCTGCAGGGCGCGGCTCGCAGTGCCCAGCGGCTGTCCCACAAAACTCGGCATGACATATGCCGACGGATCAGGCGTGGCCGTAACCAGCAAGCTGGTTCGCGGAGCCTTCACCTCACTCGCGTTTGCCGGCGGACTCTGCGCCAGTACTTGGTCGGCAGGCGTTCCCGGGAACTGCATCTCCGCTGTTGAAGCCACTTCCAGTCCGCGCCGCTGAATGTTCCATTCTGCCGCCCGCTCGCTTTGCCCGGTCACATCTGGAATCACCACGCGCTGCGGACCAAGACTCTGCGCCACGCGCACCTGCCATCCTCGCCGCACCTTCGTCCCCGGCAGCGGCAACTGAGTCATGATCCGCCCCTCAGGAATCTGCGGGCTGTAATACTGACGTTCCACTTCGATCTGCAATCCCAGCCCAGCCACCGCGCGTTCCGCGTCCGAAGGAGTCAGACCAACCACGGCGGGCACCGCGACGACCTGCCCGTGAATCGCAAATCGCATGGCCGTCAGAGCCGACACCAATGCCACAACCACCAGCACCAGCGCTATCATCGCGAAGCGGAACAGAGGTTTCATATCAGTTGGCTCAGTGCGTCTCGTCCGCGCCCGGCGAAGTATCGGGCGTATCAACTTTCTGCAGTACGGTCAAAGGCACGTCCGGCGCAGCCTGAAACTGGCCCGGATCTTTTCCCGCCATCGCCGTCGTCATGAAGTTCATCCAGATCGGGAGCGCCGCGTGCGCTCCCGTTTCCTTCGCTCCCAGTGTTCGCTTCTCGTCGAATCCCACCCACACGCCGCAAGTCATGGCCGGCGAAAATCCCACAAACCACGCGTCCGTGAAATCGTTGGTCGTGCCAGTTTTTCCCGCGACCGGAAAAGGCATTTTCGCGGCCGCCACTCCCGTTCCGTGCAGCACGACCTCGCGCAGCATCGCGGTCATAATGCGTGCCGTACGCGCGCTGATCACATCCTTCACCTCAGGATAATCTTCTTCCAGCACTCGACCTTCGTAGTCGGTCACCTTCGTGATGTAGTGAGGCGTAACCCGCACGCCGTCGTTCGGGAAGACGCTATATGCCGAGGTCTGCTCCATCAAAGTGATTTCCGCCGCGCCCAGCGCCACCGGCAAATACGGCGGCAGCTTGGCCGTGATTCCAAAACGTTCCGCATACTCAATCACGCTCTTGATACCAACCTTACTGGCCAGCTTTAGCGCCGGAATATTTCGCGACTGTGCCAGGGCCCGCCGCAGCGTGATGACGCCTTCAAACTTTTCGTCATAATTATGCGGCGAATAAGGCCCCGACGCGGTCTCAAAAGTCACGGGCTCATCCAGGATGGTGTCGTCCGGGCTCGCACCTTTATCAATCGCCGTCGTATAAACGTAGGGTTTGAACGAGGACCCCACCTGGCGCAGCGCCTGAGTTGCGCGATCGAATTTCGATTCACTGAAATCGCGTCCGCCCACCATTGCCTTGATGCCGCCCGTCGCGTTGTCTATGGCCACCAGTGCTCCCTGCGCGCCAGAATCCTGTTCCAGGCTCACGCGCGCGGCTCCGTTGGCGCCCAACGACAAAATCCTTACATAGCAGATGTCTCCCGTGCGCAGCAGATCAGGCATCTTGCGCTGCGTCCAGGCCACATCCGATTGCCCCAAAGCTGCAGCGTAACGCCCGAACTTCAGCGTGGCAATCCCAACGCCCGACGATGTCACCAGTGCGTGAATGTAGCCACCTACCTCCGGGTCGTCATCCCAATCAGGATGCTCGTACTTCTCGATCACGCCTCCTTCGGCCAGAACGTTTTCCAGATTCCCTTTCCATCCGTGACGCCGTTCGTATGCTGCCAGACCATCGAGCACCGCTTCGTTCGCCGCCTTTTGCAAGTCGACGTCCAGCGAGGTATAGACCTTTAATCCGCCCTCATGCACCTGGTCGGCGCCATATTTGTTCTCCAGATACCGCCGTATCTCCTCCACGAAGTGAGGCGCCAGCGAGTTGGGATCGTGTTGCAGATGCAGGACCACCGGCGACAATCGAGCGTCTGCCGCCTGCGCCGCCGTGATCTTTCCGTCTTCGAGCATGGCGTTGATCACCAGATTGCGGCGCCTCGCAGCCTTGTCCGGATGGTTGATCGGCGAATAGATTCCCGGACCCTTGGGCAAACCCGCCAGCAGCGCGGCTTCTGCCAGCGTGAGTTTCTTGGCCGGCTTGCCGAAGTAGAATTCCGACGCAGCCTCGAACCCATAGACTCCGTGTCCTAGAAAAATCTGATTGGCGTACAGCGTGAAGATTTGCGGTTTGGTGAAGCGCCGCTCGATCTGAATCGCGAGCATTACCTCCTGCACCTTACGATGAAAAGACCGATCAGGAGAAAGGAACAGATTACGCGCCAACTGCATCGTCAGCGTCGATGCACCCTGGACCTTGCCTCCAGATTCAACGTCGCGGTACGCCGCTCCCACAATGCGCCAGAAGTTGATTCCGGAATGCCGATAGAAATCCTTGTCTTCAATCGAGATCAGCGCGTCCCGCAGCACCGGAGCAAAATCGTCGTAACTCGCCACCACCCGCCGCTGGAGCGCGAACGATCCAATCACGCGCCCGTGGTCGTCATACAACTCGGTAATCGAACTCGGACGGTAGGCTTCAAGGGCCTCGACCTGCGGCAAATCCGTGGTGTAGACGAGCAGAAGTCCCGCGGTCGCGCCCACCAGCGCGGAAATCAGCACCAACAGGCCAAACAACACCCGGCCTACAAACTTCTGCCCGGCAATTTCGACGGGCGGAAGATCTTCATAGAGCGACTTCATGGCGAGATGCGTTCAGAATAGCAGGGCGTGAATCGCCCCGGTAGTCGCGAGCGCAGATTGCAGCCGAGGATTGCCACTCTCCGTGCAAAATGAGGAAGTGGGAAAAAGAAATCGCGCAGCTCGCGCTGCGCGATAAACTTCCGGCCCGAAAAGTGCCTAGCTAGCCCGACTCTTCAGCACCTCAATCGCCTTATGCAACTGGTCGTCCTGCGTGTTTTTGGGCTTAGGCTCCGGCTCCGCAGCGGTAGGCTCCGCGTCCTCGTCATCAGAGATGACGTTGTCCGTATCATCGGCCACCAGCACATTGGGTGTGACAGCGGTTTCCTGAATCGCCTTCCCGCTGGGCGAATAGTATTTCGCCACCGACAGGATCAGCGCTCCGCCGTCGGGCAGATCGAATGTTTTTGGCACCGACCCTTCCCCGTAGGTCTTGTCTCCCACCACGTCGCCTCGGGCATTTTCGAGCAGCGCGGCTGCCACAATTTCAGCCGCCCCGGCCGTTCCCTTATTTACCAGGACAGCGACCGGAAGCGAAGTCACCGCCTTCGCCGGATCGGCATTGAATGCCTCGCGCGGAAACCTCTGCCCCTGCAGATAGGTGATCGTTCCGTGATTCAGGAACAGGTTCGCAGTGGCAACACCCTCAACCTCTTCTCCCTCAGACGTGTTCCGCAAGTCGAGCACCAGCTTCTTCGCCCCAGACTTTTCCAGAGATTTGATCTTCGCGGCAATTTCCTGAGCCTTGCCCTTGGTCAAAGCGTCCACTTTTATGTACCCGATGCCATCTTCCAGCATCTTGTCAGAGACTGGAGGAATGCTCACCACGTCGCGCGTGATGGTCATCTTCTGGGGCTCTGCCCGCCGCGCACGCACCACCGAAACATTTACCGTTGAACCGGGCGCACCCGCGAGCGCGCTGCGAATCTCCGGCAGCGACATGTCCCGCGTGCTCTGGCCTTCAATCGATTCGAAAATATCCGTGTCCTCAATCCCCGCCTTCTCCGCCGGCGATCCTGGCAGTACTGAAACCACGTCCGCGTACCCGAAGCGCTTCGAGATGGTTGCCCCAATCTCGCCCTTGGCCTCCGACTTGTGGGCCTTGAATGCCTTGTAAGCTTCCGGCGTCAGGTAGCTGGAGTTCGCGTCCAGCGACTCCACCAGCCCGTGCAGCGCACCGTCGGTCACCTTGGGAATGTTCGGATCTTCCACGTACTCACTCTGTACGCGTGACAGGACTTCGCTATAGACCTGCATCTGACGGTAAGAGCCGTCGTTCGATGAGGCATGCACGCCCCCTAGGCCAAGCGAACCCGCCACAACGAACAACAACAACGCAAAGGATGAGACCAGCACCGCTGCTTTAATTTTCATGGACATCGAATTCTTCTTTTTGGAAAGGAGTCACTTCCCGAGGAACTTGCACCATTATATCGTGTAGATGCTGTTTTCTGCCTCTTGGCTGCCCTTGTTCGCCCCGAGCGTCATCCTCGTAGAAATCAGGCCCCGACACACAGTTAGGACGATCCAAATCCAGTTTGGTCACCATGCCTTCTATGCCGGCGGCTTGAAGTTCAGCGTGATCACGCTCTGCACCGACACAGCGCGGCCATTCATGGAATAAGGCTTGAAGCGCCACTGTCTTACAGCGTCGATGGCGACTCGCGCAAACAGCAGCGATCCCTGCAGGAACTTTACGTCTTGGACTGCCCCATCGCGTCCGATAAGCACTTGGAGAACCACGCTGCCCCGCTGCCCGCTGGCTTTTGCCGCTGCCGGATATTCCGGATCGACTGGCTGAGCCACCAATTCACGCGCGGCCGACTCCGGCAGATTCACTGGTTCAATCGCCGACATCGCTGCTTCAGCCGGTTTGTTCCCGCTGGCATCCGGTGTTGTGGAAGCCATTTGCGATTTCAGGCTCGAAGGAATGCCCGTGCTGTTCGTCGAAACCGCGTGCGGCGGCGCAACGCTCGGCACGCTCGACGCGACCAGCCGCGGCTGAGGCGCAGCAGCCGTGATAGCCGGCGCGTTCAGTTGTGAGGTTGCCGCGGGCAGAGCCGTGCGGGGCGATGCTCCGGCGGTACTCTCCGGCCCAGCCCCGGCGCTCGTCGCGCTCGCATCCTTAGTCTGATCGTTCCCCGCCTTTGCAGTCTGCTCCGGCCCAGCCTGATTCGTGCCAGCTTGATTCGCGCCAGCTTGATTTGCGCCAGCCTGACTTTGATCGGGGTGATTCTGATCTGTTTGTTTCTGGTCGGTCGCGGTGCTGTCGCCTGTGGTCGTTTGCGCCGGCGCGCCGTTCGCATCCGGATTCTTGTCCGTTTTCGCCGTTGGGTCAATTACCGGCAACACGCGGATCTGGGAAGCATCCGTGGTTGCATCCGGAATATTCCCCGGCATGGGAAGCTTGTACTCGTCGCCCTCCTGCCCAAAACTGTCATGCTGCGGCACTGCCTGGGGCAACGGTGCGGGTGGAGGATTCAGCCAGCTTCCTCCCGCGTGCACCGCATTGCGATAGAAAATTTTAAGGACTTGCCGGCTTCGCGGCACCGCCATCAGGATGACGCAGGCAACCGCGAATGCGCTCATCAAAAGAATTTTGCTGCGTCTCGAAACCGGACTTACTGCCGGCACCGCGCCGTCATCCGTTTCGCCCGCCATGTAGGCGAAAAGCGCGGCTTCCGATTCTGATTCTGGCTCTTTCTGCGCGGTGTCTTTGTTCGCGATTGTGTTTGTGTCGGATGCTGGCGGCTCCGCCGCCGGCGCTCCAAAGGACGAAGTTTCTCCATACGACAGCAACGCGCTTTTCGGTGGGGCATCTTCCGCCGGCTGCACGATCGGTTTCGTCAGCCGCGCTTGCAATGCGGCCCAGCCAGTCAGCGCCGTCTGCGGTTCAGGCGTCTCCGTTGCTGCTTCCGGTACTGCTTCCTGTACTGCAGCCGCTGTCGGCTCCAGATCCGTGAGTGCGTCGACCTCCGCCGCTGCGGCTTGATCGAGCGACTTCTGAACGTCACATTCCTTTTCCGTATCGAATTCTGCACCGGGCGCGGAACCCGCGGAGGTCAGAAATTCTCCCGCCCGGAAAGCTTTCTCTGGGGGCTGGAGCACAGAAGCCGGTGCAGAAGGCATTGCCGAAATTGCGCCAGCCGCGGCAGCCAAGGCCGGTTCCGTTTTTTCTGGCGAGAGCACCGGTGCGATCGGCTTTGAAGACGGTTGCAACTTTGAGCGAAGCAGTTCGCACGCCGTACTCATCGTGTCTCGCACCTGCTCGCTGCGAATCGGTTTTACCAGAACCGAATTTGCGCCTGCCTGGAGCGCCTCCGGTAACTTGGCGTCTTCCCCGACGATGGCCAGAATCAGCGGGCGTTGCGCTGCCTTCAAGTCTCGCGCCGTTTTCAGCAGGAACGCAGCTTCAGGTTGGTCCTCCCAATCGGTGACCACGATTTGGAACAGTTGAGTTGTAACCCTTTCCACGGCGTCGACGGCGTTGCGGCAGTATTCTCCCTCGATCCCAAGTTCGCTGAGAACCTGCCAGATCGGCTGGACCATCTCCTCATTCGACGAGAACACAAGGCAGCGCAAGGGCATACTATTCCAGCCTAAGCAGGCGGAGTAACCACGGCAAGTTACCTAGGTTGAAGACGACAGTACATGTACGTTGGGACGATGCACTGGTCAGGGGTTAGGGATCAGGGTCAGGGGTTAGGGATTAGAGGCTAGGGATTAGGGGCTCGTCATAAATGTGAGGATCTTGTTCCCTAGCCCTGACCCCTGATCCCTGCACCCTGACCCCTGACCACTCGCCTCCGCTCCTGCGCTAGAATGCTCGGTCATTCCGGATCGGCAAGCTCATGCAAACTGCAGATGTCGTTATCGTCGGTGGAGGAATCGTCGGCTCCAGCATCGCGTATCACCTTACGGCGAACGGATGCCGCAACGTTTTGGTCGCCGAGCGCGAATCCGCGCAGGGCAAGGGATCAACAGGCAAGAGCATGGGCGGCGTCCGCGCGCAGTTTTCCACGCCGGTCAGCATCGAGATGTCGCTCTACTCCATTCCTTTCTATGCCAGCTTCGAGGAGCGTCTAGGCTACCCGTGCGACTACCGGCCGCAAGGCTACTTGTTCTGTGCTACCAGCGATCAACAGATGGCCTACTTGCGAACGAACTACGCGCAGCAGGTGAAGATGGGTCTGAAGAACGTGCGACTGTTGTCCGGCGATGAAATCCGCAGCATGTTTCCGCAGTTGCGCGCCGACGACATTGTGGGTGGAAGTTTCTGCTCCAGCGATGGTTTCGTCGATCCCTATAGCGCCATGACCGGATTCATGACTTGGGCCTCCGATCATGGGGCAATACTGTGGAAGAACACCGTGGTCACCGGTTTTACTCAGGATGCAAGAGGGATTGCGTCGGTCGAGACGACGCGTGGCCCGGTCTCGACTCGCAAGGTTGTAAACTGCGCCGGACCCTGGGCCGCGGGCGTAGCCAAACTCGCGGGCGTGGATTTGCCGGTTGAGCCGTTGCGCCGCATGCTGGTTCCCAGTGAGCCCTTCGACGAATTCCCGCACACCGCGCCGATGATCGTCGACATGTCAAACGGGTTTCACTTTCGTCCCGAGGCTCGTGGTTTTCTGCTGGCCTGGAACGATCCCGAAGAAACTCCTGGTTTCAAAACGGAGTTCGACGCGGCCTTTGTCGAGAAAATCCTTACTCGCGCCGCAGACCGCGTGCCCTGCTTCGCCAATCTTCCAGTGAATCCCAAGCGGGCATGGGCCGGCCTCTATGAAATGACGCCGGATCATCATCCAATTCTCGGCGAGGTTCCCCAAGTCTCCGGTTTTTTCCTGGCTAACGGTTTTAGCGGACACGGTGTAATGCACGCTCCAGCAACGGGAAAGATTCTCAGTGACCTCATTCTCACCGGGAAAACAGACCTGATCGACGCACCGTTGCTGAATCTGCAGCGCTTCGCCGAATCTCGTCTGATCCACGAAACCGCCGTGTTGTAGGCGAGTTTTGAAAGGGCGCGGCTTCAGCCGCGCCGTAGAAATCTTTTGAGAGCAGGGCTTTAGCCCCTGAGGTGAACGGTTGTCCCTGCAAGAACACAACTACTGGCTCACGACAGCTGAATTCCCGAAGACAGAATCCCGTCCGCTCCCAGCCCGGGTCGACGTCGCCGTGATCGGTGCAGGTTTCACCGGACTCTCGGCAGCCCGTACTCTGGTCAAACGCGGCGCCAAGGTCGCTGTCCTCGAATCCGAAACCATCGGCTGGGGAGCCAGTTCCCGAAACGGAGGCATGGTGCTGACCGGGATGAAGCTGGGGGTGAACCAACTCATCTCCATGTATGGGCACGAGCTTGCCCGGCGCATGTATGCCGCTTCGCTCGAGACCATCAACTGCGTCGAGCAAATTATTCGCGAAGAAGCTATTGACTGCGACTTCTCCCGCTGCGGTCATCTCGAAGTGGCCTGCAAGCAAAAGCATTTCGACGACTACGCGCGGCAGGCCGAGGTGATCGCCCGCGAGTTCAACCACCAGGTTCGCGTTGTGCAGAAAAGCGAACTGAATGCTGAGATCGGATCGCCGATTTATTACGGAGGCATGGTCGATGAAGTCAGCGCGGGATTAAATCCGGCCCGCTACGTCGCTGGCCTCGGACGCGCCGCTATGAGAGTCGGCGCAGAAATCTTCGAGCACACCAGAGTCGACAGCTTGCAGCGCGAATCAAGCCAGGGAGAAGCGGGATGGAAGATCACAACGTCGCACGGCACGCTGTGGGCGCGGGACGTCTTCGTCGCCACCAGCGGCTACACCAGCCGGGCGACTCCGGCGCTACAGAAGAAACTCATCCCCATCGGATCATTCATTATTACGACCCAAACCCTTCCCGAAGCTCTGGCGCAGGAACTCAGCCCGCGCAACCGCATGATCTATGACTCGAAGAACTATCTCTACTACTACCGGCTCACGCCCGACCGCCGCATGCTGTTCGGCGGACGCGCCGCATTCTTCCCCGAAACCGACCAGACCATCCGCCGCAGCGCCGAAATCCTGCGGCGCGGCATGATCGACGTTTATCCCCAACTGCGCGACGCCAAAATCGACTACGTCTGGGGAGGCACGCTCGACTTCGCCTTCGACATCATGCCCCACGCCGGCCAACTCGACGGCATGTACTACGCCGTAGGCTACGCTGGCCACGGCGTAGCCATGGCCACGTATCAAGGCCAGAAGATGGCAGAGCTGATCGCAGGCGACAAGCCGGACAATCCCTTCGTAGGCATTCCATTCCCCGGCGCGCCGCTCGGCCTGTACAACGGGAGGCCCTGGTTCCTGCCGTTCGCGGGAGTGTGGTACAAGGTTTTGGATTGGGTGGGATGAATACTGTAGACGAAACCATATGGAGATTTGGACTGGCCTCGCGTGCCTCAAAGCAAACCCGAAGGTGAAGGGGTTTCGCAGATTCGGTAAAGGGAAGGGGGCGTACGTGAATGTTATTGCATCCGCCGCATCGCAGCAGGCGTTTCAGGAAGCAGTCAAGCGGCACGCTGAACAACTCGATTGCATCTTGGTTGAGCTTGACAAAGTTCAACTGCTCGAAACAAGAATGGGCGGCGACGACTACCCAGAAGAGCTTATTGAAATGCGGCAAACGGCGACTCGCCAGCCGAATGATATGGTCTTCGGGTGCTTCCACATCTGGGAGCAGGATGAATCAAACTAGGCCAGTAAGGCGGAACGGGTTCCGAATCGTTAGCCGACTGTCGATCACCTGCCCATCCTGCATATCCTCTGAATAAAGCGTAGAGCAGTTCGCTTCGATTGCTGAAGAGACGATGTGCGCGTCATAGATACCGAAGCCGTACTGCTGTGCGATCTGCAATGCCGCTTCATGGGTATTCAGCGTGATTGAAACTGGCGACGGGAATAAGATTCGAACTTCGCCGAGCGCTTCGATCACGTCCCCCCAAGGCATGCGCATCTTACGTCGCGCGACTGCGACGAACTCATTCAGAACTTGAACGCTGATTACTCCGCCTTGCGCTACTAACTGCTGAGCCCGATCTCTGCGGGAATCTCCACTCACCATCGCGTAGATCAATACGTTCGAATCGAAGAATGCCCTATCGCTCATCGTCCTTGCTTCCCCGCTCATAGATCTCGTCGCGGTCGAAGACGAAGCCGGGGGGCAGAGGACGGCTTAGCTTGCGCAGGTTCTCCAGGGCGCGTTGCCGGCTTTCGTCGCGAGTGACTTCCAGCCCGCGAGCGCCGGCGACTCGAATCTCGATATCGTCGCCTTCTTTCAGTTCAAGCGCCTTGACTACCGCAGCAGGCAGGCGAATTGCCAGGCTGTTTCCCCACTTCGAAACCTGCATAGGGACCTCCCTTAGATATACATTGAAATTGTATATCTTTCATGGGATCGGCAGCAACGGTCTTGGTAGGCTGCACAACTCACGGTGCTAGCGCCGCCAAGCTCATTGTTTCCGGGGGCTTGCAGGGGGGGTGGCATGTGCAAAAATAGGTCTGTATCTCACTCAAAACACAGCACTTAATCCCGCAAGTTAAATCGATTGACCTCGCCCGTAGAGCGACCCCAAATTGCCAGCGACCTGAGGCTCAATCCGGACTTCCCTCGCGCCGGGATCACCCTTGGAATCGCCGCACGGGGCATTCCTGTCAGCCGCCGCACCCAAGAAAAGAATTGTTGATTTCTGATTGTTGATTGAAATTCTAAAACGATGGGGTTCTCAGTCATCAATCATCAATCATCAATCAACAATAATCCCTACCTACGCCGCCAGCGTCCCACTAAGCGCGCCCTCGAGTTCCAGCAGCTTTCGCTTCACGTCGAGCCCTCCGCCGTAGCCGCAAAGCGTGCCGTCGGAGGCGATCACGCGATGGCACGGGACGACAATCGCCACGGGGTTGCGATTGTTGGCCATGCCCACGGCGCGGAATGCATTCGGCTTGCCTACGGCGCGGGCGATGTCAGCGTAGGTGCGTGTTTCTCCGTAGGGGATCGCGAGCAACGCCTGCCAGCAGGCCTTCTGGAAATCTGTGCCGCGAAGGTCGAGCGGGAATGTGAACTCGCGCCGCTTGCCGGCGAAATACTCTTCTAGCTCGACCACGTAAGGCTGTAGGACGTCAGAAGAATCTTCGAACTCGAATCCTTTGTTTTCTCCCCGAAGATCGCGGGGGTTGGGACGAATCGATTGCTGTCCCGGCAACCTGGCGTCGAATTCGAGGGCGACTAATCCTCGGGCGGAAGCCGCCAGAAACAGCGGTCCGATTGCCGACTGCAGATTTGTGCACCGAAGGGTTTCCATAGGATTTGATCCTCACGCTGCGTCTGCTGAGACTACCATTGCCGGTGAGGCGAATACAAGGCGAAGCAATTCTGATTTCCCCCCAAGGACGGTTCACGGTTGACAGAAATTGGTTTTTGGCCCAGAGTGTCTGCGACGTGCTTATGGGCTTACCTCCATCCCCAATGAAAAAGGGGCTGTTGATCCTCTCCGCCGTGGTGCTGGCGCCGATGCTGCTGGTGGGACTGGTGGCGTCGGCTGCGGCCGATTGGCGGACGGTCGGCTCGACTGCCAGCGGCGATCAGGTTCTGGTCAGTTCCGTTACGGCTCAGAAGAACGGGCTGCGGACAGCCTGGGTGCGCGTCCAATACAAGGAACCGACCAAACTTCCTCAGGGCGGCCCGTTTGTCGAACTGCGGGCGCGGGTTCGCTTCAACTGCTCGAATGGCAGCGCGGTGACGAATTCGGAGTGGTTCTACTCGCGCGACCATGGCGGCAAGCTGGTGGTCAGCAAGAAAATGCGGCGCGACGATCAGTTCGGGCAGATGGCGGAAGGGGATTTCGGCGCGATCGCCCGGGACTTTGTTTGTAAGCAGTGAGAGACGCAGTGATCAGGGGTCAGGGGGCAGGGGCCAGTGAAAAGCAACATCAGCAACGGTCAGTCCATTTTGTCTTGATTTTTACTGATCACTGATCACTGACCACTGCGTTAGAGTTTTCCACAGCCCGACCCCCTCAGTAACTTCTCATCCACTTCCGCCGACGCGGCTTTTCGTCATATGCTGATGAAGACAACGCGGCCGGATCACGCCGCTGCGTTTTCCTCATCATTTTTCTCGTATGGATCCATTGCGTCTCTATTCGCTGATCGTTGTCGGAGGCAGCGCGGTTGCGGTTGGCGCTTACGCGCTCTTTCGTCGCAAGCCCAAGGGCCCGGCAGAACTGGAGCGCGAACGCCGCACCTGGCTTGAGGGCGTAGGACGCATCACCGACGGCACCGTCATCGATGTCCAGGAGTTGCCGGTCAGCAGCGGCCATCACGCGGCGGTTTTGCTCATCTACAAGTATGACGTCGCTGGGGTGTCGTATGAGTGCTCGCAGGATGTTACCTATCTTCGCCAGTGGATTAATCTGCATTCGTGCCGGCTGGGGCTGCCTACTTCGGTGAAGTACGATCCGCATAATCCGGGGAACTCGCTGGTGGTTTCCGAGAGCTGGATGGGATTAAGGCAGTAGGCATTGATTAGGGATCAGGGGTCGGGGATCAGTCGTCGGTGGATCGCTAGCCCCTAAACTCTAGCCCCCAAAATCCAGCTCCTAAGCCCTAGCCCCTAAATCCTGCTTTTCAGATCTGATAATCCTGATAGTCGTCCTGGAATAAATCCTGTGGAGAGATGTTCGCGGGTGAACCCGCTTCGGCGATCGCTACGTTCGGTTCTGCGCCTAGAGATTCGTGCGAATGGTGCTGGAAGTTTTCGCGCAGCTCTTGCAGTTCCGTGGCCAGCTTGATGATCACATCGGAGAGCGGATCGCGGATGTCTTTGGGATCGGTAATAATCACGCGTTTGCCGTCGCGCAAGACAATGTGGCCGGGGACGCCCACGATCGTCGAATTGGCCGGGACACTGCGCAGCACCACCGAGCCCGCGCCTATGCGGCAGTTGTCCCCCACGGTGATGTTGCCCAGCACTTTGGCGCCGGAGCCGATCACGACGTTGTCGCCGATAGTAGGATGGCGTTTGCCCTTCTCTTTGCCGGTTCCTCCTAGCGTTACTCCTTGATAGAGCGTTACGTCGTCGCCTACGATGGCGGTCTCGCCGATTACCGTACCCATGCCGTGGTCGATGAAGAGACGGCGTCCTAACTCGGCTGCGGGATGAATCTCGATTCCAGTGAACAGGCGCGAGATTTGAGAAACGTATCTTGCCAGGAAGCGCATGCCATGACGCCACAGCCAATGGCTCAGGCGATGTGTCCACACGGCTTGCAGGCCGGGATACAAGAAGACAACTTCCCAGTAGGAACGGGCGGCGGGGTCGGACTCGAAGACGGCGGCTATGTCTTCGCGTACTGACTGGAAGAAGCTCGGCATGTCTGATGAACCTAGCGTAGGGAGGGGAAGAAGTGCAAGGGGGCAGCGGTGGTGCCGGGGATGGGCACAAGCTCTTAACCGCGAAGATCGCTAACCTGCGCTAAGAACCCAAAGAAAAGCTCTTGCGGCGCAGAGTGCTCGGGAAGTGGGAATTGAGACGCAGAGACCAAGATCCTCGCTCTGCTCGGCATGACAAGGAAGAAGTGCTAGCTTCCGGTCTGGTAACCGCTGGTCTGAGCTACCGTCATGCGGAGATATTTGTAGGGATTGACTGGAGTGTCGTTGATGCGGACTTCGTAATGGAGGTGGGGGCCGGTGGAGCGTCCGCTCATGCCGACGTAGCCGATGGTGTCGCCGCGGTGGACTTGCTGCCCGGGCGTAACCGCGAAGCCGGAAAGGTGTCCGTAGCGGGTGGCGATTCCGTGGCCGTGATCGATCATGATGGCTTTACCGTATCCGCCCAGAAAGTCAGCGAAGGTGACCACGCCATCGGCGGGTGCAATGATCGGGTGACCGTAGGTGCTGCCAATATCCACGCCGCTGTGAAACGCGCCTTCTCCGTTAAACGGATCGAGGCGCTCGCCGAAGCTGCCCGTGATCTGGCCGTCAATCGGCCAGAGATTCGGCGCGGAGTTAGCGCGGGCCCAATCGGCCGTGGTGGCGTTACGAGTCATGCCCAGGCTTATGCCAACTGTGGCCGCGCCCGTGAGGGCGGAGGTGCGTAAGGCACCCAGTTGGTCGAGGGAAGAACTGAACTCCGCGTCCTGGATTTTCTGCTCCGAGGCGGTGACGAGCGCGGGCTGCGACTTCAACCCGTAAAGAGCGGAAACCTCACTGGCGATCGAACCCAGCGAAGCGACCTGCACGTCGCGCTCTTTGGCGACTTCTTCCAGGCGCGAGTAACGATCTTTCAGTTGCTCTTTTTCAGTTCGCAACTGGTTGTAGTGCGAGACCTTGAGCAGCATGCGGGCATAAGAGCTGGCGATACCGGTGAGGCTGAGGAATCCTATGGCCGCGCCGACTACGAAGACATACAGATAATGGACGGGAATGGAGATCTTGCGCAGCTGGCCGTCTTCCCCGCGAGCCACAAAAAGGATGTAAAAGCGCTTATGCAAATGCCTTCCTTCCGCTGCTAAATATCCGCTTTGACGATCAGGGCCGGAACTCCAGGCAAAGTTTTGAGGTTGCAGAAAGCCTGTTCGGACGCCTGACTTCTTCGGGCCCGCTTCCCATCTTGGGAATGGAAACTTCTTAATGCGCCCGTTTCCTACCAGAACCGAGGACCAAGTACGAAAACTGTTGTCTGCAATCGATACGGAATGCAGAACTTAAGCTGGTCCCACTTTATTCGGCCAAAGGTTTTGTGAATGACTGGTAAAAGGTAACAAACTGGGTTCCTCCTGTCAACGAGCGGAATGGCGATTAGAAGTTACTTAAGGCGGGTAATGAGGGGGTAGCTGCGGGACAGATTACTTCGGGGTTTTCAGGCCAATAGGTTTCGGAGCCTGGCCGAGTCCTCGCAGGGGCCGGAAGCATCTTTAGGTGGCCTCGCTTATAGTGGGTGTCGTGGTGATTGCCGAAAAAGAGCTGGTTGCCCGAGTGCGGCGCCTGGCGGCGTCTGCGGCGAAGACTCCGGTTGTGACTGGAATTGGAGACGACTGCGCCGTGTTGCGACTTGTGCCGGGCCGAAGCAAAGGCAAAGAGAAAGCCAAAGACGCGCTGGTTACGACCGACTTCACGCTGGAGGGCATCCACTTCCGGCGGGACTGGCACTCGGCGGAATCGGTTGGGCACCGATGTCTGGCGCGAGGGCTGAGCGATATCGCAGCCATGGGCGGGGAGCCGGTTGCAGCTTTCCTTTCGCTGGCGCTGCCGCGCAACCTGCCGCAGAGCTGGGTGGGACGCTTCGCGCGAAGCTTGATCAGCCTGGCCGAGAGATACGGTGTGACCCTCGCGGGTGGCGACACGGCGGAGTCGCCCGACGGAGTCCTGGCGGACATTGTTGTGGTGGGCAGTGTGCCGGAAGGGAAGGCAGTGTTGCGGTCCGGGGCGCGGCCCGGCGACCGGATTTATGTGACCGGGGAATTGGGCGGCTCGGCCGCCGCTCTTTGGCAGATGCGGAAGAAGCCTAAGCGGAAGCTGAATCCGCGGGAGTATGCGCGACATTTCTTTCCCGAGCCGCGAATCGAGCTGGGCCGGGTTCTGCGGGAAAAAGGTCTCGCGTCAGCGATGATCGATACCAGCGACGGACTCTCGACCGATCTGGCCCACATATGTGAGGAAAGCGGCGTGGGCGCGGAACTTCAGGCAGAGGCTATCCCTCGGGCGACCGTTGGCAAGCCGGCGCGGGAGGTCGATCTGCAATTCGCGTTGCACGGCGGAGAAGACTACGAGTTGCTGTTCACTGCGCCTCCCGGCAAGCGGGTTCCTTCTCGCATTGCTGGCGTTACCGTTACGCAGATCGGACACATCACGCGCGGACGGCGGATCTTCCTGACGAACCGGGGAGGAATCGGGCACGCACTCGAGCCGCTCGGTTGGGAGCACTTCCGCAGGAAGTGATTACTTCAGTCACCAGGTCACCATCTGTGTCTATACCCGCGCGGGAGAAACGGGACTAGAGTAGGGGTATTATGTCGTCCTCCCGAATTGCCTGCCTTCGTGTTTTGCTTGGCTTGCTGGTGATCGTCGCCTCGGCTGCAACTCTTTCCGCTGGAAAGAAGCCGACGCCTCCACCGCCGGCGCACGCCAAGTCGCCTTCGCCCGCGGTCACCGATGAGTACGTGCACAAAGAGTTTGGCGACAACTGCTCGTTGCTGGCGGGGCCTCCGCAGTTCGTTGGCGATCTCGACGGCGACGGCGTGGATGATCTTGTAATTGCGGCACGGTGCAAGAATCCGATGGCCGACCAAGCTGAGTACGGATTTCACGTGACCGATCCGTTTAACAGCTATATGGGTTTCGGCAATGTCAAACTCACATCGACCTTTGCCTCCGACGACCCGCAACGTAAAGGTGTTTCTCTGCTGATTGTTCAGGGAACGGGCGCCGAGGCTTGGCGCTCCGATAAGACGAAGACGAAGTTCCTGATGATCAACCTACCCTTTCAGACCCTCACGGTGAAAAGGCTGGAGCTGAAAAAGAGGACTGTGCTCGGGATTTATATGGAAGAAAGAAGCGAAGGCGCAGCGACCTCTTCGGTCCTCTTCTGGGACGGCAAGAAATATCGCTACCAGGTTCTGGGGGCGGACCTGGGAGCGGACGTGGGAACGGATCTGAAGTAGGCCACTCTAACCTAGGTTCCTTAGCCTCAGCGGGGACTCTCCGAAGACCTTTCCCACGGCAGAGGGACTTTAACCGAAGCCATCCCTGCCGCCTTGGCTGCTTGAATGCCCATCTCTGTATCTTCGAAAACCAGGCAAGTCTCCGGCTCGACCCCGAGCCGCGCGGCTGCGAGCAGAAATGCCTCCGGGTCGGGCTTGCTCTTCTCGTAGTCTCCAGCGCATACGAAAGTGTCGAACCGATCGAGTAGCTTTAGCGAGGCCAGAGACGCGGTCACGGACTCTTTTGTGCTTCCTGACACGACCGCGAAGGGAATCCGGCCGTGCCCGGCCTCGATGTGTTCGAGGACTTCGGGAACAGCCTTGAGCTGCGGCAGAAGTTCGAAATAGAGAGCCTCTTTTCGGTGGGATAGAGTGTCGACCGGCATGCTCAGTCCGCGCCTCTGGTTCAGCGTCGATATGATCTCAGCCACGGGCATGCCGCCCCACGAGTAGAAAAGCTCCTCGTCGAATTCGCAGTTCCATTCGGCCAGCGCCTTTTTCCAGGCCAAGTAGTGGAGTGGCATGGAATCGGCGATGGTGCCGTCGCAGTCGAATAAATAGGCTTTGAACGGGCCCTCGGGTAATTTCAGTTTCATGCGGTGCTGCGACCTTCCTTCTCCGGGCGTATTTGCTCCGCAACCACTCTGCCGTCCTTTTTGTACACCTTGTAGGCCCGCGAGTAGCCATTCGAGCTGACGATTTTGTAGAGACGGCCGTCGATGAATTCGATCGCGCAGTTGTTCTCAATCGCGATTCCAACGCCTCCGGTTTTCCCAATCATGTCCCGGAAGTTTTTTCTTCGAGGGATCCCCAGGGTCCTGCCGTTGTAGTGGGGGCAATGTATCCAGTTTATGAGCCCGAGACCCTTCACGTTGATGTACTTCCATTTTCGCGGGTTATAAAAGGACATTGAGTCGGAGTGTCCGGAATCAAACCAGCAGATCGAGCCGGCACTGATTCCACAAAGAACAGTTCCGCTCTCGTAAGCATCCATGAGAAGTTTATCGACTCCCAGACGCCGCCAGAGACGCATCATCATCAGCGTATTTCCGCCGCCCACGTAAATGATGTCTGCCGCCAGGATCTTCTTACGGATCTCACCTTCCGCAGGCCTTTCCTTAACGAGAAATAGAACCTCGGTTTTACATTTCAAGAATCCACCGAAATATTCCTGGACGTGCTTCCAATATCTGTCCGAATCCGAGCTTGCGGTTGGAATAAAAAGAAGCTCCGGATTCTTTTTGTTTGAGAGCCGGATAATCTCTCGATCAATCGCAGCTGTGCCCCTTGTTCTTATCTCTCCGCCGCCGATCGCAACAATCGTCTTGGACACGTATTCATCTTAGCCTGTCTGCACTGGCGCCGTGATCCCACGCACCCGCTATAATCCTTCCGCAGATGAATCTCGAACAAAAACTTGCAGAGCTGAAGAAGCGCAACAGCCTCGCCGAAGAAGGCGGAGGCGCGAAGCGGCGCGAGCGGCAGCATAAGGAAGGCAAAATGTCGGCGCGGGAGCGCATCGAGTTCCTGCTCGACGACGGCACCTTCGAAGAGACCGACAAGCTGGTCACCCACCGCTGCAATGATTTTGGCATGGCCGAGCAGAAGATTTACGGTGACGGCTTCATCACCGGCTACGGCCGCATCGAAGGCCGGCTGGTATATGTGTTCGCGCAGGACTTTACGGTGTTCGGCGGATCACTCTCGGAGACGAATGCGGGGAAGATCGTCAAGATCATGGATCTGGCTGCGAAGATGGGCGCGCCGCTGATTGGGCTGAACGATTCCGGAGGCGCGCGCATTCAGGAAGGCGTGGCATCGCTGGCCGGGTATGCCGACATTTTCTTGCGCAACACGTTGTACAGCGGAGTGGTGCCACAGATTTCGGCGATCATGGGCCCCTGCGCCGGCGGAGCCGTGTATTCGCCGGCCATTACCGATTTCGTGCTGATGGTCGATAAAACTTCCTACATGTTTATCACCGGGCCCGACGTGATCAAGACCGTCACGCACGAGGAAGTCACCAAGGAGCAGCTCGGCGGCGCTATGACGCACAATGAAACCTCAGGCGTGGCACACTTTCTCGCGCATGACGACGCCGAGTGTTTGTCGACGGTGCGTGAGTTGTTGAGCTTTTTGCCATCGAATAATCTGGAAGATCCTCCGCGCAAGCCATGTACAGACCCGGCTGATCGCAAAGACGCCCGCGCCGATGCCGCGCTCGACAGCATCGTGCCCGCGCAATCGAATCTGCCCTATGAAATGAAGGATGTGATTCACGCCGTCGTCGACGACGCCTACTTCTTTGAAGTGCAGGAGCACTACGCGAAAAATATTGTCGTCGGATTCGCGCGACTAGATGGCCGTCCCGTAGGCATCGTCGCCAATAATCCGGCAATGCTGGCGGGAACGCTCGACATTAATGCGTCGATCAAAGGCGCACGCTTCGTCCGCTTCTGCGACTGCTTCAATATTCCGCTGATCACGTTTGAAGATGTGCCCGGATTTCTGCCCGGCACGGCGCAAGAATATGGCGGCATCATCAAGCACGGTGCGAAGCTGCTCTTTGCTTTCGCCGAAGCCACGGTGCCGAAGATCACGGTCATCACGCGCAAGGCCTACGGCGGAGCTTATTGCGTGATGGCCTCCAAGCACATACGCACCGATGTGAATTATGCGTGGCCTACGGCGGAGATCGCGGTAATGGGGCCCGAAGGCGCGGTAGACATCGTGTACAAGCGCGAACTCGATGGCGCGGCGAATCGCGAAGAGGTTCGCAAGAAAAAGATTGAAGAATTCCGCGACCGCTTCGCCAGCCCCTACGTTGCCGCCGATCGCGGCTTCGTCGACGCCATCATCCAGCCGCATGAAACGCGCCAGAAGCTGATCCAGGCTTTGACCATGCTCGAAACCAAACGCGATAAAAACCCGCCGAAGAAGCATGGGAATATCCCGCTGTAGCCGCTACTTTCCAATGCAGAATTTGCTGAAGATCAAGTTGAGGATGTCGTCGGTGGTGGTGGCGCCGGTGATGGCATCGAGGGGACGCAGGGCATTGTAGAGATCGAGGAGCAGCATCTCGTGGGGGACTTTTCCGGCCACGGCGCCGGTAGCGGCTTCGAGTGCTGCCAGTGAGTCTTGCACAAGATGCTGATGGCGGACGTTGGTTAGGAATCCGGCTTCGGCGGGAGTACCGGTTTCGCCGCCGACGTGACCCAGAATTTCGGCGCGTAGCTCGGCGATGCCATCGCCGGTTAGGGCGGAGGCATGAATTGCAGAAGACTGGCCACTAACCACCGACCACTGGTCACTGATCCCCAGGTCGCACTTGTTTCCCACAACGATTGTCGGGCGGCCCTCCGCGTGTTTCATCAGTGCAGTGTCTTCCGCCGTCGCGGGTCGCGACGCGTCGAGCACCACCAGAACCAGGTCGGCATCCGCCAGCGCTTCCATGGATTTGCGAATGCCGATGGATTCCGCTTCGTCGAGGGCTTGCCGGATTCCCGCCGTGTCGACGAGCCGGATCGGAATGCCGTCGATGGCAACCGTTTCGCTGACCAGATCGCGCGTAGTGCCCGGAGTCGCGGTGACGATAGCGCGCTCGCGCTCGACCAGACGGTTGAACAAGCTCGATTTGCCGACGTTCGGGCGGCCCACGATAGCGAGCGTCAGTCCTTGATGCACGATCTTGCCGTAGGCGAAGGTGGCGGCCAGTTGCTCGAGGGGCTGGTGCACGGCGGCGATGCGTTCGAGGATCGAACGGTCGGGAAGAACCGAGACGTCATCTTCAGCGAAGTCGATGCCGGCTTCGAGCACGGCGATCAACTCAACCAGATTTTTCTTGACTGGCTGCAAGCGCCTTGACAAAGCACCCTCCAGCTGCTGGGCGGCGATCTTCGCCTGGTAGAGCGTTTGGGAGTCGATGAGGTCGCGGACGGCTTCGGCCTGGGTGAGATCGATGCGGCCGTTGAGGAAGGCGCGCATGGTGAACTCTCCGGGCTCGGCGAGGCGCGCTCCGGCGGCGACGCAGAGTTCGACGATATGGCGCAGCACAACTGGAGAACCGTGCGCAGCAATCTCGATGATGTCGTCGGTGGTGTAGGAGTGAGGCTTGGCAAAGTAGGTGACGACAACTTCGTCGATGCGAGTCGGGCTTCCGGTTTCCGGCTTCCGGCTTCCGGTATTTTCCACGCTAGAAACTGGAAACTGGGACCTGGAAACTTCCGTTTCAAATGGCTCGATCAGCTCGCCGACGACGGCCCGTCCCGGTTCCAGATCATGTTTGAGCCGCAGGATCGGCTTTGCGACTTCACGTGCCTGCGGCCCAGCGATTCGCACCACGCCGATGCCGCCGCGGCCCGGCGGTGTTGCGATGGCGACGATCGTATCGTCGAGATTCACCGGGCAATTGTAGCGGGTTACCGGGCTACCACTTTCTCAATCGCCGCCTTCAGTTGGTCATAGGGCAGCGCTCCGGGGTGGTACATCGCGACCTTGCCCGCGCGGTCGAGTAGTACTAAAGTCGGCGTGGTCGAGGCTCCGTAGACATCGAAGTTGTATTTGCTGACGGGGACGGGCATGTCGAGCAGTCCGGCATAGAAGCGGTGGCGCACGGCGTCGATGTAGGCGAGTTCGTCGCTGGGCGCAGCGTGCTCGGCTTGCGCGGTGTAGCCATAGAGTCGGGTGGGACCAACGACGGTTAATCCCGAGGCCGCGAATTCAGTGCGCAGTTGCGTGATGATCGGCGCTTCGGCTTTGCAGTCACCACACCAGTGCGCCCAGAAGAAAAGCAGTACGGGCGAGCCTTTGAGTTGGGCGAGCACAGGAGCCTTCGAGCCCAGAAACTGGTCCTCTTTCAGGGCGGGTGCTGGTTTTCCTTCGAGAGAGAGCAAGTTCAAGTTTTTCTGAAGGCGGGCGCGAATCGAAGTACTGGCATAGGTGCGCAGCGCGGCCTCGAGAACTGCAATGCCTTGAGTGCGCTGGCCGCGAGCCGCCAGCGTCTGCGACTCGACCTCGATGGCCGCTCCCAGGGCAAGCGGCAGATGGGGCTCGGCATCGAGTGGGCGCTGCTTCAGTTGCTCCAGCGCTAGTGCCTTGGTTTGTTTCGCGTAGGCCGCCGCCTGATCGTAGTTGTGAGCGCTGAGGGCGGCGCGCGCCATCCACGAGTAGGCCTCAACGTACTCGGGCGTGACGCCGTTCTGGCTGCGGTACGAGTTCAGCTGCGCTTCGGCCGCTGAGAAGTTATTCTGGGCCAACGTCGCGCGGACATCGTCAACAATCCCCGCCCAAGCCGGAGTCGCGAACGCAATCAAAATCAGGAGCTTGCCGAAATGCAGGTTCTTGGTCATGTATCTCTGATGATGTATGTTTTCTTCTCGGCTGGCAAATCCAGCATCTGGCGCGGGCGCGGCGATAATCGGTAAGTTGCTGAAGTGGTGATGTTTACACGCTGGCATAGCAAAAACTGTGGCATTCTTGGGGCAGTTCCCTTACAATTTAGTTGCGTTTGACTTTAGAGTTCTTTCGCAGTATCCAGTTTCTCCGCTAACCAGCGCGTGACCTGCCTGCCGAAGAAGCCTTCCAAAGTTTCAGCGCTACATCAAAGAAAAAGGAACAAAGCAACACCATGGAAACAGGAACAGTGAAGTGGTTTAACGACGCCAAGGGCTACGGTTTCATCAGCCGCCAAAACGGTGAGGATGTATTTGTGCACTTCTCAGCCATTCAGGCGAGCGGCTTCCGCAGCCTTCAGGAAGGTCAGCAAGTGCAGTTTGACGTGGTCAAAGGCCCCAAGGGCTGGCAGGCCGAGAACGTGAAGGGTGCATAAACCACTTCGCAGCTAGACAATTCGAATAAAGGGCGGCCAGAGATGGCCGCCTTTTTACTTTAAAAGCAGTGGTCAGTGTCCAGTGTTAGTGGTCAGTAAAACGACTGTGAACTTACTGACCACTGGCCACCGATCACTTACCACTGCTTTCCTACTTCTGTACATCCCGGATCAGTACCACGTCCGACTCGGTGTGCCCGCGCACGATTGCCAATTGCTTTCCATCGAACGACCAGTGGAAGTCGTAGATACGTTCAGAAGTGAAATCCGTAATCTGCCTGCCCTGGGACCCGTCGAGCGGCTGCAACCACAGGTTGTCAACGCCATTCTGCCGCGCAGGATAGACGACTGCCTTGCCGTCAGGACTGAAACGCAGTAACCCGAAGCGAATGCGGTCAAACTCTGTCATTTTTGCCTGTCCGGAAGCGGTATCGACCAAGGCCAGCCGCTCTTTGTGTTCCCCCGTATGCTGAATCGTTCCGAATGCTGCCAGCTTTCCGTCGGGGGAAACGTCAAACTGGCTTTCACTGATGGGCAGATCGGAGATGGCTTGCGCCGGCCCGCCGTCAATGGGTACGCGGGCCAGGGTCCCAGCCTCCTTTTGCTCGATGTAGTAAATCCAGCGGCTATCGGGGGAACATATGGCGTGACTGTCATTCTTGCCATGCGTGAGCTGCTTGAGATTGCCGCCCGGCAAATCGACGCGCCAGATGTTGTCCTGGCTATCGCTGCCGGGCAGCCCGAGATCGAATACCAGATAGCGGCCGTCGGCGCAGGCGTTGGGGTTGCCGTTCGGTTTGCCCTCTTGAGTCGCGATGGGCATTTTGGTGCCGCTTGCCGGATCAATTCGATTAAGAATGCCATTCTGATCGGCGATCAGGAATCCGTCTCTTGTCCAGGTTAAGTTGGTGCTGGAATCGGACGCGATGAGATTATGGCCTTGCGCGCTGGGCCCAGAGGCGGGCATAACAAAAATGTTCCACCGGCTTTCGCTTAATACCGTAGCCAACGCCTTCCCGCTGGCGGCAACGCTCAGAAAGGAATAGCTGTTGGTATCGTGGGTGACGGTGGACAATTTCCCATCCGGGAAAGATACGAACGCGATCCGGTATTGAACAAAGTTTGTGCTCTGCTCGCGCAGGGTTCCCAGCAAGCCGTGGCCGTCCGGCATCCAAGTCGGATTTTCAAATGTCTGGCTGCTGTTGCCGAAGACAATCTTTTGCTTCCCATCGGCTACGTCGATCGCCGCCAAACTCGCAATACCCCCTCCAGCATTTAACTCGTCACACACAATTGTTTTTCCGTCGGGAGACCACGCGGGATTGTAAAGTGCCTGGCTCTTGGAACCGCTGACCAGCGCGCGCTCGTCAGCATCGCTGCCCTGCACTGGACGCACAATCAGGCGGTATTTACCCGGCTCTGGATTGTCGTAGCGCATAAAGGCAACCTGTTTTCCATCAGGGGAGAAAGTGACGTTCGAATCCACGTCGTCGGCCAGCTTTTGCGGCGTGCCCCCGAGTAGCGGAGCGCGGTACAAGAACCTGAGTTCCGGATTTCCCGGATCGCTGCGCACGAAATAGAAGTAGTTGCCATCAGGCGAGAAACGCAGGCCGTTGTAGTAGACCTCCTCCGCCGGCTGCACCTGGGCGATGCTGTTGGTGGGCACGTTTCTCAGCCACAGACTCGACAGTCCGTTCTTTCTGGTCAGCATGAGGATGTACTGCCCGTTGGGAGAAAGAGCGGCGATCACAGCGTTCCCGGTGTCGGTAACCTTGGTGACAGAAATGTTTTGGAAGGGAACGGAGTGGCTGCGGAAAAATATCGAGTACGCCAGAAAGCCCGCCAGCACCAACGCAATGCCGGTGCCGGCGAAGCGCAAGCTCGCCCGCGGTTTATCGCTTCCGGCTGCGGTTGGAACCGGCTGACTCCCCGCCGACGCCGGATTCATCCCACCGGCGCTTGCCAGTGGTGCCGAGGTTGATGCGGCCGCGGTCGTTGAACCCGAGGAAGCCCGGACTGGAGAAGCACTCCCTGACCCAGCCTGCGCTGCCTTCCTTCCCGACTCCGTATCGCGCTTCAACCGCTTGAGGTCGCCGCGAAGGTCGGCGGCCGACTGGTAGCGCAGGTCGCGGTCTTTTTCCAGGGCCTTCTCGATGATTTCTTCGAGCTTCGGCGGCAGGGTGGAATTCAGCTCTGTCGGCGGAGTGGGGTCGAGTTCAAGAATGGCGTGAAAAACAACAGCTGAGGTAGCGCCGGAAAAAGGAAAGCGTCCGGTTGCCATCTGATAGATCACGACGCCCAGAGAGAACAGGTCAGTGCGCGGGTCCAGGTCCTCACCGCGCGCCTGCTCCGGCGACATGTAGGCGATGGTGCCGACGGTCCATCCTGGGCTTGTGAGATGCAACGGCGCCGGCGAATCCTGCGTCGCACCGATGGTGGTCATCTCCATTTCGGGACGTGCCAGCTTGGCCAGGCCGAAGTCGAGTACCTTCACCTGCCCGCGCTGGGTGAGAAATATGTTTGCCGGCTTGATGTCGCGATGGATGATTCCTTTGGCGTGCGCGGCGTCGAGCGCATCCGCCAGCTGGATACACCAGTCGAGCAGGCGATCGAGCGGCACCGCGCCGGCAGCCAGGCGGCGGTCGAGGGTTTCGCCTTCGAGCAACTCCATGGCGATGAACGATTGTTCCTGGCCGTTTTCAAGCGGAACTCTTTCGACCGCATAAATCGTGCAGATGTTGGGATGGTTCAGCGCCGAGGCGGTGCGCGCCTCAAGGAGAAATCGATCCAGCGCATTTTGATCTGTAGAGAGCCGCGGCGGCAGGAACTTTAGCGCAACCTTGCGCCCAAGATCGAGGTCTTGCGCTTCGTAAACGATCCCCATCCCGCCGCTGCCAAGCTGGCCGGTGATGCGGTAGTGCGAGATGGTCTGGCCGATCATGTTTGGACCGTCGTGGGCAAATGTTTGGGAAAACACATCTTAGGAGGGATGGGAAACGCAGTCAACGGAGAACAGTGGCCAGTGATTAGTGGCCAGTAACCCACAGCATACCTTCTGGCCCGCTTGCCACTGATCATTGATCACTGACCACTGTTGACTGGTCTTACGTCACTGTCGCTTCTTCCGCGGCACCCACAGAATCGAAGAAGCGGAAGAATTGCTCGACGTGCGTGACCTTAAGCGCGCTGTGGATGCGCTCGCTCACTCCCACCAGCGCCAGGCTTCGTCCGCCATTCTGGCGCGTGACGTAAGCGCCCACGAGCGCCCCGATCCCGGCCGAATCCACGTAAGACACGTTGGTGAAATCGATGATCAGCGAGCGTGAAGTGTCGGCGCGGACGGTGGACTGGAAGCCGAATACGGTGGGCATGACCAGCGCTCCCTCAAGGCGGAGAATGCGCTGTCCTGGCTGCGTTCCGGGTTGGTCGTCAATGCGTAGGCTCTCTTGCGGCATGGGGGAGATATTAATGCTTGTGTAACTTTGGATTGTTAACGCAGCGTTAATTTGGGCGAGTGGAGGCCAGTTTCGAGGTTCCGGCTTTATTTTCCATAATTCCGAACCCGCTGGAAACTAGAAACTAGAGACCGGAAACTCTCCTAGAGCGCCGCTGCCTGGTCACGTCTTCGCGCTTGGATCTCAATGAAGACATTGACCAGCGAGACCGCCGCGGGAGTTACGCCGGGGATGCGCGAGGCTTGAGCCAGCGTGCGGGGCTGCACGTGAGTCAGTTTCTCCTGCATCTCGCGCGAGAGCCCGCTGACGGAGCGGTAATCGAACCAGTTGGGGATGGACCGCTGTTCCGACTTCTTCATGCGCTCCATGGCGCGCTGCTGTTGCAGTAAGTAGCCTTCGTATTTGATTTCAGTTTCCACAGACTTGAGTTCGTTGCGGATTTCTGAAGAAAGCTTGGCCACGGATTCGCGCGGATTGTCGCGGATCGCTCTGCCTTCAAAGAAACTCGGATCCAGCTTGCGGAGAATGGGCACGAGCTTCTCGATCGCTATCTCGGGGCGCTTCAGCAACTGCGCACAGGTTTGGCCGATGGCCGAGTTCCTGTCATAGACCGGTCCTGTGGCGCTGCTGGCGACAGCGGGTTCCTCGTCGCTTCGCTCCTCGGAATGACAAGATGATCCGATGTTCTCCACCATCTCATTCGTCAGCCTGGTAGTCTCCAGCAACTTCTTCATGTGCTCCAGGCGCTGCTGCTTGGCTTGAAAATCAGTCCAGGCTTCCTTCGAAATCAAGCCTACGCGGCGGCCGTGCGGCGTCAGGCGGCGATCGGCGTTGTCGATGCGCAGGTGCAGGCGGAACTCGGCCCGCGACGTGAACATTCGGTACGGTTCGTTCGTCCCCTTGGAGATGAGGTCGTCGATCAGGATCGCGGTATAGGCTTCGGTCCGGTCGAGGATCAGCGGCGGCTGCGCCGTCACTTGCAGTGCCGCGTTAATGCCCGCCATCAGTCCCTGACACGCGGCTTCTTCATAGCCCGACGTGCCGTTGATCTGGCCCGCGAGAAAGAGGCCGGCAATCTTC
>Ga0187871_10000490_pt1 | contig 37953 bp, 28 predicted proteins | sample June2016WEW_16_1_FD_132988 | JGI IMG/M metagenome (GOLD analysis project Ga0187871, IMG submission 132988) | Peatland microbial communities from SPRUCE experiment site at the Marcell Experimental Forest, Minnesota, USA - June2016WEW_16_10 | ecosystem: Environmental > Terrestrial > Soil >...
AGGCGTTTTCAAGCTGGAATACTCCACCCGAAAGAAACTGGATTGCAGAGCCGCCGGCGGAAACCACGTTGGGATCCGACCCGGGATAGATGACCGCGTCTTGAGCCAGGCAGTCCGCGGTGGCTCCATAATCTCCCGAGGCCGCTACCAGGGTCCAGCCCTGGCCGATCATGGAGTTGAAGATGCCGTGATCGGTGTCCATCACCGATTTGCGGAATGCTATTGAATTCGGCGCCGCCCCAACCGGTGCTGAGGACCCGTGCACGGCCGTCGCTTAAGGCCCGGTTGAATGCATCGGTAAACGTAGAGAGATTGGAATTCGCGCCATCGTACATGTAGACCGTGGCGGTATTCGCGGCGGTTCCAAAGCTATTGGCCATGGCGGTGGACCACTCCAAATCCAAGGTGCCCTCCGCATCGCAGCACGGCGGCGTTCCGTCGATGTAGAACTCCTCATAGTTAGCGGCAAGGATTGGGTAGTCGGCGCTGAGGAATCCCGTAAGGTCGCTGCCCCTCTGCGTTCCCGAGCTGACAATCGCGATGGAAGTCTCCTTGGGCGAAATGCCGGGATCGCCTAAAGGATTGCAGCAGTGACCAAGGGCGTACAACGCGTAGGCGTCGTAGGCTATCGAAGTGTAGATTACCTGTGGATCGTACCCCAGGTTGACGACGCCGGGGCTAGCGCCAGGCGGCTTGGTGCGGTTGCCGTCGTGGCTGCCGCTTTCCCCCACGGCGAAGGCCGGCCCCGGCGAATAGATGGGGAATTCAGGTTCCGCGAATCCGTGATTGCCGGCCTTCATCACTTGAATATTGTTCAGCCCGCCGACCGAGTGAACGATATGTATTAAAGCGGCCGGAACCACCGGATTCCGGTCATTGGAATAGTGACTGGCGCCACCCATCGCGTAACTGTTGATTTTGACCGCCAGCGCCCTTTCGATTACGGAGACGGGTGCTTCGACATCCACCAACAGCCGGTTGGCGAAGCGGTTGGTAATCGTGAAGCCCTGCGCCTGTGCCCAGTCGACCACGGCCTGCTCGTCCTGCGGTGACGGCGAAAAGCGCGCATTCCACTCATCCGCCGTCAGGAAATGCCTGTACTCCGGCGATCCTTTGGTGTTGAGGTCGACCAGGAATTGCTCCTCCTCGGCCATGTGCGGATGTTGCAGGCCGAAGACCAGCCGGAGCATTTGAGTGGAACTGAATGACCCGGCCGCCACGGCAGTGCCCTTCACTACGGCCGGTGGCACCAGCCCGGGGAGCTCGGTTACAGCGCCGGTCTGCGCCATAATGTCGGCGCAGCAAGAGAAGGAAGCCACCAACAGCACTATCCGGCGATTCATATTTCCCACTCCTCCGGTGGACAGGATGACGGAGCGGGGCCTGGTTCACAATAGTGCTTGCATGTCGCCTGGCTTACTTTTTCATGTCCCCTGAAGTTACACAAAACAATTAAGATGCAGCGACTGGAGGAAACTAGCGTAGAATGAAATCTCCCTCCCCAGAGGGGGAGTTTTGGCATTGGAGCCGGTCAGAATTTCAGACGCCATCAGGTTTGGAGAGGATTTCGAGCTCGACGCAGAGTCTTATACGTTGCGCCGGGCCGGTCGTGTGCTCAAACTGGAGCGCATCCCCATGGAAATCCTGCTGTTCCTGGTGGAGCAGAAGGGGCAACTGGTCAGCCGCCAGCAGATTGTGGAGAGGGTCTGGGGCGAAAAGGTCTTCCTCGATACCGACAACAGCATTAACGGTGCGATCCGAAAAATCCGATCCGTCCTGAAAGACGATGCCGAGGAGCCGCGTTTCATCCAAACGGTCACGGGCAAGGGCTACCGTTTCGTAGCGCCCGTGGAGTTCCGGGAGCAGCCCGCTACGGAGGCCGCGCCTGCGAATATCCCCGCCCGCGACCTCGGCAATCAGCCCGCCCGTCCCAAGCGGCTGCTGGTTCTGGGAATTGCGATTTTGGTGGCGGCGGTACTCGCCGTTGCCGTGGCTCTTTATCTAAACCGGCCGCAGTTGCCTGCGCGCGGGGCAGCGCCCGCCGGCCGTGTAATGTTGGCGGTTCTGCCCTTCGAGAACCTCACCGGCGATCCGGGACAGGACTACTTCAGCGACGGATTTACGGAGGAAATGATCACCCAACTCGGACGCACGGATCCGGCCAAAATGGGCGTGATCGCCCGGACTTCGGTCATGGTCTATAAGCGCAACCCGAGGCCTCTGGATGAGATCGCGCGCAAGCTCGGAGTGCAGTACGTCATTGAGGGCAGCGTGCGGCGCGATGCGGCACGGGTGCGGATTACGGCTCAGTTAATCCAGATGAAAGACCAAACGCACCTCTGGGCAAAAGAGTACGACCGGGACATGAAGAATCTGCTAGTCCTGCAAGGCGAAATCGCGCAGGAGATTGCGGACGAAACGCAGTTCGCCCTTGGCGGCCAGCCTAAGCCCAACCCCGGACGTCGTGCGGCAGCCTCGGGCGGCACCACATCGTATGAAGCTTACGACCTCTATTTACGAGGGCGCTATTTCTGGAACAAGAGGAGAGGGGAGAATTTTGAGCGGGCCGCTCAGTATTTTCAACAGGCGATCGGGAAGGACCCCCACTATGCCCTGGCCTATGCCGGGTTGGCGGACACCTACGGATTGATGGCCACCTGGACCGCGGCTCCGCGAAATGAACTGGTACCGAAGGCGCGTGCGGCCGCCCTGCAGGCGCTAAAGATCGACGACGCTCTGGCTGAAGCGCACGCGTCTCTAGCGCTGCTGGCAGAGAGCTTCGATTACGATTGGAAAACCGCGGAGAAAGAATTTCAGCGTGCCATCGAGCTCGATCCAGACTACGCCACCGGGCGCCAGTGGTATGCTGAATACCTTTCCTGGCAGGGGCGCTTCGACTACGCCCTGGCGGAGAGCGAACGCGCGCAGCGGCTCGATCCCCTGTCGCTGATCATTGCTACGGACCGTGCCACTATCCTGTATTACTCACGGCAGTACGATCGAGCCATCGCAGAGTGCCGCGCCGTGCTCAGCCTGGATCCCCGGTTTGACCTCGCCCGCGGATTCGCGTTCTATGCACTGGTGAAAGAGGGCAAGTTCCCGGAAGCGTTGGAAGAAATCGAGAGTAGGCAGGATACCTTAGATTTGGCGGGAATATGGGCGAACAAGGCGTATCTTTACGGGCAATGGGGACGAACGGCAGAAGCTCATCATGCTTCCGCGAGATTCGAACAGCTCGCGCCCGAACTGCGTGACCGGACGCAGGCGTCGGTTCTCGCCAATATTGGCATAGGGAGGAAAGACGAGGCCATCGCTCTCCTCGAACAGGCTTACGCCGAGCATTCCAATCTTGTGACTAGTTTGAAGGTTGACCCCAGGTACGATCCGCTGCGCGACAGTCCGCGGTTTCAGGAGTTACTGCGACGCCTATGGACGACACAATAGACCGCGCATCGGCTCGTTCAATAAAACCGTGGACCTTGCAGCTTCGTCGCATCGAAGACGGCGACGAGCGGGCGAGGGCGAGTTGATGCCAGTCATCGAGCCGGAATTGCGTCGTCTCGCCGCTGGCGGATGCGCGGTGAGCGGAACGCGCAAACCCTCCAGACCACCGTCTTGGTGAAGGTTATATCCGCCTGTTCGGATCTGGCGGCGCGGACTTCAACGACCGCAACCGCTTTCTGGCGGTGGCGTCCCGCGTGATGCGGCAGGTCCTGGTCGATTACGCGCGGGCGCTTCCACGCGTCGAAAAGAGATGGCGAGAAGGTGTCGCTCGATTCCGTCGATGTTGCGTTTCCTCCAATGCAGCGGGACCTGCTGGACGTACACCGCGCGCCGGAAAGGATTCCTGCTACCCAGCTCTCCAGAGGGGGAGATCAACAATCGGCCGCTCCCAGGCATATTAAGCTGTTTATTCTCAATAAACTGGTAGAGAGACAGAGATTCGGAAGCCTTGGTTGCCATGTGGTACCGAGGCCATTGCGCATTGCCCGGGATTGCCCGACGCGGATGATCCCGGCGGAATCGGGCGTTCCCTCGGCTTGGCCCGCGCCGCCCGGGCGCGACGATTCGTAAGGGCCGAGTTTCACGCCGGTGGCGAGCGGCATGTGCAGGATGCAGCTAGTTTAAGGTACGTAGTCGCCGGACCACACATCCAGTTGCAGGTCCCCGCCGGTAGTACGGCTGGCGGTCACGCTGTAGAGTCCCGTCGAGAGCGGCGCGGCGGCCACCGCGGTGGCGTCTTCGTGCAGGGCGCTGGCGCCCGCCGTGATTTGGGAGCCTTTATCGCCCCAGACCCCGGCATCCACGGCCCCGGTCGAATTGAGCGATGCCGTGAAGATCTGGCTGCCGATCGTGCTCGCCGCGACCTGGCTCACCGCGCCGACGGTTTGGGAGGAGTGCCTCGTAATCGCCCCGGTCGTGGTGTTCAGGATCCAATCGATCACCTCCAGGTCTCCCGAGCCATTGCGCACCGGCGTCGCCAGGTGGACGCCGTCCCATGACGTGATGTCCAGTTCGCTGACCTCCCCGGCGGTAGCCGTCGCCTGATGCGTCATCGCGCTATCCGCGTTGACCGACCACGAGTCCAATTGCAGGTTGCCGGCCGCATTGCGCATGGCGGTCACAATCCAGCTCGGATTTACGGCGGCAACGGCGGGAATGGTGCCGGCCGCGCCAAAAGCAGACGCGACCGGGAGGAGTTGTTTGTTGGTGATGCTCCACACGATCAGGGTTAGGGACCCGCCACTACTCGCAGCGGACAGGGCGCGGAGCGAATCCAGCTTGGTCATCCGTGCGGACGATGTATCGGCAAGGACCAGCAAATAGCTTTCGAACGCCACAGCTCCAGTGGGGCTCACCGTCCAGGCAATCATTTGCGTCCCCTGTGAAGTAATGCCTGAAGTGATCACGCTGTTGGGCGTCAGCGCTACCGTGGACATGCCCGCATCACTGACCGCGACGGAAGTTGCGGATCCCTTGCGGACCAGGGCGTTGCCCGTCGATTCCCATGTAAGCAACTCCATGTCGCCCGCGCTGTTGCGCACTCCGGTCGCTACCCAATTTGGCGACAGATTCGCAATGGAGACTTGGCTCACGGCGCCCGCCGAGGCTCCATATTGGTAAACCATAAAATTCTGTGCGGACGCCGAAGCCCCAGTCAGGCAGGCGACCATCAATCCAATCGTTTTGGTGTTCATCCTTTGTGTTCATCCTCAAACATACATGCGCAAAAGAAAAGGAGTTTGGCTAAGAAATCTTTTTGAGCCAACCTCCGTACGAGACTCCGCTCGCGCAACTCGGCCAAACGCTCTCGTCCTGGTCCGTGGGGATTGCCACCATTTGGCGCTTCACTCGCAATAACGAGAGTAAGTTTACGTGTTCGTGCGGAAGTTTGGGTGCAGCCTGCCCCCATTAATGACGTAGATCCCGTAGAGCCTTGAAGCTATGGATAGACAGAAATGGCCAAGAGACAGGGATTCGGAACATTACGGGTCGTTCTGGACGGATCGTCTTCGGTATACCTCAGATAGTGACGACAGCAACTTCGCGGCCGGAAGCCCTGACGAGCCGTTCTATGTCGTCTGGATCGCTTGTGAGAATCGCGGCTTTTTGCCGAAGGGCTGTTGTCACCACCACGGCGTCAACGACATCCGACGTTTTGGTCATGCCTAGCAACCGGCCGGCTTCGTGGGCCTCGGTCTCGCCAAGAGGAACGACCACGCACCCAGTCAAGAAGCGCCGGAGTTGGGCTTGCTTTGGGGACCGGCTGACCTGAGCGACCACCGGCGCAGGAACCAATGGAACAACACCAAGTTCCAAACGGGACTTGTGTTCAGCCCATGCCCGCCGCTCGTTTCTGTCGGCGGCCACGAGAACGGCGGCATCATAGACGACGCTGTTCATGCCGAACGCCGGGCCGTTCGCGATGTTCGGAGCTGAGCGCGCACCCTGCGGCGAGCTTCATTCATCTCTTCTGTCGTCAAAGGTCCGTGCTGCTTTTCCCAGAGCGCGACTGCTGCCAAACCAGCCCGCCGCTGCAGTGCCTGGCGCGCCGCAGAGGTCATCCAGGCAGAGACGCTCACGCCGTCGCGGGCGGACGCCGCAAGGATATTTTCGTGAATGTCAGGGTCTATAGTGATGGCAAGCTTCGGTGACGGGTTGCCGCGCGGCATACAAGTATCCTACTGCGGTAGGATACCACGCTGAGGTCCGACCAATGGCAAGATGCGCCCTGAACCGTGGAGCGGCCAGGCAAATCGGACGCGCCTGGATCGGCCGCACGGGTCTTTATGTCGTCCCGGGAGAATCCGCAGCTCATTGATTTTAGATGGCGGAGAGACAGGGATTCGAACCCTGGATAGAGTTTCCCCTATACACGCTTTCCAAGCGTGCGCCTTCAACCACTCGGCCATCTCTCCGTAGGGAACCGTCTGGTCTCCATCCAGAATAGCACGCGAGCGCGCGGGGACGGGCTGCCGCGTAAACGATGCCCGTCCCGGCGGATTCTGCGCTTTAGAAGAATCCCATCGCCTTGGTGCTATAGCTGACCAGCACGTTCTTGGTCTGTTGATAGTGGTCCAGCATCTGCTTGTGGGTTTCGCGGCCGAAACCGGGTTCCTTGTAGCCGCCGAAGGCCGCGCCTGCCGGATACACGTGGTAGCAATTGGTCCAGCAACGGCCGGCTTTGATGGCACGGCCGACGCGGTAGCAGTTGTTGATGTTGCGCGACCACACCCCCGCGCCCAACCCATAGACCGTGTCGTTGCCGATGGCGACGGCCTCGTCGAGCGTTTTGAACCTGGTTACCGAGAGCACCGGACCGAATATCTCCTCCTGGAAGATACGCATCTTGTTGTGGCCGGAAAACACGGTCGGTTGAAGGAAGTAGCCTTTCGCAAGTTCTCCCTGCATTTCCGCGCGGGCGCCGCCCGTGAGGCATTGCGCGCCTTCTTCTTTGCCGATGCGCACATAGTTAAGAATCCCATTCATCTGGTCCTGGGATACTTGCGGCCCCATCATGGTGGCCGGGTCTAGCGGGTTGCCGACCTTGATCTTCTGCACGCGGGCCACGGCCCGTTCCATGAACTTCTCGTAGATGGATTCGTGTACGAGGGCCCGCGAGGGGCACGTGCAAACTTCGCCCTTATTGAAGCAATACAGGGCGAAGCCTTCGAGCGCCTTGTCCAGGAAGTCGTCATCGTGGTCCATGACATCGGCGAAGAAGATATTTGGCGATTTGCCGCCCAATTCCAGGGTTTGGGGAATGACCGGATCGGAGGCGTACTGCATGATCAGGCGGCCGGTGACGGTTTCGCCGGTGAAGGCGATCTTGGCGATGCGCTTGTTGGCTGCCAGGGCCTTGCCGATCTCGCCGCCCGGGCCGGTGATCAGGTTGAGTACGCCGGGGGGCAGGATGTCGTGCGTCAACTCGGCGAAGATGGCGAGACTGAGCGGCGTATTGGATGCCGGCTTGATCACGACGCAGTTGCCCGCACCCAGGGCCGGCGCCAGTTTCCAGGCGGCCATCAGCAACGGGAAGTTCCAGGGAATGATCTGGCCCACCACGCCAGGGGTTCCTTGAAGTGGTACGCGATCGTATCTTCATCCAGTTCAGTGGTCGCGCTTTCCTCGGCGCGGATGCAGGCGGCAAAATAGCGGAAATGGTCGATGGCCAGAGGCACATCGGCGTTGCGGGTTTCGCGGATGGGTTTGCCGTTGTCGATGGTTTCGGCGAGGGCCAGCAGTTCCAGGTTTTCCTGCATGCGGTCGGCGACGCGCAGCAGAATCGCGGCGCGCTCGGCGGCGGATGTGCGTCCCCAATGGTCCTTGGCGGCATGCGCCGCGTCAAGAGCCCGCTCCACGTCCTCGGGCGTGGATTTGGCGAATTCGCAAAGTGGATCGGTGTTGATGGGGCTGTGGCTGATGAAGTAACGGCCATGTACCGGCGGTGTCCACCGGCCGCCGATGTAGTTGCCGTACCGGGAAGCGCCGCCGGCCTTGTGGAGAGTGTCCAAAGCGTGTTGGACGTTGGTTTCTCTGGCGAGATCGATGGCTGCCATTGATTGCTCCTTTTCTTCCGTGCGCGTGCGCGATGCATCGCACAGACGTGATTCAGACCTTATTATCTGGCTATGTAGATCGCTGCCAATGGGCAGCCGTGAGCATGGGGTGAAAACGGGACGCCGCACTCGTCGTCGCCGGGGAGCGATGGTCTACACGAAACAATAGGTTCTGAATGACCGGTCAATTTCAATTCGAATGGGATGAGGTCAAAGCGGCGGCAAACGTGCGAAAGCACGGAGTTTCCTTCGATCTCGCGCGTACGATATTCAACGATTCGCGCCTCGTCACTACGGCCGATATAGAGCACAGTCAAGCGGTGGACCGGTGGCTTTCGATCGGTTGTGCCGCAATGGTATGATGCTTTCGGCCGTTTATCTCTGGCTGGAAGACGCCGGAACGGTGAGAGTCCGCATGATCTCGGTCCGCAAAGCAACACAGACCGGAATCGTCCAGTATCGGGAGATTCTATGAAAGATCAATCCATTGATGACGAGGGCATGCCCTTTGAAATCGACTTCAGTAAGGGCATCCGGGGCCTTCATCATATTCCGCCGGGCGCGAAAGTGCTGATGGCTGCATCGATCGAGCGAAGCGTTTGGGAATATTTCTCCCGAAAGGCCGAACGGCGGGGCGTAGAGCTGTCTGAGATCCTAACCGAGGTTCTGAAACGCGATATCGAGATCAACGAGGCGCTGAAGTAGTCTGTTCTTTCCGGAACTGGCGTCGAGGTGGCGGAAACCGGGGGCGCCGGCTTGGATAGCACATCGTCCTTCGCGAGCAGGATTATGTTCGCCGCCTGCGTCCAGTACTCCGTATCCGTCCCAAGGCTGTTAACAGCCTTCGCCGTTCGGCTTTTGTTCAATAACGCGCGATAGAGTTCTTCGCCAGCCACCTGGAACACTGTTCGACCGTATCGACCATGTCCCGGAAGGCTTCTTCCGCTCGGAGGCCGGCCTCACGTGGGTCGTCATCCGATGCCAACTTGGATTTACCGTTCCGCAGGGGGCCGCAAGATACCTTGCCGGTTTCTTCCAGACTGCCACCGCAAGTGCGCGGCCCGCCCTGCATGGGGCAGGTAACACTCGTCGTCGCGCGGAGTGACGGTCTACTGCTTGATGACTGTGCCGTCGCTGCGGCGGACTTCGCCCCACCCGCCGTCGAGCCGCTTGCGCTCGCCGGACTCGAAGCTGCCGTAGGGATACTTGGCCGCCAGTTTCTCGTCCACTTCGATGCCCCAGCCGGGGGTATCGTTCGCGTATAAGTAACCGTTCTTCATCACCGGGCAGCCGCGGAAGACTTCCTGCACGCGATCGTTGAAGGCCGAGTATTCCTGGATGCCGAAGTTGTAGCAGATCAGGTCGAGGGTCACGTTGGCGGCGTGCCCGACCGGCGAGACATCGCCGGGGCCGTGCCAAGCCGTCTTCACGCCATGGATCTCGGCCATGGCGGCGATTTTCCGCACAGGCGTCAAGCCGCCGGCCTGTGTCACGTGGATGCGGATGTAATCGATCAGGCGTCCGGTGATCAGCGGGGTCCATTCGTGCGGGCTGTTGAAGAGCTCGCCCATGGCGATGGGCGTGGCACACTGGCCGCGGATCTGCCTGAAGTATTCGATATCTTCCGGAGATAGCGGATCTTCCATGAAGAACATCTTGAAGCGTTCGGCATCCTTCAGGAATTGTACGGCCTGGTTGGGCGAGACGCGCTCATGCACATCGTGGAGCAGTTCGACCTCATCCCCAAGCTGCTTGCGGCACTCTTCGAACAGCTTCAGGGCGCGGCGGATGTAGTAAGCCGGCTCGAAAACCGGGCCGTCGTGCAACGCGCCGATGGACGCATCGCCGCGGGCGGCGCCATAGCCCGCCATGCCGGGCACGCCCACCTGCACACGCACGTGGCGAAAGCCCTGGTCCATGAACTTGCGGGCCTGGTCGATGGTCTGCTGGATCTCGGCGCCCGCGGCATGCGTGTAGCAGGCGGCCGCCTCGCGGCACTTGCCCCCCAGAAGTTCGTAAACCGGCAGCCCCGCCTGGCGTCCCTTGATATCCCAGAGCGCCTGATCGACGCCGCTGATGGCGTTGTTCAACACGGGACCATTGCGCCAATAAGAGCTGTCGTAGCAGGATTGCCAGATATCCTCAATGCGGTCGGCGCGTTTACCGATGAGGAAGGGGCGAAGGTACCGCTCGACGGCGGCGTTCACCAGTTCGGCGCGCTGCGTGAAAGTGGCGCAGCCGTAGCCGTAGAGACCATCCTGATCGGTTGAGATCTTGACTACGGATAGCCGCACTCCCGCGGGCGCGGTGGCGATTACGGTAACATCTTTAATAATCGGCGCCGGCAAGCCATGGAGGGCAGTCTGCGCGCGGGCGGGTAGCAGCGCCGCGGAGGCGGCAGCCAGGAAGCTGCGCCTCTCGATTGAACCACTCATCGCAATAATCCCGCATCGTGCAAGTCTATGTGGCGACCCGTTCTGCGTTTGTTCTTCAAGAGATCCTCTTTGCCGATGAACCAACCCGGCTGGACGCGGGGCTGGATATCGTGGCATACCCGCCCACGATGAGGTAATTAACCTCGCTGCCAATACGCTATGTCAAACGAGCGGTCCATATCAGGCAACCGGCCGTAACGCTCCATAGTGAATGCAGGTGTCTTATGCACTGGATTCATTTTAGCGGATGTGGCCGCATGTGCAGCCTAGACTTCGCCGGCTGTGGCTCACTTGTGTTCCCGGTCGTCCAGCAGGCCCCTCAGGCCCCTGAGCTGCTCGGTGATCTTGCGCTCGCGCGAGACCAGGGAGAGCACGTAGACGACCAGTATCAGCCAGGCGGCCAGGAAGCCGTAAAACATGAATGTGAAATTGCGTATGTCCATTGAGTCTCCATTAAACAGCGTGCGCGTAACGGCGGATGGAATCGATTTCGCGCTGCACTTCCTCCTGGCGAAGGCGGATGAGAGATAGCACCACGGCCAGGAGAATGAGCGCGATGAGGTTGAGGATGGCCGTCAGCCGCATCGCCGGATCGATGCTGCCGCCGCCCCAGAACACGGGCTGGGGATGCTGTGTGCGCCACCACTTGATCGAGAAAATGACGATGGGAACGTCGACGAAAGCGAAGATATTGAAGACCGCCGAAATGCGCGCGCGTGAGGTGGGTTCTTCGATGGCGCGGCGCAGCATCAGATATCCGGCATAAAGCAGCCAGCAGACCAGCGCGGACGTGAGGCGCGCATCCCAGGTCCACCAGATGCCCCAGATAATGCGTCCCCAGATGGAGCCGGTAACCAGATTGGCGGCCAGAAACGCGAGGCCGACTTCGGTGACAGCAACCGATATCGCATCGTATTTCAGGTTCTTGGTGAGCAGGTACACGATGCTGGTGATGCAGGTGACGCACGCGCACAGCATGGCGGTGATGGCCGCGGGCACGTGAAAGAAGATGATGCGGTAGATCATTCCCTGCGAAGCTTCGTCGGGAAGCTGCATGAAGATCGAGTAGAGATCGCGGGCCAGCAGAACCGCCGCGATTACGCCGAGGCCATAGATTAGCTTTTCGCGCATAAAGAGCTCCTGCACAGGCCAAGGGCCGTGCTACTTACCCTACCAGGACGGTCTCCAGCAGAACCAGAGACAGCGCCGTAAAAATCACGTCGAAAGCCACCAGCAGGCGCAGCCAGACTTCGTTTTCACCGCCCAGCGGCTTGCCGGAAATCAACTGCATGGTCAACTGCATGGCGCTCATCAGGGCCGGGATCATCATGGGATAAACCAGCAGCGGCGCCATCAATTCACGCAGCCGGATATTGACGGTCAGCGCGCTGAAAATGGTCCCGATCACCGTGAGGCCCCAGGTACCCAGCGCCAACACCAACAGCAACGACCAGATCTGGCTGGTCCAGTGCACATTATAGAAGATACCGAAGACAGGTAACGAGACCAGCTCCACCGAAATCACCAGCAGGAAGTTGGCGAGCGCTTTGCCCATGAATAGCGCGGCGCCGGAGATGGGCGCGGCGACCAGGGCATCCAGGCAATCGTTGGGCACTTCGCGCGCGAAGCTGCGGTTCAGGACCAGGGTACCGGCGAAGGCGAAGACGATCCACAACAGGCCGCCGGACATTTCGCGGGTCTGGTCTTCGAGGGGATCGAAAGCGAAGCTGAACAAAACCAGGATGACCAGCGCGAAGGCCAAAGATGCGTTGATGGCTTCTTTCGTGCGGAGTTCAGCGCGCAAGTCCTTACGGGCGATGACCCAGGTTTGGCGGAAGAAGTCCATCAGGCCTCGTCGTAGTGCGCGTAGACCCAGCCGGGGTCGGCCACCATTTCCGCCGTGCGCTCGCCATGAAAGGAGACCTTGCCGCGGTTCAACAGAGCCACGTGGGTAGCCAATTCCAAAGCCTCGCGCAACTGGTGGGTGGACATGACCACGGTGCGGCCTTCCGCCAGGGCTTCCCGCAACAGGCGCTGCAGCACGGCGATGGCGCGGTCGTCGAGCGCGGTGAAGGGTTCGTCGAGGAGCAGAACGGAAGGCTGATGCAGGAACGCGCGGGCCACGGCCAGGCGCTGGCGCATACCGCGCGAGAACTCGCGGACCAGGCCGTCCTTTACGCGCGCCAGCCCGGTGCGCTCCAGCCACTCCATGGCGGACTTATGGGGATCGGGCAGATTGTAGAGCCGCCCGAAGAGGCTCAGATTTTCCAGGGCCGACAACTCATCGTAGACCGAGATGCCGTGGCCGATCCATCCTACGCGGCGGCGTGTTTCGGTTTCGCGCGGGTCGTTGCCGAAGATGCGGACTTGCCCGCGGCCGGCCTTGGAGAATCCGCCGATGATGCGCAGCAGGGTGGTCTTGCCGGCCCCGTTGCGTCCGATCAAGGCGAGACACGCGCCGGGCTCGGCGTGAAGCACCACGTCGCGCAGCGCCGGGTAGTCCCCGTAGAACTTCCAGACGCCTTCAGCGGCGACCGCGTTCATTATTTCCTTTCGGCGCTTCCCGACGGTCGCTCGGAACCGCGGCCGCCGGCTGGGCGCGGTAGAGCACGATGAAACCAAGGGCCAGGATGCCGAAGGCCAGCACCAGAATCCACTTCATGTTTTGCTGGAGGATCTTGGGCGATACCTCTTCCAGAGATGGGCCATTATCGGCGGCATCCCCTTCGCCGGCAGCCGGGGCAGCAGGCATCGAACCGGCAATCGCTACTTTGTAAGCGGCGGTTTTGACGCTGTAGACTGTGGCTTGCGAGCGCGGCTCCTGGCCCCGGTTCTCGACCCCTTCACCCTGCAGTGTGACGCCGTTGGGGACTACCAACAAAGTAGGCTCGTCGGTCTTGCCCACGGTTTTGCCTTCGAAGACGGCGCCCGCGCTATAAGGGACCAGGTACGATATCTGGATGCTGGTTTCGCCGGGCTTGATGGGGAAGTCGATCTTGTAAATATCCTTCTGGCCGGTCTTGTCCGCGGCGCGGTCGATGGGCATGCCTTGCGGCGCGGTGGCCTTCACCTGCACGATGCCTTTGGCGGCGGTGGGCAGATAGAACTTCAGCGTGCCGCCATCCGGATCGTTGTAGGTGGTAGTCCCGCTATTGGCGAAGATGTAGCCTTCATTGACGGACATCTGCGCACCGCTCGGCTGGAAGATCAGAAAATGGCGCGAGACGCGGGCCGCACCCGGTTGCTTGGAGGAGTTATAAACGTCGAGCGAAATGCCGGACATGGCCGAGCCTGGAGGCAGCATGTGATTGTAAGTCACGCCGTCGTACGCTGTTTGAATCAGGTGGGGACCGCTCGGGGTCTGATCGATGTGAAACTTGCCCTGCGCGCCGGACTTGACACTCTCGACCGACTCCATACCGGCCGAGCCCAGCTTATATAAAGTGACCGTAGCGCCGGACTGCGGCTGGCCGGTGGTCTTGTTGACGACTGTGCCGTCGACCGCGGCCAACAGAGGCGCGGAGCACAAGCACAGGCATGCGCAGACCGGCAGCCAGCGGGTTTGGTTTTTCATAATTTTGCCACCGCCATGGGCTTGCCGCATTCGCCGCAAAATTTCAGCGGTTGGGGGAACTTTGCGCTGCAGTGCGGACAAATCAGCGGATCGATGGGTTTGGGCGCGGGGGCGGGCGGCGGTGCGGCGGCGCCATTGGGGCTGAGCTGCAACTTGATGCGGTCCACTTCCGCCATGACTCCGGCTAACTCGCGCTGCAGGTCTTTCTTGGTCTGCTGATAGTCATGGTCCGATAACTTGCCCAGCCGGTACTCGAACTGAAGGTCGCGCAGGTTTTCGTAGATAGCCGCTTTGCGCTCATCCAGGTGTTGAAAGGGGGAGACCGGTTCGGGTTCGGGCAGGTCTTTGGCCCGCACCGTCAGGATGAAGACCATCGCCCCGACGGCGATTAGCGCTGCTATGACGATAATCATTTATTCGAGGTGCGCCATATCCTTTTCGATCTGCTCATGATACTTGGACAGTTCGGAATCGTCCGGCGGGGGACCCATTTCAGCAATGGGACGCGGCTTACTATAGCGGCGCACGAACCACCAAATGAGAGCCAGCCCGGGCGCGATCAACAAATAGGGAATCAGCCAGCCGTAGGCGCTGGGGTCGCCGCGGTAGATGGCGGCGCCGTAGGCCGCGACGAAATCGTCGGTGATGGCTTTGTCGGTCCAACCGGACGCTTGCAGTTTGGCGATCTTCTCCTTCGCGGGCTTCGAAAAGCTGCACTCCAGCATGGCGCAGGTGGCCACGGTATCTTTGCAGCCGCACTGGCAGCCGATGTGCGCGCCCACGCGACGGACATCCACGCTGGGTTTTTCCGCCGCGGTCTCGCCAAAGGCGATGGGGGCTGCCGCCAAAACGAGGACGCACAGCAGAGCGGCCCGCTCCACGAAGTTACTTTGGAACTTCTGCATATTTCCTGGTAATCCCGACCACTTCGGTGCGGGCATATTGCATTTTGATTTTGCTGGGCACGAGACACACCAGCGTTCCGCCGATCAGCACCAGGCCTCCGATCCAGATCCAGGAGACCAGCGGGAAAACATAAGCTTGAATGACGGCGCGCACGCCGTCGTCGGACATGCCGCCAAAGTTCAGATACAGATCTTCGTTGAGGCGCGGACGCACGCCCACCTCGGAAGTCCCCTGCCGGCTGGCTTTGTAGAAGCGCTTCTCGGGTTCGAGCGTGCCCAGCACGTCGCCGTTGCGGGAAACCAGGACCGTGGCGTGATTCCAGCTATAGTTGGCGTTTTCGCCTTCCTTCAGATCGATGACTTTCAGATCGTAGTGACCCAGCTTCAAGGTATCGCCGACATTCATTTCCTTGACGTCGGATTGATTGAAGGCCGCGCCCGTGAACCCGATGAATATAAGCACGATGCCCATGTGGACCAGGTATCCGCCGTAGCGGCGCGTGTTGCGATGCGTCAACTCCACGGTGGCGCGCAGCAGATTCATATCGTTCTTCGCCGCGATGGCGCGGCTACCCTTATAGAATTCCATTAGCACGGTGAGCGCGACGAAGAGGCAAAAGCCGAAAGAAATCAGGGCGTAGAAGCTGCGCATGCCGGCCGCGAAAAGCGCGATCACCAGAACGAGCGAAGCGATGCCGGGCCACTGGAAGTTACGGCGCAAGCTTTCCATGGAAGTGCGGCGCCAGGCGAACAAAGGACCGACTCCCGTGAGGATCAGCAGGAACAACCCAATGGGAATCATGAGCTTGTTGAACCAGACCTGATCGAGGCTGATCTTCTCGCCCGAGACTGCTTCGGAGATAACCGGGAACAAGGTGCCCCACAGCACCGCGAAGCAACTAGCCAACAGGATCAGGTTATTGAACAGGAAACTGGACTCGCGGGAGATGACACTTTCCAGTTGGGATTCACTCTTCAAATAGTGGAGCCGGTCGACAATCAAGTAGGTAATGCCGGCGATGCATATGGAAAGGAAAGAGATGAAGTACCTGCCCAGGGGGCCCTGCGCGAAAGCGTGCACGGATTGCACCAGGCCGGTGCGGGTGAGCGAAGTACCCAGAATACATAAAAGGAAGGTGGTGGAAATCAGGACGATGTTCCAGACCTTCATCATTCCCTTCTTCTCCTGCATCATGACGGAGTGAAGGAATGCGGTGCCGCTGAGCCAGGGAAGCAGGGAGGCATTCTCGACGGGATCCCAGCCCCAGTAGCCGCCCCATCCGAGTACGTGATAGGCCCACGCCATGCCGAGCATCACTCCGGTCGATTGGAAGAGCCAGGTAATGAGCGTCCAGCGGCGCGTCGTGTGGATCCAGGCGTCACCCGGCTGGCGGGTGATCAGCGAGGCGATGGCGAACGCGAAAGGTACGGTGAAGCCTACATAGCCCAGGTAGAGCATGGGCGGGTGAATCGCCATGGCCGGATACTGCAGGAGGGGGTTCAGACCATTGCCGTCCTGCACCGGGGTGATGGTGCCTTCGAGCGACAACATCTTAAAGGCGTTCACCACGAAGTTATTCAGGAGTAAGAAGAAGGTCTGGACGAACATGAGGACGCCGACGACGTAAGGCATCATGTCGCGGTGTTTGCGGCGATTGGTGAAGACTACGATGGCCGAATATGTGGCGAGTAGCCAGCTCCAGAAGAGCAGGGAACCCTCCTGCCCGCCCCACCAGGCCGCGAATTTATAGAGCAGGGGCATGGTGCGGTTGCTGTGCTGGGCAACATATGAGAAACGAAAGTCACCCGTGACCAGGCCGTAGACCAGGATACCGGAGCCAATAGAGATGAGAGCCCAAACGGCGTAGACCGCGCGTTCGCCGCTAACTATCAGAAATGGCTTACGTTGCAGGCGGCCAACGACGGATGCGAGGAGCGCATATATAGAGGCGCAAAAAGCCAGTAGTACAGCCAGGGATGCTACGTTTTCCATGCTTTGGCCTTTCTAAGTCGTCTTGTTCACGGGGAGCGCCGGTGCGGCACGCAACTGGCCCGGCTTGGCTTCATATTTAGAGGCGCATTTGGCCTGGATTTTGCTGGCATGGAAGACGCCGTCGCGGCCCATGTGGCCGTCGGCGAGGGCTTGCGCGCCGTCGCGGAACGTGTCGGGGAGGGGATCGGAGCCGGAGTACGCCACTTTCAATTGCTTCTTGTCCTGAGTGAGGGTGAAGCAAACTTCTCCCTTGGCTCGCTGGATCGATCCGCCTTCGACGTCGCCCGCCACGCGCAAGCGTTCCGAGAAGGCGCGGTCACCCATTTGGCCCACCTCGGAAATCGTTTTGTAGTAGGTTTTGGTTTCGCTGACTCCGGTGCTGGCGAGCCAGACCAAGGCCGCGATCACGACAGCGATCAGAACGGCAAATTTCCCGTATTTTCTCATACCATCCCTCTGAAACCATAGTATATCGGAAACCGCGAACGATAGCTGGTTGCGTTGTTTTTTCGCCTGCTATTTACATTTTGTGACGAACGAACCCAATAAGTCTTTTGTTTACTGAGCCTTGGAAAAACCACGAAGCCAACGGCACCCAAATCCGCGCGCCATCCGAAATCCGATCTCTTCGCCCCACCTCCAGGGTAGCACGAGGATTTCCGCCGGCCGTTTATTTTCAGATGGTTCCGGTAGCGGCGGAACCTGGCTTATAATTGACGGAGGATTGTGCGCGCCCACGTTCAGTGTGTGATGTCTGCTTTACTGCTCCTGCCGATTGTGCAGCCGGCGGCAGCGGACGAGGTGGTGGTCGAGGCCGGCACCAAGATTCCCCTCAACCTGGTGAACAGCCTCAATACCAAATGCTCCGCCGCAGGCGACCGCGTCTACCTGGAAACGGCCTTCCCCATCGCCCAAAACGGGCGGATCGTCATTCCGAAAGGCAGCTACGTGGCGGGCACGGTAACCGAGGTGAAGCGCGCGGGTAAGGTAAAGGGCAAGGCGGAATTGTACGTGCGTTTCGATTCGCTGACACTCCCGAACGGCGTCACGCGGGAGTTCCGATCCCGGCTGGATAGCGCCGGCGGCAACGATGTGGACCGGCAGGAAGGCAAGATTATCGGGGACAGCGACAAAGCCGCCGACGCGCGGCGAGTCGGGGAGGTGGCCAGCGCGGGCGCATCGGTGGGCGCGATTGCAGGCCGCGGCGCGATGGGCGCGGGTATCGGCGCAATCGCCGGCGCGGCGGCCGGCTTGATTGCGGTACTGTCCACGCGCGGACCGGACCTGATCCTGCCGAAGGGTACCACCTTGGAAATGGTGCTGGATCGCGAATTGCATTATGAGATCCGGGAGTTGCTCGCGGGCCAGTGACGCAATATAAGGAACCGGCGGCTTGCCGAAACGGTCCAATACATTCGAACCCATGTGTATCGGCTGGATTTGCGCGATTCCGGTTTGCCTGGCGGCGCTTTGTGGGGCGCAACCGGCGGCCCGGGTGCAGGCTCCGGCGCCACCGCCGGCGCCGCGTTTCGCCGCCATCAGCGGTGTGGTCCTGAACGACGCGACCGGAGCTCCCATCCGGCGCGCCGCAGTGACGCTATCGACGATAGACGCGACGCCGCTCGATGCGCTCACGTTCAGCGAAGCGAACGGCGCATTCGGCTTCATCGACATTCCGGCGGGCAAATACAGACTGCACGTGGATCTGCAAGGCTTCGAGAGGACCTGGTTCGGCGCCACCAGGTCGAATCGCGCGCCCAGCACCCTGAAATTGGCGCCCGGCGACGTGCGCTTTGGAATCACTTTCCGGCTGCGGCCGCTCGGATCGATTTCCGGCGTGGTGCTGGATTCGGACGGCGACCCGGTGCCTAACGCGCAAATGCGCCTGCTCCAATCCGCCTGGGTGCGGCTGAAGCCCTCCTACCGGTTCAGCCGGTTTGGCAGCACCGACCCGCGTGGCCAATATCACTTCCAGGATGTTCCAGAAGGCCAATATCTGGTGATGGCGGCCGAATCTTACACTCCGGCGCTGACGATCCAACCGGAAGCCACGGCGGGGCAGGGCAATACGCAGAAGATGTACGGGGTGCAATTCTATCCGAACGCCAACCGCATCTCTGCCGCGGCGCCGCTCGAAGTGGCGGCGGGCCAGGACGTGGAAGGCATCGATTTCAATCTCGTGCCGCAGGCTATGGCTCCCGTGCGCGGTAAGGTGGTGGTCCCCAGCGACGTTCCTGCCGGCGCCAGGGCGCAAATCAATATCTACTCGCAGGAGGTGGCGGACACCAACTACCAAAGTGGGGGAACGCGCACGACGGGGCCGAATTTCGAGTTTCAGGTGCAGAACATCCTCTCCGGGACGTATGTGATCGTGGCATCCTTCTCCGCGGGGGGACGGGACTATCGCGCGACGGAGCGAATCGAAGTACCGCCCGGCGGAGTAGACGTCACGCTTCATCCGGATCGGGGCATCGACCTGGCGGGCCGCGTGGACCTGGAAGGCGGCGCGAGCGACGGCCCGTTCGAAGTCTCGCTGATCCCCGGCGGTTATCCTCCGGGCAGGCGCACGATCCGGACCGAGGCGCATGCGGACGGCACTTTCGTGGTCCCCAACGTGGTTCCGGGAATTTGGGACATCGGCGTGAAGCCGATACCGCAGGGCGGCTACATGAAGGCGATGCGGCTGGGCGATCGAGATGTGCTGGTCGACGATATGACCATCGATTCAGGCACGCGGGACGCGTTGCATATTGTAGTGAGCGCCCGCGCCGCGGTCGTAACCGGCACGGTTGCGGTGCCCGCTGGTATAGCTCGCTTGCCGCGGGCGGAGATGCTGCTGGCGCCTTTCGGCAAATACGCGAATGTCTTGAGTTTCTACCATCGCACCTCGGCCGACGATGCCGGCCATTTCGAATTCAAAGGAGTCACGCCGGGCCGGTATAAGCTGTTCGCGTTCGAAGAAATGGATCCGTTGGCTTACGAAGATCCGGGCTTCCTGAAGCCGTTCGATATGCTCAGCGAGGCGTTCGATGTGGCGGAAGGCGCCCGGATCGAACGGCAAACGCAACTGATCCTGGCCGGGACGCAGCCGGCGGGGAATTGAATATGCGTTTACTCTCGATTTGCCTGCTGGCTGCGATGGCCATGGCGCAGCCGCGGCTGATGCCACGGCCCATGCAGCCTTCCGAGCCCACGCAGCCCGCGCCGCCGCCCACTCCCACCGGCACGAGCAGTATCGAAGGGACCGTATCCGACGCGGTGACGCAGGCGCCGCTCAAAAAGGTGCAGGTGATGCTGAACGGGCCGGTAGGCTCCCTGACCGCCGTGACAGATGCCAGCGGCCGCTTCGCCTTCCGCCAACTCCCGGCGGGAAACTACTGGATCAACCCGCAAAGACAGGGCTACAGTCCACCGCAGGCAATGTTCATGACCCCCCGGGACAATGGCGTCGCGCTGGGAGATGGCGAGCAAAAGAAGGGCGTCGAGATTTCCCTGACGCCGGATGGTTCGATCAGCGGACGCGTAGTCAATGAGGAGGGCATGCCCGTGCGCAATTGCGGCGCGAACGCGGCGCAATTCGTATACGAGCAAAACCGGCGGACCCTGAGGGCGCACGGTTTCGGGTCGGCCAACGAGAAGGGCGAGTATCATATCGAAAATCTGGCCGCGGGCCACTATTATGTGTTCGTCCACTGCAGAACGGACTTGCCCGCCGCCCATCCGCTGCTGCCGCGCGGCGATCCTCGCATGCCGCACGAAACTTACTACCCGCAGTTTTACGGAGGCGGAGTGGATCCCGCCGCGGCTACGCGTCTGAACGTGGTGGCGGGTGCGAGTCTGGATAACATCGATTTTCAGTTGACCCGCGGCCCGGCATACACTTTGCGCGGAAGCGTGACGGGAGGCGATCAGGATACACGCGGATCGATCAACGTGATGCTGGCGCCCGTGAACCGGACCATGCGGACGTTGATGCAAACCAATTCCGGGGCGGACGCGGCCAGCCGCAAATTTCAAATCGAGGCCGTGATTCCAGGGTCTTATCTTCTGACCGTATTCAGCATGCGCGACGGGCACGCAATGGCGGCCGAACGGCCCGTGGAAATCGGGCCGGGGCCACCCGATCCGGTACAGATTTCGCTGCAAGGCGGCACGGACCTGAAGGGGAGTGTGCAATTCGATTCCGACGACCATCCGGCGATGGAGAATGCACAGGTCTCGCTGGCGCCGGTGGACGGTACCTACTTCATGCCGCAACTGCAGGCGCAGGTGGATAAGGATGGCGGATTCATGCTGCCGGGTGTGTTGCCGGGCCGTTGGCGGCTGTTCGTAGGCATGCCCGGCTACCTGAAGTCCGCTTCTTTGGGAGGTCAAGCCATATCGCCGGGAGGCTTTCAGATTGCGCCGGGCACGACGGGGCCATTACGACTCATGATCGGCAGCAAAATGGCCGATGTACACGTGGAGATCGCCAACGCGCCCGCGGACCGGCTGATTTCAGCGCTGATATTTCCGGAGGACGCCAGCCGGTTGGGCATGGGCCTGGAGCGCGCCGGGATGATGGGGAACAACGGCGTCGAGTTTGGGGCCCTGGCGCCCGGGCGCTACCGGGTGTTCGCCACCGACAGCCCGAATCCGTGGCCGATCCTGCAGCGGCCGGACTGGCTGAAGGCTCTGGGGAGCCGGTGTGCATCGTTGGAGGTTCCCGAAGGGGGGCAGGTAAGTGCGACGGTGGAGATCATCGCGCGCGAGGAATTGATGCGTGTGATGGAGGAGAAGGAGTGACAGCAGGGGCGTCATGCCGGCACGAGACCGAAGTTGCCTTTTGTCCGGTGCTTGTCCTATCGGCGTTCATCGGCGTTTATCGGCGGCCAACATTGGTTTTGATTTTGGGCGTGTAGCTAAGGAAAAGCATATTTGGCCGCCGATAAACGCCGATGAACGCCGATAAGACGTGGCGAGAACCACGCACTCACTGCGCACGGCATGCAGGCCCCGTTCGAAGCCGGCAAGAGGGGTGCGTTTTAGAAAGATACATTTTTCCCGATTGTCCGGTAAAGCGCCCCACTTTATCGCTCGCCGCCCAGGGTGCGGCCGGCGTGGCCCGGTTCTTCGAGAGACTTGAGCAGCGTGTCGATGTTGGCTTTCACTTCGATCACGGTGGCTTGGTCGGGTTCGAAGGTGGCGATGAGGATGCGTGTGGACTTGCTCGCCTCGCCCATGAAGATGTAAGTCGCCTCCCGGTTGGCCCTGGAATGCGTGCGCACCAGGGGATGCAGGTGGGGACCGGGCAGCGTATCCATGAAACGATCCCGGTCGCGCCAGTCGTCGGGGTCGTCCCGGGACTTCAGATCCTTCAAGCCCTCGAAGAGAGCGAGTTTGAAGCCGCTGGCGCCCTCCGGATGGGCCACCTTCACGGCGAAGTTCGCGACGCCCATGAACGGGACGTGCACGCGCTGGGTACCGTAATGGGTTTCGATGGCTTTCACGATGCGATCGAACTCCGCATCGCCGCCCCAAGCAGCACCCGACGACAGCAAAACCACGAGAGCCGCGGCCCAGGCGGGTGTTTTCATCGTGCCTTCCTCCAGGTGCTGGAACGCTCCAGGCGAGGAATGCCGAACTCACCACCCAGATCCGCCAACTTCTCGGGATCGAGCGTACCGATAATGTGGACGATGGTGAGTTCTTTGGGTTCGGCGGCGATGACCACGATGCCACCGAGTTGCCCGTTTCCGCCATCCTTAAAATACACGTCGACATTTTCGCTGTGTTTGGACCTGACGCCGACCAGACGTCCCCATACGGGGCCCTGCAACTGGGTGCGCAAGGCTTCCACGTCGGCCATGTTGTATTGGCCCTCATGTGAGAACTGGAAGCTTCTCACGTAGATGCTGTCGAGACCGGCGAGCAGTTTTCGAACGTCGGCGTCGTCACCGTCTTTGTCGTTCAGGAATTTGCCGGCAAGCTTCAGCATGGACTTATCCATGGTGACGGTTACGGCTTCGTCCGCTTTATCGGCGAGCGCGTCCAGATTGACCGGCAGCTTGATATCCTGCGCGCACGCGGGGAGCATGGCGGCCGCCAAAGCGAGCATTGCGATTTTCATTATATTTCCCACCTCGCTACCAAATACGAACCTGGACAAAGGGCGGAGGCATTATTTGGCAGGTTGCTGGGCGGTCGATCTTGGCAGTGGTCACGGTTGCCGGCCTTCGGGGCCTCCGAGCCCTCAAAAGAGTTCGCCAATACCCCCAAACAGGGGGTTTATATAGGGTGAGTTCTCGGTTACACATAGGGTTATATCCATAAGCTATAGGATTATTCTTGGGTCATCCTAAGGAGCTTGCTAAAAGCAAATGTCGCCACAACGCCCATTCACTCCCCCAGACTCTGAACTTCTAAAGCTGCACCACAGGCGAACGGAACTCGACAACGCAATTCGCCTGCTTGAGGAAATCCGATTGATCCGTTTGAGGCGACCGCCGGAACTGTCAGCCATCATCTCGAAAGCGCGGCGCGTTGCGTAGCGCGTAGAGCCGCGGGTTCAGGCATTTGCCCGGTGTTTTTTGGGACACGCCTGACGCGGCTCTAGTGGGGGCCCGCCAGATACCAGGGATTCGGACCGCTCAAGACGGCATTGCCGGATGGAGTGGTGCCTTGCGCGCCGGTATAGAAGAACACCTGTGCCGCATTGGTTGACGGGCTCTCGTACACGATGTCGGGATGCCCATCCTGGTTAAAGTCCGCAATCACCGTGACGTGCCATGAATTGGCGGGCAAGTTGGCGGCGGATTGCAACTGGCTGCCCTGGAGACCCGGCGCCGTGCCACCCATATACCAGATCTGGACGGTGCCGCTCACGGGATCCTGCCATACGACATCGGGCACACCGTCGCGGTTGAAATCGCCGGTGCCGACGATGTGCCACGAGTTGGTCTGATCCAGGTCGGCGGCGCCCATGTAAGTGGTGCCTTGCGATCCGCCCATATACCAGATCTGCGCAAATCCGGATGTGGGGTCCTCCCAAAGCAGGTCGGGATGGCCGTCCCGGTTGAAGTCCGCCACCGATACGATGTGCCATGAATTCTTGTTGGTGATGTTGGCCGCGGAGAGCAGCATATTGCCGCCGGGACCTCCCAGGAACCAGACTTGTACAGCGCCGCTGACCGGATCCTGCCAGAGCACGTCCGGATTGCCATCGCCGTTGAAGTCGGCGATGCCGACAATGTGCCACGGGTTCGTCTGGGTAAGATCCGCGGCCCCGGTGACGGAAACGCCTTGGGCCCCGCCGAGGTACCAGATCTGGGCAAATCCGGAGGTTGGGTCTTCCCAGATCACGTCGGGATGGCCATCATGGTTAAAGTCGCTGGGCACGCTGGGTCCGGCGGGCGAGAATACCGTGGTGCCGCCGAAGCCGGGCGAATAGAAGGCAATCGCGGTTCCGGCGCCGGTGCTCAGGTTGATGGTGAGCACTTCGCCATCGGAGGTAAATCCATACGCGGTTCCGTTGTAGAACGCCAGGCCGTACACCTCGGTATACCCGATGTTGCCGATCAAGGTGCCCTGGCCGTTCGAGGTATTCAATTTGAAAAGCTGGTCGCCCGAAGAGCCGAGGCTGGTCAGATAGAGGTTGCCGGAGGAATCGAATTCGAGATCGCCGGAAGAGTCGTAAGTTCCGGAACCGGAGCCACTGCCGACCCGTGTGCCGGCTCCGGTAGAGGGATTGACGATATAGAGACTGTCCGATCCGGCCGCGTAGAGAGTGGCACTGGGGCTGAAGACGAGGGCGTTCACGGTAACACCCACGCTCCCGATGGCGGTGCCGGCTCCCGTGTTGGGGTTGATGCTATACAAAACACTGGATTGGCCGGTTTCGGCCAGTGAAATTCCGTAAAGCACTCCGTTGTAAGAGGCGATATCGCTCATCACCACAGGAAGGCGGCCGATGGATTTGGTGGCGCCGGTGGTGGGAACAATGCTGTAGAGGAAACCGTTCAGCCCCCCGCCGAGGACGGTCTGGGCGGAGGCGTCCGGCTGCACGCCGGATTGGGCCGGCGATTCCGGGATGCCGGCAGGCTGCGCGCCGATTGGCGGCAGCGACCCATGATAAACCTGCGCGAATGCAGGGAGAATTGCGAGCGCTGCGATCAGGCCAAGCTTCGTTCCCACCGATTTCTTGTACACGAGCCGATTCCCTCCACGGTTTTTGTAGAGTACAACCGGAGCGCTCAGGATGTCAATACAGTCGAGTTGCAGCTAGTGCGGGCCGGCGATGTACCAGGGATTCGGGCCGCTCAGTACGGCGTTGCCGGCAGGGGTGGTGCCCTGGGCGCCGGTGTAGAAGAACACTTGCGCGGCATTCGTGGACGGGCTTTCGAATACCAGGTCCGGATGGCCATCCTGATTGAAGTCGGCAACGGCCACCACATGCCAGGAATTGGCGCCCAGGTTCGCCGCGGATTGCAATTGGCTGCCTTGCTGGCCGGAAGCGGTTCCGCCCATATACCAGACCTGGACGGTGCCGCTGACCGGATCCTGCCACAGCACGTCGGGAACGCCGTCGCCATTGAAGTCGCCGGTACCTACGATCCGCCAGGGGTTGGTCTGGTCCAGATCGGCCGCGCCTAGCAGGGTGATGCCTTGTGGGCCACCCAGGTACCAGATCTGGGAGAAGCCCGAGGTGGGATCCTGCCAGAGCAGGTCGGGATGGCCATCCTGATTGAAATCCGCGACGGAAACCACCTTCCAGGCGTTATGGGTGGTGATGTTAGCGGCGGATTGGAGCTCATTGCCTCCGGAGCCTCCCAGGAACCACACCTGCACCGCACCGCTGACGGGGTCCTGCCAGACCACATCGGGGTTGCCATCGCCGTTGAAATCGGCGACCGCCACAATATGCCAGGGGTTGGTCTGGGTGAGGTCCGCGGCGCCGGTGACGGAGACGCCAAGGCCGCCGCCCAGATACCAGATCTGGGCAAAGCCGGATGTGGGATCCTCCCAGATCACGTCGGGATGGCCATCGTGGTTGAAGTCACTGGGCACGCTCGCCGCGGCCGGCGCATACACGGTGGTCCCGTCGAAGCCCGGCGAGTAAGTGGCGATGGAGGCGCCCAGACCGGTGCTCAGGTTGACGTTCAGCACCGTGCCTCCGGAGGTGAAGCCGTAGGCGGTCCCGTTGTAATAGGACAGTCCGTAAACCTGGGAATAGCCGATGTTACCGATCGGCGCGCCTTGCCCGGTGGCCGGATTGATTGAAAACAGTTGGTCGCCGGATGACCCGGTGCTGGTCAGATACAGGACTCCACGCGAGTCAAAGGCCAGATCGCCGGAGGAACTGTAAGTTCCAGAGCCGCTGCCACTGCCAATTAGCGTGGCTTGGCCGGTGCTGGTGTTCAGGGTGTAGAGACTATCGCCTCCGGCGGCGTACAGCGTGCCGCTCGGGCTGAAGACCAATGCGTTCAGGGTGGGACCCGTGTATCCGATGGCCGTGCCGGCGCCGCTGCTGGGATCGATCGTGTATAAGACACTGGACTCACCGGTCTCGGCCAATGAGATTGCGTAGAGCGACGTATTGTATGCGGCGATATCGCTCATTACCGTGGGCAGGGGCCCGATCAGGACGGTTGCGCCGGTGGTGGGAACGATGCTGTAAAGGTTGCCGTCCGCGCCGGCGCCGAGAATCGCCGTCATGGCCGTCACGTTGACGGGTCCGGTATCGGCGACACGCCAATTGTTGTTCTCGTTGGATTCCGAAACCTGGCTGTTTGCATCGGCGAAGGCCGCCAGGTACCAGGTTCCCGGAGAAAGGCTGGCGGGAACGGCTATGGGACCCGCGCAAGTATAGGTTCCGCCGGCGGAGAGCCCGGAGATGGCGCAGCCCCAGTTGGTATCGACGGCGGTGCTCAACGAAGGATTGGAGGCGGGCGAGAAATAGAACTCCAACTGGAACGCTCCGGCACTGGCATTGCCCTGATTCAGCACGGTGCTGGAGATGTCGATGGTTCCGCCGGCAACCGCGGCGTTGGGGCCGGTGAACGCGGTGACGACGAGGTCGGGGAGCGCGGCCGAAGCGCCGACCATGAACTCGAACTGGTTTGAAGAGATTCCGTCCGGGTCGTTGACTTGAATGCCCCACGTGCCGGAGGCGTTGAGCGCAAGGGTCATCTGGAAACTCGCCGGAGTGACATTCTGAAGTTGTCCGGATCCTTGCAGCGTGGTGGTTCCGTTGCTTGGGGACGTGACGGCCACGGTCAGGTTGGCTTGGAACCCGCTGCCGAAGACGGTGACCGCCTGGGTCTGGGAACCGGCGGTCGGCGTTTGCGGGGTAATGGAGGCGATCTGCGGGGTGGAGGCTCCAGGCCAGGAGGTTGCCAGGTAATAAGCGTCGACCGATCCCAAACCCGTGACTTCGTCGTAACCGGGCCCCGCACTGTAACCGAGGGAGCCCGACGGGCAGTTGGTTGTGCCGGTCTGGCAGGGAACAATGTTGCTGCCCGAAGTGATGTCGTGGAACACAGACCCATTGTGCTGCGCCAGCCAGTAAAGCGTGGGGTTCACGTTGCCGAGGCCGGCTTGCGGCTGAATACCCGTCGAGACCAGGTAATGGTTCAACAGCGTGAGCATGCCGGCGAAGACCGGCGCGGAGGCGGAAGTGCCGCCCTCGACCGCAAACAGTTGCAGCAGCCAGACTGTTGCAGTGGGACAACTGGTCAGCAAGCCGGCATAACAAATGACGTAGCCATCGTGATCGGCGGAAGCGGCCAGAGCGACATCCGGCACCAGGCGGCAGGGAGGATTCGAGCAGGCGCCGCCGCTGGGGAAACCGGACCCGATTTGCCACGGTGGGGCGGGGTAATGCATGCTGACGCCACCGCCGCTGGCGGATAAGTCATTCCGGAGCCCCGTACCGTCGATGCTGTCGTTCCAGGACATCTCCGGTATGTAAAACTGGGCGGAACCCTGGTTATTCCCGTTGAAATAGCTCCAGTAGCCGCCGTCATTCAGGATAAACTCGGTGCCGCCTACGGCCGTGACTTCCGGGATGCTGGCGGGAAACTCCACGGCCAGCCCCTGGGTTGCCTGGGTGGGAGGCTTTTTGGTATTGACATCGCAGGCGGCGGCGCCGGCATCGCCGGAGGAAGCTACCCAGGTCACGCCCAGGGCGTTGGCTTGTTGGGCGGCGGTGCGGTAAGAATCCAGAACGCCGAGGTCGCCGGCCTCGCAGCCGCCGTAGCTCATGCTGATGATGGGAGCGATGATCGGGTTCTGGTCGAGAGCGTATAAAACGGAGGTCAGGATATCGGTCGAATAGACGTAAGTAATCTGCGCATCCAGCGCCACGGCCCCGGACAATTCCAGGTCCATTTCCGCTTCCGAGAGATCGCTTGTAGTGCCGGGGTCCTTGCTATATGGCACCAGGAGCTGGACGGGAGGGTTAGGCGGCAAGCTGAAGATGTTGCGATAAGCGGCTATGTCGGCTAAGTTGATATCGGTTTGCCCGACAACCACGAGGTTTTGTCCGGCGCCGTTAATCCCCAAGGTGTACAGGGGAGTCAGATCGTAGATGGTAGCCAGGTCGCCGGGAGCCAGGTAGTGTGTACCGCTCAGGTTCGTGTACGCCGGTTTCATGGAGGCGGCGCGGGGATGTCCCAGAGGCTCAAGGCGGAAGTCGTCCAGGCCGCGGATCGCGCCGGCCACGCCGGCGAGAGCGGCGGGGACGAACGGATCTGTGGCATTCGCGAAGTGGGTTTCGCCATCCACCAGGTAGCGATGAATTTCGGTGCGAAATACGCGCGCGACCTGGCCGGCGGAGCCACTGAAGACGATCCAGTTCCGGGCACGCGCCGTATAGCGTACCTGGAACCCCTCGGATTGGAGCCACGCCTGGATTTTGCCCACATCGCCGGGGCTGAGTCCAAAACGGTCGCCAAATTGGTCCGAGGTCAGCCAGCGGTGATAATCGGGCGAGGAGCGGTCCTGTTGGGCGGCGAGCATTTGGGTGAGGGACACCTGTTGCGTGGCCGAGGGCTTCAGTAACAGGGTAATCGACTGGAGGGGGAGGGATGGATCCACAGGGCCCTGATCATTTTGCGGCTGTGCTTTCGATGGGACATTGCCCCGGAGTTCGACCACCTGGCCGGCATCGATGGGTGCGGCGATACGGGCAGGCTGTGCAGGCAGTGGCGAAGCCTGGAACAGCAGGCCGGCAGCGAGGGCCAAGGGCAGCAGGCGTTTTACGAATGTGAGTGAGCTTAGCGGCACGCAACACCTCCCGGCCGTCTATAGCAAACGGGCGACACCGGCGCACCAGACGGAGGCCCAGCGTAAACCGCGGTTGGAAAAAAGTCAAACATAAGGTAAAAAGCTGATAGTACCTTAAAGTTATAAATCGGCGGATGCCGGGACGGGCTTTACAATGCGGACAACAACCGGAGCCGCTACTGGACGGCGACCGTAATACCATTCTGAGTGGCCGCTGTTCCGACGGTGATCACTACCGGCTGGGGGCCGGACGCGAGGCCCGCGGGGACCTGCAGATCCACCTGGAGCACGCCGTTGACTTCGCCGGGAGCGGGGCCTGCGTAGATCACGTTCGCCGGCGCTCCTCCGATTGTGGCTGTGACTGGCTGAGTCACCAGGGAGCCTGCGCCGGGGGCCAGCGCGCCGTCGGTGGCGCCGCCCACGATCGCGCCGCCGCCGGTGGCGAATATCTGGATGTAGCTGCCTGCCGCTACAGGATTGGCGGCGGTGTTGAGCGAATAATCCGCGTTGAGTATTGCGCCCGGTCCGCTGCCGCTGGCATTGATAGCGAAAATCGCCGGCGCGGCGGCGGTGACCGGGAGAGTGACGGAGTTCGATACTACCGATCCATTGCCCGCATTGTATTGATACTGGACTACGGTCTGCTGCTTGCCTGCCACTTCAAACGGTACGATGGCGCTCACCTGATTGACCTCCGCGTACACCAGCGGCGCCGGCATTCCGTCGAAGAGCACCTGCGCGCCCGCCACCGAAGTGGGGAACATATTACTGGAATCCACCTGCGCGCCTACCAGCGTGCCGGGGCCCAGATTCGCGCCGAAGACAGTCACGATCTCGCCGGGCGCCACCGATCCGGCCTGATAGCTGGCGGCGTTGACCACGTAACTTCCGGTGAGAGCCGGCGGCGTGGTCTCCATGGCCGTCATCAAGGCGTTGAACGCAGCCGTGGGATTGTAGTTGAAGTCGAATGGCAATGCCGCACCGTAACCCGGGAAGGCGCTGGGGATCCACGAATCGTTGTACGAGACGCCCCAGACCTGAAACGCCGTGCAGGCGGGCTGTTCGAGGCAGGTGGTCATGATGGTCTGGTAGACCTGCGCCTGAGTGGCGAGATCCGCCGCCGAAGCGTTGCCGCTCGAATCCACCGGCAGCCGGTCATCCATTTCGGTGATGTGTACCTGGAGGCCCAGCGCAGCCAGTGCCTGAATGTTCTGGGTGAGCTCGGCGGCGCTCGGATAGTAAGTGTTCTCGACATGCATTTCAAAGCCGACGCCGTTGATGGGCACGCCGTTCTTGACGAAATCCGTCACCATGCTTAAGACCGCGTCGAACTTGGGGCCGGGCTCTTCGATGTTGTAATCGTTATAAAAGAGGAGCGCGTTGGGGTCGGCCGCATGCGCCCATTGGAAGGCCTGGGCGATATAGCCGGTGCCGGTCTGGCCGATGCCGGGCTGATCGTACCAGACCGAATCGCGCAAAACGGATGGGTTGTCGTCGCTCCAGGCCTCGTTCACCACGTCCCATGCGAATACGTTGCCCTTGAAATGCGTGACTTCGGCGGTGATATGGCTTTCGAGAAGGCTCGCCATGTCGGACGGGGAGGCGGTGGCAGCATAGGGCGGCAGCCACGACGGGAGCTGCGTATACCAACAGAGGTTGTGGCCGCGGACACGCATGTCGTATTTCTGCGCGAAAGCAACCAGCTCATCGCCGGGCTGAAAGTTGTAAGTGTCCTGGGTGGGCTGAGTGACGTCCCATTTCATGGCATTGCCCGGCTCCAGCATGCTGTATTGAGTGGAGAGCAGACCGGCGTAGGAGGGATTCAGGAGCAGGTCGGGCGGGCCGTACTCGTCGGCGGACGCCGCGGCGCCAATCGGGATTCCGCGGGCGGCGGCGGCTTGCCGGAGGGTGGTTTGCGCGGGTAGCGGGGCTGCCAGCAGCAATACCGGCAGAAATACCGCTAGGCAGCCGGATGTCGACATATGGGGTCCTCCTGGTGAGTCTAGTTCATGATAATTCATGGAACAGGCTTGCTGTGGCGCGCGCTTCAGCGTGCCGGCGGGACTCTTAAGTCCCGCTCCCCGGCGGACTGAAGAAGTCCGCCGCAGCACGCTCCGTTGAAAACATGCCCGAAGTCATTGAAAATACATGAGGGCGGGTTTTCATCACCTTTGGTGGGCCGCCGGCCTATGGGGCACTCATCTGAGACCCCATTGCCGCTCAATAAGCTAGCGGCTGTTTTTCGGAGCCGCAAAGACGATGAAAACCAAGAGTAGTGGGGCGGCCAATCTTGGCCCGGGGTCCCCGCTGGGGGCGGCTTTCCAGCCGGGTTAGCCGCCTGAAAAGGCGGCTGCGGGCATGATTGCCCGCCCCACGGTGAGTTTTTCGACGATGCCCGCAGGGGGTCTCGCCGCTGTTTCACCCGCATCCGCGGGGGCGCCCGCTGAAGCGTGCGCCACGGGCCGCGGCCAGTCATCACGAGAAAGTCCAAACTCCAGGGCGGGACTTTTAAGTCCCGCTTAACAGCACCTAAGGCATTGGCTGGACATCGACGGCGACCTGCAGTTTGTGGCGGGCGCCGCCCAGGAGCACTCCATAGATAGGGCTGACATCGCTGTAATCGCGTCCCCAAGCCACGGTGATGTGGCCGTCCGAGGGTACGCAATTGTTGGTAGGGTCGAAATCCACCCAGCCGGCGACGGGGCACCATGCGGCGCACCAGGCGTGGGAGGCGTCCGCGCCCACCAGGCGCGGGCGGCCGGGAGGTGGCAAAGTCCGCAGGTAGCCGCTGACATAACGGGAGGGGAGGCCCAGCGAGCGCAGGCAGCCGATCTGCAGATGCGCGAAATCCTGGCACACCCCGCGGCGCTTTTCGAAGAATGTCTGGACGGGCGTGGCGACTTCGGTGGCCGTTTTGTCAAAGCGGAAATCCTGGTGGATGCGGCGCGTCAGGTCGAGAACCGCGGCCAGCAGCGGCCGGCCCGCGGGAAACGATTCGCGCGCGTAGGCGGCCAAATCCGGACTGGAGCGCACGCGCGGCGTATCGAAAACGAATTGCCAAGCGTCCAGGATTTCGCCGGTCGGGTAGGCGTCCAAGGACTGTTGCACGGTTTCCCAAGGAGGGGATGCGGCGAAATCGGGGGGAGGGGCGGCACGTACTTCGAGCTCGCTGTTGGCCTCCACGATCAGACAGTCGTGCGGCTCGTGCAGGGTGAAAGAGTTCAGCGTGTTGCCGAAGTAATCCTGGTGGGAGGCGGTTGCGGGCGGCGCGGGCAGAACAAAAACGCGGGTTGCCCGGCAGGCCTGCTTGGGCAGATTGCGCGGCGTCAACCGGACGATATGATGCGACACCGAGACGGGATCCTCGTAGTCGTACGTGGTCCGGTGGGAGACACGATAGATCAAGTGGTGCGCTCCATTTCCGCGTGGCTGAAATACACGTGCGTGATGGCATCCGATAAGGCGGGCAGGGCAGCGCCGGTGGCGGCCAACAGTTGGTCGAGAGGCTCACGAAGATTACCCGCGCCCGGCTGGCAAAGCATGCGGACATCGGCGCGCCCCAGATCGGCCGCGGCTTCTTCCAGGCGGTTCTGTTTGGCGAGCGGCCAACCCGCGCCCGAAGGCCGGCCGGACAGCCAGCGGCAGTGTTCGAAGAGATCCTGCAACTGGAAGGCGAGGGCGCGCGGATTGGCGTCGTCGTTCATCAGCAGATCGAGCACCGGCGCGGCCTGCAGCACGGTGAAATAGCGCGCCCGGTAAGTCATGGAACTGTCGGCGACTTCGAGCAGCATCTCGAGTGTCGGCCAGGTGCGGGGACTGAGCGGCACGACGATGCCGCGAAAAAGCCCCACCAGTTGGATGGAGCGCTCGACGCGTCTCCCGAGGCTGAGAAAATGCCAACCGGGGCCGCGGGTGATGTTCTCCATTTCGATACCGCGGAGGGCGGCGAGCGTTCCGATGCAATGATTGAGCACGGCCAGCGCTTCGCCGGTGGAGGCATATCCCCAGGCGGAACTGTGCGCCGCGCCGAACTGGCTGACGATGCGCAATGTATCGCTTGAGAGGTTGACGCGCACATGGGCGGCGGCGCGGGAGGCCCGATTCAGCACCGAGTTCAGGCTGTCGCCGCGCTGCTCCTCGAAGATCAGGGAGAGGACCTCCTGCTCCAGATCGCGCCACTGATCGAGATGACCTTGCGGGTCGTCTTCGGAAAGCCGGGAGTGCGGCGACTCCAGGCACTCGTATAACTGCATGAGAGAATCCCACTCGGAAGTGCCGGAAGCGCCGAACTCGCCGGTGAGCCGGACCAGGATGCAGCGCAGGACGCGGGCCAGGTGCTCGGCGCGCTCGGCGTAACGGCCGAGCCAGAACAGGTGGTCGGCCGCGCGGCTGGGCAGGCCGGTGCCCTCGCCGCGATTCAGATCGAGAGGCTGGTCGCCGGGGTGCTGCGGCGTGAGGATGTCCACCGGTCCGGCGGAAAGCACCCAGGTGTCCTTACTGCCACCGCCGCGCTGCATGGAGACTACGGGCGTATCGAGGGAGGGCGAGACGCGCGCGAGCCCGCCGGGCATCGCTACCCAGGAATCCTCCGAAGCCGCCAGAAAAACGCGCAGCACGACGCGGCGGGGCGCGAGACTGCCTTGGGACCAGACCGGGATAGTGGAAAGATCCAGCAATTCCTGGCCGGCAAATTCATAAGGGCGCTGGCGCATGCGGGCCACCAGGCGCGCGCGTTCGTCGCCTGCGAGTTTCGCGCCGATTACCGGTTCCATTCCCTGCGCGGGAAAGGCGGGCTTGACGACCAGGAAGTCCAGATTATCGAGCACATATTCGAGCGGCCCCGGCTGCCCGCACCACCAGGTGGCCACCGAAGGAAGCTTCAGGCGCTCTCCGAGCAACCGCTGGCTCAGCCGGGGGAGGAAGGGCATGAAGGCGGAGGATTCGATCAGGCCGCTGCCTAGAGCATTGGCCACCACCACGTTACCGGCGCGCACGGCTTCGAGCAGCCCGGCGACACCGAGAAAGGAATCCGAGCGTAATTCGATGGGGTCGCAGAAGGAGTCGTCCACGCGGCGCAGGATGATATCCACCGGCTTGAGACCGTCCAGCGTTTTCAGGAAGACGCGGCTCTCGCGCACGGTCAGGTCGCCGCCCTGAACCATCGTGAAACCCAGGTAGCGGGCCAGATAGGAATGTTCGAAGTAAGTCTCGTTGAAGGGGCCGGGGGTGAGCAGCACGACGCGCGGGTTATCGCGGCGGGAGGGGGAGAGATTCAGCAAATGGTCGCGGAAGGAGCGGAAGAAAGCCGCCAGCGGCTGGACCTCGAACTCGCGGAAGAGGTCGGGAAAGGTTTCCGCCAGCACGGTGCGGTTTTCGAGGGCATAGCCGGCGCCGGAGGGGGCCTGGGTGCGGTCGGAAAGAACCCACCATTGGCCGTCGGGCGAGCGCGCCAGGTCGACGGCCAGCAGGTGCAGGTAGGTCTCGATGGCCGGCAGACCATGGCAAGGCCGCCAGAAGCCGGGATTGGCGAAAACCAGCGCCGGCGGAAGCAGGCCGGCGCGGAGCAGCTCCTGCGGGCCGTAAAGGTCGGCCAGGATGTAGTTCAGAAGGCGCGCCCGCTGGATGAGGCCGGCTTCAAGGGCTTGCCACTCGGCGGGCGGGATGAGAAGGGGGATGGAGTCCAGGTTCCAGGGGCGGTCCATGCCCAGCGGATCGCCATAGACGTTATAGGTTACGCCGTTTTCGCGAATGCGCTGGCGGGCGAACTTCCAGCGGCGCGCCAATTCGTCGCCGCCGAGCGCGGACATGGAGCCGATCAGGGTATCCCAGTGCGGACGAAGAACGCCCGATGCGGCTGACATTTCGTCGTAAACGCCGTCTGTCTGGCGATATCCGGCGCACAAGGGGGGCACATCGAGAGTGTCACCGGAAATGCTCATCAGGGAAACTCGGCGCTCGTTCGGGTAGTGGTAGTAATTTTAACAGAGTTCGGTTTCTGGCAAACCCGTTTTGTTGCGGATTGCTGGTTTTGGTGCGTCTGCATTTCTCGGGACAGCCAGTGGGTCCGCGTTTCTCGCAAAGACGCAGAGATAACCGCAAAGGGCGCAAAGACAGCCCAACAGAAAGAATTCGGTTTAACTTGTCCGTCTCTTCTTGGCGCCCTTCGCGGTTATCTTGGCGTCTTGGCGAGAAACCGCCGTAAATCCAGTGTCAGCGGAAATTCGGGGTTGTGCTCCTCGGGCGGCAGCGGCATAGGTCCCGGCGTATGCCCGGTGTCCCGGAAGCGGGCCAGGCGGCGGCTCTCGGCTTCCTGCGCGTTGACCGGGAATTGCTCGTTGGCGCGCCCGCCGGGGTGGGTCACGTGATACGTGCAGCCGCCGACCGCGCGTCCGGACCAGGTGTCCACGATATCGAAGACCAGCGGCGAATGCACCGGAATGTTGGGGTGCAGGCAGGACGGCGGCTGCCACGCGCGATAGCGCACGCCCGCCACGAATTCCCCGATTTCGCCGGTGGGTTCGAGCGGCACGCGGCGTCCGTTGCAGGCCACCACGAAGCGCTCGCCGGCCATCCCGGACACTTTCACCTGGAGCCGCTCCACGGATGAATCCACATTGCGCACGGTCGCCGTACCGGAGGCTTCCTCGCCCAGCACGTGCCAGGGTTCCAGGGCGTGGCGCAGTTCCAGCCGTATGCCGCGCCGGGTGACCGACCCGATCAGCGGAAAGCGAAACTCGAAGTGTGGGGCAAACCATTCCGTCTGAAAATCGTATCCGGCCGCGCGCAGGTCCGCCATGACGTCTTCCCAGTCGAGTTGCACGAAGTGCGGCAGCATGAAGCGGTCGTGCAGCATAGTTCCCCACCAGGTGAGCGTCCGGCGGTACGGATTCTTCCAGAAATGCGCGGTCAGGGCGCGCACCAGCAGTTGCTGGGTCAGGCTCATCTGCGCGTGCGGCGGCATCTCAAAGGCGCGCAGCTCAACCAGGCCAAGCCGCGCTCCGGCGGCATCCGGCGAGTAAAGCTTGTCGATACAGAATTCGGCGCGATGCGTATTGCCCGCCAGATCGGTCAGCAGATGGCGGAAGACGCGATCGGGCAGCCACATCGGAGGCGGCGGAGAATCCTTGTCCGGAATCTGGTCGAAAGCGATTTCCAACTCATAGATGGAATCCGTGCGGGCTTCGTCCACCCGGGGATGCTGGCTGGTGGGGCCGATGAACAGTCCCGAGAGCAGATACGACAGAGACGGGTGATTGTGCCAGTAACCGATGAGGCTGCGCAACAGGTCGGGACGCCGCAGAAAGGGACTGTCCTGGGGAGTGGGTCCGCCGATGACCACGTGGTTGCCGCCGCCGGTGCCGGAATGTTGCCCGTCCAGCATGAATTTCTCGGTGCCCAAGCGGCTTTGGCGGGCGAGTTCGTAGAGTGCGGTAGTGTTGGCGGTGAGCTCGTCCCAGGATGCCGCGGGTTGGATATTCACTTCGATCACGCCCGGATCGGGAGTCACTTTCAGCACGGCGATGCGGGGATCGGAAGGCGGCGCATAACCTTCCAGCATGACCGGCATTTTCAGATAGGCGGCGGTATCTTCGATGGCGACCACCAGATCCAGATAGTCCTGCAGATACTCGACAGGCGGCATGAAGACGAACAGCTTGCCCTGGCGCGGCTCGACGCAGAGCGCCGGGCGCGAGATCCAGGGCGAGGACGAGCCCTTTTCGGGCGGCTCGGCTGGGCCGGCTTCAGGGACGGGATCGCCGGCGGGAGGCGCGTCGAAAAGATGCGGCTTATGTTCCAGCCTGTCGGGCAGACGGGTGCGCCTTTCAAACGGATCCGGATCGTAGGAATACAGCACGTCTTCCGGCTTGGTCCAAGGAAGGGACTCGAGCGGCAGCCGATAGCCCATGGACGAATCGCCGGGTATCAGAAACATTTGCGGGGAGGCGAGGAACCAGGGCTGGCTGGTCCAGCGCGGGGCGCCGGAACGGGTAGGGACGCGCCGCAATGGAAGCACGTAGCCGATGGGCTGGCCGAGTCCCTGTTCGAAAATGCGGGCCACGCGGGCACGCTCGATAGGATCGGCTAGCTTGGGATCGAGGGGATCGACATTCACCGGCAGCTTGCGTTCCTTCCACAGATAATAGAAGACGTCCTCGTAGGCGGCGATGGTGAAAGCGGCGCTCACCTGCAGGCGGCGGGAGAGCGCTTCCAGGAACTGGCGCGCGTGCACCGCGGTGTAGCCGTAATCCCTGGCGTCTTCGGCGATCAAGCCGGCATCGTCCCACACGGGCACGCCATCCTTGCGCCAATGACAGCCGAACGCCCAACGCGGCAGCGGCTCGCCGGGATACCACTTGCCCTGTCCGAAATGCAGCAGCCCGCCGGGCGCGAAACGCTGGCGCAGGCGTCCCAACAGGTCCACCGCGCGCCGGCGTTTTGCCGGACCCAGCGCGGCGGTGGTCCATTCGGCGGCGTCGGGATCGTCGAGAGAGACGAAGGTGGGCTCGCCGCCCATCGTAAGCCGCACGTCGCCGGAGCGCAGGTCGGCATCCACGCGCCGGCCCAGCCTTTCGATATCCTGCCACTGCGCGGCGGTATAGGGCTTGGTCACGCGCGGGGATTCGTAAATGCGCGCGACCGTCATCTCGTGGCGGAACTCGGTATTGCAGGGGTCGAGTTGGCCGGAGATGGGCGCGGCGCTGGAAGCGTCCGGCGTGCAGGC
>Ga0187871_10000491_pt1 | contig 37939 bp, 28 predicted proteins | sample June2016WEW_16_1_FD_132988 | JGI IMG/M metagenome (GOLD analysis project Ga0187871, IMG submission 132988) | Peatland microbial communities from SPRUCE experiment site at the Marcell Experimental Forest, Minnesota, USA - June2016WEW_16_10 | ecosystem: Environmental > Terrestrial > Soil >...
GCCGCGGCTCACGCCGGCGGTCGGCCGGATTGACCGGGGTCCGGGATCGCGTGATTGTCTGCACACTCATGTATCGTCCCGCGCGAGCCGGAACGTGATAGGATAATACTCCTAATTTAGGGTAAAAACATACTTGACTTACCAAACGAAAAGGCGCATACTAAATCATGGACGCGCCCAAGACCCTCCGCGAAATCATCGTCTTCTTCGATAACTACGAAAACTGCCGCCAGTTCCTTATCGGACTCCGCTGGCCTGATGGCGTGGTGCGGTGCCCGCACTGTGATTCGGCGAAGGTGACGTACTTGGCTAAAGCCCGCGTGTGGAAGTGCTACGGCAACCACGACCGGCCCAGATTTTCACTGAAGACCGGGACCATTTTCGAGGACTCCCCCATCGGCCTGGACAAGTGGCTCCCGGCGATGTGGCTCCTCGTCAATTGCAAAAACGGCGTCAGTTCCTACGAGATCCACCGCGACATCAAAGTCACCCAGAAGACCGCATGGTTCATGATGCACCGCATCCGCTATGCGCTACAGACCGGATCGCTGGGCAAGATCTCCGGCGAGGTCGAAGTGGACGAAACTTTCATCGGCGGCAAGGCCCGGAATATGCACGCCGACAAGCGGGCGCAAAAGATCACCGCGCGCGGGCCGGAGGGCAAAGCTATTGTTGCGGCGGTCCTGGAACGTCACGGCAAAGTGCGCGCCACCGTGGTAGAGACTCGCCGCAAGCCGGAGCTTCAGCAACTCGTGCGTGAGAACGTACAGCCGGGGGCCGCGCTATTCAGCGATGCCCTGAAGTCGTATGAGGGACTAGCGGGGGAGTTCGAGCATCAGGTAATCGACCACGCCGAAGCCTACGTAAAAGGCAATGTCCACACCAACGGGCTGGAGAACTTCTGGAGCTTGCTGAAGCGCGGACTGAACGGCACCTACGTGAGTGTCGAACCGTTCCACTTGTTCCGTTACATCGACGAGCAGGCCTTCCGGTACAACAACCGCGAAGACATGGACGACTTCGACAGGTTCAGGCTGGCCGCTTCGCAGATCGTGGGCAAGCGGCTCACCTACGAGACTCTGACCGGCAAGAGTGCTGAACTGGAAACGCAAATCGTCTAAGCGGCAGGGACGCGGGAAGAGAAAACGGTGACATCCCAGGAATGGATCAGGAAGCGGCTCCGGGAACGCGCTGAGCTCCGAGGCAAAAGCCGCGTAGTTGCCGATGGAATCGACGATTTGTGGCGGAATTTGTGGTCCGCCGTGAAAACGCTGCTGGAGACCTATGTGACCGCCTACCAATACGAAGCTGTGGACTGGAGCGCTTATGCCCCGGAAATCGTCTCCGCCACGGTGCGCGAAGGCGCGTTGACGGCCATCGGCGACTCGCCCACGCCAATCAGGCGCGGGGAACGAAAACTCATTTGGAAGCTTGATCGCACCAAGGCCACCGTTGAGGCGACCTATCAGAATTGCGGAGCAACCCCTCAGAGGACGTTTACGATTGGCGTCAACAGTGCCGGGCAGGCCACCTTCCAGAATGCCAACAGCGAACCCATCACCGTTGAGGATGTTGCACAAACGATGGTGGACTCATTGTTGTTCCCGGACCTGATGGGAAATGCGCCATGAAAAGCTAAAAGGAAAAAGTTGAAAAAAACTACACGTCGTTTGCTGTTCGCGTTTCTGACGCTGATAACCGCCGGAGCGCACCTCGCCGGAAAAAATCACGATTGGAAGGTCGGTACCGTCCAGCGGTCCAGTTCGACTCGCGAGAGCCTCGGCGGGCCATCCGCCATCGCTATTGCACAGAGCTCTTCCGGAGGAGGCTTAGCGGCGGCATCGGCAGAAGCCGCTTCCGCAGCCGCGGCGTCCTCGGCGATGGCGTTGCGCTCGGCGGTGATGGTGTGGCAATATCTCACGATCCAGGGAGACGGCTATGTGTTCGAGGTTGGCTGCCTTCTCCGCCGGCACAGGCCCGCCGTAACGGTTCACGGCCCGATCAAATACGCGCTGGAGAAGGGCGGCAGGTTTTATCTCCAGGACGAAGACGGGAGGGAGTTCAAAATGGCTGTCATCGAGAAGGTTTTGACGCAGCCCTCCACGCAGAAACCTGCCGAGAACGCGCCACCCCAAAACTAGCTTTTATCTCGGGGCCTTCCGCTTCGGCTTCGGTCCGCGCCTGTGTGGGTTGCGCGCAGACTCCTTGCGGTGCGCTTCAATCCGCTTCTGTATCTCGGCGTGAGGCACGGCCAGGACGGTCTTCATGGCTTTTTGGAAACGCTCAAACGCCTCCGGGCCTTCCTCAGTTTCGGGAAGTTTTATCGTTGGGTCTAGTTTCATAGCTTCATCCCGGCTGCGCCGTAAAATGGAAGAGGAAGGGGTAGGGTTTCCAGGTCCGCCCTCCCGTAGTCTTTCCCATAGCAAGCGAGACCGGCGGTGAGCAATGCCAGATCCATACGAAACATCGGCCCTCGACCGAAGCACCACGCGAGCAGGTCCGCCGCCTGGATCGCCGGATACTTGCGCCAGTCATCGACCGCTCCGAAGACATTGATTCGGTCTAGGCGGGGATCTGCGGCGCGCCGCTTCGGGCTTGTCCATATGTTTTGAAGTCTGGGGAAAAAACGCTCGCCTCGGTCGTAGAACACCTGAAGCTCATGCTCCGAAGGAACCGCTTGGCAGAGATCGTCAAGCGCTCCAGATCCGCAGATGGCCTCCGGAGTTGGCAACTTCCTGTTGACCTGTCTATAGTCACTCATCGACACGCTATATAAAACCGCGCTGAAGTCTCGCTTGGCGAACTGTCGCAAAAGATCCATTAGCCCTGCCCTGACTACTGCGCTTTTCTCAATACTCAAATTGCAGTAAGCGCCTTGCCGGGCCTCCAAGTCGCTCGCGTGAGAATAGTCAACCCCGTATTCTTGTCTGAACGTAGAAAACGATCTTTCAAAGTCCCCCCAGGTCTCTTCCGTTGCGACGTACCCAGCCAAGGCGACGCAATCGACGTTCGGATCGTCAGATCTTCCGCTACCGTCGAAGTACGCCTTCACCGTCATCAGCCGTAACCCTTGCTGGCCTGCGTGCCGCGCGATCAGTTCGCGTATCGACACGTCGCGGATAGCTCGTTCTTCAACGGTTGCGGTCGTAGCGGCGCTCCCTGTAAACTTAAAGTGCGCTGGTCCGTCGCCAAACGGGTCCGCGTTTCCAGTCGGTAATTTTCAGGGGCGGTCTTCACGGATCGCCCCTTGCCATTTCCAGGGTAGCACGCCTTGGTAAGGTAAATATGTTATTGCCTAATTTAGTGGTGGAAAGCGCGGACGATGAAATGTCCGCCGGGCTGCCATCACTATTACGTACCGAGCGGGCATTACGCAGCGGTTCCACAAGGAGAAAGGTTGATCTATGTCGATTGAGAAAAGCGGAAACATCTGGTTCGGGAAGTCTATCTGGGCTGCGGCATTACTCTTGAGCTGGCCACACATAGCGGCGGCGCAACAGATTGCCATCGCTGGGTACGCGGTGCCCACTGTCGATGCCTTCAGTTCCGGGGTCCCCGGCGGAGGGATCGTCACCGGACCCGATGGCGCGCTCTGGTTCACCGAACCCGATGGCGCCAAAATCGGGCGCATAACTGTCGCCGGGCAGATCACCGAATTTCCGCTCCCCCCGAGCGGCGCCAACCCGGCCGGCATCGCGGTCTTGCATGGCTTGCTGTGGTTCGCCGAAGGCACCAACCAGATCGGCAGCATCACCACCGCTGGCGTCATCACCGAGTATCCGGTGCCCACCGCCGATAGCCACCCTACCGGGATCGCGGCCGGGCCGGACGGCGCACTGTGGTTTACCGAGAACTATGGCAACAATATCGGGCGCATCACCAAGGCCGGCGTGGTCACCGAATACCCCCTGCCGGCCGCCGACAGTTTTCCCAACTACATTACGGCAGGGCCGGATGGCGCACTGTGGTTTACCGAAAGCGGGTCTAACAACGTGGGCAAGATCGGGCGCATCACCACGGCCGGTGTGATCACCGAGTACGCCACGCCCACCACGGGCAGCGATCCCATGGAGATCGCGAAGGGCCCGGACGGCGCGCTCTGGTTTACCGAACAATCCGGCAATAACATCGGGCGGATCACCACCGCGGGGGTCGTCACCGAGTACCCGGTGCCTACGGCTATGTGTCAGCCCTTTGGGATTTCGAAGGGGCCGGACGGGGCGCTATGGTTCACCGAATTCGCTCTCAACGTCTACCAGATCGGGCGCATCACGACGGCCGGAGTTGTCACCGAGTATCCCCTGCCCGTCGCCGGCAGGCCCTCGGTGATCGCGGAGGGACCGGACACCGCGCTTTGGTTCGCCGAAGGGAGCAGCGCAGAGGGTGGCAGCGCCATTGGGCAAGCGGTTTTTGTGACCGCCACCCTCACCGTCAGCCCGGCCGGGGGACCCTACCAGGCTCCCCTCACTTTTGACGGAAGCGGATTTGCGGCTGGCGAGACCGTCCAAATCTACTCGAGCGGCGTGGGTTCGGCGTTGCTGGCGAGCGCCACCGCGGATGGCGGCGGATCCTTCACGGCGACCGCCCGCGCGCCCTTATTGCCCTGGGGTCCGCGGCTGTTCTTCGGCGTGGGCCAGTCGAGCGGTAAGCTGGGAGCCGCAAACTTCACCGTCACACCGCGCATGACCCTGAATCCGGACTCCGGGGCGGTAGGCAGTAGCGCCACGGCGCAAGGGTATGGTTTCGGCGCGGATGAGTCCGTCGAATTCAGTTGGACAGAACCACAATACCTACTGGGCATTGTGGTTGCCGATATCAATGGGAAGGTAGCGCTGACCTTCACCGTGCCGCCGAAGTCGCCCCCCGGCCAGCACACGGTCTCTTTGCACGGGGAATTCACGGGAGTGCACGCCAGCGCCTACTTTACCGTGCCGTAACGCTCGCCCGGCGAGCAAATAATTGCGCCTGCGGGCGTTACTTTTGCGATCCCCGCCAGTATGACCACTGATGGGAACCTCTGCAAGACACCCGCTACGGTTTGCGGAACCTGGCGCGAAATCCAGGTTTCGCGCCGGTGGCGATGCTGACGCTGGCGCTGGGCGTCGGCGCCAACACCACCATCTTCAGCGTGATCGACAACACGCTGCTGAAGCCGCCGCCGTTCCCCAATGCGGATCGGCTGGTGCTGGTGTGGGAGACATTCGGCGAAGGTCCTGACAATTGGAACATCGTTTCCGCGCCGCGTTTCTGGGATTTCCAGCGCCTGAGCCACGCCTTCGAAACCATGGCCATCTTCGATCCGCCGGCAGGGGCTATAACCTCTCGGCGGCGGGGAATCGGCAGGAGGCGGAACAAGTGTCGGGCCTGCGCGTGTCGGCGGGCTTCTTTTCCGTGCTGGGCGCGAAGCCGCTGATCTGATTGCCTGCGTCAACGTGGCCAACCTGCTGCTGGCGCTGGCGGGCGGCGCGGATCGATCCCATGGCGGCGCTGCGGTGTGAGTGAAGATTGGAGGGCGGCCAATCCTGGCCGCAGCCGCCTTTTTAGGCGGCCGAATAGTAGCGCGCTTACAATAGTCCTTCATGAACCAGCAAGACAGGTTGCGCGCCTTTCGCGCGGGTTATCCGAACAAATCGCTGGCGGTGGCTGGGGCGGAATGGAAATACAGGATCGGCGGCGCGGGCGCGCACACGCTCTTGCTGCTTCCCGGCGGCGAGCTGACCAACGATATGGGCTTCGATCTGGCCGCCGCGTTCGTGGCGCGATACCGCATCGTATACCCGGCGTATCCGCGCGTGGAATCGCTGGACGATCTGGCCGACGGCGTCTCCGCCATTCTCGCCGCCGAAAACATCGCGCGCGTCTCGGTGCTGGGGGCGTCTTTCGGAGGCGCCGTGGCGCAGTGCATGATCCGGCGGCATCCGCAGCGAATCGAGCGGTTGATTCTGTCGAATACCGGCGTGCCCATGGCGCACCTGGTGCGCGGCCGGCAGATCGCTAACGCGGTGTTGTCGTCGATTCCCTGGCCGATGCTGCGCGGCCTGCTTTCCAAAAGCATCGTGAAGCTGCTGGGCGCGCCGGCGGACGAACTGCCGTTTTGGCGGGAATACGCGAGAGAGTTATTCGAGACGCAACTGACCAAGGCCGACGTGATGGCGAATCTGCGGATTCAGCTCGAATATCATCGGCGCTACCGCTTCGCTCCGGGGGATCTGGCGCAGTGGCCGGGAAAAGTCTTCGTCATCGAGTCCGATAACGACATCTTCAACGCCGCGCGGCGGAAGGCGCTGCGCGATACTTACCCGCAAGCCCCTGTGTACACTTTCCACGGCGCCGGGCACGCGCCGGGCTTCAGCCGTACGGGCGAGTATCTGGAAGTCTTGGAACGCTACCTGGAGTAGTGTGGAGACGGGTCTGCGCGGACACTACTTTGCGGCCAGCGTGTATGCCAGGCTCCACATCGGGACGCCGCCGGATTCGCCGGGCGGCGTTCGGAGGTACGCGGAAGAGAGTTGGGCAGGCTCGCAGCCTGGCTCGCAGCCTGCGGCGGCCTCGTAGGCCGCCTGCCGCGAAGCTCTGCCGGCTTTCTGCGGGGCCTGGTGGCATAGGCTTCAGCCTGTGGGTCGCGGGCACAGCCTGTGGGTCGCGGGCACAGCCTGTGGAGGGCGGGCAATTCTGCCCGAAGAGCGGGCCTGCGAGGCCCGCGCCAGCTGCGAGCCTGGCAGCGAGCCTGGCTGGGAGCCTGCCCCACTACGGCGGACAGCCTGTAGAAACTCAAGCCGCGGGATAAATACCGCCCCCGCCCCCCCAAGCGGATTAGTGGGAGCCACCCACCGCATACACATCCGGGTGCAGATAGCGGCCTTGCTCTTCGGCTGGCTTGTCCTCGGTCACCGGGATGCGGTGCGCGTTGGCGTAGGCATCGTGGCGGATGCCGGTGACCTGCCAGGACACTCGTCCGCACGGCCGCCCGCCCGCAATCCGGAATCGGTTTTCAGACACTTCCCGCGCCACGTACAATCGCGGCGCCGGCGCGCCGATGGCGGTCAACTGATAACGGAAGTCGCCGTTCAAAGCTTCGAAATAATCGGGCAGCGTCACCCAGGCCTGGCCTGTGGCATCCAGGCGGATGATGCCGTTATATACGTCCATCATGTCCGGGCTCTCGACGAACGAATGCGACAGGTACTTATTGGCCGGATCGAGAGGATGGTCGATCTTGAACGAGCCGCTGCCTTTGGTCAGCTTGCCGGTGACCGTCAGATTGCCGGAGAAATGGCCGTCGCCCTTGGAGTCCACGGAGAATACTTCGGTTGTGCCGCTGAGCCCCTCCAGTATCGTGCCGCCCGCGGCCGTGACAAACTGGCCCGCGATGCCTTTCACCATGGTACACGTGGAGCCAGTGCAGATTTGGTTGATTCCGGCCACGGCGATGTTGGGCGAATTGCCCTGCACGCCGAACCCCCCGGTACTGGACGAGAAGCCGTTCACGCCCACGTTGTATCCGGTGGTAGCGCTGGCGCTGCCGAATACGCCGACTCCCCCGGTGCTGGCGGCGTTCCCGTAGACTCCGGCGGTACCGCCCGTAGCCGAGAGGGCCCACCCACTCAAGCCGGCGCCACTGGTGCTGGTGCTTTGGCCGTAAACGCCGCTGGCGAAGCCCGTGCCGGCCGTGGAGTATCCCACCACACCGTTACCGCCGGGACTGGAGCTTTGGCCGAACACGCCGTTGGCGAAGCCCGAGGTGGCGTTGGCGATGCCATTCACGCCGTTGCCGCCGGTAGTGGCATTGTTCATGCCGACCACCCCGATGCCGCCCGGGCTGGCGGTCTGGCCGGTGACGGCGACCGCGTAGCCCGTGGTGGCGACGTTTTGGCCCCACACCCCGCTGCCGCCCACGCTGGCGGTTTGGCCGTACACGCCGTTGGCGTAGCCGGAGGTGGCGTTGCTTGCGCCGGTCACGCCGTTGCCGCCGGCCGCGTTCGTGTTGAGGCCCGAGACGCCGCTGCCCGATGCGCTGGCGGTCTGGCCGCCAACTCCATTGAATGCGCCCGTGGAGGCGGTGGCGTTGCCCAGTATGGCGGACTCGGTGGCGCTGTCCACTTCGAGTTGCGTGCCCGGCGTGATGGTGCCCAGCCCGACTTTGCCCGCGGTCTGATAGAGCGCCGCGCTGCCCAGGGTGGTGCTGTTGCTCCAGTAGGCCAGATAGTTGGCCGTGCCCGTGCCGGTGAGATCCGGCCCGGCGTCCGGCTTGGCGGATTTCGCCGGGCCTGTAAGCGCGCTGTAACCGGGCGCCGCCGCTGGCGTACCGGCCAAGGCAAACGCCGAAGCCGGCAATCCACCCAGCGTTTGTGCGTCGACCGCTTTCAGCGCGTACGGCACACTGGCCAGCAACCCGCGCTGCGCCGCCGGTTGTCCATCCACCTGGACTTCCAGCCAGCGGGCCTGGCCGGGGCCGAACAGATCCATGGGCAGACCGTCCGGGTGCGTTGCGCCGATCTGCGCGGTGTAGCCGCCCGCGGCGTCCAGCGGCACGTTTTGAGTTTCCATCCAGAGCGGCGCGCCGCCCTGCTCATCCTTATATAGAGCGAACGTGACGCCGGCTACACCGGCGTTGGGCTTGCCGTCGGGGTTGGCGGCAACTCCCCAAAACGTAACCAACCGCGGCGGGGCCTGAGGCTTATCCTGGGCCGGCGCCGGTTGAACGCAGCTCGACAGAAAAAGGACGGCGGCCAGCGCCGGCGGTACAAGAGATGTAGTCGACATGTTCGGATTCTCCTCGCACGGCAATACAGCGCAATGCGACGGCAAAACCCCTCACGATGTTGGTGGGGCAGGCTCGCAGCCTGCGGCGGCCTCGTAGGCCGGGCTTGGTGGCATAGGCTTTAGCCTGTGGAGGCGAGCGAAGCTGGCCGGGGCAGCGCCGTGCACTATAATCCAATCGTCGTAGTCGTAAGACGGTAAATTCCATGGTCAAGATCGCAATTGTACTCTGTGCCGCGACAGTCGTAACCGCGCCTGCGCAGACATTTGAGAAGCGGGCGAGCTTACACGGCGGGACCGGCAGCGCAAGTCCTGAATGGGGGGCCCGGAGGAGCGCGAGTTATCCGGCAGGCTGCCAACCTCGCTACTTGCCTGCGATCTGTCGGGTCGGATGAGGAGCGGGCCGCCCCCCCGATCGTGAATTCGAGTAACATCGCTAAAGGAAGCAACATTGAATTGGTCAGCCAGCTTGCTTTTCCAGGGTGTGCAGCCGGCCAAACTCTCTTGCAGCGAAGCCCTATAAGACACATTCCATCGGCCGGAGCGGCCGTTCGACAATCGTCCCAATTCAGGTACCCAGTGGAGGCGCTATGATCCCGCAAGAGAAGAGCGCGGCAGTGTTTCGAGGCCTGCGCGAAGCTTTCGGCGCAACAGCCATCGAAGACATTCGTAGGTTGACCAACGGTCTCAGCTCGGACCTTGTCTTTCGCATCGTCGTACAGGGGTCCCCATTTCTATTGCGGATCATGACGCATATCGATGAGAAAAACGACCCTATGAGGCTGTTCACAGCCATGCGGGCGGCGTCTAAAGCGGGTCTGGCGCCCCATGTCTGGCACACCAACATGGAAGACGGGATTTCGATCGCCGACTTTGTGGAGGCGGTGCCGTTTTCGGCAACGGAAGCGCTGGTTCGGATTCCCGGCACACTGCGCAGGCTGCATGCGCTACCGCCTTTTCCCAAAGCGTTCAACTACGTCACGATGCACAACGGATTCATCTGGCGGTTTCGGGCGGCGAATCTTCCCCCCAAAAACGAAATCGAGGAGGCCCTCAGGCAGTACGCGCAAGTGTCCGCCATTTACCCGCGCGTCGATTCGGATATGGTGTCGTGTCACAACGACCTGAAGCCGGAAAACGTTCTTTGCGACGGTCAGCGTGTATGGCTGGTGGACTGGCAAGCTGCTTTCGTGAACGATCGCTACTTCGACCGGGCGATCGTTGCGAATTTCGCAGTGAACAACGACTCGGAGGAAAGGACTTATCTCCAAGAGTATTTTGGACAACCGCCCGATGAGTACCAACTGGCGCGCTTGTTCCTCATGCGCCAAGTGATGCACAAGTTGTATGCCGCGGTCTTCCTCCTGCTGGGCTCATCGGGCAAGCCGGTAGACCAGGGTGAAAAGGCGCCCACATTCAGATACTTTCACCAGCGCATCTGGGCTCGCGAGATCGACCTGGCGGACAACGGCATGAAAACCGTCTATGGAAGAGTTCATTGGGAAAAGCTCTTACAGAACGTGCGGCGAGCGCGATTTGATGAAGCATTGAGAATCGTCTCAGACTGGCATGCATGCCCCAAGGGCATGCGCCGGCTTTTGCCGGCCGCTCCATGAACGGGGGCCAGCCGCGCAGTCGCCGCGCATCTCAATACGATGGGCGTTGTGCACAAGGCGGTCGAGGATGCCGTCGGCCAGCGGGGTATCGCCGATGTGTTCGTGCCAACGCGCGGCCGGCAGTTGCGAGGTCGGGATCGTCGAACGCACTGATACGCGGAAAGCCTTAACAGGCTGCGGAAAAATGCCAAGAACCGCTGGCTAACGCGCGCGGCTCGGAATCGTGCGCACGTGTTGGCGGCAACTTACCGGGCCGCGGCCGTGAGGGAGCGGTCTGGCGGACCTCTTTTTCCGCGGCCCGTTAAGGCCGCCACGGCGCCCGCTATATAGTCGGCGGCTGATACAGGCTTGGCATCCGCCAGGCGCGATAGGCTTCCGGACCTTGAATATTATAGACCTGCGTACCATTCTCGCTGCCGGCGGCCGGAAGGATCTCGACCGAGTAGCTCACATTGGTTTCGAGATTGAGCAGTACCACCGGGTTCAGGAAGAAGTAATTGCCATTGGAGAGCATCCCGGAGGCGCCATTTGCCGGCGAGTAGAATCCCAAATTGGCGCTGAGCAGCGGCGACACCGTCATGCTCGTCTCATCGACGGTGAGGGCCATGCCCCGGCTGTTCCCGCTGCCCACTCCGGGCAAACATGCCTTCGAGGCGCCCGGCGAGGAAACCCGCGTATTACCGTCGTCGAAAACCGTCATCGGTCCCGCGCCGCTGTTTTGGATGGCGACATAATGCTGTCCGGAGAACCATGGCCAGGGATCGCCGTAGATGTTGTTAAAGGTGAAGTCGGTACTGCAGGCGCCCATGGTCCACAGGATATCCTTGGTTCCTGTGCCATTGTTATAATCCACTTTTGTCACTAAGTCCTGGTTCCGCGAGGACCAGACAAAAGCGCCCGAGGCCCCGCCGGATGTATCCGTAGCCCAGTAGTAGATACTGTTCTCGTGTACCCAATCTCTGGCCAACGGGGAGATACCCGCGCCGAGTAACTGGATTCCCTCGCAGCCTTCCTCGTTGAGTCCGCAACTCTCGTTGAGCGCGGCGACTTGTGAGATCGGTAACTGCGGATATCCGTTGCCGCCGCCGTCGGGGTCGAAGTTGTCCCAGTACCAAACGGCCTGCCAATCCGAATTCAGGACCACGATCATGGCGCCCCGCACATCCACCGGAAGACCGCTGGTGTCGCCTTGCGTTCCGATAGGGAAAATCTTCTCGATGTCACATAGGACCGCCGTGTATTGGTCGCTGCCGACGGTGTATTGTATGGCGTCGTGGCTGAAGGTATCGAGGCAGGCCGATCCGACCGGCGCCGGGCTGGCGAAGACGTTGCACGGGCCTCCGTCCACCGCGCCCAGAGCCAGCAGTTCCTGCTGTACCACGCCTGTGTTGGTTTCCTTGATCACATTGCCCGCCAAGTCGATTTGGCGCATGATCTGTTGATTCTGGGTAAGAGTATTCCAGGCCTTGCCGTATTCGATCGTGAGATAGGTGGCGTTGGCAAGTGGATGCGTAATCGTGGCGCCGTGCGAGGGGCTCGCCGAATAGTACCATTGAATCTTGCCGGTCAAGTCAGTTGCCAGGTTCGGGTAAAGCGGCTGGTCTCCAAGCTGCGTGGTGTTGATCAGCAGCACCGAGTCGGCTGTATCGGCCGTCGATTTGGGCGGAACTTCGACGGTGAAGCTGGGAATCTTGATACTCTTGGGAAGAGCTCCCGTGGTGAAGGTCACCGTGGGCCCATTCTTTATTTTCCCAGTGGTGTCTGTCTCGGAGAACATGGTATAGGTGGTGCTCGGGTACATACCTGCGATTTCAAAATTCATGGTGCCGCCGTTTCGGCAGGGCGCATAATTGGTGGTTACAGCCGGCGTGGCCTGGGTTTGTATTTGAAACGACACTCGCATCTGGCTTCCCACGGCGCAGGCCGGCGCGCTGAACAGCGCCACCAGCGCGTTCGCGGTTCGAGTTACCACGGGCGTGCTGCCCGTGACTAATGGCGTCACGATGAATTTCGCCGTCTGCGAAGCCGACTCTCCGGACGCGAAGTCCTTGATCACAACTTGTATTTCATAGGCGCCTTCGCCAATGGTCGGTACCCATACGAAAGGCTGCGAGGTCCAGTTACCGGCGCTGCGTGTACCTACGTTGAAATCTTCGACCAGCGCCAGAGACCCGCTTGGTTGCGCGACATTGAACTGGAAGGTGAGCGGGCCTTTTCCGCTGTCCGTGGCGGTCGCGGTCCACGTGATGGAAGTGCCCAGCGGCTGGGGCGATGTAGATGACGGCGACAGGGAGACGATTGCGACCGTGGCATAAGCCGGGGTGCAGGCCGCCGCGAGCAGGCCTGCCAGCCTGTATAAAACGTTCTTTGGCGTTTTCATGAAATGATCCTCCTTCTGATGACCCGAGTTGGCACGATTGTATCATGTTCAAATGGCTCCCGATTCGTGGGGCGGGACTCCAGTCCTGCGCGGGTCCTCCAGGACCCGCTCTTAAGGTAACGAAATCGGCCCTGACAGCAACGCGGCGTTGCATACTTTTTCGATTCTCCTTCCCTCGTATCGCAAGCTTGTATTCCTGCGAGCCTGAAAAAGGGCCTGGTACCGCTTTTTCGTGAAATCATTGACACCCGCAACGCGGCGTGCGGACAATGGCCAACAGGAGGCCACATACCATGAAAGCACTCAAGCTTCTCGTTTTCACGATGCTCGCCGGTGCGCCGCTCATGACGCCGTGCAGCGGTCAAACCTTGACCACCCTATACGCTTTCGCGGGCGGGCCTAATGGAGCCGGTCCCTATGCCGGACTCGCCATGGGCGCGAACGGAGCGCTCTACGGTACTACGCTGGGCGGCACCACGGGCAACGGCACGGTCTTTGAGCTGATACCCCCCTTAGCCGCCGGCGGAGCCTGGACGCAACGGGTGATTCGCGAGTTTGCCGGACCTCCCAGCGATGGCTATTATCCGACCGGCACGCTGGCCGTCGCTCCGGACGGAGCCCTCTATGGCACAACCTACGAGGGCGGCTCGTACGGGGCCAGCATCAAGGCGGGCATGGCATTCGAGTTGACGCCGCCGTCATCCGCGGGCGGCGGCTGGACGGAGAGAATCATTCACGACTTTGGAGGGCCCGGCGATGGAAATAGCCCCGAAGCGGGTGTCGTCATTGGCCAAGACGGAACGCTCTACGGCACCACGGCGGGCGGCGGGGCCTTCGGCTCGGGCTTGGGTTTTGGGACCGTGTTTGCCTTAAGTCCGCCTGCGGCGCCCGGCGGCGCGTGGACCGAAACCGTGCTCTATAGTTTCGGGCCCGACGATAGCGGGGGTGGAGGCCATCCATGTGGCGGCTTGGCGATCGACGCCAACGGAGTTCTCTATGGCACGACCGAACAGAGTAATACCAGCGGCTACTACGGCGCCGTGTTCGCGCTGCAACCGCCCGGGGTGGCTGGCGGCGCCTGGACGGAGCAGGTGCTGCATCGCTTCACCGGGGCTCCCGGCGACGGGGCGAAATCGCTCACCGGTCTGATCCTCGGCCAGAATGGCGTACTCTACGGGACCACGCTGAAAGGCGGCGCGTCCGACCTGGGCACGGCGTTCGCGTTAACGCCGCCCGCGGCGCCGGGTGGCGCCTGGACGGAGGCCATTCTGCACAGCTATGGCAGCGGCACCGATGGCTCGTACCCGGGTGGAACTCTGGTGGCCGGGTCCACGGGTGCGCTCTACGGCGCCACCGGCATCGTCGATTGTCTCCAGCAGCCGCCCGGCGAAGGGACCGTGTTCGCGCTGGAGCCACCGGCTGCGCCGGGCGGCGACTGGACCAATACCGTTGTCTACCGATTCCTCGGCGGGTTCCCCGCCAATGGAAATCTGTGGCTCGGCTCTGGCGGGGCGCTTTACGGCACCATCGCGGGCGCCTGTGGAGCGCCCAACAACGGCACGGTGTTCGCGCTCACTCCCAGCTAGCCAACGGCCGCGGACGGGCCGCCCAGCGCGGATTGCGCTCGGCGGCGCGGAAGAAATACAGGTTTGCACCGTCGGCGCGATCAAGCCTACAATCTGGAGCTAGGGCGAAACCGTTTTCCCCCGCCCTTAGAATGACTAAGCCATGAAACGCGCCTACCTGGAACTCTCCTTTATCGTTTGCGCCTTACTCGGCCTGGGCAGCCCTCGCGCAGCCGCCGTCCAATATCTCTTGGGCCGGGCGGATTACGTGTCGGGCAACATGCCGTCATCGGTTGCTGCCGCCGATTTCAACAAAGACGGTGCGCTGGATCTGGCCGTCGCCAACTCCGCCGACAACACCGTCTCGATCTTTCTGGGTAAATCGAATTCCACCCTTGCAGCTAAAGTAGACTATGCCGTAGGCAGCGGACCGGTCTCGGTGGCCGTAGCCGACTTCAATGGAGACGGAAAGCTCGACCTGGCCGTGGCCAATGAGGGCTCCAGCTCGATCTCGATTCTGCTGGGAAACGGCGATGGCACTTTCCAATCCCACGTGGATTATCCCACCGGCCTCGAGCCGGTTTTTGTCGCCGCGGCGGACGTGAACGACGATCGTAAGTTGGACCTGGTCGTGTCCACGTCCAGCCTTGCGGTCTCCATTCTATTGGGCCGCGGAAATGGCACATTCGCTCCGGCAGTGAACTATCCGGTTACGGGCGGAGCCGGACTGGCGACCAGTGGCGCCGCCGTAGTCGCCGATTTCAATGGAGATGGAAAGCCCGATATCGCCGTGGCCGTGCCATTCGAAGACGTCGTTTCCGTGCTGCTCGGTAACGGCGACGGCACGTTTCAACCGTATGTCCAATACCCTACGCCGTTTGAACCCATGTCCGTAACGGCGGCGGACTTTAACCGGGATGGCAGGATCGACCTGGCGGTCGCGGCAGAGAACGTCGAGACTGAACCCGGCCTCGTGTCCATCTTATTAGGAAACGGCGATGGCACATTCCAAAGCCACGTCGATTACCCCGCCGGCCAATGTTCCAATTCCGTAAGCGTCGCCGATTTCAACGGCGATGGCAAGCTTGACCTGGCCGTAGGCAACGTGAATTGCGGCAAATCATACCCCGAGCTTGACTCGGTTTCGATTCTCTTGGGCAATGGCGATGGAACCTTCCAGCCCTACACCACCAACGGCACCGGCGCCAACCCTACCTTCGCCATCGGGGATTTTAACCACGACGCCAGATTGGACCTGGCCATCGCCTATCAATCCTGCTTCACCTGCGGCGCCGGTACCGTTTCCATCCTCCTCGGCAATGGGGACGGCACTTTTCCGGGCGCCGCCACGATCGCGGAAGCCGGTACGCCTGTAACGGTGGCCGCGGCCGACTTCAATCGCGACGGCAAGCTCGATCTGGCGGTGGCGAATTCGACTACCGCTGCCGTCTCCATTCTATTAGGCAATGGCAATGGCGCCTTCCAGCCGGCTGCGAATTATCCCGTGGGGCAAACGCCGGGATCTTTGGCCACCGGCGACTTTAATAATGACGGGATCGTGGACTTAGCGCTCACTACCTCCGCCAACACCGTTGCCATTCTGCTGGGCAAGGGCGATGGCAGCTTTGGTTCCAGTAATAGCTATGCCGCTGGACAGAATCCCTCGGCCGTCGTGGCGGGCGACTTCAACCGCGACGGGAAACTGGACCTGGCAGTCATAAACGGCGTGTTCCCCCTCTCTGGTTACGGCAACGGCATCTCGATCCTGCTGGGTAATGGCGATGGAACGTTTCAAGCTCCCGCCAATTTTTCGGCGCCTTTCGGTATTTCGGACATGGCCATTGGCGACTTCAACGGCGACGGCATCCTGGACCTGGCCGTCTCGACTCAGGACGAAAACCCGGCGTCCATTTCCATCTTCCTTGGAATCGGCAACGGGTCCTTCTCGCCGGCCCTCACTACATCGATCCAATACGGCGGCGCTCTGGCGGTTGCCGATTTCAACGGCGACGGCCATCTCGACATCGCCGTCGGTTCCCAGTGCAATTGCAACCAGTTTGCGGTGCTGCTGGGAAACGGGACCGGCACGTTTCAGCCGGCTGTCCTGTACACCGCGGGCAATGGTCCACAAGCCATCGTGGCTGGCGACTTTACCGGAAACCACGTGCTCGACCTGGCGGCCGCGAATTTCCTCGATAACACGGTCTCCATCCTTCCCGGCAACGGAGACGGTACATTTCAGCCACACCTGGACTTTTCCGTTGGCGGCGATCCGCAGATCATGACCACGGGCGATTTCAACGGCGATGGCACGCTCGACCTGGTCACGGGCAACCAAGACACTACCCTGTCGGCTCTCATGTCTACTGCCACGCTCGCCATCTTCCCCGGAAACGTGGACTTTGGAGCGGAAGCCGTAGGCAAAACCAGTGCACCCATGCAGGTCAAGTTGACTAATCCCGGCACTACCCCACTTACAATGACGGGCATTCACCTGGGCGGACCCGATGCCACGGACTTCCATGAAACCACCAACTGCCCGGCTAAGTTGGTTATAGGTCACAGTTGCGACGTTAATGTGACCTTTACTCCGGGTGCGACGGGCGCCCGCTTCGGCCTTCTGACCCTGTCCGATACCGCCCCCAGTCCACAAAGCATCCGGCTAAAGGGAACCGGACAATAGCCCCGGGTTCCGTCTGGAAGAACCGAGCCGCGACCGTTACCGAGCCGCGACCGTTACCGAGCCGCGACCGTTACCGAGCCGCGACCGTTACCGAGCCGACCGTTGCCGAGCCGACCGTTGCCGAGCCGCGACCGTCAGGGAGCGGTTTCCCCAAAACCGTTATGCGCCCCGGCGCCGCCCTGCGCCTTGCGTTCCGCTTTCGGCTTCGCGATAATAGCACTCCAGAGGCCAGTCTATAAGTGCTATGAGTACTGTCGAATTGGGCAAGGAAGAGTATCGCCGCATTCTTACAGCTTACTTTCAAGCGTTCGGAACTCGCGATTTCTCGCCCGTACGATTCTCGTCCGATATTCAATTTCTCAGTCCGATTAGCGGGACTACCATGAAGGGCCCCGCGGAAGTCAGGGCATTCGTGAGCGGTGTCGCAACGCGGGTTGCAAACGTGAATATTCTGTCCACCACCGTCGACTTCCCAACGGCCAGCGGCGTATGGCAAATGACGACCACAAAGGGCGTTCAGTATACGTTGAACAACTTCTTTCGTCTCGACGGCGAAGGACTCCTGTATATTTGGCCGATGTTCGACCCAAAGGCCGTCATGAACGATCCTGCCGGCTTGCTTTCCTGGCTTACCGGCAAAGGCTACTGAGCGCCGCCGCGGAAATACGAAGCAAACCCAATTTGCCGATAACCCCCGTGTTTTCAACGTCAGTTACCGGCAAATCGGCGTACACGAAGCCAACTCGCCCAGCGTCCAACCGCCGCGGCCGCACCCGCGCCAAGTTCTATAATTATCATTTACAGACCTTTTAATCTGCAATATAATGAGGTAGACCCACTTGGAGGTGGGGGCACGTGAACCTGGCCGGCCAGTTCCGCCACAAGGTCGTCACCGCCGAGCGCGCCGTGGAAGCCATCCGGTCCGGCGACCGCGTCTGGATCCATGAAGGCAACGCCACCCCCGCACCCCTGATCCAGGCGTTGCTGGGCCGCGCGCCGGAGTTGCGCAACGTCGAGATCGTGCACATGCTCACACTCGGCGCCGCCGATTACACTCTGCCGGAGTACGAAGGCCACTTCCGCCACAGCGGCCTTTTCCTGGGTGGAAATGTGCGCCCGGCGGTGGCCGCCGGACGCGCCGACTATACGCCCATCTGCCTGAGCGAAATCGAAAAGTTGTTCTGGTCCGGAGAAATGCCGCTGGACGTGGCTCTGATCCAAACGTCGCCCCCCGACGAGCATGGCTACCTCAGCTTGGGCACCAGCATCGACTGTACGCTGAGCGCCGCACAGTGCGCGCGTTACGTCATCGCGGAAGTCAACCAGCGGATGCCGCGCACGCTGGGCGATACCTTCCTGCACGTCGGCAAGGTCTCGGCCATCGTGGAAACCTCGCGCCCGCTGCTGGAACTGCCCCTCGTGCCGGCCAGCGACATGCAGAACCGCATCGCGCGTAACGTAGCCACGCTGATCCCCGATGGCGCCACGCTGCAACTCGGCATTGGCGGCCTTCCCAACGCCGTGCTGGAGGCGCTCTACGACCGGAAGGATCTTGGCATCCACAGCGAGCTGTGCCCGGATGGCGCCGTGCCGCTGATCGAAGCCGGCGTCATCACCGGCGCGCGCAAGACGCTGCACCCGGGCAAAGTGGTGGCCGGTTTTGTGCTGGGCACCAAGCGGATCATCGACTTTGTCCACAACAACCCGGTCTTCGAATTCCATCCCACGCACTACACCAACGATCCGTTCGTGATCGCGCAAAACGACCGCATGGTGGCCGTCAACTCGGCGATTCAGGTGGATCTCACCGGCCAGGTTTGCGCCGATTCCATTGGGACCGCGCCGTATAGCGGCTTCGGCGGGCAATTGGATTTCATGCGCGGCGCGGCGCGGTCGAAGGGCGGCAAGCCCATCGTCGCGCTGCCCTCCACCGCCAAGCAGGGCCGGGTCTCGCGCATCGTGCCGATGCTCGATCCGGGCGCGGGGGTGGTCACCGGCCGCGCGGATGTGCACTACGTGGTCACCGAGCATGGCGTCGCCTATTTGTGGGGCAAGAACCTGCGGCAGCGGGCCGAAGCCCTGATCGCGATCGCCGATCCCAAGTTTCGCGGCGAGCTTTACGATTTCGCGGCGCGCGCGCACTATCTGCAATGTGGGGCAGGCCTCCAGGCCTGCGCGGGTTCTCCGGAACCCGCTCTTCGGCGAGCGGAGCTCGCCATGGAGGTCGCATGACAAACAAATCCGGCCGTGGCATGGTCGAGCTGAATTCCGAGGAGTGCAAGGGCTGCGGCCTGTGCGTGGAGGCCTGCCCGCCCAAGGTCCTGCTGCTGGCGGACCAGTTGAACCGCTACGGCTATCACCCGGCGAACTACGCCGGCGTGGGCTGCACCGGTTGCGGCATCTGCTTCTTTGTGTGTCCCGAGCCGGGCGCCATCATGGTGCTGCGGGCGGCGGCCTAAGGAGGATTGGCGTATGTCGAAACAAATCACCAAGGGCAACGAAGCCATCGTGAAGGGCGCCATCCTGGCCGGTTGCCGCGCCTTTTACGGCTATCCCATCACCCCGGCGAGCGAAATCACGGAAGCCGCCGCGCTCTACATGCCGCAGGCCGGCGGTGTATTTCTCCAGGCCGAAAGCGAAGTGGCTGCCGTCAACATGCTGTACGGCGGCGCCGCCACCGGCTTGCGCGCCATGACCGCCTCCAGCGGTCCCGGCATCAGCCTCATGCAGGAAGGCATTAGCTACATCGCCGGTTCCGAGTTGCCCTGCGTGGTCGCCGACATCATGCGCGGCGGACCCGGCCTCGGCAACATCGCGCCGGAGCAGGGCGATTATCGCCAGGTGGTAAAGGGCGGCGGGCACGGCTGCTACCGCACCTTGGTGCTGGCGCCCAATTCCGTGCAGGAGATGGCCGACCTGACCATCGAGGCCTTCGACCTGGCCGACCGCTATCGCAACCCGGTGTTCGTGCTGGCGGATGGTTACATCGGGCAGATGATGGAACCTGTCGAATTTCCGGAGGCCAAGGCGCCGCCCGCGCGCCCGGATTGGGCGGTGTTCGGCACCGCGGAAAGCCGCCGCAACCTCATCAGCTCCATCTACCTGGAGCCGGACAAACTGGAGGCCCACGTCCTGAAGCTGGAAGCCAAATACAAGCGCGCCGAGCGGGAAGAGGTGCAGTTTGAAGACTGGCGCACCGAGGATGCCGAAATCGTGCTGGTGGGCTACGGGATCGTCTCGCGCGTGCTGAAGCAGGTGGTCGAGCAAGGGCGCGCGCGCGGCATGGCGCTGGGACTGCTGCGGCCCATCACGTTGTATCCGTTCCCCAGCCAGCGGCTGCGAGAACTGAGCCGCACGGCGCGCCAGTTCATGGTGGTGGAGTTGAGTACCGGTCAATTGGTCGAGGATGTGCGCCTGGCGGTCGAAGGCCGCTGCCCGGTCGAGTTCTACGGCCGCGTCGGAGGAAACGTACCCAGCGCCGAGGAGGTGCTGGAACAGTTACACACAGCCGCCAGCCACCAGCCACCAGCTACCAGCCACCGAACCCGGGAGGTCCCAGCTTATGTCTAGCTACACGGTCACGCACCAGAAGGCCAAGTCGTTCTACGAAACCTACGAGCGCAAAGCGGAGTTGCAGCACCAGACGCACTACTGCCCCGGCTGCGGGCACGGCGTGGTGCATAAACTGATCGCGCGCGCCATCGACGAGCTGGGCATACAGGATCGCACCATCCTCATCAGTCCGGTAGGTTGCTCGGTCTTCGCCTACTACTATTTCGATGTCGGCAACATTCAAGTGGCGCATGGACGCGCGCCTGCGGTCGCTACGGCGGTCAAGCGCAGTTGCCCGCAAAGCATCGTGCTCGACTATCAGGGCGACGGCGATCTGGCGGCCATCGGCTGCGCGGAAATCGTGCACGCCGCCAATCGCGGCGAGCCCATCACGGTGATCTTCGTCAATAACGCCATCTACGGCATGACCGGCGGGCAGATGGCGCCCACCACGCCGCTGGGCGTGAAGAGCACCACTTCACCCTTCGGCCGCAACCAATGGAACGAAGGCTTCCCCATGCACGTCAGCGAGCTGCTGGCGTCGCTCGAAGCGCCGGTCTACATCGAGCGCGTGGCGCTGGGCAACAACAAGCAGGTCATGAGTACGGGACGCGCGCTGCGCCGCGCCATCGAGAACCAGGTGCGCGGCCTGGGCTTTTCATTGGTCGAAGTGCTCTCCCCTTGCCCCACGATCTGGAAGCTCGATCCGCTCGACGCGCAGCGCCGTGTGCTCGAAGAGATGCCCAAGACGTTCCCGCTGGGAGTCTTTCGCGACCGAACCAAGGAAGCGCAAGTCCGCCCCGCCGCCGCCCCTCCCCCAGCCTTATCCGACATCCCAGCCATACTCGGACTGACCGAACGCGTAGACACAACACCAGCCACCAGCCACCAGCCACCAGCCACGGCGGTCGAAGGCCGCCCCGGCGCCGCCCCAACACCAGCCACTAGCCACCAGCCACCAGCCACGGCGGTCGAAGGCCGCCCTGCCACGGCGGTCGAAGGCCGCCCTGCCACGGCGGTCGAAGGCCGCCCCGCCACGGATGCTCGCCTCAAGATTGCCGGCTTCGGCGGACAAGGCGTCCTGCTGCTCGGCGAAGTGCTGGCCGAAGCCGGATTGACCGCCGGCCTGGAAGTCTCCTGGCTGCCCTCCTACGGGCCGGAAATGCGCTCCGGCACTTCCAACTGTCACGTGCGGTTATCCACGCGGCCCATCGATTCACCCCTGGTGTCGGTCCCCAACGTTCTGCTGGCCCTCAACGAGCCTTCGCTGCGTAAGTTCATCGGCACGGTACAGCCGGGCGGCTGGGTGATCTATAACGGAACCGCCCTGCCGGACGACTGCGCGCGCGCCGACCTGCGCACCGTCGCGCTGCCATTCACTAACATCGGCGACGACTTGGGCGCGGCCAAGGCCGCCAACATCGTCATGCTGGGCGCGCTGCTGGAAGCCACCGATATGCTCACCGAAGAGCATGTCGCCGCGGCCTTGCGCAAGCTGGTGAAAAGCCCGCGCTGGATCCAAATCGACCTGGCCGCCATGGCCCGCGGCCGCGCGGAAGCGCGAAAGGAAATCCGCCATGAAAACTGAAGATTGTTCCGACGTCGTTGTCTACTTCGATAATGGATATGTGCCGCTGCACGATGCCAAGGTCAGCATCCTGACGCATGCGTTGCATTACGGCACGGGCGTGTTCGACGGCATTCGCGGCTATTGGGACGAACGCCAGGAACAGCTCTTTCTGCTGCGGCCCATGGAACATTTCCGCCGCTGGAAGGCGAACTCCGGCATCTTGCGCATCGGCATCCCGCCGGACGCTTCCGACCTATGCGGCATCGCGGTGGAGTTGATTCGCCGTAACCGCTTCCACTCGCACGTGTATGTGCGGCCGCTGGCCTATAAGTGCGCCGAGCGCATCGGCGTGAATCCCGACGACCGCGACGCGTTTTCCGTAATCGTGGTTCCGTTCGGCGATTACCTGGATAGCAAACATGGCCTGCATGCCGGCGTGGTTTCCTGGCGGCGTATCGAGGACAACGCCATTCCCGGCCGCGCCAAGATTTGCGGGTCCTATGTGAATAGCGCGTTGGCGGGCGACGAAGCGCGGCGCAACGGCTTCGACGAGGCGATTTTCCTCACCGAGGCCGGCCACGTAGCCGAAGGCGCCACCTGTAACATCTTCCTGGTGCGCGGCGGCAAGCTGGTCACGCCGCCCGGTAGCGAGAATATCCTGGAAGGCATCACCCGCAATTGCGTCATGGAACTGGCGCGCAACGAGCTGCACTTGGACGTCGTCGAGCGTCCGGTGGACCGCAGCGAGCTGTATCTGGCCGACGAGATCTTCTTCACCGGCACGGCCGTGGAAGTTGCCCCAGTCACGCAGGTGGACCATCGCGCGGTAGGTTCCGGCGCCATCGGACCGGTAGCCGCCGAGCTGCGCTTTCTGTACCTGGAGGCCAGCCGCGGCCGTCTGGAAGACTATCGTCATTGGCTGCTGCCGGCCTACGATCTCGCGCCCGCGGAATCCGTCGAACCCGAGCCGGCGCTGGTGGGCGCGGGCGACGGCGACTTGTGGGGCGTGTAGTAGCGAGAACAAAGCTTACAGGGGCAGGTAAGCCACCACACCTGCCCAGTCCTCAGGCTCGCTGCACTCGGTGATGAGAAGGAGTTCTTCGACCGCCTGAGAGACCCGCAGATTCCTGCCCAAGACGATGACTCCCGACATGGGCCTCCCGAGACGGACGAACTCCCACGCGAAACCGACCACGTCGCGGGTCAGGAGAACACGATCTTGCTCGGCGGCCCACTCCAGCAAAGTCCGATCTTCAGCGCCCGTCAATCCGGCATCCTGTCCGCGAACTACATCCACCGTCGGGTTCCGGCGCAACAGGCCGCTGATGACCTGGCGCTTCAGATTCTCATCGGCCAGGAACGCGATCACGCCGGCTGTGTCTTTCGCGCCAGAATCCGGCGCCGGATCTCGGACAGCGGAGAACGGAGCTTGATCTCTTCGATAACGTGGGCTTCCTGTTCGCGCAGGGTATCGAGATAAGCGTCGACCACATCGCGGTGGCCGAGATAGTACGCGATTACGGCGTATACGTCGGCCAAGTCTACGGACGGGTATTCCTGGTAGATCTCTTCCGGAGTGGCGCCTTCCAGGAAGGCGTCGATTAACGTGAGAGTGTGACACGAGTATCGGCTATACGGCAGACGCCATGTGCATCGAATCGAAGCGGAGACGGAATAGCTTTGATATCGATACCGGCCATAACGCTCCGATTATAGCAAGCGGGCGGGGGGTATAATTACATCGAAAGATGCGGTGGATTACTGCTCAAGATCTCGATCGGTGGGCTGACACGCAGATTGGCAGGGCTGAGATTGCCCGGCTCGTTGGAATGTTGATCTGCGCGACTGCGCGGACGGTTCATTCGTTCCGCTTCCCAAGCGGCGACTCTGCACAGATTCCCGGATTCGACGGGCATTTGATTGCCGACGGCGTTCCCCCTTATGTCCCTGACGGCGAATCTGTATGGGAGTTCGGAGCCGGCCAAGACTATTTGGCCAAAGCTAACGACGAGTACCAAAAGCGCACGGCTGATCCGGGGTCGGTTGATCGATTGAACTGCACGTTTTGTCTTTGTGACGCCGCGCGAGTGGAAACGCGACAATCCCACCCGCATCGACTGGGCGAAGCTTAGAAGCGATGAGCGCCAGTGGAGGAAGGTGCTGGCGATGGACGCGATTGACCTTCAGCAGTGGCTTGAGCGGTGCGAGGCCGTGGTCAAGGATTTTGCATCCGAGGTAAAGGGGTTGGTGCAGACTGACGGCGCACTCAGCGTTCGGGAGTTCTGGGAGTTATACGCGGCCGCATTTCGACCGAGGTTAACCGAGCAGGTCGTGCTCTGCGGGCGCCAGAAGCCGTAATGGTGCGGTCGAAATCTGCCGGAACTTCGCGCCCGCGGAAGCCGCCGAACCGGAGCCTGTGCTGGTGGGCGCGGGCGACGGCGATTTGTGGGGCGTGTGACCGGAGGTTGTGGGGCAGGCGTCTACGCCTGCGGCGGGTCTCCAGACCCGCCCCCCCCAGCCTGCCGTTGGTTTCAAAAAATCTCCCCCAAACACCGCCCCACGCTCCCACTCGGCGTCTCCACATCCAGATAAGTCGCCAGCGTAGGCGCTATATCGTTCACCGAAATCGCCTCGTTGAAGCGCCCCGCCTTGATCCCCGGTCCCATGAAGATCACCGGCACGTGCGCGTCGTAGCTGAAGGTCGTGCTGTGCGTGGTGCCCTTCGATCCGTACAGCCAATACGGCTCCAGCAACACATACAAGTCCGGACCCCGTGGCGCGTAAAACCCGTTCATCACCCGCCGCCCCACCTGTAAATCCACCGCGCCGCTCAACAGCATCTCCCGTGTGTACACGCGAAACACGTGCGCCACGCCCCGCGCCGCATCCGCCGCCGTGCGCTCCACATCCGCCGCATCCAGCTTCTTCTGCCGGATCGATTCCCGGTCGAAATAAAACGCCGTTTCCCCCGGACTGAGTATCCACTTTCCCTCTCCGTACTTCGCCGCCAGGGCCCCTTCCACGGCCTTCCGCACTACCCCCTGCGGCATCCGCCCGCCCGGCATCCTGCGCGCCGCGTTCACCTCCGGCACCGGCGCCACCCCGTGATCGGCCGTCAGAATCACCAGCACATTGCCCATCCCCACCGCGGCGTCCAGAAAGCTGAACAGCTTCCCGATCGCGCGATCCGTCTGAATGGACACCTCCTTCACCTCCGGCGAGTCCGGACCCGCCGCGTGCCCCACATAGTCGTTCGCCGAAAAACTCACCGCTAGCAAATCCGTCACATTCCTTTGTCCCAGCTTCTCCACCTGTACGGCGCGCTCCACGAAGTCTTCCACCAGTTCGTTGCCGAACGGGCTGCCTTCCAAAGCGGCATAGACCGAATTGTCCGCGGGCAGCGTGTGATCCAGCCAGCGCGCCCCGCGGTATTTATCGGCGGGCCGCGCCGCGTCGTACGCCGCCACCCAACCGGGCAGCTCCGCGAAGTAGAACGTGCTGCTCACAAAACTTCCGGCCCGTGGGTCGAACCAGTACGCGCCGTCGGCCATGTGTCCCGCCGGTAGAATCGCGCTGCGGTCCTTTAGCGAGATGCCCACTACCTTGCCGCCTCCGCCCGCCATCTTCAGCTCGTCGCCTACGGTGCTCACCAGCAGCCGCCTGGGCGAAGCTCCCGCGCCATCGGCGCCCAACGGCTTTACTGCATCGTCGCTCACGCTGGTCACCGTCTTGCCCGTCTCACGCTCGTACCATTCGTTGCCTACAATGCCGCTCATCGATGGCGTGGCGCCCGACAGGAAAGTGCTATGCCCCACCGCCGTCACCGTCGGATAGTGCTCGTACCGCGCGTTCGTGAACACCGCGCCTTCAGTCAGCAGACGTTTGAACCCCCCGCGGTATTCGCCGCGAAAGCGCGTCAGGTAATCGTACCGGAACTGGTCCACCACGATAGCCAGCACCAGTTTCGGCGCCGCCGCCGCCGCCGCCGCATAAACCGTACCCAATAACACCAGCAGAAGTCTCAGCATGATCCTTCCATCATATTCGTGTGTGGGGCAGGCTCGCAGCCTGCGGCGGCCTCGCAGGCCGCCAAAGCGTTCGCCAATCTCACTAAATTATTTCCCCCTTTCCCTCCAACGCCTTGGCCCAAACGACCCGTCGCTCCCCATCCCCCCACCCCGTACCCTCAAATCGAGGAAAGCTTATGCCGTCACAATCGCAAACCAATGCCAATCGTAAAAATTCTCAGCAAAGTACCGGACCCCGCACCGCAGCGGGCAAAGCGCGCTCCGCCCGCAACAGCACCGTCCACGGACTCACCGGCGCATCCCCCATCCTGCCCGGCGAAGACCCCGCCGACCTCCAGGCGCTCACCGATCAATACCGCGTAGACCTCCACCCCGCTGGCCAAGTCGAGGACGACCTCGTCGCCCGTTTGGCCGTCGCCACCTACCGCCTTCGCCGCATCCTCCGCATCGAAGCCGGCTATCTCGACTACCGCGTCCGCGCCTGCCCCGTGCCCGAGATCCACAATCGGGATGGCGTCACCGACCCGCTGGCCTGGGCATTTCAGCTCGATTGCACCCAACACAACGTCCTCGACCACCTGAACCGCTACGAAAGCCGCATCCAGCGCGACTATTCCCGCTGCCTCCGCGACCTGCACACGCTGCAAGCCGCCCGCCAGAAAATAAGTGTCGAAACGAAGCCGAAATCCAAAGCAACTCCCGTCCCGCCAACGTCTTCTGGAAATTCCGACGTCCCCCAGGAACCCACTCCGGCGCCTCCCACCCCCGCTCCGGCCACCTGACCCCCAAAAACAATGCCCACCGAATATGTAATAAACGCCTCCACTCACGAACCTTGCCCGCAACCCAAACCCCATCTGTCCCCGCACCCTGGAGTTTGGCCATTTTCAGTGGATCGGCCCTCGTGGCGCAGGCACTGATGCCTGTCTCCATGGGCCGCGGGGGCCCACCAAATGCGCATGAAAGCCGAGTTGTGGGGCAGGCTCGCAGCCTGCGGCGGCCTCGTAGGCCGCCTGCCTCGAAGCTCTGGCTGGCTTTTTGCAGGGCTTGGTGGCATAGGCTTTAGCCTGTGGAGGCGAGCGAAGCTCGCCTGTGCCGGCAGGGGTGCCGGCACGGCACGCACGAGTGCGTGCGCCACGAGGGCTACTCAACTGAAATGGCCAATCTCCAGAAGCGGGCGTAGCTCGCCTGGCAGCCGCCTCAGGCGGCTGCGGCTTGGACGGCCGGCTGAAAGCCGGCTGCGGCAGGATTGCCTGACAGGATATGGCGCTTTGGCCGCAACATCGATTTATAAAGAACTAACTGTCCGATGTACTAGCGTCTCTGCCCGCAAACTTCACCATCGGCCGGCGCCCCCGGTACCTGAATCCGCGGTCGTCGGAAACCCCGCCGGAGTCCCTCCCGTCTCAAGTAGCATGGCCCTTCCCACCGCTTGGCGGGGCAGGCGGTTCCCCCTGCCTGCCGCCTGTCTGCCGCTCCTGATCCTTTCGCTCGCGCATATCGCGCGGTCCGCGGACCGGATCACTCTCGCCGTCGACGATAGCCGGCGCGCCACCCTGCCCGGCCATGTCAGCCCGCGCATCGCATCGGCCGCGGATCAAGGCGTCGTGGACCCGTCCATGGAGCTGCCCTATGTCCTTCTGGTGCTCGCCGCCTCCCCCAGCCAACAGGCCGATCTCAACCGGTTACTGGCGCAACAGCAGGACCCTTCCTCGCCTTACTACCACATTTGGCTCACTCCCGAGCAATACGCGGACCGCTTCGGCGTAAGTCAACCCGACTTGGACAAGATCGTTGCTTGGCTCGGCCGGCATAATCTTACCGTCAAGTCAGTCGCGCGCGGCCGCAATACCGTCGCCTTTGGCGGCGCCGCCGGCGCGGTCGCCACCGCCTTTGGCGTCGAGATTCATCGTTACCTCGCGGACGGCGAACTGCACTACGCCAACACCGCCGACCCTACCGTGCCCGCGGCCTTCCAAGGCGTCGTGCAAGTCGTTCAAGGACTGAATGACTTCCGCCTGAAACCCATGCTGCTGCGTAGCGCGCAGCCCCGTTTTGACCTCAGCGGATCTCACTTTCTCGCTCCCGACGATATAGCCACCATTTATGACATCGCGCCTCTCTATAATGCCGGCTTCACCGGGACCGGACAGACGCTTGCGGTCATGGGACAAACCGATATAGAGTTAACGGACATCGCGCAATACCGTAGTTACTTCAATCTGCCGGCCAATAGTCCGACCTTGTTGTTGGTCCCCGGCAGCCCGAATCCAGGACTCAGCAGTGGCGACTTAGCCGAGGCCGATCTCGATCTGGAGCTCTCCGGCGCGGTGGCGCGCAACGCCACCGTCCTGTTCGTCTATTCCAACGATGCTGTCTTCTCGTTCGAATATGCAATCGATCAGAACATCGCGCCCGTCATCGGCATGAGCTACGGTAACTGCGAGGTGCAACTGCCGCTCTCCGAAGTGGAGGCTTTCGATAGCTGGGGCTCGCAAGCCAGCGCGCAGGGACAGACCATCTTCGCCGCCTCCGGCGATAACGGCGCCGCCGATTGTTTCGTCTCCACCGATCGTTCCACCACCGACGGCAATACCACCGAGTCCGTCGATATGCCCGCGTCCCTTCCGCAGGTGACGGGTGTGGGCGGCACCACCTTCAACGACAGCGGAACAGGTTATTGGAGTAGCACCAACACCGCTAACCATGCCTCCGCCCTAAGTTATATCCCGGAGACCGCCTGGAACGATAGCAGCCTCACCGGCACGCCCACTGCCAGCGGCGGCGGCGCGAGTTCGATTTACCCGAAGCCCTCGTGGCAGACTGGTCCCGGCGTCCCCGCCGACGGTCACCGCGACGTTCCCGATGTGTCGCTGGCCGCCTCCCCCAATCACGATGGCTATTACATCATTAGCGGCGGAAAAGCCCAGATCATCGGAGGCACCTCCGTCGGCCCTCCGCAATTCTCCGGAATTGTGGCGCTGCTGAATCAGTACCTCGTCTCCAAAGGCTTTCAGCAGGCTGCCGGGCTAGGCAATATCAATCCGGCGCTATATCAGAATCTCTGGCCGGTCGCGGACGTGTTTCATGATATCGTCACGGGGAACAACATAGTCACTCCTTGCGCCGGCCAGTGCACTTTGTCGCCGTTTGGGTACGATGCCGGCGTGGGCTACGATCGGGTTACCGGCATAGGAACTCCGGATGTCTATAACCTGGTTACCGCCTGGGATGGCAGCGGTGTAACCGCCAAGTCGACCGCTTCCATGGCAGTCGCCGCCAGCCCCAATAGAGTCGCGTTTACCGATACCACCACCCTCACCGCTACTGTCACTAGCTCCGGTGGCGCCACACCCACGGGCACGGTCACCTTCTCATTGCCGACTGAGTCGCTCGGGACGGCCACGCTCGACTCCAGTGCGGTGGCGACCCTGACGCTCAGCGCCGTGCAGTTGGCCGTGGGCGCCAATACCGTCACCGCGCAATACAACGGCGACAACGCCCACTACGGCGCATCGTCTTCGGTCAGTATCGTAGAGACAACGCCGGCTAACGGCTTGCCCTTGGTCGGCGGGCTGGCCAACGCGGCTTCATTCACCGACTCACTGGCTCCCGGCGGCATCCTGAGTATCTTCGGCACACAACTGGCTCCCGCCACCGGCAGCGCACCCGGCTTGCCTCTGCCCACCATGATGGCCGGCACGACAGTCACGATCGGCGATTACCTCGCGCCGCTCTATTACGTTTCGCCGACGCAGTTGAATGTGCAGATTCCATACGAAGTGAGCCCGGGTTCTTCCATAACGCTGCGCGTGACCAATAACGGCCTGAACGTCTTCAGTTCTCTCAACCTGGGCGCTACGGCCCCCGCCATCTTCACCACGAATGCGCAAGGCACGGGGCAAGGCGCAATCCTGAATACTTCTTATCAGTTGGTAGACGCGTCCCATCCGGCCACTCCCGGCAGCACGTACCTCCAGATCTATTGCATGGGCTTGGGCGCCGTAAGTAATCAGCCGGAGGATGGCGCCCCGGCGTCCTCGACCACGCTGTCCCAAACCAGTTCCACCCCAACGGTGACCATCGGCAATCTGCCCGCGAATGTGACTTTCTCCGGCTTGGCCCCTGGCTTCGTCGGCCTGTATCAAGTGAATGCGCTGGTGCCCGCCACGGTGCCCGCCGGTGGTGCCGTGCCGGTCGTCGTCTCCCTCGGCGGAGTCGCTTCCAACACCGCCACCATAGCTGTCGGCCCGTAGGGCGGCGCCATGCGCCGCCGTTCTTGCGCCGCCGTTCTTGTGCCGCCAACTACCCAACCACCCGCAGCCCCAACCCCGGCCGGTCCGGCAGCATCAGCTTCCCCTTCTCCACCAACACCCCCGTGAACGGATCGTTGCCAATCAGCAGATTGCCGTCCAGGTCCGCATAGTCCACCAGCGGCGACAAATGCGCCGCCGCCGTCACCGATACCGAGCTCGAAATCATGCACCCTAACATCGTCTTCAGGCCCAGTGACTTCGCCACCTGGATCATGCGATGCGCTTCCAGAATGCCGCCCGCCTTGTCCAGCTTCACGTTTACGCCATCGAACGCGCCCGCCAGTTTCGGAATGTCCGCCGCGTGCCGGCACGCTTCATCCGCGATCAGCGGCACGTGTACCCGGCTATGTACCCAATGCATCTCGTCCAGCATCTCCGCCGGCATGGGCTGTTCCACGAACTCCACGCCCTGCCTGGCCAGCCACTCGATCTTGCGCACCGCCACTTCCTTGTCCTTCCATCCTTCGTTGGCGTCCACGCGCAGAGGCTTGTCCGTCGCGCTGCGCACCGCCGCGATGGTAGCTTCGTCGCTGTCTAAGCCTACCTTGATCTTCAGCACCGGAAAATCGGCCGCCTCCCGCACCTTCTGCCGCGTCGTCTCCGGATTGTCGATGCCGATCGAGAACGTCGTCACCGGCGTATCCCGCCGGTCCAAACCGAAGTAGCGGTAGAGCGGCACGCCCAGCTTCTGTCCCACCCAATCCATCAGCGCGATATCGATCGCCGCCTTGCCCGCCCACTCGCCTTCCACGCGGCCGAACACCTGTTGCATGACTTTGGCGAACTGCCACGGATCGGCCGCCGCCAATAGCTCGCGCACCGATTCCACGGCCTGCCGCGCGCCTTCCGCATTCTCGCGATAGCGCACGATCGGCGCGCCCTCGCCGTGGCCCGTAATGCCGTCGTTGGTGTATGCCACATGCAGCGTGTCCCGGTAGTCGCTCGATGACATCGTCGTCGTCCAGGTGTGCCGCAGCTTCAACCGCTTGATCTCCGTACGCACTGTCGCGCGCGGTGCGGCGTGCCCCGGGCGTGCCAGCAGCGCGGGCCATCCGGCCTGCGCCAGGAAGAAGTCACGGCGGTTCATTTGAGCCTCCTCGATGCCACCAGTAAGCGCGCCCAGTGCGGGTCGCTCAGATCCGAGATCTGCACCACGGGCCGCACCCAAGTTGTCGCGCTGATGAATTTGCCATCCCCGATATACATGCCTGTATGCGTAATGCGATCGGCGGCGCTGCCGAAGAAGACCAGATCGCCGGGCCGCAGTTCCTCGCGTTTCAACGCCGTCACCCCCTGCCACGCGGCCTGTAAGTCGGCGTCCCGCGGTATCGTCGTGCCGCGCCGCCGGCACAGCATCTGCGTGAAGCCGGAACAGTCGTAGCCGAAGCTGGATGTGCCGCCCCAGGTGTACGGCAATCCTACAAAGCGGCGGCTCAATTCAATCGCCGCTTCAATCGACAGTGGCTGCGCGTCGAAGGAAACGTCGCCGCGCTGCACCCACCCGGTGCGGTCGTCCGGCAGGCGGATTTCGAGCCATCGCGGATCTTGGCCAGGCTCGCCAATCACCTCCAGGCGCGTCTCGAACGGTACCGTAATCAACGGCCGGCGCTGTGTGACATTCGGCTCGCGATAGATGTGCGCGAACAAGCTCTCCACATGCGCCACGCGCCCGCCCTCCGCGTAGTGGGTCCCGCTGCGCACGTCTCCGTCCGCCATCCAACCCGTGTAGTCGTCGGGCGTGCGCACGCGCAGCCAGCCCGGCCGCGTCTCCACCACTTCGATGCCGGTTCCGTAGATCGCCTGCGAAACTACCTCAGAGTCTTCCGCCGGTTGCGCGTACATATTGGCGACCGGCTTAAGGACCACGTGGGGCAGGCTCGCAGCCTGCGGCGGCCTCGCAGGCCGCCCGCCGCCAATCCAATCCGCGATATCGCCGATAACCTCCCCAGCCACGTGCCCGCCCTTGCCCTCGCCCGCCACGAACAAATGGTTCAGCATCGGATAACTCCGCATGGTCACGTCCTTCTTATGACCTAACCCCGCCTTCCACAAGTCGAAATCCGTCATACGCACCTGGTAGTCGCGCTCGCCTTGCAGGATCAGCATGGGTATCGGGCTCGCCGCTGCCAAGGCCGGCGGATCGTAGCCCTTCAAATCCGCCTTGTACCTCTCCGTGACGCCTGACATAACCACCCACGGATCGTGCCGGATTTCCGCCAATCGCGCCTGTTGGGCCGCCGTAGGCTCGCCTTCAAGACTCGCCAGATACTCAGTCTGCTCTACGACCAGTTCTTCAAGCGGCCGCGCGTTGCCCGCCATCACCACCACGCCCGCCAGAGTGGCATCCGCCCGCATGATGCGCGGCATCATATAACCGCCCTGGCTATGGCCCAGAACGAAGATACGCCGCGCATCGATGCCATCCTGTTTTCGCAGCCAAGCCGCCGCCAGCACAGCGTCTTCCACCGTCTCCTGGGTCATGGTGAAGTTAGGATCGTCCGCGCATTTCTGCGGGTACACCTTGGTGCGCTTGTCATAACGCGCCACCGCGATGCCGCGCGTCGCCAAACCCTCGGCCAAATCGCGGAACACTTTGACGCCGCCCACGCTCTCGTCCCGATCGTTCGGTCCCGATCCGTGCACCAGCACTAAGGCGGGCCACGGTCCTTTCCCCTTGGGGACCGTCAGCGTGCCCGGCAGTTTCCACTCCTCCGCCCCCACGCTGATGTCGTGCTCTGAAAACGAATCGGGCTTGCTGTAGGGCGGTGTCTCATACGCCGTAGCTTCCGGCTCCGCCGGGCGAAACCAGGTGCCTTGAAGCTGTCCCGCGGCATTCCAACTCGCTATGAAGTTCAGCGCCGTCCCGGACCAGTGCACCTGGATTGTGACTGTCGCCGCATCGCCGATGTGGCGCGTCCGCGGCGCGTCCTGGCTTTGCGGCCGCCCCAGCGCGCTCAAGATCCGGCCCGCCTCCGCCGCGTAGGTTTCGCGCGGCATAGCCTTCTTCATTTCCGGCGACCACTGCGCGTAGAACGCGTCGTACCTTCCCGCCAGCACCGTCTCCAGCGCCTGCTGCGTCCGCTCTTCTGGCGTCTGCGCCGCGGCGGACCACCCGCCCGGCGTCGCCACGAGGGCCAGCGCCCATACTGTGAGACGATTCAGGCTCCGCATACACCTATTGTAAGAGCGTACAGGCGGCCAGCCGCGCCCGGCTTTCGCGCGATAATAAAAATATAGGTGTTGGAGTTCACCTTGAACCGCCCCTTGGGCAGATGACTCCTACGAGAAATCTTCCCAATGGCCACCCAAAGTCGGTTGAACGAAGCGCAGCGCCGCAGGCTTCTTGGCAACGCCCAGTACGCCGACAAGCTCCTGTCGGATATCGAGCAAATCGTCAACGCCGCGGAATCGAAATCGATTTTCCCGCAGTACATTGCGGATCTTTCTCTCCCTCAAGCCCAGTTGATTCGCAGCTATATCGCCCGCTTCCGCAATCAACTGGCGCGCGCCATGGACGGTTTGAATATCGTGTCCGGCCGTCCCGCCCTCGGCTCTCTCCACTCCATCCGCGTGACTCTGGCATTCGTGCGGGTTGCGGTCCAGGAGATGGCGCCCCATTACCTGCGCGGCTATGGCGAGCTGCCTGAGAGTGCGACGCCCCAGCTCCAAGGGCTTTGCGCCGAACTGGAAGGGTTGCTGGAAAGACTGAGTGCCGCCCTGGCGGATGCTCCGGCAGCCGACCTCCAGGCCCGCCTGGCGCGCCTGCAGCAAGCCGCGGGGGGACTCGATGCGCTCCGCCTGCTCGATCGCATCGTCGCCGATCGCGGACTGGTGGAATTGCGGCCTCGTCTCGCGATGATCGTCGAACGCCTGGAATCCAATCGGTTTGAGATTGCCGTGTTCGGCAGAGTCAGTTCGGGCAAGTCGTCCCTGCTGAACCACGTTCTTCATACCGCGGCATTGCCTGTGGGCGTGAATCCCATCACGGCGGTTCCCACCAGGCTGATCCACGGCGGCCAGGCGCTGCTCACCGTGACCTTCGCGGATCGCGGCGTGGAGGCGCTGCCGATCGAGCGCCTGCCGGAGTTTGTGAGCGAACTGCATAACCCGGCTAACGGCAAAGGGGTCGTGCGCCTGGTGGTGGAGCTGCCTTCCGAACGCCTGCGAACCGGGCTCGCATTTGTTGATACACCAGGGCTCGGTTCGTTGGCGACGGCGGGAGCCGCCCAGACGCTGGCGTATCTGCCGCAGTGCGATCTGGGTGTGGTCTTGATCGGCGCCGCCAGCCCCCTGAACGACGAGGACCTTTCCACCATCCTGCGCCTCTATGAGGCGGCCATCCCCGTGAAGGTTTTGCTGAGCAAGGCGGACCTGTTGTCGCCGGCCGATTTGGAATCCGCGCTCCAGTACACCGCCGGCCAGCTTCGCGCGCATTTGGGCGTGGAGATCGCCGTGCATCCCGTCAGCACGGCCTCGTCGCACGCGCATCTCCTGGAGCAATGGTTCTCCGAACAGATCGCGCCTCTCTACCAGCGGCAACGCCAACTCGCCGAAGAGTCCAGCCGCAGGAAAACCGCTGCGCTGCGTGAGGCCGTCGCCGCGGCGCTCCAGGCAAAACTGAACGGAAGTGGAACCGGTCCGGCGCTCGAGGACTCGGAACTCCTCGCCCTGGAGCGCGACTTGCGCGAGGCGGCCGGCAAGCTCGAAGAAGCCCGCGTGTTCTGTCTGCGCGCCTCCGGCGAAATACGCGGCTCGACGCGGCATGCGCTGGCCGCGGCGGCAGATGCCCTCCTGGAAGTGTGGAGTAGCGCCGCCGTCGTCAATGCTATCGCGCAAACGGCCTCCTCTGCCACTCAGGTGTACGCCCATCTCCAGGATCTCGCCCGCGCACTGGCGGCGGCCTTGCAGCGTACCGCCCTTGCGCTGGGCAGCCCCGACGCGCCACCCGAGGAAGAGCTCCTGCGCGCCGTTCGTGAGATGCCGCCCTTCGACGCCCCACCCATAAACGGCGCCCTCGATCGCCCGTGGATCCGGTTTCCCAGAGCGTTGGCGCGAAAACAAATCTACGGTAAGCTGCAACTCGTGCTCGAAGAGCCGCTCTCGCAGGCATTCACCACCTACGGACGGCTCGTCGAGAACTGGACCCGCGGCGCGTTGGCCGAACTCCAGTTGAGGTTCGATTCCGCGGCGGATGCCTATCGCGCGCAGATGGCCAGGTGGATATCCCGGAGCGCCGTGACGACCGAAGAGCAACAGGCCATTCGCGACGACTTGATCCGCCTCGGTGAGGTCGGCGGATGACTACCATGCCGATCCCGGACCGCGGCGCCGTCGATTCCCGGCAATATCGTTTCGCTTTCGCGATAGACGCGTTCTCCGCGGTTCCAGCCGATTTCGTTTTGCCGCCCGATATTGACGCGTTCGACGCCGGCGTGTTTCTTCCCCGCGACGATGCGGACTGGCTGGGCCGCCGCAAATACCCTCCGCGCATTCTGCTGCTGCGCGGCCGTGAGGTTCTGATCGTGCCGCATCCAGCCGCCGGAGAGCACCCAGTCCGAATTCCACTGGACCGTATCGAGCGGCTCGAGTGGGGCCGCATCCTGCTGATCGGCTGGATCGCCCTGACCTGCGATGGCGGCCAGATACGGTTGCAGTACAACACACGCTCGCGAGGCCCGGTCGAGCAATGCATCAAGGCGCTCCAGGATCGCTGGCTGCCCCCAACCCCAACGAACCTGACTCTTTTCGCGGGCGCCTTCGACGTGCCGCTCGACCTGAAGTTCAAGTACGCGCGGTCCGCGGAACTCCTCGCCGGAGAAACGCCGTTGGCGCAATTCTTCCAGCCGCCGCCCGCCGCCGATCTGGTGTTACTAACTTCGCGTAGGTTATTTTGGATCACCGAAAGGCGCAAAGGGAGATACGAACGCTACGGCACGGTAAGTCGCTCGGCTAGATTAACATCGGTGACAGGAGTGACGTGCGTCGACAGTAAGTTGGCCATGTTATTCAAATCTGGTGACTCATGGTGTATTCCCCTCCGCGAAGAGCAGAGACAACAAGTACAACAGTTCGCAGCCCGGTTGGAGGGCGGGCTTTAGCCCGCGTGGGGCTTAAGCCCCACTGACCCGCAGCCGCCGCAAATCCTCGCGGATGCGCGGCGTATCCCGTCCAGCCGATGCGATCAGCTTCTCGATGGTCGCGATCAAAGTGTCCAGCCGTCCGATCGAATCCCTTTCCAGCGTGACGAGCGCCCCGCCCGCCGCCTCCTCCCACTGGGACGCCAGGCGCGATAGGTTCATAAACACGACATCGGCCACTCTGCGTTCGAAGTGTCTCTTCACCGCGACTTGTAACAGTGACATAGGCACAGCCGCCGACACTAACTCCCAGTTATGATCGAAGATTCGGCCGACCCTTATATCCGGCGATCGCGGCTCCTGTGTAGTAAGTTCCACTTGAGTCGTCTCCAAAGGTACGCCCAGAGTCTCCATTGCCTGCTTCGCCAGCCGGTTCCGAAAGTCCTGAAGGCACTGCGAGAGCTGGCGGCTGGCGCGCCGGGCCGGTTCCAGGAACTCGCCGCGATGCTGCCGCGACAGGGCGGCCATTTCTCGCGTCACGCCGGCGCGCAGCCATTCGTCGAAACGCTCCATCGCCACGCTAAGGCTGCGCGTCCACGCCGGGAACTCCCGCTCCAATCCGTCGAGGAGCCGCTGGCGTACAGGCGCTTCATCCCGCCGCAGGATCTCTTCGCACTTGGCCCGCGCGCCCGCGGCCGCATGCCGCGCTGCCAGCCGCAACGCCAGACGCGTGTCGTCGAGCGACTCCTTCTGGCCCACTACGCGCTCGCGCAGTTGCTCACGATCGGAATCGGCCGCCTCGGCCGCCTTCAGCGCCACCTCGAGATAGCCTCGGCACTCCGCTGCGAGCGACTCACTCTTGTGCCTCAATATAGCCGCGTGCTGTTCCCCGGCTCCAGCGCGCGCGCGCGCCAGAAGTTGCTGCTCGAGTCGCTCGCGCAGACTCTCGAAGCCGGGCCGGATCGAGTAAGGATACACCGGCACCGCGCCATTCCAGTAACGTCCCAGTTGCGCACGCACGAAGCCCTCCACCTCCGTCCGCTCATCGGGGGCCAGCGTATCGACCTTGGTCAGCAGCACCGAGATGTTGGGAGTGAAGCGGCTTAGGTCGCGAATCAGCTCGATGTCGTGCGCGGAAAGCGGCGCATCGGCCCCCACCGCCACCAATGCCAAACCCGTGTTCGGCAGCCACTCCGTGGACGCATCCGTGTTGTGCGCGAACACGCTGTCGAGCCCCGGCGTGTCCACGAAACAGATGCCGCGATAGCGCTCCATCGCGGGCAGTTCCACTTGCACCGCAGCCACCTGCTTCACATTGGCCGGATTGGCCGTCTCCGAGACGTACTCCGCGATCTGTGTGGGCGCAATCGCCGCGGCGTGTCCATCCAGGAA
>Ga0187871_10000493_pt1 | contig 37873 bp, 40 predicted proteins | sample June2016WEW_16_1_FD_132988 | JGI IMG/M metagenome (GOLD analysis project Ga0187871, IMG submission 132988) | Peatland microbial communities from SPRUCE experiment site at the Marcell Experimental Forest, Minnesota, USA - June2016WEW_16_10 | ecosystem: Environmental > Terrestrial > Soil >...
AGGGTCCCAATACGTCCGGATCAAGGTTTTTCCCTTGCCTATCCGTCCGATCACCGCGCGAATTACGCTGGTCAAACTCAACCATTTCGCTGAGCGACTGGTTGAACTTCGAGAACGGAGCATGAGGTGGACGACGACCGAGCCCGAGAACTACTCAGTGCCGAACGGTCGCGCGTCGAGACTCTGTTGGACGCAGTGACTGGCGACAGCCAATCCGACCGATCGGCCGCGAACGAGCACGGCGATATGAGTGACTCGTCGGAACTGCTGGTCTCTGAAGGCACGGATGACGCGGTCGCGAACTCCCTGAGACTGAGACTGGCCGCGATCGGACGAGCCGAACAACGTCTCGCCGCCGGCACCTACGGTCGCTCCGTCGCCAGTGGCGCGCCGATCCCCGACGAACGACTGGAGGCCGATCCCGCGGCCGAACTGACGGTCGACGAGGCGCAAAACCGGTGAGCCGTCGAGTAGGGCGGCTCAGTTGATCCAGTAGCGACGCCACGACGGTACTCCGTCGTCGTCGTCGATCACCTCGTCGAGCACTCCCCCGCTGCGCTCGATGGCCATGATCGAACCCACGTTGGAGTCGGAACAGTACATCAAGATCGATTCCACGCCGCCGGAGCGCGCGATGACGATGGACTGTCGAAGGATCTCGGTGGCGTAACCACGCCGCCGAAATTCAGGCAGCACGACGTAGCCGATATGCCCACCTTGGGTGGCGAAGAACTCATTCAACTCGAACCGAATGGACGCACGACCGACGAGCACGTCGTCGACAGTGGCGGCGAGTTGCAACCCACGCACCCTGTACTCGGACGGGTACAGTCCGAGCCGCTGGGTCTCGACACTCTCGAGAAACTCGACCCAGGACATCTCGGGTTCCAACCCGATGAGGAACATCGAATCTTCGGCGGCCGCGATCTCATGAGCCCGGCGCGCGGCCGACTCGTCGTCCAACGTGTAGGGGCGGAGTCGCAAGTTCATGGGGACGACTCTACGTTGGCGACATCGCTCGACAACTCAATGTGCAAAGGCTCGGGAATTCGAGACCCGACCGTGAAATCGACGGCGCCGTTCTCGGGTCAACGAGACGATGTCCACCACCGACGCTCGCAGTCGCGACAGGAGCGCAGCGGTGAATTAATTCTTGCGGGCCAGGTAGTCGCTGCTTCGTTCGACCAGCCACTGGAAGGTCGGGTCGGGCTTGTCGAGCAGTTCCGGGTGCCACTGCACCGCGAGGACGTCATGACCGGGCAGTTCGACTGCTTCAACGACGCCGTCGGGCGCCGTCGCCGACACGACGAGGTCGTTCCCCAAAACCGCGAGTGTCTGATGGTGCAGGGAGTTGACGCCGACCGTCGCCGGATACATCGTGGAGAGCAGCGAACCGGGCACGACGTTCACCTCGTGCGTACGCTCTCGGCCGTCGGTATCCCACTGGGGGTGGCCGGCACCGTCGTCGAGTTCGACGTGCTGGTTCAGCGTGCCGCCGTAGTAGACGTTGGCCAGTTGCGCCCCCCGACAGATCGCCAGGACCGGCATCTCCAGTCGACGGGCCTCGCGAAAGAGAGCCAACTCCCACTCGTCGCGGTCCGGTTCAATGGCGCCGAGGTTCTCGTCCGCGTGGTGTCCGTAACGGTCCGGTTCCACGTCGGCGCCACCGCTGAGGATCAGCCCATCGAGGCGCGCGAGCACGCCCTCGACGTCGGCGTCGCGGGTCAGTTCGACGGGCAGTCCCCCGGCCGCGGCGACCGAGGCCGGGTAGTCCGAAAAGTGCAGGTCGAACTTGAGTTCGTACATGGCCTTGGGCACGTTGTTGGCGAGCGCCGACGCCGGCCAGCGACGCCCGGACATGCCGATGAGCGGTTTCGCCATCCCTCCATAGTAGGAACGATTCGGCCCCGTTGTGTACCAACTGTCGTTTGGCAACGAACGAGTACCCTGTGCTCAACGAAGGAGCTTTCATGCCGCCCGACGCGCCCAACGTCGATATCACCTCACACGACACCTACGTCGACGGCGTGCCGCACGCGGTCTTCGCCCGGATGCGCGCCACGGAGCCGGTCGCCTGGACCGAGGAGGCCGACGGGGGCCGCGGCTTTTGGAGCCTCACCAAGTACGACGACGTCCTCTACGCCAGCCGCCACACGGAACTGTTCTCCAGCCGCCTCGGCATCCGCATGGAGGACATGGACGCCGAGGAGACCGAGGCCCGGCGCACGATGATGGAGATGGACTCCCCGGAGCACACGCGGCTGCGGCGCATCGTGGCTCGACCGTTCACCCCGCGCGCGGTCGCCGACTACGAGGGCGCCGTGCGAGAGCTCGCCAAGGAAGTGCTCGAGAACCTCGACGGGAGAGAGGAGTTCGACTTCGTGAAGGACGTCGCGCGTGAACTCCCGATGAAGATGCTCGGGCGTCTCCTCGGACTGCCCCACGAGGACCTCGACTGGCTGGTCAGTCGTGGCGACGCCCTGATCGGAAACTCGGACCCCGACTTCACCGACTACGTCGTCGACCAGAGCGACACCAGCGCCTACCGACTGCTGCCCTTTCGCTCCCCGGTCTCGATCGAGCTCTTCGAGTATGCCCAACAGGCACTGGAGGAACGCCGACTCACGCCGACGCCCGACGTCCTCACGGCGCTCCTCGCTCCGACGAAGGACGGTGACACGCTCGACGACCCGACATTGAAGAACTTCTTCACGCTGATGGTGGCGGCCGGCAACGACACGACGCGCTACACCATGACGGCCGGGACCCAGGTCTTCATCGAGCACCCCGAGATCTTCACCGCGCTTCCGGAGATGGACGAGGCCCAGATCAAGATGCTCGTCGACGAGGTCCTGCGCTGGGCCAGCACGACCATGCACTTTCGTCGGACCGTCGTGGAAGACACGCAACTGCGGGGTCAGACATTGAAAAAGGGCGACAAGGTCGTCCTGTGGTACATCTCAGCGAACTTCGACGAGGACCAGTTCAGCAACCCCGACGAGTTCATCATCGACCGCGCGCCCAATGACCACGTGGCCTTCGGACTACACAGCGCACACCTCTGCCTCGGCGCGCACCTCGCTCGACTCGAACTGCGCGTCATGTTCGAAGAGATGGCCAAGGCGTGGTCGAACATCGAAGCGGCCGGCCCCAGCGAACGTTTCCGGTCGAACTTCATCAGTGGGACGAAGAAGCTCCCGGTTCGCGTGACCTGGCGCTAGAGGAACGGCAGATACTCGCGCAGCTCCCAATCGGTCGTCGCGCTCGTGTAACGCTCCCACTCGGTGCGCTTGACGGCGAGGTGCTGGGCCACGAGCTCGGCGCCGACGGCGTCGACGAGGTCGTGATCGGCCTCTAACGCGTCGAGCGCGTCGCTGAGCGACGGCGGCACGCCCACGGTGGCGTCGATGGTGTCGAGTCCGTTGCCACTCTCGTGGGGACCGAGCGGCGTCTCGTTCACGAACCCGAGTCGCGCGGCCTGCAAGACGGCGGCCATGGCCGTGTGCACGACGGCCGCGCCGTCGGAGAGTCGGTGCTCGAGACGCGAACCCTCACCACGCTCGGGCGGGATGCGAACCGTCGCTCCCCGGTGGTCGTAACCCCAGTTCGCCCAGTAGCCCGACAGCGACGCCGGTCGCAGGCGCTTGTACGCGTTTATCGTCGGCGCACAGAGCCCGGCCAACGACTGGTGGTGCTCGAGCATCCCGGCCACGGCGTGCCGGGCCAGCGCCGAGACGCCGTCGTCGGCGTCGGCGTCGAAGACCACGTTCTCGCCGGCCTCGTCGCGGAACGAGATGTTGAAGTGCAGGCCCGATCCCCCACGATCCGAGAGGGGCTTGCCCATGAAGGTCAACAGCAGACCGTGGCGATGGGCCACCTCTCGCGCCAGCACCTTGAACAAGAAGCCTTCGTCGGCGGCGCTCAGGGCGTCATCGTAGTGAAGTGTGAACTCGAACTGCGGTGTGTCGTACTCGGAGTTGACCGACTCGAGAGGGATGTCCGCTTCGTTGCACGCCTCCCAGATCGCGTCAATCAAGCCGCGCGGGTCGACCGACGGTCCGGTGCCGTAGACGAAGGCGCCGGGCGTGTCGAGGGGCCGCCAACCGCCCTCGCCGTCGGGCTCGAAGATGTACGCCTCGAACTCCATCCCGACGTAGGGGCTGTAGCCGAGCGCCTGCCAGTCGGCGATCGCGCGGCGCAACGCGTGGCGCGGCGCCGGTCCGAAGGGCTCGCCGAGGCGCATCAGATCGGCGACGACGACCCGGGTCCCCGGCTCCCATCCGGGACGGATATCGCTCGTGTCGTAGCTGGCGTCGAAGTCCGGGAGGCCCTCGCTCCAGTGCGAACCCGGCGTCTCGGGTGTCATGACGCGGTCGTAGCCGAGCGCCCAGGTGCCGGTACAGTGTCGGGTCCCGTGCTCAGCCATCGACGCCGGCACGTATTTACCCCGGGCGAGCCCGAGGTGATCGGGCCACAGGACCCGCAGACGATTGAACTCACTGGACATCGGGCCCCCTTGGGTTACGTTGGGAAAGGTAGCACTCTGGCGCGGAGTAACCCACAGCCCAACTTACTAGTCTTGTCAACAACGTTTAGATACAAACGACTCTGGGAGTGCAGTGGAATTTCGAAGAATCCTCCTCGACGGATACCCCACCGAGGTCGTGCTGGACGGCGACTCGTTGATCGCCCGTGATGGCCGTCGCGTCGAGGCCCGCACCGCCACCCACCTGGCGCCGGTCTCGCCCACCAAGATCATCTGCTGTCACTTGAACCACGTCTCTCGTGTGCGCGAGTTCGGCGTGCAGCTGCCGCCGGCTCCCACCTACTTTCACAAGCCCATCTCGGCGCTCAACGCGCACGGCGGCGCGGTCGTGCGCCCGTCGAACTGTCACTACCTCAACTTCGAGGGCGAGGTCGCCATCGTCATCGGGCGAACGGCCCGCAACATCGCCTACGCCGACGCCGCCCACTACATCGCCGGCTACACCATCGCCAACGACTTCGGACTGCACGACTTTCGCGACACCGACGCCGGCTCAATGCTGCGCGTCAAGGGCGCCGACACTCTGTGCCCGATCGGACCGGGCGTCGTGACCGACTGGGACTTCAACAACAAACGGATGCTTACCCTCGTGGGTGAGAACGTGCGCCAAGACGGCTCGACCGACGAGATGGCCTGGGACATGCACTACCTGGTGGCCGACATCGCCCGACTGATCACCCTCGTGCCGGGCGACGTCATCCTCTCGGGCACCCCGGCCGTCTCACGTCCGGTGCAACCGGGCGATGTCGTGAGCGTGGAGGTCGAGGGTCTGGGCACGTTGACGAACCACATCGTCGAAGGGCCGACGCCGGTCAGCGACGAGATCGGCGCGCAGCCCACGGTGACCGAAGAGGTCCTGTCGACCGCCCTCGGCGCCGAGTGGGAGTTCCGGGGTCAACGACGACCCAACCCCACCGCGCGCGAGGAGCTGCCGTTCCCTCGCGTCCACCCGAAGTTTCAATCATGAGTTCGCCGCACGTCGACGTCGACGGCGTCAGCGTGTCGCCCGACCACTTCATCAACGGCGAACGTATCGCGTCCTCGCGGACCTTCGAGGACCGCTCCCCGTTGGACTGGACGTGGAAGTTGGCCGATGTGTCTCGTGCCGGCTCCGTCGAAGCGGACCTGGCGGTGACCGCCGCCGAGGCCGCGTTCCCGGCGTGGTCGGCGTTGTCACCCGCGGAACGAGGCGCCTACCTCGAGCGCCTGGCCGACCTGATCGACCGCGACGTGGATCGGATCGCTCACGTCGAGTACCTCGACATGGCGATGCTCGAAGAGAGTCTGAAGCTGCGGGTTATCGGCCGCGGGGCGCGGAACTTTCGCGCGTACGCAGAACTCGCTCGCGACTACGAGCCCCGACGTTGGTCATCCAACGGTACGGCGAACACCGTCCTGCGCATGCCCGCCGGACCGACCGTCGTGATCACGCCGTGGAACGCGCCGTTCATGCTCTCGACGTGGAAGTGCGCGCCCGCGCTCGCCGCCGGCAACACCGTCATCTTGAAACCGGCCGAGTGGTCACCGCTCAGCTGCTCGATGTTGATGGACCTGGTCGCCGAGGCCGGCTTCCCACCGGGCGTCTTCAACCTCGTGCAGGGTCTCGGCCACGAGGTGGGCGCCGCCCTCGTGGCTGACGCGCGCGTACGTCGGATCTCCTTCACGGGCTCGCCCGAGACGGGCCGCGTTATCGGCGAAGCGGCGGCGAAGAACCTCGTGCCGTTCACGGCCGAACTCGGCGGCAAGGGACCGTTCATCGTCTTCGCCGACGCCGACCTGGACGCCGCCGCTGAGAAGGCCGCGGTCATGTTCGACGACGGCGGCCAAGTCTGTCTCGCCGGCACCCGGCTGCTGGTGGACGCGTCGGTCCGCGACGAGTTCGTCGAGCGCTTCGAGGTCGCCACCAAGCGCCACGTACTCGGTGACAGCCGCCAACCGGCGACCACCATCTCGCCGTTGATCCACCCCGAGCACCTCGCGCGCGTCGACGGTTTCGTCAAGCGAGCACGTACGAACGGCGACACCGTCGTCTTCGGGGGCGAGAAGTTGAAGAAGGACGGCCTCTGGTACGAACCGACGTTGATCGAGCCGGTGTCCAACGACTCCGAGATCGTCCAGCGCGAGGTCTTCGGACCCGTGTTGACGCTCCAGAGCTTTCACAGTGAGGACGAGGCCGCCGATCTGGCGAATTCGACGTCCTACGGACTCTCGGCCATCGTCTACACCTCGAGCGAAGCCCGCGCCGAACGACTCGGCGCCCGACTGCGCGCGGGGACGATCTGGGTGAACTGTTTCTTGGTGCGCGATCTGACCGCACCCTTCGGCGGCACCGGCATCAGCGGTATCGGCCGCGAGGGTGGCGAGTACGCGCTGGACTTCTACTCGGACCTGAAAACGCTGCAGATCAAGGAAGGGACCACCCATGGGTGAAATCGTCGGCGCGGGACTGCTCGCGCACGTACCGACCATCGTCTTGCCCGACGAGCTTCGTCGCGAACTCAACAACGGCAACGAGAGCACGCTCTACACCGGGTTGAGGGCCCTGCGCACCGAGGTCTTCGACGACTTGAAGCCCGACCTCGTGCTCGTCTTCGACAGCCACTGGTTCACCACCGTCGAGTTCGTCGTCACTGCCGCCGAACGCCGCATGGGATTCTTCACCAGCGACGAGCTGCCGCGCGGCATGTCGAGCGTCCCCTACGACATGCCCGGCAACCCCGACTTCGCGCGGCTCGTCGGCAAGATCGCCGACGAGACCGACGACTGTTGGATCACCCCAATCGACAACGAGCACCTGCCGGTGACCTACGCGACGTTGAACTTCCTCTCCTTCTTGCAGGGCGACGAGGCCTGGGCCTCCGTCAGCGTCTGTCAGACCGCCGAGAACCGCGACTTCGCGACGGTGGGTCGGGTCGTCGCCGAGGCGGTGGCCCAGAGTGACCTTCGCGTCGTCCTCATCGCCTCGGGCGCGCTGAGCCACACCTTCCACAAACTGCGTGACCTGCGTTCGCACGAGGCCGCACCGGAGGAGCACATCTACTCCGACGAGGCGCGGCGCTGGGACCACCGGGTCATCGACGCACTGGTGCGCGGCGATCACGCGCAGGTCGTGAACGAGATGGACGAGTTCATGGCGGTGCGCCCCGAGGGCCACTTCGCGCACTACCAGATGATGGTCCACACCATCGGCGGCGCCGACTGTCGCGCGCCCGGTCGGATGTTCTCGGCGTACGAGAACTCGATCGGCACCGGTCAGGTCCACGTGTGGTTCGACCGTCCGGTCGACGGATGGACCGGTGCGGACTGATGTCGCTCCAGGGCATTCCCTTCCCGCGAACCGCGACGGGCGCGGCGTCGATGCTTCCGCCGACGCCGTGGCACTACTCGGGTGACCTCCTCACCGTGGAGTACCGCACCGACCCCGCCAACGTCCGAGCGATGTTGCCCCCGGACGTCGAACTAGCCCACGACGACGAGGACCCCGGCGCGGTCGCGTTCATCTGGGCCGACTGGCAGAGCTGCGGCGACGACGGTGCCGAACTGCTCGACCCGGTTCGCGCGCAGTACAAGGAGTCCTACGTCGTCGTGCGCTGTCGCTACGACGGCCAGCTGTACAGCCGCTGCGTCTTCATCTGGGTCGACAAGGACTTCGCCCTCGTGCGCGGCTACCTCCAGGGCTATCCGAAGAAGCTCGGCTCGATCCACCAGACCCGACCGGTCACGGTCGGGCGCGCCGGGCCGCGACTCGAGGCCGGCGGCACGTTCGGTATGACCCTCGCCGCCGCCGATCGACGCCTGGCCAACGCCACGGTCACCCTGGAGGGGCCGGTGAAGTCGAACGGCTTCGTCAACGGACACGCCATGTTGCACCATCGGTGGTTCCCGCGCATCGAACTCGACGGTGTTGACGCACTCGATGAGGTCGTGACGATGTCGGGCGTGAGTCTCGACCTCGGACCGGCGTGGGGCGGACGCGCGACACTCGAGCTCTTCGACTCGCCCAGTGAAGAGCTGTCCCGGCTCGCGCCCAATGAGATCATCGGCGGCTACTTTCGCTCGGTGGGGAGTACGTTCGCCGGCGGCACGACGCTGCGGGGTGGCCGATGAGTCGGCGCATCGCTTCGGCGTCACCGGCCGTCGTGTTGCAGGCGGAGAAGGACATCAAGGCGCGCCTCAAGGGACAGCACTTCGACTTCACCGCCATGAGCGCCGTCTCCAACGTCTACCGCGCCGGAACCGCCGTGCGCAATCACATGGAGCGCACGGTACTCGCCGAATACGACCTGAGCTGGGTCGCGTTCACGGTCCTGTGGATCCTCTGGATCTGGGACACGCAAGAGACCGGCCACGTGGCCGAGGAGGCCGGCGTGACCAAGGGAACCTTGACCGGCGTCATCAAGACGTTGCAGTCGCGCAAGTTGATCCGTCGTCTCCCCCACCGTGACGACCGTCGACGGGTCTCGATCAAGCTCACGGCCTCCGGTGAACACCTCATCGAGACGCTCTTCCCGAAGTTCAACCAGCACGAGCGCGTCGCCGTCAGCGCCCTCACGCCCGCCGAACAACGCGAACTCGCTCGGCTCTTGCGCAAGGTCACGCACGGCATTTCGGCCGCTGAGCGGAGCTAGTTCGACGCGGTACCGCTGATCGGCGGCGGGGCGTCCTCCCACGGTAGATAGAGCACGATCACGAAGCACAACAGCGACGCCAGGGCGAGTACCGCCATGAAGAACGAACTCACGTCCTCGTTGAAGTCAAGGAAGCCCGCGCCCGTGAATCCGGCGCCGATCGATCCCATCGCGCCCAGGGTCGACCACGTGATGATCGATCCACGTCCGCTGCTGAAGGCACTCGCCACGATGCCGATGACCATGAACGCCAAGAGCAGGCCGAGCACCACGTGAACGGCCAGTGCGATGGCGCCGTGGCTGATCGCCCAGATGACACTGCGCGTCGAACCACTGAAGTAGTTCGCGGGATTCGCCCCGGTGTGGTTCTTGGGAATCGACACGAAGAGGTTCACGAACATCCCGATACCAGCCTGCAGCGCAATCATGAACACCGCGCCGAGTACTTGGAGGCGCAGGCGCGCACCTTTCGTGAGAGTCGCCATCGTGCCATCCTTCCAGACCGACCGGCGACGTGTTCGAATCGTCGGATCACCGACGAGGAGTTCGATTACCGGCTCGCGGCGTCCTCGGTCGGTATCAGGTGGCGTGCGGCGCGGGCCTCGTCGACCCGAGAGACGGGAGTCGTCTGCGGCGCCCGATGCAGACCGTCCGGGTCGTCGATCGCTCGCTGCGCGATTCGTTCGACCGCTTCGGCCAGCGCCTCGAGCGTCTGGAGGCTCTCGGTTTCGGTCGGCTCGAACATGAGCGCCTCTTCGACGATGAGCGGGAAATAGACCGTCGGTGAGTGGAAGCCCTCCTCCAGCAGCGCCTTGGCCACGTCGAGACCCCGCACCCCATACCTGGTCTTCAGGGGCGTCGCGGTGAGTACGCACTCGTGCATGCAGACGCGGTCGTAGGCGGCGGGCAGTGTCTCGCGCAGGCGGTGACGCAACCAGTTCGCGTTCAACACGGCGTACTTGGCGACCCGGGTGAGTCCGTCGCCCCCGTGCACGTCGATGTAGGCGAGGGCGCGCGCCAACACCATCGCGTTCCCGTGCCAACCGTGCACCCGACCGATTGAGCGCGGTGGCTTGACCCACGCGAACGTTCCGTCCTCGAGTCGAGTGGCCTTGGGGCCGGGTAGGAAGTCGACCAGGCGCTTCGAGACCGCGACGGGTCCAGCACCGGGCCCTCCGCCGCCGTGCGGTGTGGCGAAGGTCTTGTGCAGGTTCATGTGCACGATGTCGAATCCCATGTCGCCCGGACGCACGGCACCGAGGATCGCGTTGAGGTTGGCGCCGTCGTAGTAGAGCAGTCCACCGACCTCGTGCACCGCCGCGGCGATCTCGGTGATCTCCTCTTCGAACAGACCGAGGGTGTTCGGATTGGTGAGCATTATGCCGGCGACGTCGGGGCCGAGTGACGCCTTCAGCTTCTCGAGGTCGACGAGCCCGCGGTCATTCGACGGAATCGTCGTCACCTCGTAGCCACCAAGGGTGACCGACGCCGGGTTGGTGCCGTGGGCCGAGTCGGGGATCAAGATCCGTCGCCGCGGATCCCCGTCGGCGCTGTGGAAGGCGCGCATCAACAACAGACCGGTCAACTCCCCCGCGGCACCGGCCGCCGGTTGCAGCGTCGCCGCGGCCATGCCGGTCACCGCGCAGAGTTTCTCCTCGAGCGTCGCGAGCAGCTCCAGCCAACCCTGGGAGAGCTCGGCCGGCGCGCCCGGGTGCACCGAGTTGAGACCGGGGTCGTTCGCCACGGCGTCACAGAACTTGGGGTTGTACTTCATCGTGCACGAACCGAGCGGGTACATTCCGAGGTCGACCGAGAACTGGCGATGCGACAGTCTCGTGAAGTGCGCGACCAAGTCGCGCTCCGAGACCTCCGCGACGTCGATCACCTCGCCGTTGAGGTGTGCCGCGGGGATCAGGTCGGTCAATGACCTGGCGGGCACGCCGGTCGTACGCAGTTGGTAGGCCGAACGACCGGACACGGACATCTCGAAGATCGTCGGCTCGCTCTCGTGTCCGAGCAGTGGCGCCGACGCCGCTCGGCCGCCCGAGAGCGCGCGGCCGGTCATTGGCCGACCGCCTTGCGAAGTACTTCGACGTAGCGATCGATCTCTTCTTTCGTGCGTCGTTCGGTCACCGTGACCAGAAGCACGTCGTCGAGATCGCCCTCGATCGAGAGGTCCGATCCCGACGCCAACGCGGCGACCGACACCCCTCCCAGCACGCCGTCGTCGGTCATCGTGAGCAGCGCGGCCGAGGCGTCACGACCGAGATGGACGGCGAACTCGCGGAAAAACGGTTGCGTGGAGACGGCACGAACGCCGTCGATGCGCACGAGCTCGTCGAAGAGGTAGTGCGCGCCCTGCGCGCAGCGGGTCGCGACCTCGCGCAGGCCCCGCGTGCCGAGCCAGCCGAGTTGAATCGCGGCGGTCACCGCCATCAGGGTCTGGTTCGTGCAGACGTTCGAGGTCGCCTTCTCGCGGCGGATGTCTTGCTCGCGAGCGCGCAGCGTCGTCACGAACGACCGGCGGCCGTTGGAGTCGACGGTCTCGCCGACGATCCGCCCCGGCAGCCGTCTGGTCTGTTCGGTGGTGCACGCGAAGAGTCCGAGGAAGGGACCGCCGAAGGCGAGGGGCGTGCCGAACGGTTGGCCCTCGCCGACGAAGATGTCGGCGCCCCACTGGCCCGCCGTCTTCAAGACTCCGGCGGCCACGGGATCGGCTCCCAAGACGAAGAGCGCCTCGTTGGCGACGGCCAGCGCTTTGGCCTCGGACATGTCTTCGAGCACGCCCAAGTAGTTCGGATAACTGGCGACGATCGCGGCGGCGTTGGTGCAGTCCACGCTCCCCCAGTCGGTGCGACCATCCTTCAACGCGACTTCGACGATGTCGTGTCCGGTGCCCCGGGCGAACGTCTTGGCCACTTCGCGCCAGTGGGGATGGACCCCGGCCGAGATCACCATCCTCTGACGGGCCGTCGCGCCGTGGGCCATGTTGAGCGCCTCGACCAATGCCGTCGCGGCGTCATAGAGCGACGCGTTGGGGATCGGCAGTCCACTGAGTCGCGCGATCAATGTCTGGTACTCGAAGATCGCCTGCAGGACGCCCTGGGCGACCTCGGGCTGATAGGGCGTGTAGGCCGTCACGAACTCCGAGCGCCCGGCGAGCATCTTCACGACCGCCGGTACCTCGTGGTCGTAGACGCCGGCGCCGGCGAAACACGTCATCTCACTCGCCTTGGCTCGGTTGGCCGACGTGTACTGCGTGAAGAGCGCCGCCACGTCGGGCTCGCTCATGCCCTCGGGCAGGTCGAGACCCTGGGAGAGTCGAACGGCCGGCGGGATATGAGCGAAGAGCTGGTCGAGCGAGTCCATCCCGAGGAACGACAACATCTCATCGATCTCCGCGCTCGTGTGCGGCAGGTAGTCGGCCACGTCACTTCACCTTTCGCACGAAGGGCAACGCCGTCACGCGCGCGGCGATCTCCCGACCGCGAAGCGCCACCGCGACCGGGGTGCCCGGCTCCGGGTCGCCGACCAACATTCCGAGACCGATCCCGCGTTCGAGCACCGGCGAGTAGTTGCCCGACGTCAACGTCCCGATCACGGCGTCGTCGAGGATGACCTCGCCGCCGTCGCGTAACGGCTGACGGCCCTCGACGATGAGTCCGGTCATCAGCTTCTCGGGTCCGCGATCGCGCTCGCGCTCGACGGCGGCTCGACCGCGGAACGTCTCCTTGTCCCAGCCGAGGACCCATCCGAGGCGAGCTTCGAGCGTCGTCGAGGAGAGCGTGAGTTCGTGTCCGTAGAGCGGCAGCGCGGCCTCCAGGCGCAACGTGTCGCGCGCGCCGAGCCCGGCCGGCATGATGTCGGCGTCCACCAGTTGTTGCAAGAGCCCCTCGGCCGCGGCGTTAGGTACCGCGATCTCGAGTCCCTCCTCACCGGTGTAGCCGGTGCCGGCGACGCGAACCTCCACGCCGTCGTAGTCGAAGCGCGTCACGCGGAATCGTCCCACGTCGGCGAATCGCTGGTCGACGGCGGCGACCTTCTCGCGCGCCCGCGGCCCCTGGACGGCCAGGATGCAGCGCTCGGCGGTGACGTCGACGCCCGGCAGTGCGTCGGTCACGCCGGAGGTGTTGGACGCGTTGGGCATCACGTCGAACTCGTCGTCACCGACCCACCACACGATGATGTCGTCGACGACGAACCCGTTGTCGTTCAAGAGGTGCGTGTACTGGGCCCGTCCGGGCGCCACCTTTCGCAGGTCGTTGGTGAGCGTGGACTGCAGCGCGTCGAACATGCCCGGTCCGTCGCAGCGCACGGTGCCGAGGTGGCTGACGTCAAAGACGACCGCGTCGTGGCGACAGGTGAGGTGCTCGGTGACCGTGCCGGTTGCGTACTGCAGCGGCATCTCCCAGCCCCCGAAGGGAACGATTTTGGCCCCTAATTTGACGTGCGCGTCGTAGAGATACGGGCGTCGGTCGGTCACGGAATTCACTCTATGCCGCGAAGGTAGCCAGAGTTCCGAGTCCGTGCTGTTCGAGCAGCGCCGCGAAGTCACGCTGGTAGACCACGAGCAGTTCAACCTCGGGATAGAGCTCGCGGAACTTGCGGACCTTCTGATTCTTCTTCGTGACGAGTCGCTGTTCGAGCACGGTCAACTCGATGAAGAGGTGTCGTTCGGGTAGATAGAAGTCCGGTCGGAATCCCTTGACCGGGACGCCGAGTTCGTTCCACTCGAGCGGGAACTCGACCGGTTCGTACGACCACGCGAAGCCGTAGAGGTTCAAGAGCCGCGCGAAGGCGCGCTCACTGGGGTGGGCGAACTGGTCCTGCGTTACGGGTTCGATGCTGGGGTGCCGACGACGCGAGGCGTCGATCGGCGATGGGTCGGTCACGCCGAACGGGTCTCCCTCTCCGACGTTGCGAGTTGCGCCTGGCGAATGGTGGTCGTGAGTTCGGCGACCACGTTCGCCAGTGGAACGATGTTGAAGACGCCCTGGCCCCCGCGAAGGAGGTCGACCAGGTCGCCGTCGTCACGCGCGAGCACCGATCCGGCGTCACTCAACACGAGGCTGCTGGAGGCGAGATCGGCGCCCAGGGAGTTGCGGAGGCACTCGACGGCCTGTCGGGCGCGATTGAGGGCGACGCCCGAGGTGAGCAGTGACTTGATCACCTTCACCTCGAGGACGTCGGAGTAGGAGTAGGTGCGCTTCGATCCGCTGCCCTGGGCCGCGGTGATCGACGGCGTCACGAGGTCGGTGCGCGCCCAGTAGTCCAACTGACGGTACGTGACGCCCGTGAGGCGACAGACCATCGGGCCACTGAATCCGTAGGTTAGGGAATCTGCCATGTGTCGTTTTCCTCCCGACCGAGGTCTGTCCAGACTAACCCGACGGACTACACGAGTGTAGTTTGGCCCGGGCTATTCGACAAATAAATCTGGTCGCCCGAGCGACGGTGAGGAGGCCTCGGCGTGCAGGCGCGGGGGGATGCGCCCGGCCCGCCGGGCCAAGAACCCGGCTTTCACGGCCTCGCGCAGCGATTCGGCCATCATCACCGGATCCAGGGCGCGGTTGATCGCCGAGGCAGCAAGCACCCCGTCACAGCCCAGTTCCATTGCCAAGGCGGCGTCCGAGGCGGTGCCGACCCCGGCGTCGAGCAACACGGGCACGCTGATCCGCTCGCAGATCAGTCCGATGGCGTGCGGGTTGCGCACCCCGAGCCCCGATCCGATGGGCGAGCCGAGCGGCATCACCGCGACACAGCCGGTCTGTTCGAGACGCTGGGCGACAATGAGGTCGTCGGACGTGTAGGCCCAGACCTCGAAGCCGCTGCGCACCAGCGTCTCGGCAGCGAGCAACGTCTCGGAGGTGTCGGGCAGCAACGTCACGTCGTCACCGATCACTTCAAGTTTGACCGCGTTGGTCTCGAAGGCCTCGCGCGCCAGTTCGGCGACCTTCACGGCCTCGGCCGCGCTGTAGCATCCCGCGGTATTCGGCAGGAGCGAAAAGTTCAGTCGGCCGAGCAGGTCGTAGATCGAACCCTTGACGTTCGGTTCCACGCGTCGCAGCGCCACCGTCGCGATCGACGCCTCCGAGGCGACCAGCGAGGCCCCGAGCACCTCCATCGAACGAAATCCTCCGGTGCCGACGATGAGTCGCGAAGGAGAGCTGAGCGAACCGATTTGAAAGAGATCTCCCACGTTTCCAGCGTACTAACCGTTGGTGGCGATTCATTAAGGTTGTTCAGGTGCAACCCCTCACCGTTCTCACGATTGCGGGTTCGGACTCCGGCGGCGGGGCCGGAATTCAGGCCGACCTGCGCACCTTTTGCGCCTTCGAACTACACGCCACGACCGCCCTCAGCGCCGTCACCGCACAGAACACCGTGGGCGTCACCGCGGTGCAGAACATCGATCCCGACGTCGTGGTCGCCCAGGTCCTGAGCGTCGTCGCCGACTTCGAGGTCAGTGCCGTCAAGACCGGCATGCTCGCGCAACCGGCGACCGTGGAGCGGGTCGCCGGTCTCGCCGACGAGGGTCTGCTCCCCCATCTCGTGGTCGACCCGGTCCTGGTCACTTCGACCGGACACCCCCTCATGGACGCGGGCGGCATCGACGCCTATCGCGACACCTTGCTCGCCCACGCCGAGGTCGTGACGCCGAACCTGCGCGAGGCCGCCCTGTTGTGCGGCGTAGACGTGAACGACGTGAAGAGCCACGACGACATGGTCGCCCTCGCCCATCAGCTCCTCGGTTACGGTTCGACCTGGGCCCTGGTGAAGGGCGGTCACTTCGCCGAGCGAACGCTCACCGAGAGCCGGGCCCCCGACATCTTGGTCGGACACGGTGACGTGTTCATCTTCGACGCGCTTCGCGTCGCGACTTCGAACGACCACGGGACCGGCTGTTCGCTCTCGGCCGCCATCTGCGCCGGACTCGCGCTCGGACGAAGCGTGCCCGACGCCGCACGCGACGCCAAGTCCTTCGTCTTGGCCGCTCTCACGAGCGCCGCCGACTGGAAGCTCGGTCGAGGCCGCGGTCCGATCGACCACCTGGGCTGGGGCGAATGAGCGACGAGCCGCGCGCGCCGCTGACGACGACCACGAGTATCTGGCCGGCCGCCGGCGTGCTCATCTTCGCCGCCGTGGTACTGGGCGTGTTCATGATCGTCAACCTCATCTCGGATCAGGGCGTGACGTCCACCCCGACGACGATCCCCGTCGTCGTGGGTGGTCTCAAGGTCGCGCCGTCCTCGACAGTCCTGAACTACTGCACCAGCGCGTCGGAGATCCCGTCAAACATCGACGACGTCTTCATCGTGCCGGTCGGCACGACGGTGGAGTCCGGCGGCAACATCCCCAACGCCGGCGCCGGCGACTTCGACTGTTACCAGCCCCTCACGACCACGACGAACGGTGCGACCCTGTTGCAGTTCTACAAGTCCGAACTCGAGGCCCGCGGCTGGTCGCTCTTCTCCCATGGTGCGAGCAACGGCTCGCCGCAGTCACTCTTCCAAAAGGCCGGCAACGACGGCTTCTACTGGGTGGCCGGCATCACGGTCACGAAATCGTCCGGCAACCTCGTGCACTGGACCTTCCGGATCTTTCAGAACTCCGAAACCATCTGAACCAGTTCCCTTTCGGGCACCGGCGTCTCGGTGCAGGCCCAGGACCACAGCGCGAAGTTGAGGGGGTAGATCACGTACCCGATTCGGGTCGCCGTCGAGACGCACATCATCGTCAGGAACACCACGCTGAGGATCGCGAGCATCTGTGGCAGCGTGAGCGGCCAATGACGACGCAGGTACATCGCCATGAAGTATCCCCCGACGAGGAACGTCACGGGTGCCAGGATGTGGCCGGCCGGCGCCCACCACGACGTCAGGATGTGTCCCGGCAACGCACTGGCCGCCGGCGAGGTGACGCTCGTCAGACCGAGGGGGTAGGCGAAGACGTTCGACATGAAGGCCCACGGGGCGCGCAGCGCGAACGGCGTGACGGTCACCCCCACGATGGCGACGACCCACAGAGCGACGCGCTTCCAGGCCGAGCGGCTCTTCGCGTCTCGCGCGACGAGCAACGCGCCGATGGCCATCGGCCACGCCGTCAACTTCATCGCGGCGGCCAGGCCGAGGCTGATCCCGGCAAAGTTGTTCTGTCTTCGTTGCAAGGCGGCGACACCGAGCAACGTCAGCGCGAGGATCGGCATGTCGTCGCCACCGGTGGAGAGGAACAGCGCGCCCGTGGGCAGCGCCAGGAGGATCTGCGCGACGCGGATCTTCTTCTTCGACGAGGCGCGCAGAAGTCCGAGCGCCAGCCCGCTCGCCATCAGCGTGAGGAGTGACATCGCGATGCGCGGGTCGGTGAGGCCCTTGGTCTTGTGCGTCTCGGCCGAGGGCAGTCCGAAGACACTCATCAGCGGGAAGTAGGGGAAGAACGACTCGAAGGCCGGTAGACCCTCGAGCTGGTGGTACAGCTTGCCGTGCTTGTCGTAGGACGGGTAGAGGTTGCGGTCCTTGCTGAGGTTGTCGCCGGCGCGCAAGATGACCCCGACCTCGGGCTGGGCCACGCGCCAGCGCGCCTCGAGTCCGAGCGGAATGGCGACCGAGCCGAGTAGGACCAGCGCGAGTAGTCCGACGCGCAGCATCGTCGTGCGTCGGAGCTTCACTCGATAGAGCGCGTAAGCGAGGAGCGCACAGAGTGCGTACGGACCGAACGCCAGGTAGCCCCACTGCCACTGAGCCCCCTGACCGGAGGTCAGTCCGAGTCCGAGCGCGAAGAGGGCCGACAGACCGTAGAGAAAGGCGTCACTGCGCAGTCCCGGCATCGCGCCCCACCACGTTAAGAGACGGGTGCGCGCGAAAGAGAGGCGCGTCAACATTGGGCCAATTGTACCCATTGTCCCAATTTTGTGACGGCCTTTCCTAGTCCTCGATGACCGTGTTCGACCGGCGCAAGGGAGCGAAGGTGACGGGTGGCAACTTCGAGTTGAGGAAGTGATCGATCAGGCGCACGCTCTCTTTGGTGCGCTCCTTCAGCACCATGTGCGAGGTACCCGGCACGATCGCCAGTTGCGAGTTCGGGATCGCCTCGAACATCGAGCAGGTGTGAGCCAGCGTCGCGACGTCGTCATCGCCCGCCATCACCAACACCGGCACCGGGATGGTCGCGAGATCCCCGGTCGTGAGCGTGGGCTGGGAGAACGTCATGACCCGCGTCTTCTCCGCGACCGCGAGGGCGTGCTCGGGCCCGTCCGGCGAGTTCTCGCCGAAGCGCTGCGCCCACTCGGCGAAGTCGTCGCCCTCGGTTTCGAAGTCGGGCAACGGCAGGAGTCCCTCGTAGTGGTAGTTCGCGCCGATCGCCACCACCCGGCGCAAGAGGTCGGGGCGACGCATGGCGACGAGCAGCGCCACGTTGCCGCCGTCGCTGTGGCCGACCAAGTGGACTCGACGATCGAGGTACTCCACGAAGGCGATCGTTTCGGTCGCCATCGCGTCATAGGAGAACGGCTCGTCGGTGTCGGCCGTACGGCCGTGCCCGCGGCGGTCGAAGGCCGCGACGCGGTGCCGCTTCGAGAGACCCGGTCCGACCGATTGGAGCAGACTGTTGCTGCTGCTCATGCCCCCGTGCAGGAGGACGACCGTCGGCCCCTTGCCCCGGGGCAGTCGGGCCCACGTCGGTGTCCGTTCAGGGAAATCGTGGTCACCCCGTCATGGTAGGCGTCACTCGAGTCACCCTCGCTGGCCGTAGTGTTGCTCCGTGCGTGCGTTCGTCGTCAGCGAGATCGACGACGTACTGTCGACCGAAGTGCGCGACGTCGAGGCCGTCGCGACCGATATCGGTGACGTGCTCGTCGCGGTCGACTTCAGTGGCGTGAACTTCAAGGACGCCATGGTCGCCGCTCCCAAGAGCCGGGTCCGTCGAGTCCCGTCGCTCGTCGGTGGCGTCGACGCCGCCGGCACGCTGATGCACTCCACCAACCCGAGCCTCCCGGTCGGCACGCGCGTCGCGGTGCACGGTGGACCGCTCGGCGTCGCGCGCGACGGCGGCTTCGCCGAGTTCATTTACTCCCCCGCGCGGTACGTGACGGCGCTCCCGGCGTCGATCCCGACGCGCGTCGCGATGGTGGTGGGCACCGCCGGCTTCACCGCGATGGAGAGTCTGCTCGCGCTCGAGGACCGCGGTCTCGAGAGAGGGTCCGAGGTACTGGTCACCGGGGCGACCGGTGGCGTGGGCTCCCAGGCCGTGGCCTTCCTTGCCGCGAGTGGTTACCGCCCCGTCGCCTCGACCGGCTCACCGCAGGAGACGCCGTGGTTAATGGATCGTGGCGCCGTTCGCGTCATCGGTCGTGACGACGTGGCCGAAAGTCCGGGACGCGTGTTGGCCAGTGAGACCTGGGCCGGCGCCATCGACTGCGTCGGTGGCGAGACGCTCGCGCAGATTCTTCGCTCGCTGCGCTACGGCGCCGCCGTCGCCGCGAGCGGACTCGTCGCGAGTGCCGAGTTGGCCACGACGGTCTATCCCTTCATCACGCGTTCCGTGGCCCTCCTCGGCATCGACTCGGTCGAAGCGTCGACGGTGACTCGCGAGCGGGTCTGGTCGGCCCTCGGCGCGATCGCCGACGACGTCGACTTCGAAGCGCTGGTCGACCGCGAAGTGCAGCTCGAGGGATTGCCCTCGGCGTTGCGTGACGTGCGCGACGGACTAACCCGGGGCCGAATTCTCGTGAATCCGACCCCGGGTTAACCGCGCGTGTAGTGACTACTCGTCGGCGACGATCGACCCCACGCGTTCACCGAGACCAGGATCACGACTCACGAGGATCGACGCCCAGACGAAGGACACGACGATGAAGCCGGCGGCCACCCATGGGTACCAGTTGTAGGGCGGCGTCGGCGGACTGGGCCGGGCCAGGTAGTAGAGCGGCACGGCAATCAGTATGAATCCAACGGCCGGCAGCACGGCGTGACGGAACGTGTTGTAGAGATCGGGATGAAAGCGCTTGTAATAGAACGGCAACGCCAGGTTGCTCAGGGCGTAGACGATGATGACCAGGATCGTGCCGAACGTCGAGGACTCGGCGAAGAAGAGCACCGGGCTCATCGACGCGGAGTTCGCGGAAGAACCCATGATGTGCAGAAGTCCCCAGATCCCGATGATCGCTAACGCGAGGCCCAGAAACGTGAAGAGCGCGTTAATGGGCGTTCGTCGAGTGTCATGGACCTTTCCGATGAACTTGGGAAGCAATCCCTCTCGTCCGGCGTTGAAGATCAAACGTGCCTGTGAGTTCGTGCCGGCGATCAGGGCGCCCAGCGTGGACGTCATGCCGGCGAGCAGCGCGAAGAACAACGCCGCGCCAAGGACACCCTTCGCCACCGTGATGAACGGGATCAACGCACTGCTCAAGGTCGCCACATTGTTCTTGAATCCCACCACGGTCGAGAACGCGAACAGTACATAGGCAACCAACATGATGAGCGTCGACACGAAGACGGCCCGGGGGATGTTCTTGCGAGGATTATCGGTTTCTTCGGCCAGTGCGGCGGAGTTCTCCCACCCGATGAAGAGATAAATGGCGAGGGGGAACCCGGCGGCGAGTCCACTGAAGCCGTTGTGGATGTTCTTGGGCTCGAATGGTCGGAAGGTAATCGAACTGTGGAACTTGATCAGCGCGACGACGCTCACGACGATCAGAACGAGCATCTCGAACGCGAAGAATATTCCCGCGATCCGCGTAGAGATCGAGATGCCGCGAATCATCATGAAGACCGCGAACGCCAAGAAGACCAAGGTCCAGATGATCCACGGAACGTTCTCGAGGCCCGAGACGTTGTAGTTCTTCAGAATGATTTGGAAGAAGCCGCCGACGATCGCCACCACCGATGCCATCGCGGCGATGTACCCCGCACCTGTCATCAAGGCCGTCGTCACCGCCATTCGACCACCGAAGGTCTTGCCGATGAACGAGATGAACCCGCCCGTCGACGGCAACACCTTGCAGAACTCCGACAGTGTGTTGCCGAGGAACAAGATCGCGACGCCGGCCAGGATGATCGTTAGCGGTGACGCCAAGCCCGCCGTGTAGGCCAGGTAGCCGAACCCGAAGTAGAAGCTCATCGCCGGACCGATGTTGGCCATCGTCGCCGCGGCGATGTCCAACGGTCCTAGTTGGCCCTTGCGCAGCCGCTCGTGACCGTGTTCCGGCTGTTTCGAACCGAGAAAGTCCGTACTCAAACCATCGCTCATACTTCCCCCTAGTGCCCTGTCGCGTCGAGGAATGCAACCTTCGACGATCGTCTACGTTGACGCTCACTTTGAATGTAGTTGAACGTTCGACGCTGATGTGAAGAACGTCTTTATTCCTACCGAGCGAGGACTAATAGAACGGACTGACCCAGATCTTGCCGTTGTCACACGGCTGGATCGGGTACGCCGGCGTGATCGGTACGGTCGCTCCCCCGGCGGCGAACTGCACACTGATCGTGACGGCGTTGTCACAGACGGTGTTGGCGGTCGAGACACTCGAATAGGCCAGCGAGAAGTTGGTCACCGAACCGTTGGTGAGCGTCAGCTGGGTGGGCGCCTCGTTGGCCTTGGCGCTCGAGAACTGGATGGCGTTGTCCGTGCCGGTCTGTTCCACGAGGCTCACGGGTAGCACGGCGCCGGTCTTGTCCTGCAGCGTGAGGATCGGCCAGCCCTTCACCGAACAGGTCCCGGCGGTGTGTTTGGTCAACGTGACGCTCGCGTAGACCGTGCCGGCGGCGCCTTCACCCTCGTTGAAGACCCCCGTGAACGCACTCCCCTGGCACGTCGCGGCGACCGTCGCGGTGGTGGTCGTGCTCGCCGCGGCTGCGGTGGTGGTCGTCACGCGCACGCTCGTCGTCGTCGTGCCAGAGGTCGAATCGATGGCGTGGCGACTCAGCGTGAAGATGATGACGAACGCAAAGAAGATGGCGACCGATGTGAGACCACGTCTCACTGACCAAAGTCCTCGGGCCTGATCGTGTCGAGGAACTCTCTCAGTTCGGCGACGAGGTCTGCCTCGTTTGGCGCGTCGGTGTCGCCGTCGGTTTCGACATCGACGTCGTCATCGTCCTCGTCGTCGTCGAGGTCAAGTTCCATGACCCGTCCTTCGGCGGCCATCAACTCGTCGTTCACGAGTATCGGTGCGCCGACGCGAAGCGCGAGCGCTACGGCATCACTCGGACGCGCGCTCACGTTGATCTCGTCGTGATCCCGGAGCAGACGCAGATTGGCGTAGAACGTGTTGTCGCGAAGTTCGGTGATCTCTGCGGCGAAGAGTTGCGCACCCAGGGCGACGATGACGTTGCCGAGCAGGTCGTGCGACATCGGTCGCGGCGCCTTCACACCTTGAAGCGCGTACGCGATGGCCGTCGCCTCGGGCGCACCGATGAAGATCGGTAGAACGCGTGTGCCGGTCACCTCTTCGAGCAGGAGGAGGGGTGTCGATGATCCGACGTCGACGCGGACCGCTCGAAGGACTACTTCAACCATGTAACGAGCCTAGACCGCGACCGGTAGAAAATTTACGTCTAGTGACCGAGGTAGTCCTGCAGCGCGCGCTCGTACAGGACTGAGCGCAGTGCGCCGACCTCGGCGGCCAGTTCGACCGTCACGCCCTGGGCCTGCTCGCCGGAGAGTCCGCTGCCCTTGGTTCGCAGCGGCGCCGACAGGTCTTCGACCAGACCGACCTCGCGCTCGGCGACTCGACGCAGTGAGCCGAGCAGGCGAACGTCGACGCCACGCTCGAGCAGTACGGCCGCGACCGCCGCGACTCGCACGTCGAACTCGGTGAAGGAGATCTCGCTCCCGAGCAAGACCGGGGCGAGCAGACCGAGGGCGTGGAGCTGCGTCACCGCCTCCGGCGTCAATCCGGTCGTGCCCAAGAACTCCGACGACGAGAGGTAGTGCTGGTCGCCGGCGGCCGTGACCTCGACACTCGGTGGGACGACCTTCAAGTTGGGACGTTGCGCGGTCGGTGGCGGCGCCGGTATCGACACGACGTTGGAGAGGGCTTCGCGCGCCGCGTGACGCGGACTCGACGGCACCGGTACGTCGCGCAGCAGTCCCTGCTCGATCAGTCGCAGTCGCACGACGCGCAGCGGCACGAACTCCTCCTGCGCCAAGCGAATCGCTTCGCGCAAGCACTCGACATCGCGCTCGGAGTACAGGCGATAGCCCTTGCGGCTTCGACTCGGCTGCACGAGTCCCTTGTCCTCGTAGTAGCGAATCTTGGAAAGTTCGATATCAGGGAAGTACTTTCGGAGTTGGGCGTGTACCTCTCCGATGCGCATGATTCCCTGATTGCCGGTCATCGCGTCGCCTCCCAAAAGACCAGTTTGAACTTACCGATCTGCACTTCATCGGCGGAGTGCAGGGTGGTCTCTTCAACTCGAGTGCCGTTGACGTACGTGCCGTTCAGCGAGTTGAGGTCGCGTAACGTGATCCGGCCGCTCGCGGTGCGCGTGAAGATCGCGTGATGACGCGAGACCGAGACGTCATCCAACAACAGGTCGCTGTTCTCGTGGCGACCGACGGTCGTCGTCTCGCCCTTGAGCTCGATTCGACTGCCCGCGTCCAGTCCCGCCGCGATCACCAACTCGTCTCCGTGCTCACCGTTCGGTCCTCGATTGGTTCCCGGGTGCAGAACTTCGGCCGCGGTCACGACGGGTACGGCCACGGTCTCAGGAGAGTTCGCGTCGTGCTGGGGAGCACCGCACGACCAACAAAAGTTCGCGTTGGCGTTCAGAATTTCCCCACATCGACGGCAGTTCATCGGTTTCACACTAGTTACATTCGCGAGTGCGCGTCAGTGTCAGTTGTTGGTGAGGGCTTGGTAGCCCGCGGCGTCGAGCAGTGCGTCGTAGTCGACGCTGCTTGTCGTCGTGATCTCGCAGATCCAACCTTCGCCGTACGGGTCGGCGTTGACCGACTCCGGTGCGTTCGACAACGTGGCGTTCACCGCAGTCACCGTTCCGCCCACCGGCGCGTAAATCTCCGAGACCGACTTCGTCGACTCGACTTCCCCGATCGCCGAGTGCGCGTCGATCACGGCGCCGACCTTCGGGAGGTCGACGAACACCACGTCACCGAGCGCGTCCTGGGCGTAGTCGGTGATGCCCACGCGAACGACATCGCCATTAGCGCTCGCCCACTCGTGGTCACTGGAGTATCGGAGGTCACTGGGAATCAACATGGGGCAAACCTACAAGATTTTGCGCGCCTGGCGACCCGTGCGCAGCGCGCGCAACGCCGGTTTCACGTACCCCGCGAGCACGATCCACGAGAGCGTGAGCCCCATCAGCCCGATCACCCAGCAGACGTCGCGCGCGTCGTGCTGCCAGGGTCGCAACGCCGCGTGGTGCGGGTTCGTCGTGAGCAAGAACAGTGGGAAGGTCGTCATCAGGGCAAACGTCGACACCTTGCCCCACCACAGCACGTCGATGCGCGCGGCGCCGAGCGCGGCCAGCACGAGCGTCAGCACCGAGACGATCAGTTCGCGCGCCAGCGTCGTCAGTGCGAACCACCACGGCACGCCGGCGGCGGCCGCGACCGCGAGTAGACCGCTGATCACGAGGACGCGATCGGCCACGGGATCGAGGACCTTGCCGACGTTGGAGACCTGGTGCCAACGACGTGCCACGAAGCCGTCAATCCAGTCGGTCGCCCCGAGTGTCGCCAACAGCCACGCCGCGATGGCGCGGTGATTGGTGCCGAAGAGCAGCCAGAAGAAGAGCGGCAGCAACGCCAGTCGCACGACGGTGATCAGGTTCGGCCACGTCAGCCAGCCCGCGTCCGAAGTTTCGTCTCCACTCATCACCGAAGCGTATTACTAGGCGATTGTGATGGATTCGTCCAGGTAGACGTCCTGCACGGCGTTGATCAGCGCCGCGCCTTCGTCGATCGGTCGTTGGAAGGCCTTGCGTCCGAGGATCAGTCCTTGTCCACCCGCGCGCTTGTTGATGACCGCGGTGCGAACGGACGCCGCGAGGTCGTTGTCGCCCGTGGATTCGCCACCGGAGTTGATCAGTCCGATGCGACCGGCGTAGCAGTTCACGACCTGCCAGCGCGTGAGGTCGATGGGGTTGTCGGTCGTCAACTCCGAATAGACCAACGGACTGGTCTTTCCGAACTTCACGGCGTTGTAGCCGCCGTTGTTGATCGGTTGCTTCTGCTTGATGATGTCGGCTTCGATGGTGACGCCGAGGTGGTTGGCCTGACCGGTCAGGTCGGCGCTGAGGTGGTAATCGACACCGTCCTTTACGAAAGCGTCATTTCGCAGGTACGTCCAGAGCACGGTGAACATGCCGAGGCGGTGGGCTTCGGCGAAGGCCTTGCCGATCTCTTCGATCTGACGGATCGACCCCTCGGAACCGAAGTAGATCGTCGCGCCGATCCCGACCGCCCCCAGGTCCGACGCGAGCTGGGCCGACGCGAAGAGGCGCTCGTCGTAGGAGTTCGGATAGCGCAATAGGTCGTTGTGGTTGATCTTGACGATGAAGGGGATCCGGTGCACGTAGCGCCGCGAGATCGATCCGAGGGTGCCCAGCGTCGAGGCGATCGCGTTGCAACCGCCCTCGATCGCCAGGTCGACGAGCCGCGCGGGGTCGAAGTACTCGGGATTCGGTGAGAACGACGCCGCGGCCGAGTGCTCAATACCCTGGTCGACGGGGAGTATGGAAAGGTAGCCGGTCCCACGGAGTCGTCCGTGGTTGTGCAGGGTGCCGAGGTTTCGCAGGACCGTCGGTGACCGGTCGGTGAGGGCGAATACGTCATCTAAGTAGTTCGGTCCGGGGAGGGTCAGTAGTTCCTTGGGGAACGCGGTGGCCCGGTGATCGAGCAGGAGTGACGCGTCGTCACCCAGTAGCGAGGCAATGTCCATGACCCAAGGTTACAAGGTGAGGCGAAGTCCCCTTCCTCGAACATCGTTACGAGAGCATGAATTGCGCGACGAGCTCGCCACTGCGACAGACTGCGAGCATGGACTTCGACTACCGCTCATCGCTGTCGCGGCGACTGCGCGCCGTGCACTCGCTCTACCTCGAGGCCTGTTCGACGATGGACCTCGAACAGGTCAACCGAGTCGTCGTGCCCGGCGTGTTGCCGATCGCGTTCTCGCTCGTGCACCAGGTGCTTATCGAAGACGGGAGCGTCGTCTTCGTGGGGGGTCCCCCGCCCCAGATCAGCGAGACGTGGGCAACGAAGATGGGACTAGCGATCAACGACCCCGGCAAGGAGAAGAGCGTCGAAGAGATGATGCACCAGCGAATCGGCGACTACGAATCGTTCCTCGAGTTCCAGGGGCTGGTCTTTGGCGCCACTGAGGAATTCGTCGACGGCATTGATCCGACGACATTCTCCGACGTCATCGTCGCCTACCCCTACGGCGCGACGGTGGCCCGCACCTTCTCGGCGCGCGTCGGCGCTGCGGCGGGAATCTCGCGCAGTGACGCGATCGAATGTTGGATCTACCAGCACGCCCTACGCCACATGGGCGAGATCGAACACGCTCGCGCCCTGGTCGGGCTGGGCGGTATGACGTTCTGAAAGTAACCTCGGCACCAGTCAACGCTGGGAGATACGAATGTCGCTAGTCCAGGGAACGACGACCGAGAGATTCGGCGGACTCGTCGATTACCTCGAACGCAATCTCGAAAGTGGCGCGGACCTCGGCGCGTCGATTGCCGTCTATCACCACGAGGAACTGGTCGCCGATCTCTGGGGCGGCTACCGTGACGAGGCGAAGACGACACCCTGGGACCGCGACACGCTCGTGAACGTGTGGTCAACGACCAAGACGATGACCTTCCTCGTCGCCCTCATGCTCTTTGACCGCGGCGAACTGGACTTCAACGCCCCGGTCGCGACCTACTGGCCCGAGTTCGCTGCCAACGGAAAAGAAGACATCGAGGTCCGCCACGTCATGAACCACTCGGCCGGACTATCGGGCTGGCAAGAGCCGATCGCCCCCGAACAGTTGGCGGATTGGGATCTGGCGACGACGTGGCTCGCCGCCCAGACACCGTGGTGGGCCGATCGGACCCTGACGGGGTACCACGCCATGACCCAGGGATTCCTCATTGGCGAGATCGTCCGTCGCATCACCGGTACGACGATCGGACAGTTCTTCAAGAGCGAGGTCGCCGAGGTTCTCGGGGTCGATTTCTTCATCGGGTTACCGGAGTCTGAAGAGTCCCGCGTGAGCGTCGTCACCCCTCCTCCCGCTGAGGACTTCAGCAACGACGCACCAGATTCGATCCGGGTCCGCACCCTTCGCAGTATCGACGCCGCCGCCGTGTTACCCCGTCAACGTTGGTGGCGCGCGGCCGAGATTCCAGCGGCGAACGGTCATGGCAACGCCCTCTCCGTCGCCACGATCCAACAGGTGATGGCCAACAACGGGCACGCGAACGGGCATCGCTTCTTCTCGGAGAAGACGGGCGACTTGGTCTTCCAGCGCCAGGTCGGGGGCGTCGACCTCGTCCTCAGCCAGGACATGAGCTTCGGTCTGGGTTACGGTCTGGCGAGCAGTTACGTGCCCGTCGGACCGCGCACCTGTTTCTGGGGCGGATTCGGCGGGTCGCAGGTCACGATGGACCAAGACCTCGGACTGACCATCGCGTACATGATGAACAAGATGCAGGTCGGTCTCATCGGCGACACCCGCGGCAGCGAGATCGCGTTGCTGGCGACCGTCGCGGCGATGAGTTAGTCGACGGACTTCTTCTTGGACACCGGGGTGGTGCGTCGCTTGCGATTCTTGCGTGGGGTCCCGGCACCGAGCTCACCGAGGCGGGCCCTGGCGTCGTAGGCGTCCGGTTCGGCGATGACGACGCGCGCGAACAGTTCGCGTGCCGAGGTGAGGTCCCCGGCCCGGTCGAAGACGTCGGCCAGCGCGTACCAGAGGCGGACGTGCCGGTACGACGGGTTGCGGAGCTGCTTGGTCGCGCCCGCTTTGGTCAAAAGATCGATCGCCTCGGCGTAGAGCCGCTGATCGGCCAGCGACGCGGCCATCACGATGCGACCCTCGGCCAGCACTTCGGCGCTCGGTTCGCTTGTCTCCAGTTCAGCGAAGGTCTTGGCGACCGCGCGGAAACGGAAGTTCGCGCGGTCACAGTCCATCACGAGCGGCAGGTGTTCGGCGTCGCCGGTAATGGTGAAATGTGCACGCAGGTGAATCTTCGCCATGTTCCAACGCTCGGCGCGGTAGGCCGCGAGACCCGTCAGTTCGCGAACCGGCGCAACCCCGGGCACGGCGTCGGCGACGATGCGCCCGAGGCGTAGCGCCTCTTCGTAGCGCTTGCGGTCGTAGGCCTCGGCGGCCTTGGTGAGGGTGATGACCATCTTCTCGCGCATGTAGGACGTGCCGATGAAGGCCCGGCGCACGTCGGCGGCGATGTCGCCCGGGAGGGCGTACTTGACCTTCGGCTTGGCCTTGGGTGCCGGTACGACGCCCGTCGGTCGCTCCTCTTGCACCCAGGTCGACATGCGATCGGGCTTCGTGCCCGAACTCGGCGTGACCTCCATCGCCTGTCCGGTCGACTTGATGTTGGCCCCGCCCTTTCGCGCGACACCCCCCCATCCCTTGGAGCGACCGAAGGAGTCGGCCTTGGCCCGCTCGATCTCCTCCGGCGTCAACTCCCGGGGTCGCTCGGGCCGAGTTCGACCGGGGGGTCGGTTGCGCGGTGGCAGGCTGGGCCGACGATCACGCGACGTCGCACCGTAGCGAGCGTCCGATCGCGGCGCGCGCGTCGAACGATCCGGCGCTCCCCGACGATCGTCTGGACGAGGCCGACGGTCCACTGAAGCGTTCTTCGAGTGGGCGCCGTCGCGTGACGGACGTGCTGCGTCGTTGCGACGGGGAGGTCGGCCGTCGCGTGACGGAGTTCTCGATGGGGCTCGTCCGACGCTCCCGGCGCCGCTCGGTCGGCGACGTTCGGCGCTCCGGTCGCGGTTCTCTCGGTCGTTGCCGCGAGGCGCACGCTCGCCGTACGGCCTGGCGTCGCGGGGGCCGCGATCGTTGGGTCGCGCGCCGCGTGGGGCCGGTCGGCCCTCGGGCTTCGGTCCTACGATTCGGCGCTCGGCGCCGTCGCGCGGCTCGCGTCGCTCGTTGCGCGACGAATCGCCGTCGCGCGGAGACCGGCGGGTTCCAGAACCGGAGGGGGGACGGCCCGCGCCCCTCGAGGCGCCGTGATTCGCGCTCGGTGGGCGCCCACCGGAGGCGCGACGAGGCGAAGGATTTCGAGCGGGCACCGTGCAATCCTACTAAAGCCCTTTGCGGGCCAGATCGGACTACGGTGCGTCGGCGTCGACGGGCGACGTGCCCTTGGTGCGACGCAGTCCACGCCACGCGATCGGCACGTCGCGGGGTGAATCGACCACGTCGGCCCCCGACACGCGGAAGCCCACCGGCAATACTTCGATGTGAAAGGTGTCACGAACGAATCCCCATATCCCTCGGGGCTGCCATATGGCGACACCGACGGCGAGGGCCCCGAAGATGATCAGGTACCAGGCGCCGAAGTTCTGCAGGGTCTGTTGCAGGACGAAGAAGATCACGCAACCGAGGATCGGCCCCTCGATCGTGCCCAACCCGCCGATCATCGAGGCGAAGAGCATCTCGGCGGCCCACTGCAGGTTGAACTCGTTACCGATCTGCAGGAACGGCTGACTGATCGCTAGGACGGCGCCGGCCGCCCCACAACCGGCCGCCGCGATGATGAAGATGGTTCGCCGCGTCGAGGTGACCTTGGCGCCGGAGCTGCGCGAGGCGACCTCGTTGTCGCGCACCGAGGAGAGAACGAGCCCCAGACGGCTGCGCAGCAATATATATGTCGCCACGACCACGAAGAGCGCCACGAACCACGCCGCCAGGTAGATGTCGTGGTTCAGAGTCTTGTACGAGATATTCGTCAAGCCCGGCAGGTAGTGACCGGTACCCCCGCCGAAGAAGGCGATCGACCCGATGATCAGCATCGCGGAATCGGCCACCACCCACGTCGCGACCGAGAAGTAGCCGCCGCGCAGTCGAAAGAGCAGGTAGGTCACCGGGAAGGCGATGACGGCGCAGATCACGGTGGCCAGCGGGATGGCGACGAAGGGGTCCATACCCTTGATCGCGAAGTACAGCGTCGCGTAGGCGCCGAGGCCGATGAAGCCCTGTTGGCCGATCGAGACCATGCCGGCGTAGCCGGCGAGCAGGTTCCACATCGTCGCCATGATCACGAGGATGAAGAAGTTCATCAGGATCGTCACCCACGAGGCCGGCAGGATCCACGGCGCCCACGTGAAGAAGACGACCAGTGCGATCGCGCCGGAGAGCGTGTAGGCGACCGGGATCTGGTTGCGTTTGACCGTGATCGCTTGTTCGACGGGCGTGAGGTCCTCGACGCTCACGACATCGCCACCTTCTTGCCGAAGAGGCCCTGAGGGCGGATCGCCAACACGATGAGGAACAAGATGTTGCCCGCCAGGAGCTGGTACTGCGCGTTGAAGTGCGCGCCGAACTGTTGGGCGATGCCCAACAGCATGCCCCCGACGAGCGTGCCCCACAGCGAGCCGATGCCACCGATGACGACGGTCTCGAAGGCGAAGAGGAGGTTCACCCCGCCCGCGGTCGGATCGAGTTGTGAGTACATCCCGTAGGCGATCCCCGCCAGGGCCACCGTGGCGAAGGCCAACGACGAGGCGATGCCGAAGATGTGTCGGTAGTTGGTGCCACACAGCATGGCGGCCTCGCGGTCGTCCGAGACCGCTCGGATCTGTCGTCCGGTGCTGGTCCTGGACAAGAACAGCTGCAGCGCGCCGAGCACCACCACCGACACGATCAGGACCGTCAGCGACAGGTACGAGACGTAGATCGTCTGGTTGACCTGCCACGACTTCGCGATGAGTGAACCGATGTTGATCGATTGGGCGTTGGCCGTGTAGATCTCGAGCAGGAGGTTCTCGATGACGACCGAGAGACCGAACGTGACGAGCAAGGTGGTGAAGGGATCACGCTCGATGCTCTTCTGGAAGAGGGTTCGCTGCACGACGTAACCGAGGAGAGCGAAGACCGGTACGACGATGAGGAACGACCACACCTCGGGGAGGTGGAACTTGGGCACCAAGAAGACGGCGGTGTAGCCCGCCACGACCGCCATGTCGCCGTGGGCGAGGTTGATGATCTTCATCACGCCGAACATCAGCGACAGTCCACAGGCGAACAGGGCGTAGAAACCGCCCAGGAGGACGCCCGAGACGATCACGTTGACCCAGATCACGTCGCCACCTCCGGTGACGGTGGTGACGGCGACGTCGCGGTCCCGAAGTAGGCCGATTCGATGTCCGCCGGAGTGACCTCATTCGGTGCGCCCACCAACGACGTCCTGCCCTCCAAGAGACAGTGGACCCGCGTCGCGACGGCGAGCGCTTGAGAGACGTCCTGCTCGACGAGCAGCACACCGATCCCCTCGGCCACGATCGTCGGCAGGAACTCATAGATGCGCTCGATGACGATCGGCGCCAAGCCCAGTGATACTTCGTCGATCATGAGCACCTTGGGGTTGGCGACGAGGGCACGCGCGATCGCGACCGCCTGCTGTTCGCCGCCCGAGAGTTGGCCGACCTTCTGGCGTCGCCGTTCCGGCATCCAGGTGAAGAGCGCGTAGACGGCATCCATGTCGAAGGGTCCGGGTGCGGGTTGTTGCGCGCCGACCTGAATGTTCTCCTCCAACGTCAACGAAGGGAACAGGCGACGTCCCTCAGGTACCAGCGAGATCCCGCGGCGGACGCGGCGGAAGGTCCGCAGCGTGGAGATCTCCTCACCCTCGAAGGTGATCGTTCCCGAGGTCTGGGTGTGCAGACCGGCGATCGTCCGTAACAACGTCGACTTCCCGGCGCCGTTCGCGCCGATGATGGCCAGGACCTCGCCCACGCCCAATGTGAAGCTGACGTCGTCGACCGCGCAAAGCTGACCGTGATGAATCGTGAGACTCGACACGGCCAACAGGTCCGGACCGGAACTCCGCGCCGAGTCGCTCACGCGACACCACTCTCGTTGATGATGCGCCCGCCGAGATAGACCCGTCGAACGGCGTCCGAGGCCAGGACCTCGTGTGGCTCACCGTCGGCGACGAGGGCGCCGTTGGCCAGGCACAGCAGTCGGTCGACCGTCGACAGCAACGCTCGTACCACGTGTTCGATCCAGAGGATCGCGATGCCCTCACCCTGCAATGTGCGGATCACGTCGGAGAGCTCGATCACCTCGGCGTCGGTGAGCCCCCCGGCGATCTCGTCGAGCAACAAGATGCGCGGACCGGTCGCCAGCGCCCGAGCGAGCTCGAGTCGTTTGCGGTGCAGCAACGCCAATGAACCGGCCGATCGATTGGCGAGCGCGGCGAGCCCCGCACGCTCCAGCGCGCGGTAGGCGGCGTCGTAACTCTCACGCCCGCGCATCCGCGCACCCTGTTGGGCGGCCAGCAGGGCGTTCTCGAAGACCGTCATGTGCTCGAAGGGCTGGGGAATCTGATACGTCCGACCGATGCCCAATCGACACCGCTGCGGCGTCGAGACTCGAGCGAGGTCGTGATCGGCGAAGCGCAGCGCGCCCGCGTCGGCCCTGATGTCGCCCGAGATGATGGCGAACATCGACGTCTTACCCGCGCCGTTCGGTCCGACGACCCCCACCGACGCCCCTTCTTCCAACTGGAAGGTGATCCCATCGGCTACGACGACCTGTCCGAAGCGCTTAGAGACACCTTCCAGCTGTAGGAGCGGCATGCAACTAAGTATGACTACGCGTTGGTCGGTTCGAGCGTCGCTTGGATCGGGATGTCCTTGTTGAGCGTGTTGTCGACGACCCACGGTGACCACGGCCAGCGCTTGTGGCCCACCAGTTCAGTCGAGCCGGGCTTCCACTGGATCCCCACGGGCTTGATGACGCCGACTCCCTTGGCCGGGTTGGTCTTGGCCGAGAAGTTCAGCGGACCACACATACCGTCGTAGGCCACCTCCTTCAACGCGCTCGCCACGGCCTTGCGGTCGTGCGGGTTCCGGACCTTCTTCAGCGCCTCGACGACGACCTCGAACAACGAGTAGGTCGAACCCATCGACTGCACCCACTGCTGACCCGTCACCTTCTGATAGTTCGCGGCGAAGGTGTTGGCCGACATGCCCGTCAAGGACGACTTGTACGGCGCGTTCGGGGAGAACCAGCAGTCGGTCGCCACGTTGTTCGACAGGTCACCGAGGGCGTAGACGTCGGTCGGGAACAACATGACCTTGGCGACGGTCGCCAGTTTCGGGTTCCAGTCCTGTTGGGAGGCCTGCTTCCAGAAGGTGTTGAAGTCCGGCGGCAGCGGGCAGTTGATGAAGAAGTCACAGGACTTGCCGCCCGAGCCGGTCTTGAACGTCTCGATCATCGTCGTGTAGTCGGTCGAGAGGTCGGTGTAGGCCCCGCCATCGACGAACGTCCACGGCTGACCGCCCTGGGCGGAGTTGATCGCCGCCAGCGTCGGGGGCCAGGCCGCCCGGAAGGCGTTGCCGTCGGAGTCGTTCGGGAACATCCCGGCGTAGACCTGATTGGCGCTGGTGACCTTGAGCACCTTGTTCCACATGGGCAAGAAGCACTCCACGAACTCCGGGACGCCGAAGAAGAACATGGTGCAGTACTCCGGTGACGCGCCCACGGCGTTGCCGGCGGGGCCGATGGAGTTGCCGGTGAAACCACCCCACCATGCTTCCCACGGGCAGACCGTCGAGAGACAGGGCACGCCCGCGCCCTCGCACACGACGCTGACCGGGATGGTCGTCTCGGGCGCCGAGGACGTGACGATGAGATCGACGCCGGTCTGTTGGATCAGCTCGGTCGTGACCGTGCTCGCGATCGACGGGTCGGACTGGGAGTTCTTCACCGTGACTTCGATCTTGTACTTCGTCTTGCCGATCGTGATCCCCTTGGCGAACTGGCTGGCGCCACGTACCAAACTGAGGACGAACTTGTCCGGTCCCGCGAAGTCGGCGAGTGACCCGGTTGACGGAGTCACGTATCCGATCTTGATCGTGCCCGACTTCACGGCCGCCGACGCCGCGGACGCGTCAGCCAGTGCGGCGATGCCCCCGGCGAGCGCGGTTCCGGCCACGGCCTTCAATCCCAGTCGCCGTCCGAACTCGACGCTGCCCCAACCTGGAATGGTTCTCTCTTCGGAACCACTGCCGATAGATTCTTCGATCCCCATTACTCCCCCTCTACGTGATTGCACAGATGTTTTCATTACATTACGTCGCGCGTGTTGCGAATTTCAGGCAAGAACAACGGCGTTCGTTTACATTCTGGCGCTCGTTGTTCGCTATGCGGTCAAATGCCCTTGACGCGTCAACTCCTCTTCACCCAGCTGGGCGAGCATGTGTCGCGCGGCGAGTCCGCCACGATCGATCTTCACGCTGACCTCGGTCATCTCGCGTCCGGAGTTGACGCGTTCTTGAATGATGTTGAGCGCGTCGACGTCTTCTTGCACGACGCCGATCTGCATCTTCTCTAGCGCGGTGTCGATCGCCGAGTCGCCGACGCAGAAGTCCCGAGAGAGCGCCCAGAAGTCGTAGACCGACGTCTCGGTCGACGGCGTCAACCCGTAGAAGATCTTCAGGTGGAAGGCGTGATCATCGGTGCCGTCGGGTAGCGGTGGTTGCGCCACGGGCGCGATCCTCGAGTTCAACTTGTAGAAGCCCGGTGGGAAGTACTCGATGTCCTGCCACCGGTCTATCGTGCCCGACAGTCCGGTCGTCGTCGCGTAGAACGGAGGACACTCGACGTCGGCCATGTGGCGATAGACGCTGACGATCCGCGACTCCTCGTCGACCTCCACCTCGATCGGTGTCGTCGCCACCTCCGGGGTGCCGATCGAACTGTTGTGCAAGAACGTCTCGTGGGAGAGGTCGAGGAGGTTGTCCACGAGCAGGGAGAAGGCGGCGTCGATCCGGGCCACGCCGGAGACCACCGACCAACTCTCCGACCCTTCTAACCAGGGAATATCGGGCAGCAGTTCGTAGTCCGGCTCCCCGTGACCCATCCAGATCCACAGCCAACAGCCCTTCTCCACGACCGGGTACGTGCGCACCGCGAGCTTGGTGGGAATCCGATCCTGCCCGGGGACGGCGACGCAGGTTCCTTCACAGTCGTAGGTGAACCCGTGGTACCCACACACCAAGAGGTCATCGACGACGGTGCCGAGGGAGAGCGGATAGCCGCGGTGGGGACACTGGTCGACGAGCGCGACGACATGCCCGCTTGCGTTGCGATACATCGCCACCGGTTCACCGAGGATCGTTCGTGCGATCGGCCGTTCGGTCAGTTCGGCGCTCAGTGCGGCCACGTACCAGTGCTGACGAAGAAACACGTTCCTCCTCGATTCACGCCATGACGGCTGCGCGCAGTTGTTGCGGCGTCGACACGTCTGCCAACTTCGCGAAGGCTAACTCTGGTGTGATAAGACGTCAAGACATAGCAACCGAATCGAGGGAACGATGGCACTCCTAGACGACGCCAAGTGGCAGTCCAACATCTTCATCGGCGAGTGGACCAAGGGCGGGGCCGGCGACGCACCGGTCGTCGAGCCGGCGACCGGCGAAGAGTTGGGTCGCATCGGTCGAGCCAACGTCGACGACGTGGCCCTGGCCTCGAAGCGCGCCAGCGAGACCCAACGCGAGTGGGCCGCGCTGCCGCACAGTGCGCGCGCGGCGGTCTTGCGCAAGGCCGGGGACCTCTTCCAACAGCACGAAGAGGAGATCTCCTCGTGGATCGTTCGTGAGTCCGGCGGCATCCCCTTCAAAGCCGGACTCGAGGTGCACACCGCGGCCGAGGAGTCCTACGAAGCGGCGGCGATCGCGTCGCACCCGACGGGTGAGGTCTTGCGCAGCGAGATGCCCCGACTGAGCTTCTCTCGTCGCGTGCCGGCCGGCGTTGTCGGCGTCATCGCGCCGTTCAACTTCCCGCTCATCCTCTCGATTCGTTCGGTGGCCCCCGCACTGGCACTCGGTAACGCCGTCATCTTGAAGCCCGATCCGCGTACCGCGGTCTGCGGCGGCGTCGTGCTCGCGCGCGTGTTCGAAGAGGCCGGACTGCCGGCCGGCGTGCTGAACGTCCTGCCGGGCGGCGCCGACGTCGGCGAGGCCCTCGTCAAGGACCCGCTGGTTCGGATCATCGCCTTCACCGGTTCGACGGCCGCCGGCCGCGCCGTCGGTTCACTCGCGGCCCAACACCTCAAGCGCGTGCACCTGGAACTCGGCGGAAACTCCGCGATGATCATCATGGACGACGTGGACCTCGAGAAGGCGGTCGCCGTCGGATCGTTCGGGTCCTTCGCCCACCAGGGCCAGATCTGCATGACGACCGGACGACACCTCGTCGACGCCCGGATCGCCGACGACTACGCCGCGCTCCTCGTCGAGCACGCCAACCACCTACCGGTCGGCGACCCCAAGAGCGGCCAGGTGGCACTCGGGCCGCTCATCGACGCCAAGCAGCGAGACCGCGTGCACGCCATGGTGAGTGACACCGTCGCGGCGGGCGCGACATTGGCCGCCGGGGGCACCTTCGAGGAGCTCTTCTATCGACCGACGGTGCTGACGCACGTTCCGACCAGCTCCCCGGCCTACGCCCAAGAGGTGTTCGGTCCGGTGGCGCCCGTCGTGAGCTACGGATCGCTGGATGAGGCGGTGGCGATGGCGTCGTCTTCTCCCTACGGGCTCTCGTTGAGCATCCTCTCGGGTGACGGTCTTCGTGCGCTGGAGTTGGCGAGTCGGATCCCGAGTGGCGCTATTCACATCAACGACGCCACCCCGGCCGACGAGGCCACGATCCCCTTCGGCGGCATCGGCGACAGTGGCAACGGATCACGGATGGGTGGCCTGGCGAACCTCGACGCCTACACCGAGACGCAGTGGGTCACGGCCCAGGCCGACATCGCGTTCTATCCGTTCTGATGTTTCACAAACTGGACAGATTGACGTAGTTGCGCGCCAGCGCTCGTGCGGTGTCCTCGGATTCGATGACCTGGCGCAGTCGAGCGGTCTGGACGCCGTTCTCGAACTCGTCGCTCGGATGTGGGTGCAGCATCTGGGTCATGTAGGTCGAGAACTCCTCGGCGCGCCAGACCCGCCGCAGACACTCGTCGGAGTAGGCGTCGAGCAGCCGTTCGTCGTGGTCACGAAGTGACGCGACGAGTGCCGGCGCGAGGAGTCGCACGTCGGCGAGCGCCAGGTTCATTCCCTTGGCGCCGGTAGGTGGCACGATGTGCGCGGCGTCGCCCGCGAGCAGGAGCCGACCGAAGCGCATCGGTGCAACGACGACACTTCGCATGGGCGTGATGCCTCGCTCGATGATCGCACCTTGGCTAATTGTGACCACCTGTTTGGTCGCTAAGCGAACAGTGAGCTCTTCCCAGATCCGTTCGTCGGACCACTCGTTGAGCGATTCGTCGGGGTTCACCCCGAGATAGAGACGGCTCAGCGTCGGTGAACGCATGGAGTACAACGCGAATCCCCGCGGGTGGCGACAGTAGATCAACTCCTCGGTGGCGGGCGGTGCTTCGGCGAGTATGCCCAGCCACGAAAACGGGTAGAGGCGCTCGTACCGACGTAGGACCCCCGAGGGAACGGACGCTGACGCGACACCGTGACTGCCGTCGCAGCCGACGACGTA